>Ga0209426_1000092_pt1 | contig 155338 bp, 134 predicted proteins | sample Deesub1362B_J571_FD_187697 | JGI IMG/M metagenome (GOLD analysis project Ga0209426, IMG submission 187697) | Deep oceanic, basalt-hosted subsurface ecosystem from Juan de Fuca Ridge flank, Pacific Ocean, CORK Borehole 1362B_J2.571 (SPAdes)... ...
GCAGCGACCGTTTGGCGCAGCCAAACACAGCGAGAGGAGGTGCAGCGAAGCAAACCGTAGGCGCTGCGCCCGGATCGATCCCGCAGCGAAGGGACCCCGAGCCCCAGCGAGCGGGCCGAACGTAGGAGCAAGCCTTTTTGGTTACTTTTTCGGCGTCTGGAAAAAGTGACTCGCCGTAAGGGCGAAACCCTAATCAGCAACACTCGCAGAAACGGATATACACCCCGGCGAAACTGACAGCGCTGACAGCCAGCCGTCACCCTCCTGACCCCCAAACAAGTTTATAAAGACCCAACCTGCCCAAACTCCAGCCCTTGGCGCCCCATTTCATGCGAATCAAGAAAAACCAAGCCCTGCTAGCCCTAGTGATCGCCCTGGCCGCCGCAGGCACATGGTGGGCAATGAAACCCGCCCCGACCAAACTGGCCACCCCGACCGCCATCCCGGTCCGCGTCGTCACCGTCAGCGAAAAAGACGTCCCCCGCTACACCAGCGGCATCGGCTCCGTACTCTCATTACACAGCGTCGTAGTGCGCCCACAAGTCGACGGCATCCTCACCAAAATCCTCGTCAAGGAAGGCCAACTGGTCAAAGCCGGCGACCTGCTGGCCACCATCGACGACCGCTCGATCCGCGCCAGCCTCGACCAGGCCCGCGCGCAACTGGGCGAAAGCCAGGCACAACTGCAAGTCGCCCTGGTCAACCTAAAGCGCTACAAACTGCTCAGCGTCGACGACGGCGTCTCCAAGCAGACCTACGACCAGCAACAGGCCCTGGTCAACCAACTCAAGGCCACCGCCCAAGGCAACCAGGCCTCGATTGACGCGGCGCAGGTACAACTTTCCTACACGCAGATCCGCTCACCAGTCACCGGCCGCGTCGGTATTCGTACAGTCGACGAAGGCAACTTCCTGCGCATGACCGACACCGCCGGCCTGTTCACCGTGACCCAGATCGACCCGATTGCCGTGGAGTTCTCGCTGCCGCAGCAAATGCTGCCGACCCTGCAGGGCCTGATCAACGACCCGCAGCACGCGCAGGTCAAGGCCTACATCGGCGCCGACACCGATGGCGAAACCGGCAACCTGCTCGGCGAAGGTCACCTGACCCTGATCGACAACCAGATCAACGCCAACACCGGCACCATCCGCGCCAAGGCTGAATTCGACAACGCCAGCCAGAAGCTCTGGCCGGGCCTGCTGGTGACGGTAAAAATTCAGACGGCACTGGATAAGAATGCGCTGGTGGTGCCGCCCACCGTCGTACAGCGCGGTCTCGATCAACACTTCGTCTATCGCGTGAATGGCGACAAGGTCGAAGCCGTGCAAGTGCAGATGGTTTATCAGGGCAGCGGGCAGGACATCATCAAAGGCGTGAAGACCGGTGACGTGCTGGTGACCGACGGCCAGTCGCGGCTCAAACCCGGTTCGACCGTGCAGGTCATGAGCGAGCCGCCGCAGGTGGTGCAAGCGGAGCCGAAACCATGAAGGAGCACAAAGGCGTCTCCACATGGTGCATCGATCACCCGGTTGCAACGATTCTGCTGACCATCGCTTTGGTGCTGGTCGGCGTGATTGCCTTCCCACGCCTGCCGATCGCGCCACTGCCGGAAGCGGAATTTCCGACGATTCAAGTCTCGGCGCAGTTGCCTGGCGCCAGCCCCGACACCATGGCCTCGTCCGTGGCCACACCGCTGGAGGTGCAATTCAGCGCCATCCCCGGCATGACCCAGATGACCTCCAGCAGTGCGCTCGGCTCCAGTCTGCTGACCCTGCAATTCACCCTCGACAAGAGCATCGACACCGCTGCCCAGGAAGTCCAGGCGGCGATCAACACCGCCGCCGGCAAGCTGCCCAAGGACATGCCGACGCTGCCGACCTGGAAGAAGGTCAACCCGGCCGACAGCCCGGTACTGATCCTCAGCGTCAGCTCGACGCAAATGCCCGGCACCGAACTCAGCGACCTGGTGGAAACCCTGCTGGCGCGTCAGATCAGTCAGATCGACGGTGTAGGCCAGATCAACATCACCGGTCAGCAACGTCCGGCGATCCGTGTGCAGGCCTCGGCGGACAAACTGGCGGCGATCGGCCTGACCCTCGCCGACATTCGTCTGGCGATCCAGCAGACCAGCCTCAACCTCGCCAAAGGTGCGTTGTACGGCGAGTCGAGCATCTCGACGCTGTCGACCAACGACCAGTTGTTCCACCCCGAGGACTACAGCCAACTCATCGTTTCCTACAAGGACGGCGCCCCGGTTCACCTGCGCGATGTCGCCAAAGTCGTCAACGGTTCGGAAGATGCCTACGTGCAGGCCTGGGCCGGTGATCAACCCGGAGTGAACCTGGTGATCTCGCGCCAGCCCGGCGCGAACATCGTCGAAACCGTCGACCGCATTCAAGCCGCCCTGCCCGGCCTCGAAGCCATGCTCCCGGCCTCGGTGCAGGTGAAAACCCTGATCGACCGCACCCAGACCATCCGCGCCTCGCTGCATGAAGTCGAGATCACCCTGTTGATCGCGATCCTGCTGGTGGTGGCGGTGATGGCGCTGTTTCTGCGCCAGTTGTCAGCGACCATGATCGTCTCGGCGGTACTCGGCGTGTCGCTGACCGCCAGTTTCGCTTTGATGTACCTCCTCGGCTTCAGCCTGAACAACCTGACGCTGGTGGCGATTGTCGTGGCCGTGGGGTTTGTCGTGGACGATGCGATTGTGGTGGTGGAGAACATCCACCGGCATCTGGAGGCCGGCGACAGCATGCGCGAGGCGGCGGTCAAAGGTGCCGGCGAAATCGGCTTCACCGTGGTCTCGATCAGTTTCTCGCTGGTGGCGGCGTTCATTCCGCTGCTGTTCATGGGCGGTGTGGTCGGGCGGTTGTTCAAGGAATTCGCCCTGACCGCAACCTCGACCATTTTGATTTCGGTGGTGGTGTCGTTGACCCTCGCACCGACGCTGGCCGCGCTATTCATGCGCAAACCGGTGCACCATGCCCACGACAAACCGGGCTTCAGCGAACGCTTGCTGGCCTGGTACGAAAAGGGTCTGCGCCGTGCCCTCGCCCACCAGAAACTGATGATCGGCGTGTTCGGCCTGTCGCTGGCACTGGCGATTGCCGGTTACATTTTTATCCCCAAGGGATTTTTCCCGGTGCAGGACACCGGTTTCGTCCTCGGTACCACTGAAGCCGCTGCGGATATCTCCTACGGCGACATGGTGAAAAAACACCTGGCGATGGCCGAAATCGTCGCCGCCGACCCGGCCGTGCAGGCGTTTTCCCACTCGGTGGGTGTGTCCGGCAGCAACCAGACCATCGCCAATGGCCGCTTCTGGATTGCCCTGAAAAAACGCGGCGACCGCGACGTCTCGGCCAGCCAGTTCATCGACCGGATTCGTCCGCAACTGATGAAAGTCCCGGGCATCGTCCTGTACCTGCGCGCCGGCCAGGACATCAACCTCAGCTCCGGGCCGAGCCGCGCGCAGTACCAATACGTGCTCAAGAGCAATGACGGCGCGACCCTCGCCACCTGGACCCAGCGTCTGACGGAAAAGCTGCGCAGCAACCCGGCGTTCCGCGACATTTCCAACGACCTGCAACTGGGCGGCAGCATCACTCACATCAGCATCGACCGCAGCGCCGCCGCGCGTTTCGGCCTGACGGCGAGTGATGTCGACGAGGCCCTGTACGATGCGTTCGGTCAACGGCAGATCAACGAGTTCCAGACCCAGGTCAACCAGTACAACGTGATTCTGGAACTGGACACCAAGCAACGCGGCAAGGCCGAGAGCCTCAACTATTTCTACCTGCGCTCGCCGCTGAGTGGCGAGATGGTGCCACTGTCGGCACTGGCCAAATTCGATGCGCCGACCATCGGCCCGCTGTCGATTGCTCATGACGGCATGTTCCCCGCCGCCAACCTGTCGTTCAACCTGGCGCCCGGCGTGGCGTTGGGTGATGCGGTGATTCTGCTCAATCAGGCCAAGGCCGAAATCGGCATGCCGACCGCGATCAGCGGCAACTTCCAGGGCGCGGCGCAGGCGTTCCAGAGTTCGCTGGCCAGCCAGCCGTGGCTGATTCTCGCGGCGCTGGTGGCGGTGTACATCATTCTCGGCGTGCTTTATGAGAGCTTTGTGCATCCGCTGACGATCATCTCGACCCTGCCGGCAGCCGGTCTCGGTGCGGTGATCATGCTGTGGATCTGCGGCCAGGACTTCTCGATCATGGCGTTGATCGGCTTGGTGTTGCTGATCGGTATCGTCAAAAAGAACGGCATCCTGATGATCGACTTTGCCCTCGAGGCGCAGCGCAATCGCGGCTTGCCGCCGCAGGATGCGATTTACGAAGCGTGCCTGACGCGATTCCGGCCGATCATCATGACCACTCTCGCCGCCCTGCTGGGTGCCCTGCCGCTGATGCTCGGTTATGGCACCGGCGCCGAACTGCGCCAGCCGCTGGGGATCGCGGTGGTGGGCGGCTTGCTGGTCAGCCAGATGCTGACGCTGTTTACCACGCCGGTCATATACTTGTGGCTTGAGCGGCTGTTCCACAGGCCCAAACCAATGCCCACGACGGCATTGGCGACTACAGACTGAGGCGGTCATGCGCGTTCTGATTATCGAAGACGAGGAAAAAACCGCGGACTATCTGCACCGCGGTCTGACGGAACAGGGTTACACCGTGGACCTGGCCCGCGACGGCGTCGAAGGCCTGCACCTGGCGCTGGAAAGCGACTACGCGGTGATCGTCCTCGACGTGATGTTGCCGGGCCTGGACGGCTTTGGCGTACTGCGTGCGTTACGCGCGCGCAAGCAGACTCCGGTAATCATGCTCACCGCCCGTGAGCGCGTCGAAGACCGCATCAAGGGCCTGCGCGACGGCGCCGATGATTACCTCGGCAAGCCGTTTTCCTTCCTCGAACTGGTGGCGCGCCTGCAAGCGCTGACCCGACGCAGCGGCGGGCATGAACCGGTACAAGTGAGCATCGCCGACCTGTGGATCGATCTGATCAGCCGCAAGGCGACCCGTGCCGGCACCCGGCTGGACCTGACCGCGAAAGAGTTCTCGCTGCTCAGCGTGCTGGCGCGCCGGCAAGGCGAAATCCTCTCGAAAACCGCGATTGCCGAGATGGTCTGGGACATCAATTTCGACAGCGATGCGAACGTCGTCGAAGTCGCGATCAAACGTCTGCGGGCCAAGCTCGACGGGCCGTTCGACGAGAAACTGCTGCACACGATTCGCGGCATGGGTTATGTGCTGGAGAGCCGTGGTGTCCAGTAATTCGATTGCCCTGCGTTTAAGCGGGATGTTTACGCTGGTGGCGCTGCTGGTGTTTCTGTTGATCGGCGGCGCACTGTATCAGCAGGTCGACAAGGGCCTTGGCCTGCTCCCGGAAGCCGAGCTGGATGCGCGTTACAGCGTGCTTGAATCGGCGCTCAATCGTTATGGCACACCCGAGCATTGGGTGAAGATCAACGCCAAGCTCAAGCTGCTCGGCGAAGAGGACAAGCGCATACGTTTCTGGGTGGTCAGCGCTGATCCCGGTTACGAGTATGGCGAGCCTGACGCGCAAATCCGCGCCTTCGCCCAGGGCCCGACCGGCATGCATGATCTGCAGTTGCCTGAACATCCTTATCCGCTGAAAGTGCTGCTGACCGAGTTGCCGGCCAAGGATCAGCGCCCGCCGCTGCGGTTCATGATCGGCATCGACACCGAAACGTTCCACGAGACCCAACACAAGCTGTTGATCGCTCTCGTCAGCCTCGCGATTGTCGGTGTGCTGATGGCCTCGGCGCTGGGGTACTGGGTCGCGCGAATCGGCCTCAAGCCGTTGATCAAACTGTCGGATGAAGCCCAGCGCCTCGCGCCTCCCCTGCGGGCTGGACGCTTGCGGATGTCGCCATTGCCGCCGGAGCTTGAGCAGTTTGTCGATTCGTTCAACTCCACGCTGGAGCGGGTCGAACAGGCCTACTCGCGGCTGGAGTCGTTCAACGCCGACGTCGCCCATGAACTGCGCTCGCCGCTGACCAACCTGATTGGCCAGACCCAGGTCGCGCTGACCCGCGGGCGCTCCGCCGAACACTATTTCGAAGTGTTGCAATCGAACCTCGAAGAACTGGAACGCCTGCGCTCGATCATCAACGACATGCTGTTTCTGGCCAGCGCCGACCAGGGCAGCAAGGCCACCAAACTTACCGAGACTTCTTTGGCCGATGAAGTCGCGACCACTCTGGAGTATCTGGATTTCATCCTCGAAGACGCGCAGGTGCAGGTACACGTCAGTGGCGATGCGCAGGTGCGGATCGAGATCGCACATCTGCGCCGGGCATTGATCAATCTGCTGAGCAACGCCGTGCAGCACACCGAGCCGGGCAAGGTGATCGAAGTGCGGATCGAGGTTGAGGAACATCAGGTCAGCATCGGCGTGGCCAACCCGGGATCGCCGATTGCCAGCGAGCATTTGCCGCGACTGTTCGAGCGCTTCTACCGGGTCGATGCCTCGCGCAGCAACAGCGGCAACAACCATGGATTGGGGCTGGCGATCGTCAAGGCGATTGCGCTGATGCACGGTGGGGATGTGTTTGTGCGCAGTGATCGGGGGATGAATACCTTCGGCATCCACCTCCCCGTTTAATCGCTGATTAAAGTCCCCTGTGGCGAGGGGATTCATCCCCGATGGGTTGCGAAGCGACCCCAAAATCAGCAATCGCGATCTTCCTGACACAACCAGTACAAAGGATTGAGGGCTGCTTCGCAGCCCATCGGGGATGAATCCCCTCGCCACAAGGAATGGCGTTCACCCGTGGTTGATCTTTGCTTTTGCTGTAACAGTCATTTATGAAAATCACGCTGTTTCCCAACGCTCGGCAACCTTATCTTTGCCCGCACCAAACAGCACTTGCCAAGCAAGAAGGTTTTCAAGATGTCCAACAGTATGGGTATTGCCAGCGCTTTCGTTTTGTCCTCATTGATCCTGTCGCCAATGGCGATGGCTGAAGAATCGCAGGCGTTCGTCGCGCAGAATGCTGCTCGCGCTCACGCCTTCGAACAATCTCAGGCAGAAGTGATGGCCAAGTCGCAAGACGCCTCGCAAGCCCCACAGGCCGCCACTTCCCAGGCTCAAGCGGCCGAGAAAGACAGCTGAGTCGCGCACCGCGAAACATTTCCCTCGACGCGGTTGTTTGGCTCTTCCCGTTCAACCGTCGTCCTTCCAGGCCGCTGCCTTTTCAGCGGCCTTTTTTCGTTGTGGTCTGAAAGCCGTTTGGTTCGTCTGTAACAACAAGAAACATCCCGCACCTCAAGACATTGAAGTGTCAGTTGACCCAAGGAGCTCCATCGCAAGTGCGTTACCCAGTCAGCTTCACCCCGCTGTTCATTGCAATTGCCGCAACGATTGCCCCCGCCGCCCATGCCGACGAAGCCGCCAGGGAAGGTTTCGTCGACGGCTCGAGCCTCAACCTCAACGCTCGCAACTACTACATGAATCGCAACCGCCTGCAGCAGACGGACGATAACATCGAGTGGGGTCAGGGTTTTCTCGGGATCTTCCAGTCGGGTTATACCGAAGGCACGGTCGGCTTCGGCATCGATGCCCACGCCATGCTCGGGCTGAAGCTCGACGGCGGTGGCGGTACCGATGGCTCGAGCATCCTGCCGATCAGTGATGGCAACGGCAAAGCGCCGGGCTCGTTCTCGACCGCAGGTGGCACGTTGAAAATGCGCGCGTTCGATACCGAGTTAAAGGCCGGTGACCTGTTCCTCACCAACCCGGTGATTGCCGGCGGTGAATCGCGCATGTTGCCGCAGACCTTTCGTGGCGTCAGCCTGACCAACCACAGCTTCGACGGCTGGATGTTCGAAGGTGGCCAGGCCAGTTTTACCAAGCCGTATAACCAGAGCGGTCGCCAGCGCATCGGCACCTCGTACGGCAAACTCGCCGAGGGCGACGAAAGCCGCCACCTGAACTGGGCCGGCGTGTCCTGGAGCGGCGTCGAGGGCCTGACCAGCAATCTGTATGCCGCTGAACTGAAGGACATCTGGAACCAGTACTACTACGACCTGGATTACACGTGGCAGTTGAACGATCTGGTCAGCCTCAACCCGGGCCTGCACTTCTATCACACGCAGGACACCGGCGACACGCTGCTGGGCGACATCGACAACAACACCTACAGCCTGCATTTCACCGTCGGCATCGGCAACCACAGCGTCACCGCTGCGTACCAGCGCGTGAACGGCAACACACCGTTCGACTACATCAGCCAGGGTGATAGCGTTTACCTCGACAACTCGCAGCAGTACTCGGACTTCAACGGCCCCAACGAGCGCTCGTGGAAGCTCAAGTACGCCTACGACTTCGCCGGTCTCGGTCTGCCGGGTCTGACGTCGGCGGTTTCCTATTCGCGTGGCACCGTGGACCTGACCAAGGTCGATCCGGACAGCAAGGGCTATGCCTCGTGGTACAGCGCTGACGGTCGCAACGCCAAGCACTGGGAACGCGACCTCGATCTGAAATACGTGGTACAGAGCGGCCAGGCGAAAGATCTCGCGGTGCGCCTGCAATGGGCAACCAACCGTGGCGGCAACGGCTACGGCGCGATCGATACCGACACCGATGAATACCGTGTGATTGTCGACTACCCGATCAACGTCTTCTAAGATCACCTCTAGCTCAGTAACAACTGATCCTTTTTTGAATGGAATAGATTTTGTGGCGAGGGGATTTATCCCCGATGGGCTGCGCAGCAGACCCTTTTTTGGGGCCGCTTCGCAGCCCATCGGGGATAAATCCCCTCCCCACAGTAGATCTGTTTTAGTGTTATCCCCCGCAGTGTTTGTGCAACTAAGCTTATAAGATCCCCCAACTGATAACCCCATCATGATCGCGAGCCGTACCCCACCTCTGGCGGGCAAGCCCGGACGCCCCGAATTGCTGCTGATCTGCGGCAGTTCGCTGACCGTGATCGCGATTCTGTGCATCGTCACTTTTTTGCTGATTCGTGAGCACGCCAACGCTCAGGAAGCGGCCACCCGCAGTGCCACCACCATCGCCCAGTTGATCGACGCCGACGTCCTGCGCACGGTCGAGTTGTACGACCTGACCCTGCAAGGCCTGATCGCCGCCGCCCAGCGCGATGACTTGCGCGACGTCACCCCGCAGATTCGCCATCTGGCGCTGTTCGACCGTTCGACCACCGCGCGTTTCAAGGGCGACATCCTCCTGCTGGACAAGCATGGCGATGTGGTTGCCGACTCATCGCGGATCGAACCCAAACCAGGCAACTTCGCCGATCGCGATTACTTCCTTGCCCACGCCTTCAACCGCGATACCGGCATGTTCATCAGTCGCCCGTTCAAGACCCGCTGCGATTGCGACGACGCCAATCAGTGGCGCATCAGCTTCAGTCGGCGGATCTCCTCGGAAACCGGCGAATTCGCCGGAGTGGCGGTGGCGTCGATGAAACTCGACTACTTCGATCAGTTGTTCAACAGCCTCGACATCGGCAAAGACAGCACCCTGAACATCATCAACAGCGACGGCGTGCTGCTGGCGCAGAAGCCGCATCTGCAAAACGACTCCATCGGCAAGAGCTTCGGCAACCGACCCAACGTGGTACGGATTCTCGGCGACGAGGATGGCAGCGGCAGTTTCACCAGCACTTCGAGCATGGACCACCAGCAACGGCTTTACACCTATTCGCGGGTCGGCAACTTGCCGCTGACGGTGATGGTCGCGCTCTCCAGTGATGAGGTGTTCGGCACTTGGCGGCGCACGGCGCTGTTGGTCAGTGGTGCCACCGGCGTGCTGTGTGCCGGGCTGCTGTGGCTGACCTGGCTGCTCGCTCGCGAGCTGCGCTTGCGCCAGCGCGCCGAACGCGAACTGGCGCAACTGGCTGCCACCGATGCGCTGACCGGCGTGGCCAACCGGCGGATGCTCGATCAGTCGCTGCGCCACGAATGGTTCCGCGCCCAGCGTTCGGGCAAGCCGCTGTCGGTGATGATGATCGATGCCGACCACTTCAAGGCGTTCAACGACCGTCACGGGCATCAGGCCGGCGACCAGGCGCTACGCGAACTGGCCAAGGTGATCACGGCGAACGTGCGCCGCCCCGGCGATCTGGTCGCCCGTTACGGCGGCGAAGAGTTCTCGGTGATTCTCGCCGAGACCGACAGCAGCGGTGCCCGGCAAATTGCTGAACACATTCGTCAGGCGGTGGAGCAGATGCCGAAGGTCGACGGCGCGGACGTGGCAATGACCGTCAGTATCGGTATCAGCACCTGGACATCGGCAGTCGAGATGTCACTGGAGCAACTGCTGTTTGCGGCGGACAAGGCGCTGTATCAGGCCAAAGAAGGTGGGCGCAATCGGGTGGTGGTGGCGGCCTGAAACCTCGAGGTGCTGGCGCTGGCCCAATCGCTGGCGAGCCAGCTCCCACATGGGTCTGTGGGGTGCTGCAGATTTGAGATCAACAAAGAACCTGTGGGAGCTGGCTTGCCAGCGATTGGGCCAGTGCAGGCAACACAAAAACCGCAGGCATAAAAAAAGGCCATCCGAGGATGGCCTTCAAAAAACTAGAGAGGTTTTTTTACTTACACTGCCGCAACCGGGCGCATGTAAGAGATCGGTGCAGTGCTGGCGTCTTCGAACGTCACGACTTCCCAAGCATCTGTCTGCTCAATCAACTTGCGCAGCAGCTGGTTGTTCAGTGCATGACCGGACTTGAAGCCTTTGAACTCACCAATCAGGCTGTTACCCAGCAGGTACAGGTCGCCAATCGCATCGAGGATCTTGTGCTTCACGAATTCGTCTTCGTAGCGAAGGCCGTCTTCGTTCAGTACACCATCGGAATCCACCACGATCGCGTTTTCAACGCTGCCGCCGAGTGCGAGGTTGTGCTTGCGCAGGTACTCGATGTCACTCATGAAACCGAAAGTACGGGCGCGGCTGACTTCTTTTACGAACGAAGTGCTGGAAAAATCCACGCTTGCACTCTGGGTGCGGTCCCGGAAAACCGGGTGATCGAAATCGATCTCGAAGCTCACCTTGAACCCTTCGAAAGGGACGAAAGTGGCGCGCTTGTCGCCGTCTTCCACTGTCACTTCACGCAGGATGCGGATGAATTTCTTGGCGGCGTCCTGCTCTTCCAGGCCAGCCGATTGAATCAGGAATACGAACGGTCCAGCGCTGCCATCCATGATCGGGACTTCGGACGCGGAGAGCTCGACGTAGGCGTTATCGATGCCCAGGCCAGCCATGGCCGAGAGCAAGTGCTCTACCGTGTCCACTTTGACGTCGCCGTTGATCAGCGTCGTCGACATAGTGGTTTCACCGACGTTTTCCGCGCGGGCAGGAATCTGCACCACAGGGTCGAGGTCAGCGCGACAAAACACAATGCCAGTGTCGACAGGCGCAGGCTTGAGGGTCAGGTAGACCTTCTCCCCGGAATGCAGGCCTACACCTGTGGCACGGATAATATTTTTCAGTGTGCGTTGTTTAATCATGGCTTGGGCCGCTTCAGCGCAAATTGCGAACTGGTATCAACAAAGGCTGGCGATAATAGCAGACCGAGCCTTTGCTGAACACCAATCACCGTCATAGCCCTGATACATTCCATCAATCGGCCTGACGACGCAGGAATGCCGGGATGTCCAGGTAATCCAGATCGTCCTGCGGGTTCATCTTCGCGGCAGTCGCAGCACCGGCCTGAGCCTGGTTGCGCATGACGGTCGGACGGTCCAGGTCACGGTAGTTCACCGCCGGAGCTTCCTGACGCGCAGGAGCCGGTTGTTGCACCTGAGCGGAAGCCATGGAGGTGTGAACGGTGTTGTCGATGACCTTCACAGGCTTCTCGATTTTCGCGCCCAGACCGGTGGCAACCACGGTAACGTGCAGTTCGTCGCGCATGTCCGGATCGATCACGGTACCGACCTTGACCATCGCGTGCTCGGAAGCGAAGGCTTCGATGATGCTACCCACGTCGGAATACTCACCCAGGGACAGGTCAGGACCGGCGGTGATGTTCACCAGGATGCCGCGTGCGCCTTGCAGGTTCACGTCTTCCAGCAGCGGGTTACGGATGGCCGCTTCGGTCGCTTCACGTGCACGGTTCGGACCGCTGGCGCAGCCAGTGCCCATCATCGCCATGCCCATTTCGCTCATCACGGTACGCACGTCGGCGAAGTCGACGTTGATCATGCCCGGACGCTTGATGATGTCGGAGATACCGCGCACGGCACCGGCCAGTACGTCGTCAGCCTTGGCGAAAGCCGACAGCAGGCTGGCGTCTTTGCCGAGAATGGTCAGCAGCTTCTCGTTCGGAATGGTGATCAGCGAATCGACGCTTTCGGAGAGCATGCGGATGCCTTCGTCGGCGATCTGCATACGCTTGCGGCCTTCGAACGGGAACGGACGGGTCACGACCGCAACGGTCAGGATGCCCATTTCCTTGGCCACTTCGGCGATGATCGGCGCAGCACCGGTACCGGTACCGCCGCCCATGCCAGTGGTGATGAACACCATGTTGGTGCCGGCCAGCACTTCAGCGATGCGCTCGCGATCTTCCAGCGCAGCCTGACGGCCGACTTCCGGGTTGGCGCCGGCGCCCAGGCCTTTGGTCACACCGGTGCCCAGTTGCAGAATGGTGCGCGCGCCGATGTTTTTCAGCGCTTGAGCATCAGTGTTGGCGCAGATGAATTCAACGCCTTCGATGTTGCTCTTGACCATGTGGTTGACAGCGTTGCCGCCGCCACCGCCAACACCGATAACTTTGATTACCGGGCTTGCGGGGATGTTGTCTACGAGTTCGAACATTTTCCCTCTCCTTACATTCTCTAGTTTTTTCGCCTACTGCATTTTTGTAGCGGTGTTGCGGTAAAGCTTTAGAAGTTGCCTTGAACCCACTTCTTCAATCGGTCCAGCAACGGCGCCTGTGGCTCATCGTTGCTGTAGCTGTCGCGGCTGCCGATGCCCGAGAACGAGATCCCGTCGGACTGCTTCTGCAGGCCGTACATCAGCAAGCCAACGCCAGTGGAATAAATGGGGTTGCGCACCACGTCATCCAGCCCCTTCACGCCGTGCGGCACGCCCAGGCGCACCGGCATGTGGAAGATTTCTTCGGCCAGCTCGGTGGCACCTTCCATCTTCGAGGTACCACCGGTCAGGACGATGCCCGCCGGGATCAGGTCTTCGTAGCCGCTGCGACGCAGTTCGGCCTGGATCAGGGTGAACAGTTCGTCGTAACGCGGCTCGACCACCTCGGCCAGGGCCTGACGCGACAGTTCGCGCGGCGGACGGTCGCCAACGCTTGGCACCTTGATGGTTTCGCCGGCACCGGCCAGTTTGGCCAGGGCACAGGCGTAGCGGATCTTGATCTCTTCGGCGTACTGGGTCGGGGTGCGCAACGCCATGGCGATGTCGTTGGTCACCTGATCACCGGCAATCGGGATCACCGCGGTGTGGCGGATCGCGCCTTCGGTGAAGATCGCGATGTCGGTGGTGCCGCCGCCGATGTCGACCAGGCACACGCCCAGCTCTTTTTCGTCGTCGGTCAGTACCGAGTAGGCCGAGGCCAGTTGCTCGAGAATGATGTCGTCGATTTCCAGACCGCAGCGACGCACGCACTTTTCAATGTTCTGTGCGGCGTTGACGGCGCAGGTGACCACATGAACCTTGGCTTCCAGACGCACACCGGACATGCCCAGAGGCTCGCGGACGCCTTCCTGGTTATCGATCACGTAATCCTGCGGCAGTGTGTGCAGCACGCGCTGGTCGGCCGGGATCGCCACGGCCTGGGCAGCGTCAAGTACACGCTCCAGGTCAGCCGAGCTCACTTCGCGGTCACGAATCGCTACGATGCCGTGGGAGTTCAGGCTGCGGATGTGATTGCCGGCCACGCCGACGAACGCCGAGTGAATGCGGCAGCCCGCCATCAGTTGGGCTTCTTCGATCGCGCGCTGGATCGATTGCACGGTCGACTCGATGTTCACCACCACGCCCTTCTTCAGGCCGCGGGACGGGTGAGTACCGATACCGACGATTTCCAGCGTGCCGTCGTCCGCGACCTCGCCTACCAGCGCCACCACCTTGGAGGTGCCGATATCCAGACCGACGATCATTTTGCCGCTTTGCACGTTTGCCATGGGTCCTGCCTCTTCTTAATTCTTTGCGACAGCGGGTTGGGCTGTCGTCGGCGCTACTGGTTCCCGCCAGCCAACAGCGAGGCCGTTGGCGTAGCGCAGATCGATGCGCGCAATGTTCGTAATCTGGTCTTTAAGCGTCTTGTCATAGATGGCAATGAAGCGGCGCATCTTTTCCACCAGGTTGCCGCGTCCCAGCAGCAACTCGATGCCGGGGCCGGAGCTGCCGGCACCGGTGGTCAGGAACCAGCTGCCACGTTCACGCAGTTCCAGGCGCGCGATCGAGAAACCCAGCGGCCGGAGCATCTGGCTCAGCACCTGATATTGCTGCATCACTTGCTGCTGGGCCCGTTGTGGGCCGAACAGCTGTGGCAGGTGTTCGTAATTCGCCAGTTCCTTGGGCGTGAACGCCTGGCCCTGGTTGTTGAGCAGCGATTCGTCGCCCCAACGGGCCACGGGCAGTTGCTCTTCCAGGCGGATCACCACCTGGTCCGGCCACACCCGGCGTACTTCGGCGTGGGCAATCCAGGGCATCTGCTCAAGCTCGGTGCGCATGCCGGCCAGATCAATGGTGAAGAAGCTCGACGCCACGTACGGGGCGATTCGCTGCTGCACCGCTTGCTGACTGATGTAGCTCAGGTCGCCCTGCACCGCGATCTTGGTGATCGGCCGGTCGGCATACGGCAGCAAACGCTGCGCGCCTTCGTAGGTACCGAACCCCAACGCCACCAGCAGCACTGGCCAGAACAGGCTTTTCAGAAAGCCGAAATTGGCTTTCGGCAGGCGCGCAGACATCGGCTCTTTGGCCACCATTCGGCTGGCACCCCGCGGCACCGGCTTGCGGCCGGGTGCGGGTGGCTGATGTCTGAGCTGAGCGCCTTGCATGGTCTTAACCTCGCGCCTCTGTGTGACCGGAGCCTTCAACACTGGCGGCCAGAATGGCCAGAACCAGTTGCTGGAAGTCCAGACCGGCAGCACGGGCCGCCATCGGCACCAGGCTGTGATCGGTCATGCCCGGTGCGGTGTTCACTTCCAGGAACCAGAACTGCCCGTCGGCGTCCTGCATCACGTCCGCCCTGCCCCAACCGGCAATACCCAGCGCCTCACAGGCCTTGGCCGTGAGATCCATGAGTTCCTGTTCCTTGACGGCATCCAGCCCGCACGGAATGCGGTACTGGGTATCGTTGGCGATGTACTTGGCGTCGTAGTCGTAGAACGTGTGCGGTGTACCCAGGGCGATAGGAGGCAACACCTGGTCACGCAGGGTGGCGATGGTGAACTCCGGACCTTGAATCCATTGCTCCACCAAGACTTGCGAATCGTAGGTACTGGCCGCTTTCCATGCGTCGATCAACTCGGACGCAGAACTCACTTTGGCCATCCCGATACTTGAACCTTCATGCGCCGGTTTGACGATCAAAGGGAAGCCCAGTTCCGTCGCCGCGGAAATACAATCGGCTTCGCTGCACAGCACGGCGTGACGCGGCGTCGGAATTCCGAGGCTGTGCCAGACCTGCTTGGTGCGCAGTTTGTCCATCGCCAGTGCTGAAGCGAGGATGCCGCTGCCGGTGTAGGGAATGCCGGCGCACTCGAGCAGGCCCTGCATCGAGCCATCTTCGCCGCCACGACCGTGGAGAATGATGAACGCACGGTCGATCTTTTCGCTCAGCAGACGCTGCAGAAAATCCTCGCCGACGTCGATCCCGAACGCGTCCACACCCGCGCTTTGCAGCGCATCGAGCACAGCGTTACCGGACTTCAGCGAAACCTCACGCTCGGCACTCATGCCACCGAACAGCACGGCGACCCGGCCGAAGTCTTTCGGCGCGATGGTGGAGAACAGGTTGGCGTAGGCAGCAGTCATTTCAACTTCCCCTCGACCGACGCCGCCACGGCGCCGGCGAACAATTCACTTTTCAACAGTTTCGGCGCGAGACCGCCGATATCCCCGGCGCCCTGGCACAGCAGGATGTCGCCGGCGCGCAGCAACGGCTTGACCAGCGGCGCGAGGTCGACACCGCGCTCGATGTAGATCGGGTCGAGCTGACCGCGCTGACGGATGCTGTTGCACAACTTGCGGCTGTCCGCGCCCGGGATCGGCTCTTCGCCGGCCGGATAGACTTCCATCAGCAGCAGCACGTTGGCATCGGCCAGTACATTGACGAAATCGTCATACAGATCACGGGTGCGGCTATAACGATGCGGCTGGTAAACCATCACCAGACGGCGCTCCGGCCAGCCACCGCGCACGGCTTTGATCACCGCCGCGACTTCGGTCGGGTGGTGACCGTAGTCATCGACCAGCATCACGTTGCCGCCGTCCACCGGCAGTTCGCCGTAGACCTGGAAGCGTCGGCCAACGCCCTGGAACCCGGACAGGCCCTGAACGATGGCTTCGTCACTGACGCCTTCGTCGGTGGCGATGCAGATGGTCGCCAGCGAGTTGAGCACGTTGTGGTTGCCCGGCATGTTCACGGAAACATCCAGCGGCTCGCGGTCAGGACGCAGCACGGTGAAGAAGGTCTGCATGCCTTGCTGGCGTACATTGATCGCGCGCACGTCGGCGTCTTCGCTGAAGCCGTAGGTCACGGTCGGACGCTTGACCAGCGGCAGGATTTCACGCACCACCGGATCGTCCAGGCACATCACGGCCAGACCGTAGAACGGCAGGTTGTGCAGGAACTCGACGAAAGTTTTCTTCAGTTTGTTGAAGTCACCGTCGTAGGTCGCCATGTGGTCGGCGTCGATGTTGGTCACCACCGCCACCAGCGGTTGCAGGTGCAGGAAGCTCGCATCGCTTTCGTCGGCTTCGGCGATCAGGTAGCGGCTGGTGCCGAGCTGGGCATTGGTGCCCGCCGCATTCAGACGGCCACCGATGACGAAGGTCGGATCCAGGCCACCGGCGGCGAACACCGAAGCGATCAGGCTGGTGGTCGTGGTTTTGCCATGAGTACCGGCGACGGCAATGCCGTGGCGGTAGCGCATCAGCTCGGCGAGCATCTCGGCACGCGGTACCACCGGGATACGACGCTCAAGGGCGGTCGCCACTTCCGGGTTGGAGGTGTTCACAGCGCTGGAGACCACCAGTACGTCGGCGGTGGCAGCGTTCTCGGCACGGTGGCCGATATAGATGTGCGCGCCGAACGATTCCAGACGCTCGGTCACCGGCGAAGCCTTCAGGTCGGAACCGGACACTTCATAGCCCAGGTTCAACAACACTTCAGCGATGCCGCACATGCCCACGCCGCCGATACCGACGAAGTGGATACGACGGATGCGGCGCATTTCCGGTTGTGGCATGGCTTTCTGATTCTCAACCATGGGCCACCTCCAGGCAGGTATCGACCACGCTGCGGGTGGCATCGGGTTTGGCCAGACGGCGGGCCGCTTGGGCCATTTCTTCGAGTCGTTGCGGTTGCATCAAGACCTCTGTCAGGCGCGCGGCAAGGTCCGCGGCACCAGTCGTTCTTTGCGGCATCACGAAGGCAGCGCCTTCACGGGCCAAATAATCGGCGTTGCGGGTCTGGTGATCGTCGATCGCGTGGGGCAAAGGCACCAGCATCGAGGGCAGACCAACGGCGGCCAGCTCACTGATGGTCAGCGCGCCAGCGCGGCACACCACCAGGTCAGCCCAGCCATAGGCCTGGGCCATGTCTTTGATGAACGGCTGCACCTGCGCATCCACGCCGGCGGCGCGATAGCGCTCTGCAGTCACTTCATCGTGGTTTTTGCCGGCCTGATGAAACACGTCCGGACGCAAATCGGCAGGGACTTGCGCCAGGGCTTCAGGCAGCAACTTGTTCAACGGTTCTGCGCCCAGGCTTCCGCCGAGGATCAGCAAACGCGCTTTGCGCCCGGCCAGAGCCGGTCGCGATGTTTCGAGGAACAGCTCGCTGCGCACCGGGTTTCCGGTGGTACGGCGGCTGTCCGACAGAGTAAAGGTGTCGGGGAACGCTTCACACACCCGGGCGGCGAACGGCACCAGCAACCGATTGGCGGTGCCGGCCACGGCGTTCTGCTCGTGAACGATCACTGGCACACCGGCCAGTTTCGCGGCGATACCGCCAGGCCCGGTCACATAACCACCGAAGCCGACCACGCAGACTGGACGCAGCTTGCGAATCACCGCCCGCGCCTGCCACACCGACTTGAGCAGCATGAACGGTGCCTTGAGCAGCGACAGCTTGCCCTTGCCACGCAAACCCGTGGCATTGATCCGGTGCAGTTCAAGACCTGCAGCCGGCACCAGATCGTTTTCGATCCCGCGTGGCGTGCCGAGCCAGTGCACGGTGTAACCGCGTGCCTGGAATTCGCGGGCACAGGACAGCGCCGGAAACACGTGGCCGCCGGTGCCGCCGGCCATGATCAATACGTTAGCGCCCATGGTTCGGCTCCTCGGCGAAGTCGCTCTCATGGAATTCCATCTCTTCACTGCCCAGGTGGGTCCGACTCTCCCACTCGATCCTCAGCAACAGGCCAAGGCAGGCGCAGCAGATCACCAGGGAACTGCCGCCATAACTGAGGAACGGTAGCGTCAGGCCCTTGGTCGGCAACAGGCCGACGTTCACCCCGATGTTGATCAAAAACTGACCGATCCACAGGAACGACAGGCCGTAAGCCACATAAGCGGCGAAGAACTGCTTGGCTTTCTCCGCCCACAGACCGATGTACATGCCGCGAATACACACGAAGACGAACAGCGCCACGGTGCACAGCGAACCGACGGCGCCCAGCTCTTCGGCCAGCACCGAGAATACGAAGTCGGTGTGCGCTTCCGGCAGGTAAAACTGTTTCTGCACGCTGTTGCCCAGGCCGACGCCCAGCCACTCACCGCGACCGAAGGCGATCAACGCCTGCGACAACTGATAACCGGCGCCGAACTGATCGGCCCACGGGTCGGCGAAGTTGGTCAGACGCGCCATTCGATAAGGCTGCATCTGAATCAGCAAGACCACCGCCCCGACTGCCAGCACCACCATCAGCGAGAAGCGGAACAGCCCGACTCCGCCAAGGAACAGCATCGCCGCCGCAGCCCCCATCATTACCACGGTGGCACCGAAGTCCGGCTCCATCAGCAACAGGCCCGCCATCGGCAGCAGCACGATGAACGGCTTGAAGAAACCCATCCAGCTCTCGCGCACTTCTTTCTGCCGACGCACCAGATAACCGGCGAGGTAAATCACCACAAAGACTTTGGCGATCTCGGACGGCTGCACGTTGAAGAAGCTGAAACCGATCCAGCGCATCGAACCGTTCACTTCACGGCCGATCCCGGGGACGATCACCATCACCAGCAGACCGAATGCACCGATCAGCATCATCCAACCCAGACGCTGCCAGGTGGCAATCGGAATCATCATGGTGATGATGCAGGCACCCAGGCCCAGCGCCACATAGATCAGGTGGCGAATCATGTAGTACAGCGCGCTGCCCGACTGCGCCGCCGCCACTTCGGTGGAAGCCGAGGCGATCATGATCAGGCCCAGGCCCAGCAGCGCCAGGCAGCCGGCGAGCATCGGGAAGTCGAGGTCGATGCCACGGCCGGTAATGATCGGCGACGGGTACGGCTTGATGATATTGCGCAGGCTCATGCCAGATCCTCCACGGCGCGGACGAACTGGTGACCACGGTCTTCGTAATTCTTGAACATGTCGAAACTGGCGCAGGCCGGCGACAGCAGCACCACGTCACCCGGTTGGGCGACCGCGCGGCATTGCGCAACGGCGTCGACCAGCGAAGTGGCGCGAATCAGCGGCACGGCGTCACCGATGGCTGCGCCGATCTTGTCGGAGTCGCGGCCCATCAGGATCACGGCGCGGCAGTTGGCCGCCACCGGATCGCGCAAGTCGTTGAACTCGGCACCCTTGCCGTCGCCACCGGCGATCAGCACGACCTTGCCGTCGATGTCCGCACCGAGGCCTTCGATGGCGGCCAGCGCGGCGCCGACGTTGGTGGCCTTGGAATCGTTGTAGTAACCGACGCCGTCGAGATCACGCACCCACTGGCAGCGGTGTTCGAGGCCGGTGAAGTTACGCAAGGCATCAAGCATGGCGTCGAACGGCAGGCCGACCGCATGTCCCAGTGCCAGTGCCGCGAGGGCATTGGCCTGGTTATGCGCACCGCGCACTTTCAGTTCGCGCACCGGCATCAGGTTCTGGAATTCGAAGGCCAGGTATTTCTCGCCGTCCTCTTCGCGCAGGCCAAAAGCCTTGAAATCGGGTTTGTTCAGGCCGAAGGTCCAGCACGGCTGGCCCTCGCCGATCAGCGGACGGCTGAGCGCGTCCTGACGGTTGACCACGAACTGCTTCGCGCCACGGAAGATCCGGTGCTTGGCCAGGTGATAGGCCGGCAGGCCGCTGTAGCGGTCCATGTGGTCTTCGCTGATGTTCAACACGGTAGCCACTTCAGCGTTGAGCTGGTCGGTGGTTTCCAGCTGAAAACTCGACAGTTCCATCACGTACAGCTCGACGTCGTCGCTGAGCAGGTCCAGCGCCGGCGTGCCGAGATTGCCGCCCACCGCGACGCGTTTGCCGGCCGCAGCCGCCATCTCGCCGACCAGGGTGGTGACGGTGCTTTTCGCGTTGGAACCGGTGATGGCCACGATCGGCGCCCGCGCGTTACGCGCGAACAGCTCGATATCGCCGGACATTTTCACGCCACGGGCGGCAGCGGCTTGCAGGGCCGGGGTCGCCAGCGCCAGACCGGGACTCACGTAGAGCTCGTCGGCGCGGCACAGGAATTCGACGTCCAGCTCGCCACAACGCACTTCCACGTGCGGATAGTCACGCTTGAGCGTGGCCAGTTCCGGTGGATTGTCCCGCGTGTCGGCAACGGCAAACGACACGCCCCGGTTCGCCAGGAAGCGAACCAGGGACATGCCGCTCTTGCCGAGGCCGACAACGATGCGGAAGTGGTCAGAAGCGATCAGAGACACTCGTTCTACCTCAGCTTCAGGGTGGCAAGGCCGATCAGCACGAGAATCACGGTGATGATCCAGAAACGGACGATCACGCGTGGCTCGGGCCAGCCCTTGAGTTCAAAGTGGTGGTGAATCGGTGCCATGCGGAACACCCGGCGCCCGGTCAGCTTGAAAGAGGCCACCTGGATAACCACCGACAGGGTTTCCATCACGAACACACCGCCCATGATGAACAGGACGATTTCCTGACGGACGATCACCGCAATGGTGCCCAGTGCCGCGCCGAGTGCCAGAGCACCGACGTCGCCCATGAAGACTTGCGCCGGGTAGGTGTTGAACCAGAGGAAGCCCAGACCGGCGCCGATCAGCGCGCCGCAGAACACGATCAGTTCGCCTGCGCCCGGCACGTAAGGAATCAGCAGGTATTCGGCGAATTTCACGTTACCCGACAGGTAGCAGAAAATCCCCAGACCGCCGCCGACCATCACGGTCGGCATGATCGCCAGACCGTCGAGGCCGTCGGTCAGGTTGACCGCGTTACTCGAACCGACGATCACGAAGTAGGTCAGCACGATGAAACCGGCGCCCAGCGGAATGCTGTAGTCCTTGAGCATCGGCAGGATCAGCGTGGTCTCCACAGGCGTGGTGGCGGTCATATAAAGGAAGATCGCTGCGCCCAGGCCAAAGACCGACTGCCAGAAATATTTCCAGCGGCTTGGCAAGCCACGGGAGTTCTTCTCGATCACTTTGCGGTAGTCGTCGACCCAGCCAATGGCGCCGAACAGCAGAGTCACCAGCAGCACGACCCAGACGTAGCGGTTGCTCAGGTCAGCCCACAACAGGGTGCTGACACCGATGGAAGACAGAATCAGCGCGCCGCCCATGGTCGGCGTACCCGACTTGGACAGGTGCGATTGCGGGCCGTCGTTGCGAACGGACTGGCCGATCTGACGGTTCTGCAGGGTGCGGATCATCCACGGGCCGTAGCACAGCGACAAAACCAGCGCGGTCAGCACACCAAGGATCCCGCGCAGGGTCAGGTACTGGAAGACCGCGAAGCCTTTGTAGAACTGTTGCAGATACTCCGCTAGCAGCAGCAGCATTAATGTTTCTCCAGACTGGACCCGCACAGAGCCGCAACGATGTTTTCCATCGCAGCACTGCGCGAACCCTTGATCAAAATGGTGGTGTTTGTGTCCTGCTCTGCGTCGAGGGCCTGGATCAGTTCGGCTTGCGTGCCAAAGTGATGCGCCTCTTGGCCGAATGCGTTCACGGCGTGGACCATGTTCGGCCCGACCGCGTAAAGCGCGGAAACCTTGCCCCGGGCGTATTCGCCCACGTCGCGGTGCCCCTGCTCCGCCCAGTCGCCCAACTCGCCGATATCTCCGAGCACCAGGACGGTGCGGCCGGAAAAGCCGGCGAGTATATCAACGGCAGCGCACATGGAGGTGGGGTTTGCGTTGTAAGTGTCATCGATCACGCGCATGCCTTTCTTCGCCAGTTGCGCGACGGTGCGACCCTTGACCGGCTGTACCGCGCCAAGCCCGGTGGCAATGCCGAACAGCGACACGCCCAGGGCGTGAGCGGCAGCGGCGGCAGCCATGGCGTTGGCGACGTTATGGGTGCCGAGCAGGTTCAGCTGAACGTGCTCCACACCTTCAGGTGTATGCAGGTTGAAAGCCGGGCAGCCCCGGGCATCGGTGCTCAGGTCACTGGCGTAGAAATCTGCCTGCGGATTGCTCAGGGAGAAGGTCAGCACCTTGCGTGCGCCGGCGCGGAGCTTCCAGATGCCAAAGGCCTTGTCGTCGAGGTTGAGCACGGCAATACCATCTGCCGCGAGACCGTCGATGATCTCGCCCTTGGCCTCGACGATTTTTTCCGGCCCGCCGAACTCGCCAACGTGGGCAGTGCCAGCGTTGTTGAGGATCGCCACATGCGGCTTGGTCAGCCCGACGGTGTAGGCGATTTCGCCCAGACGCGAGGCGCCCAGTTCGATCACGGCGGCAGTGTGTTCCGGCGCCAGTTCGAGCAGGGTCAGCGGCGCGCCGAGGTCGTTGTTCAGATTGCCGCGGGTTGCCAGCACCGGACCGCGGGTACGCAGGATGCTCGCGAGCATTTCCTTGACCGTGGTCTTGCCGCTGGAGCCGGTAATGGCCGCCACCGGTTGCGTGAACGCGGCACGGTTCAGCGCACCCAACTGGCCGAGGGCCTGACGGGTGTCCTTGACCAGCAGTTGCGGCAAGGTGCTGTCGGCGACTTCACGCTCGACCAGTGCCGCCACCGCGCCTTTGCCGGCGACATCGTTCAGGTAGTCATGACCGTCAAAGCGCGGGCCAGTCAGGGCAATAAACAGTTGGCCAGCGGTGATCGCACGGCTGTCGATGCTGACGCCATCGAAACTGGCGTCGCTGCTGATCAGACGTGCGTCGAGCACGTTGGTCAGTTCGCTCAATGTCAGGGCCTTAAGCATGGGCCACCTCCCACGCGGTGAGGGCATGATCGGCCTCGACCAGATCGGAGAAAGCGTGCCGCTCGCCGTTGATTTCCTGATAGTCCTCGTGGCCTTTGCCGGCCAGCACGATCACGTCATCGGCCGATGCAGCAGCGATCAGCTGGGCAATCGCCTGACCACGGCCGGCGACGAAGGTAACTTTATCCACAGCGGTGAAACCGGCGCGGATGTCGTCGAAAATCTGCGCCGGATCTTCGGTGCGCGGGTTGTCATCGGTGACCAGTACGCGATCGGCCAGACGCTCGACCACTTCGGCCATCAGCGGACGCTTGCCGCGATCACGATCACCGCCACAGCCGAACAGGCACAGCAACTGGCCTTTGACGTGTGGACGCAGCGCGGTCAGAACTTTTTCCAGGGCATCCGGGGTGTGGGCGTAATCGACCACCACCAGTGGCTGAGTGCCGCCACCCAGACGCTGCATGCGCCCGGCCGGGCCTTCAAGTTTCGGCAGCACCTTGAGGATTTCGTCGAGCGCATAATCCAGACCGAGCAAAGCGCCGACCGCCGCCAGCACGTTGCTCAGGTTGAAACGACCGAGCAGCGTGCTGCGCAGGTGGTGTTCGCCCTGCGGCGTGACCAGCGTGGCGCGTACGCCGTGGTCATCGAACTGCGCTTCGCGGACATACAAATAGGCGCTGCTGTCGAGCAGGCTGTAACTGATCAAACGCGACTCGCGTTTTTCGCCGGCCAACTGCCGACCGAAATCGTCGTCGAGGTTGACCACGCGGCACTTCAGGTCATTCCAGGCGAACAGCTTGGCCTTGGTCTCGGCGTACGCCTGCATGGTGCCGTGATAATCCAGGTGGTCGCGGGACAGGTTGGTCATCACCGCGACGTCGAACGCCAATGCAGTGACCCGGCCCTGATCCAGACCGTGGGACGACACTTCCATGGCCACGGCTTTGGCCCCGACCTTTTTCAGGTCGGCCAGAGTGGCTTGCAGGGCGATCGGATTCGGCGTGGTGTGCAGGCCGCTTTCCAGCGCGCCATGGAAGCCGGAACCCAGCGTACCGACGATGCCGCAATGCTGACCAAGCAGATCGAGTGCCTGCGCGACCAGTTGGGTCACGCTGGTTTTGCCATTGGTGCCGGTAACACCGATCAGGTTCAAGTGATGGCTTGGCTCGCCATAAAAGCGCCCGGCGATGTCGGACAACTGCGCCGCCAAGCCTTTGACCGGAATCAACGGCACTTCGGTGATCGGCAGCACGGTGGCGCCTTCCACTTCATACGCAACCGCAGCCGCGCCGCGCTGCAAGGCATCGGCGATGTGCGCACGGCCATCGAACTTGCCACCGGGCACAGCGAGGAACAGGTCGCCCGCGCGCACGTTGCGGCTGTCCAGCGCCAATTCACGGATCAACAGATCATGGCCGGCGTGGGGGAATATCTTGTTCAGACTCAGAGACATCAGCCGCGCCCTCCATTGGCTTTCAGCGGAACGACCGGGGTAGCGTTGGCCTGTTGGGTAGTCGGCAGGTTGTCCGGGGTCACGTTCATCAGGCGCAGGGTGCCGGACATCACACGGCTGAACACCGGCGCCGACACCAGACCACCGAAGTAACCGGCCTTGGACGGTTCATCGATCACCACCACGATGGCGTAACGCGGATCGCTCATCGGGCCGAAACCGGCGAACAGCGAGCGGTAGGAGTTTTCGGCGTAACCCTTGGTGCCCACCGACGTTTTACGCGCAGTACCCGACTTGCCGGCCACGTGATACGCCGGCACCTGCGCACGGAACACGCCGCGCGGTGCTTCGATCACTTGCTGCAGCATGCCTTGCATGGTTTTCGCGACCGCTTCCGGCAATACCTGAGTGGTCTGCGGCGGCTTGTCGGTTTTGATCAGGGTCAGCGGTGCGAGACGACCGTTGTTGGCCAGCGCCGAGAATGCGTGCACCAGCTGGATCGCGGTCACGGAAATACCGTAGCCATAAGACAGTGTCGCGGTTTCGGCTTTGCGCCAGTCGCGGTAGTTCGGCAGGTTGCCGACGCGCTCGCCCGGAAAGCCCAGGCCGGTGTCCTGGCCGAGTCCGACTTTCTGTGCGAGACGGTAAATGGTTTCACCGCCGATATCGAACGCGACCTTACTCATGCCGACGTTACTGGAATTGATCAGGATGCCGGTCATGTCGAGTACCGGACCTTCGGTCTTCGACACGTCCTTGATCGTGTACTTGCCGATCTGCAGCGAGCCCGGATACACCTCGACGGTGTCGGTCGGTTTCCAGCGCCCGGATTCGATCGCGGCACTCATCGAGATCGCTTTCATGGTCGAACCCGGCTCGAACACGTCGATCATCGCGCGGTTACGCATCATCGCCGGCTGCAGGTTACGACGGTTGTTCGGGTTATAGGTCGGCTGGTTGACCATGGCGAGAATCTCGCCGGTCTTCACGTCCATGATCACCAGGCTGCCAGCCTTGGCGCCGTTCTCGATGATCGCGTTGCGCAGCTCGCGGTTCGCCAGGTATTGCAGACGCAGGTCAATCGACAACGCCAAGGGCTTGCCGGCCTTGGCGTTCTTGGTGACCTGGACATCCTTGATCAGCCGACCGCGCCGATCCTTGATGACTTGCCGCTTGCCCGGCACCCCGGCCAGCCACTCGTCGTAGGCCAGCTCGACGCCTTCGCGCCCGTGATCGTCAATGTCGGTAAAGCCGACCATATGCGCCGTGACTTCACCGGCCGGGTAGAAGCGGCGGAATTCTTCGATGCCGTAAACGCCCGGGACTTTCAGGTCGAGCACAGCCTGGCCCTGCTCGGGGGTCAGCCCGCGCACCAGGTAAATGAATTCTTTGTTGGCCTGAGCTTCGAGACGTTCGGCCAGGGCTTTCGGATCCTGCCCCAGCGCCGCGGCCAGTGCCGGCCACTTCTCTTTGGCCGTCTGCATTTCCTTGGCGTTGGCCCACAGCGTCGTCACCGGGGTACTCACGGCCAACGGCTCGCCGTTACGGTCGGTGATCAGACCACGGTGAGCAGGAATCGGGATGTGACGGAGACTGCGTGCGTCGCCCTGTCCCTTGAGGAAGTCGCGGTCAACCACTTGCAGGTCGATGATGCGCCAGCAGATCGCCGCGACCATCACGCCGAGCAGAGCCACCATCAGGCGGAAGCGCCACGGGAAGAGTGCGCCTTCGAGTTTCATCATGGCGCCACCATCTTCACGTCAGCCGCGCCCGGAATGTGCATTTTCAATTGTTCCGTGGCCAGCACTTCGATGCGGCTGTGCGCTGTCCAGGTGCTTTGCTCGAGAATCAGACGCCCCCACTCGGCCTGCGCCTTGTCGCGCACGCTGAGTTCGTTGTAAAGGGTGTTAAGCAACTGCCGGTTCCAGTGCGCGCTGTAAGACACGCCGATGGCCGACACGAGCACGCCGATAAACAGCAGCAGCATGATAAAGCTGCCGCCCGGCAGGGGCTTGGCGAAAAGCTTGCTCACCGCAACTTCTCCGCGACACGCATGACAGCGCTACGGGAACGTGGGTTGGCTTTGAGCTCGGCGTCGGAGGCCGTCTGCGCTTTGCCATGGATTTTGATTTTCGGTTCGAACGCCACGTGGCGCACAGGCAGGTTGCGCGGCAGGTTGTCGGCTTCGCCTTTTACCAGCTTGCGCATGAACAGTTTGACGATGCGGTCTTCCAGCGAATGGAAGCTGATGACCACCAGACGGCCACCGACTTCCAGAGCATCCAGTGCGGCTTCAAGGCCGGCTTCCAGATCGCCCAGTTCGTTGTTGACGTGAATACGCAAACCCTGGAACGCACGGGTCGCCGGGTTCTTGCCCTTCTCCCACGCCGGATTGGCGACTTTCAGAACTTCGGCCAGATCAGCGGTGCGCTCGAACGGCTTGATGTCGCGGCGCTCGGCCACGGCACGAGCCATGCGCCCGGAGAAACGTTCTTCGCCGTATTCCTTGAACACCCGGGCGATTTCTTCCACCGGCGCAGTGTTGACGAACTCGGCGGCGCTGATGCCACGGGACGGATCCATGCGCATGTCCAGCGGGCCGTCATTGAGGAAACTGAAGCCGCGCTCGGCGTCATCCAGTTGCGGCGACGACACGCCGAGATCGAGCAGGATACCGCTGACCTTGCCGCTCAGCCCTTGTTCGGCAACCACCGAACCCAGTTCGGCAAAGCTGCGCTGCACAACGACAAAGCGGCCGTCTTCGGCCGCTAGCGTTTGCCCGGTGGCAATCGCTTGAGGATCCTTGTCGAATCCGATCAGCCGGCCGTCCAGCCCGAGCTGGCTGAGGATCAGCCGACTGTGCCCGCCGCGCCCGAACGTACCGTCCAGATAGCAGCCATCAGGACGTACGGCGAGAGCCTCGACGGCTTCGTCAAGCAGTACGGTGATGTGGTTAAAGCCGCTATCAATAGTCACAGGATCAAATCACGCAGTTCGTCAGGCATGGCGCCCGGTTGTTGAATAGCAGCAAGGTCAGCGGCAGACACCGCGTTCCATGCATCCTCGTCCCACAATTGGAACTTGTTCAGTTGGCCCACCAGCATCGCTTTCTTATCAAGCTTTGCGTATTCGCGCAGACGCGGTGGAACCAGAAAACGACCACTGCCGTCGAGTTCGAGGTCGACGGCATTACCAATCAATAAACGCTGCAGGCGACGGTTCTCTTCGCGAAGCGAAGGGAGTGCACGCAACTTGGTTTCAATAATTTCCCAATCGTCGAGCGGGTAGACACACAGGCACGGATCAACGGCATCAATGGTCACGATCAACTGGCCGGAACTACGCGAAACGAGCTCGTCACGGTACCGGCTCGGCATGGCGAGACGGCCCTTTGCATCGAGACTGATAGCGTTAGCTCCGCGAAACACGTCAGCGTTTCTCCAATTTTTATCGTTTTGAGCTCAAAAAACCCACTTCATGCCACTTTCCGCCACTTGCGCACACTATAGGAATGCGCCCACCACACCGTCAAGGCGCGGATTAAAGGAAAACCCTTACAGAACGGAGATTTAGGAGCTTAAAAGGAGGGGCAACGACAATTTGGCGGATACTTTTGACCAATAACTTGATGCAGCACTGAAAGCTGCGCTCGGAAGTTAAAGTGATTTGTTAAGAGTAAGATTTTTTCGGTATTACAAAAGCGCTTCTGCTGTTGATTGAAGCAAGGTGGGAAATGGCTATTACCGCATTGCCGCTGCCGGACTTTAGCGCAGGCCTGCCGATAATAACCAGCCCTGATGCCATTGATTCAAGCAGGGAAAGAAAAAGGTGGAGAGTCGATCTGTAAGCCGGGTTCTGTCTTGAACAGTCATTCGTCTACGATGGCCATCACTGGACATCTTTAGCAACCTACCCGGTCCCAGCGCGGGCCACGCCTTGGGACCCTATTTGGTCTTGCTCCAAGTGGGGTTTACCTAGCCACGAACTGTTGCCAGACGTGCGGTGCGCTCTTACCGCACCTTTTCACCCTTACCGGCGCCGAAGCGCTTAGGCGGTTATTTTCTGTGGCACTTTCCGTAGGCTCACGCCTCCCAGGCATTACCTGGCACTTCGCCCTATGGAGCCCGGACTTTCCTCCCCCCCCTAATTTTCATAGAGGGCAGCGACTGTCCGATCGACTCTCCGCCGCGCAGGTTAACGGCAGAGCGCCCGAAGAACAAGCGCTAATAGCCGTGAAACCCGTCTGCTCGACGGGTTACTCGCCCTTCTGCTGTTCCAGCGCGACCTGATACAGCACATTTTTGCGCTCACCGGTGATTTGCGCGGCGAGCGCTGCGGCACGCTTGAGCGGCATCTCGTCGAGCAGCAGATTGAGGATGCGCATCGCCTCACTGCTGACCGCGTCCTCGGACTGCGGTGCAGACCAGCCCGCGACCAGCACCACGCACTCGCCGCGCTGCTGATTGCTGTCGGACTCGACAAACGCCCGCAACTCAGCCAGCGGCAAGCCTTTGAGCGTCTCGAAGGTTTTGGTGATTTCCCGGGCCAGCAACGCCTGACGCTCGCCACCGAACACCGCTTCCATGTCCTGCAGGCACTCGAGAATGCGATGCGGGGCCTCGTAGAAAATCAGCGTGCGCGGCTCTTCCTTTACCGATTCCAGGCGCGCCTTGCGCCCTGCCGACTTGGCCGGCAGAAAGCCTTCGAAAATGAACCGGTCGGACGGCAGCCCCGCCGCCGACAACGCAGCGATCAACGCACAGGCACCCGGTACCGGCACCACATTGATCCCTGCCGCCCGCGCCTGACGCACGAGGTGATAACCCGGATCGGAAATCAGCGGTGTCCCGGCATCGGAAATCAGCGCGACGTTATCGCCTGCCAGCAAACGGGTAATAAAGCGGCTACCTTCATCACGTTCGTTATGTTCATGGCACGCGGCCAGCGGCGTGGCAATGCCGAAGTGCTGCATCAAGCGCGCCGAGTGCCGCGTGTCTTCGGCGGCGATCAGTGCCACTTCGCGGAGGATTTTCAGAGCCCGGGCGCTGATGTCGTCCAGGTTGCCGATGGGCGTCGCCACCACATAAAGCGAGCCAGCAGCGGAATTCAAAGGACCTGGAGCAGTCAAAGCGCACACCTCATGATCGGTAAAAGCCGGCATTGTAACGCGTCATGAGGCTTGCGATGCGTTCCGGCCGACGCCGGTTTTGCGCGCCTTTGTGCGATGCCGCAACATTTGCTTCAGCTAAATTGACGGTTTCACGCCAGTAACATCGCGCCCCGGCCAGCGCTTGGGTACAATTCCACGCTAATTTGATCGAGTATCAGGAACACTTACATGATCGCTTGCCTGCGGCTGTTCACTGCCCTCTGCCTCGCTGCCTTATTGGCGGCCTGCGCCAGCTCCCCTTCCTCCAGCCTTGGCGAACTTCCACGGACTCCGGATGCCAGCATCGAGCAACTGCTCGAACAGGCTACCCAGGCCAAAACGCCGGAAAAAGCCGCGTTGTTGCGCCTGAGCGCGGCAGACCTCGCTTATCGCCAGGGCAATGCCGGCCAGTCCGCGCAGATCCTGCAACAAGTGCCGATGGAGCAGTTGAAGCCAGGCCAGCAGATCTTCGCCAGCACCCTTTCCGCTGAACTGGCGATGACCCGCAATCAGCCGAAAGCTGCGCTGACCGCTCTGAGCCATCCGAGCCTGCAGCACCTGAGCGAAATGCCGGAAGATCAGCAAGTGCGCACCGGCACCGTGCACGCCCGTGCACTGGAAGCCGACGGCCAGACCCTGGCAGCCGCTCGCGAGCGCATCTTCATCGCTCCAATGCTCAAAGGCGAAGCCGCGAGCAAGAACCACGAAGCCATCTGGACCCTGATCGCTTCGCTGCCGACCGATCAACTGCAACCCAACACCGCCGACGATCTCGGCGGCTGGATGGGCCTGGCCCTGGCCGTGAAAACCGCCGGCACCCTGGAACAGCAGCAAGCGGCGATCGATGCCTGGCGCGCACAGAATCCAAAGCACCCAGCCGCAATCAACCTGCCGCTGCCACTGACCAAACTCAAGGAACTGGCCAGCCAGCCCCTGAGCAAGATTGCCCTGCTGCTACCGCAAGACGGCCCACTGGCCTCGGTCGGTAAAGCGCTGCGTGAAGGTTTCATGGCGGCGCACTATCAAGCACAACAGGCCGGTCAGAAGCCGCCCGCCATCGAGTTTTACGACAGTTCCAAACTGACCTCGATGGACGAGTTCTACCGCAAGGCCCAGGCCGATGGCGTGCAACTGGTGGTCGGCCCGCTGGAAAAACCGTTGGTCAAACAATTGAGCACCCGTCCGCAACTGCCAATCACCACCCTCGCATTGAACTACAGCGAAGGCGATCAAGGTCCGGCGCAACTGTTCCAGTTCGGTCTGGCAGCTGAAGACGAAGCTCGCGAAGTTTCGCGTCGCGCCCGCGCCGACGGCCTGCATCGCGCGGCGATCATGGTGCCGAAAGGCGAATGGGGCGACCGCGTACTGCGCGCCTTCAGCCAGGACTGGCAGGCCAATGGCGGCAGCATCGTTGCCACCGAACGCGTTGATCAACCAGTGCAGCTGGCCCAGCAGATCGCCGACATGTTCCAGCTGCGCCAAAGCGAAGCCCGCGCCAAGAGCCTGCAGAACGCGGTTGGCACCAACGTCGCCGCGCAGCCGTCGCGTCGTCAGGACATCGAGTTCATCTTCCTGGCAGCCACCCCGCAGCAAGCGCAACAGATCAAGCCGACCCTGAACTTCCAGTACGCAGGTGATGTTCCGGTGTACGCAACTTCCCACGTGTACAGCGCCAGTGGCGATGTGAACCAGTACAACGACATGAACGGCGTGCGCTTCTGCGAAACCCCATGGTTGCTGGAAGCCAATGACCCGCTGCGTCAGCAAGTCACCGCGCAATGGCCGCAAGCGGCCGGCAGCCTTGGCCGCCTTTACGCCATGGGCGTCGACGCCTACCGTCTGGCGCCGCGCCTGGGTCAGTTAAAGGCGTTGCCGGACAGCCGCATCGAAGGTCAGTCGGGCAGCCTGGGCATGACCCAGACCCAACGCGTGGTGCGTCAGTTGCCATGGGCGCAGTTCGTCAACGGTCAGGTTCAACGCCTGCCGGACACCCCGCGCTGATGCCCGACGGCTCGCACCTGCAAAGCGGTAAAGATGCCGAGCGCCAGGCGCTCGAGCATCTGCAACACCAGGGTCTGCGCCTGCTGGCGCAGAACTGGTCATGCAAACGGGGCGAGCTTGATCTGGTCATGCTTGATGGCGATACAGTAGTATTCGTCGAAGTCCGCTACAGAAAAAACACTCAATGGGGTGGCGCGCTCGCTAGCATCGATGAGCGCAAACGGCAGAAGCTGATTTTCGCCGCACAGTATTTTCTTCAGCGCGAGTCGCGCTGGGCCGATTCCCCTTGCCGCTTCGACGTGGTGGCCATCGACAGGCACCCGGATCAGTTGAACTGGTTGCAGAATGCGTTCGATGGTTGATTCTCTGCACACCACCCCGGACACTTTCACCGACAATTTTTGCTCTTTGCTTTGCGGGCTGCACATTCACGTGCCGAACAGCCGCGCTACTTAAGGTCACACAGATGGACATGCAATCCCGAATTCGCCAGCTTTTCCAGGCCAGTATCGACACCAAGCAACAGGCGATGGACGTACTTGCACCGCACATCGAGCAAGCCAGCCAGATCATGGTCAACGCCCTGCTCAACGAAGGCAAAATGCTTTCGTGTGGCAACGGCGGCTCTGCCGGCGACGCCCAGCACTTCTCTTCCGAACTGCTCAACCGCTTCGAGCGCGAACGCCCGAGCCTGCCGGCCATCGCCCTGACCACCGACAGCTCGACCATCACCTCGATTGCCAACGACTACAGCTACAACGAAGTGTTCTCCAAGCAGATCCGCGCACTGGGTCAACCCGGCGACGTATTGCTGGCGATCTCGACCAGCGGCAACTCGGCAAACATCATTCAAGCAATCCAGGCCGCACATGATCGCGAAATGGTTGTCGTAGCTTTGACTGGCCGCGATGGCGGCGGCATGGCTTCACTGCTGCTGCCTGAAGATGTCGAGATTCGCGTACCGGCCCATGTCACTGCACGTATTCAGGAAGTCCATCTGCTGGCGATCCATTGCCTCTGCGATCTGATCGACAGCCAACTGTTCGGGAGTGAAGAATGACCCCTAATCGCCTTGGCCTTCTGGCCTTGACCCTGTGCCTCGGCATCAGCGGCTGCACCTCGGTGGTGAATGCCAGCCGTGAAGCGCCGATTGAAGACGACCGCGGCACCCGGACCTTCGGCAGTAAAATCGACGACTCGCTGATCGAAACCAAAGTCGGCGTCAACGTGGCCAAGGCCGACCCAGGCCTGGACAAGGATTCACATATCGTCGTCACCAGCTTCAACGGCGTGGTCCTGCTTGCCGGCCAGACGCCGCGCGAAGATCTCAAGGCCAAGGCCGAACAGGCCGCCGCCAACGTCCAGCGCGTGAAGAAGGTGCACAACGAACTGCAAGTGATTGCACCTTCAAGCTTCCTCGCTCGCCAGAACGACGCCTGGCTGACCACCAAGATCAAGACCCAGATGCTGACCGACGCCAGCATTCCCGGCTCGCGCATCAAAGTCGTGACCGAGAACGGTATCGTTTACCTGCTGGGCCTGCTGACCAAACAGGAAGCACAACAGGCGACCAATCTGGTGCAAGGCGTTGCCGGCGTGCAGAAGATCGTGAAGCTGTTCGAATACATCGACTGACCGATACCCATGTAGGAGCTGCCGCAGGCTGCGATCTTTAGATCTTGATATTGGTCTTGAAAAACAAGATCAAAAGATCGTCCGAACGCGGCCCGAGCCTGCGGCAGCTCCTACGTAATAAAAAAGGCGACCCTCTCGGGTCGCCTTTTTTATTACTTCACCACTTTCAAACTTGGCCGGCCACTTGGGCGCGGCGGTTCGCTGCCCGGTGGCGGCAAGTCGTCATCGGGCTCGATATCGTCTTCGTCATCCATCGGCGACTCGAGATCGAACACCATGCCCTGACCGTTTTCCCGGGCATAAATACCCAGAATTGCACTGATCGGCACATAGAGACTATGCGGAACGCCACCGAAGCGACCCTCAAAGGTCACCACGTCGTTGTCCATGTGCAAGTGCCGCACGGCACTGGGCGAAATGTTCAGGACAATCTGCCCGTCGCTGGCGAAACCTTGCGGCACCTGCACGGCCGGGTATTCGGAATTGACCAGCATGTGCGGGGTGCAATCGTTATCCACAATCCACTCGTAGAGCGCGCGGACCAGATAAGGTCGACTGGAGTTCATAGCGGCTCCTTAAGCCTTAGCGCATATCGCGTTCGACGCCAGACAGACTCGCCTGGAAAGCCTCACGCGCAAACTGGCGCTCCATATAATCAAGCAGCGGCTTGGCCGGCCGCGGCAGTTCAATACCCAGAATCGGCAAACGCCAGAGTATTGGCAATAGGCAGCAATCCACCAGACTTTGTTCCTCACTGAGGAAAAACGGCTTGTCGGCAAACAACGGCGACACGCCCGTCAGGCTTTCACGCAATTCCTTGCGCGCCACGACACGCGCGGCTTCCTTGGTTTTCGGATCCAGGATCAGATCCACCAGACCACACCAGTCGCGCTGAATACGGTGAATCAGCAGACGGCTGTTGGCACGCGCCACCGGGTAAACCGGCATCAGTGGCGGATGCGGGTAACGCTCATCCAGATATTCCATCACCACGGTCGACTCCCACAACGCCAGGTCGCGATCGACCAGTGTCGGGAGACTGCCGTAAGGGTTCACCTCAATCAGTTTAGGCGGCTGGCGGCCAGCTTCCACGTAAATGATTTCGGCGCTGACACCCTTCTCTGCAAGCACGATGCGCACTCGGTGGGAATAGTGGTCGGCGGGGTCGGAGTAACAGGCCAACCGATTGGTCACGCCCATGGCGATCCTCCTCGCTTGTTGAAATGATTGGAACCGGAAAAACGCGCGCGCCCAGAGGGCGCCTCCCGCAATGCCTGGCGAACCAGACATTGCGTTATCGGAGGCACCCTTGGGCGCGCGCGATTAACAGCAATGCTTGAAGCGTATCAGTGCACGTCTTTCCAGTATTCACGCTTGAGCAGGTAGGCGAACACAAAGAAGAACGCCAGGTACAGCAAGACGTAAGTACCGATGCGCTGATGTTGCAGCTTAACCGGGTTAGCCGAGTAAGCCAGGAAGGTTACCAGATTCTTGACCTTCTCATCGAACTGCTCTTCGTTCAGAGCACCGGTTTTCGGCACGATGGTCAGCTGATCGCATGCTTCATGCGTCAGCGGCGTACCGGTCAGCGGATCGTATTGCTTCTTGCCGTCCTCGACAATTTGCACTTGCTTGCAGCCCACCACCTGACGACCTTGCAGGCCGACCAGCACGTTAGGCATGCCGACGTTCGGGAAGACCTTGTTGTTCACGCCCCATGGGCGCGCCGGATCTTCGTAGAACGAGCGCAGATAACCATAGAGCCAGTCGGTGCCACGCACGCGCGCCACCAGGGTCAGGTCCGGCGGTGCCGCACCGAACCAGGTCTTGGCGTCTGCCGGCTGCATGCCGATGTTCATGTGGTCGCCGATTTTGGCGCCGGTGAACACCAGCTTCTCGAGCATCATGTCGTGGGGAATGCCGAGGTCATCGGCCACCCGTTCGTAACGCTGGAACTTGGCACTGTGGCAACCCATGCAATAGTTGGCAAAGGTGCGCGCACCGTCCTGCAGGGCAGCTTTATCGGACACGTCGATGTCGACTTTTTCCAGCTCCGGACCACCGTGTTCGGCGGCAAAAGACAGCACAGGCAGCGCAGCAAAAATCAGAGCAAAAAATAACTTTTTCATCAGCCAGTCACCCTTTCCGGAACCGGTTTGGTCTTCTCGAGCCTGGTGTAGAACGGCATCAGAATGAAGTAGGCGAAGTACAGGAAGGTGCAGATCTGCGACACCAGCGTGCGCTCCGGCGTCGGGGCCAGTACGCCCAGAATGCCGAGGATCACGAAGGAAATGCAGAACACCAGCAGCCAGATTTTGCTCATCCAGCCCTTATAGCGCATCGATTTGACCGGACTGCGGTCCAGCCACGGCAGCACGAACAGCATCGCAATCGAGGCGCCCATGGCGATCACGCCCATGAGCTTGTCCGGGATCGCACGCAAGATCGCGTAGAACGGCGTGAAGTACCAGACCGGTGCAATGTGCTCAGGCGTCTTGAACGGGTTGGCTTGCTCGAAGTTCGGTTTTTCGAGGAAGTAGCCGCCCATTTCCGGGAAGAAGAACACGATAAAGCAGAAGATAAACAGGAACACCACCACGCCGACGATGTCTTTCACGGTGTAGTACGGGTGGAAGGCAATGCCGTCCAGCGGGATACCGTTTTCGTCTTTGTGCTTCTTGATGTCGACGCCGTCCGGGTTGTTCGAACCGACTTCGTGCAGCGCCAGAATGTGCAGCACCACCAGACCGAGAATCACGATCGGCAACGCCACGACGTGCAAGGCGAAGAAGCGGTTCAGCGTGATTCCGGAGATCAGGTAGTCACCACGAATCCACTGGGTCAGGTCGTTGCCGATGACGGGAATCGCACCGAACAGCGAGATGATCACCTGGGCACCCCAGTAGGACATCTGCCCCCAAGGCAGCAGATAACCCATGAAGGCCTCAGCCATCAGCGCCAGGTAGATCAGCATGCCGAACACCCAGACGAGCTCACGCGGTTTCTGGTACGAACCGTAGAGCAGGCCCCGGAACATGTGCAGATAAACCACGATGAAGAACGCCGAAGCGCCGGTAGAGTGCAGCAGACGCAGGATCGAGCCGTACTCGACGTCGCGCATGATGTACTCGACGGAAGCGAACGCCTCTTCTGCCGACGGCGTGTAGCTCATCGTCAGCCAGACACCGGTGACGATCTGGTTGACCAGCACCAGCAGTGCCAGCGAGCCGAAGAAATAGAAGAAGTTGAAGTTTTTTGGCGCGTAATACTTGCTGAGATGGTCTTCCCACATTTTGGTGGCAGGGAAGCGCGCATCCACCCAATCCATGAACTTGCTCATCACGCTTTCTCCGTATCGACGCCAATGACAATCAGGTCATCGGTCTCATAGGAATGCGGGGGAACTGGCAGGTTCAAAGGCGCGGGTTGCGACTTGTAGACGCGACCAGCCAGATCGTAGTGGGAACCGTGGCAAGGGCAGAAATAGCCGCCGACCCAGTCTTTACCCAAGTCCGCAGGCGCCACTTCGGGACGGAAGGTGGGTGAGCAACCCAGGTGAGTGCAGATCCCGATCAGCAGCAGGATTTCCGGCTTGATCGAGCGCACTTCAGGATCGACATAAGTAGGTTGCGTGGAGTTTTTGGAAGTCGGATCGGAGAGCTGGCCCTCGATCTTCTTGAGATTCCCCAGGATTTCCGCAGTACGGCGGACAATGAACACCGGCTGGCCGCGCCATTCGGCAATCATCTGCTGTCCTGGCTCGATCTTGCTGACATTCACTTTCACCGGTGCACCGGCGGCTTTCGCCTTGGCACTGGGAAACCATGACCCCACGAACGGGACCGCAGCCCCCACCGCTCCTGCAGCACCCACCACGGATGTGGCTGCTACCAAGAAGCGACGCCGGCCTGCATTCACGCCGTCATTGCTCATTCAGTCCTCTCCCATCAGCTTTGTGGCCTGTTAAATCAGGCATCTACTAAATAAATCAATGTTACTTATAAAAATTTTGCCGAGATGGTAATGAAAAGCCCCAATTCTGACAAGGGAATTACCGGGAGCTCCCACCCTCAAGCCTTGTAGTATAGGGGGTCTACGAATGTGGCAAGTTGTCACAGCGCAATTCTTTAATAAATCGCGGGCATAAAAAAACGCCCGGTTCCGTGAGGAATCGGGCGTTCTTTTTTGAACGTGGAAACGAATTAACGCTTCGAGTACTGCGGACGCTTACGCGCTTTACGCAGACCAACTTTCTTACGTTCAACTTCACGGGCGTCGCGAGTAACGAAGCCAGCTTTGCGCAGAGCGCTACGCAGGGTTTCGTCGTAGTCCATCAGAGCGCGAGTGATGCCGTGGCGGATTGCGCCAGCCTGACCACTTACACCACCGCCGATGACAGTGACGTAGATGTCGAACTTCTCGACAGTCTCGGTCAGCTCCAGCGGCTGACGAACTACCATGCGGGCAGTTTCGCGGCCGAAGAACGAATCCAGGGAGCGGTTGTTGATGGAGATGTTACCAGTACCCGGACGCAGGAAAACGCGTGCGGTTGCGGTCTTGCGACGGCCAGTGCCGTAATTTTGAGTCGCCGACATAATGAACTATTCCGTTAAATCTTCAGTTCTTGGGGCTGCTGAGCAGTATGAGGGTGTGCAGCGCCCGCATAGACTTTCAGCTTACGGTACATGTCACGACCCAGCGGGTTCTTAGGCAGCATGCCTTTAACCGCGGTCTCGATCACGCGCTCAGGGGCCTTGGCGATCAGCTTTTCAAAGTTGATCGACTTGATGCCGCCCGGGAAACCGGAGTGGGAGTAGTACATTTTGTCAGTGGTTTTAGCGCCGGTTACACGGATCTGCTCGGCGTTGATGACGACGATGTAGTCGCCGGTGTCAACGTGAGGAGTGTACTCAGGCTTGTGCTTGCCACGCAGACGGCTCGCGATTTCGGTGGCCAGACGACCCAGGGTCTGACCAGCAGCGTCGACGACAAACCAGTCGCGCTTTACTGTTTCCGGTTTAGCAGTAAAAGTTTTCATTCTTTATAGCCTCAGGGGCCGCCTGTAAATAAGACGGCGGATCTTACTGAATAGTGCGTACTTTGACAAGTCAAAGGCAGCCGGATACAGACGCTTTCGGGGGCTCGGGTCGGCGCGTCCGTTCAACGGCAAGATTCTTCGGCGGCGGCGCATCACTTCCACTGCAGAAAGAGGTCGGCAATTATGCAGATTGCGAAAAAAATTTCAACCTGCTTTTATGATTGTTTTGCCCAAGGAGCACCCGATGGACTATCGCCAGCTAGGCCGTACCGACCTGAACGTGAGTGCAATCTGCCTCGGCACCATGACCTGGGGCGAGCAAAACACTGAAGCTGAAGCCTTCGCCCAGATCGAGCGGGCCAAGGACGCCGGGATCAATTTCATCGACACCGCCGAGATGTACCCGGTGCCGCCGAAAGCCGACACCTACGCCACCACCGAGCGCTACATCGGCAATTATTTCAAAAGCCGCGGTGATCGTGCCGACTGGATCCTCGCCAGCAAGATCGCCGGCCCGGGCAACACCATCGACTACATCCGCGACAAAAACCTGCGCCACAACCGCCAGCACATCACCGAAGCGGTGGATGCCAGCCTCAAGCGCCTGCAGACCGATTACATCGACCTCTACCAGTTGCACTGGCCGGAGCGCAGCACCAACTTTTTCGGACAACTGGGCTACAAACACAAGATCGAAGCCAACCTGACGCCGCTCGAAGACACCCTCGAAGCCCTCGACGAGCAAGTGAAGGCCGGCAAGATCCGCCACATCGGCCTGTCCAACGAGACGCCATGGGGCACCATGCGCTTCCTCGCTCTGGCCGAAGCCCGTGGCTGGCCGCGCGCGGTGTCGATCCAGAACCCGTACAACCTGCTCAACCGCAGCTTCGAAATCGGCCTGGCGGAAATCGCCATCCGCGAACAGTGCGGCCTGCTCGCCTATTCGCCGCTGGCGTTCGGTTTCCTGTCCGGCAAGTACGAAGGTGGCGCTCGCCCACCGAAAGGTCGCCTGAGCCTCTACAGCCGCTTCAGCCGGTATTTCAACGCGCAATCGGAAGCGGCCTGCAGCCGTTACGTGGCCCTGGCCCGTGAACACGGTCTGGATCCGGCGCAGATGGCGCTGGCGTTCGTCACTCAGCAACCGTTCGTCACCAGCAACATCATTGGTGCTACGACGCTGGAGCAACTGGACAGCAACATTGCCAGTTTTGATCTGAAGCTTTCCGATGAAGTGCTGGCAGGGATCGAGGCGATCCACAAGGATCATCCGAACCCGGCGCCTTGATCGGCCGTTAAAAGCTTCGCAAGCAGGCTCGCTCCCACAGGTACAGCGTGATCCTTGTGGGAGCGAGCCTGCTCGCGAAGGGGCCCGTCAATTCACCGCAGAACTCACAGCGACCGCGCAATGATCTCCTTCATGATTTCGTTGGTACCGGCATAGATCCGCTGCACCCGTGCATCCGCCCACGCCCGGGCCACCGGGTACTCCCACATGAAGCCGTAGCCGCCATGCAACTGCACGCACTCGTCGAGCACCTTGCATTGCAGGTCGGTGCCCCAGTATTTGGCCATCGCTGCTGTCGGAACGTCGAGCTTGCCTTGCAGATGCAATTCCAGGCACTTGTCGACAAATACTCGGCCGATCTGAATCTCCGTCGCCATTTCCGCCAGTTTGAAGCGGGTGTTCTGGAAGTCGGCAATGGCCTTGCCGAACGCCTTGCGATCACGGGTGTAATCCAGCGTCCATTGCAGCGCAGCTTCGGCTGAGGCCAGACCTCCGATGGCTACCGTCAGTCGTTCCTGTGGCAATTCCTGCATCAGGTAGGCAAACCCTGCCCCGGCCTGGCCCAAGAGGTTTTCCTTCGGCACGCGCACGTCCTGAAAGAACAATTCCGACGTGTCCTGCGCCTTCATTCCGACCTTCTCCAGGCGTTTGCCCTTCTCAAAGCCTGGCGTATTCGCTTCCACCACAAACAGGCTGGTGCCCTTGGCACCGGCTTTCGGATCGGTCTTGGCGACCACAATCACCAGGTCAGCGAGAAAGCCGTTGGTGATGAAGGTCTTGGAGCCGTTGATCACGTACTCGTCGCCTTCCAGCACTGCGGTGGTCTTGACCCCTTGCAGGTCGGAACCGGCACCCGGCTCGGTCATCGCAATCGCGCTGACCATCTCGCCCGAGACCAGCTTCGGCAGGTATTTTTGCTTAAGCGCTTCACTGCCGTAATGCAGGATGTATGGCGCAACGATGTCCGAATGCAACGAGAAACCGATCCCGGTCAGACCCAGACGACCGACCTCTTCGATTACCACGGTGCTGTACAGAAAGTCCGCGCCCAGGCCGCCGTACTCTTCCGGCAGGTGCGAGCAGAGCATCCCCGCCTCCCCCGCCTTGTTCCACAGTTTGCGGTCGATGTGGCCTTGTTTCTCCCATTGCGCATGGAACGGCACGGCCTCTTTTTCGAGGAAGGTTCGTACGCTGTCGCGGAACAATTCGTGCTCGGAGCTGAACAAGGTTCTGGGGATCATGCGGCACCTTTCATTCTTGTTGGAGGAATGTGACGTTCAGAGACTAAGCCTCACCTCCGACACAGGACACTGGACACATCCGACAAAAAATAAGACGATCCAGCCGTCTGGTGACCACTTTCCCTTATAAAAACAAAACAAAAGTTGAATTATGTCCAAGCAAGTCTCCACGCCCTTGCGGCGCGTCAGCATCCTGGCAATCGACCGGGTTTTCGCATCCACTCTCATGCAGGCCAAGGACTTTTTCCATCTGGCCAGCCTGCGTTACGGCAAACAACTGGGCCACGGCCTGACACCGGCGTTTGAAACCCGCCTGGTCAGCCCCGACGGCAAACCGGTGAACAGCTTCAGTGACGTGATGATGCCGGTGGACGGCGGCCTGGAAAACGCCGACGTCATCATTCTCCCGGCGTTCTGGGACGATTTCGACACCCTGTGCGGCCGTTATCCACAAATCCTGCCGTGGCTGCGTGAGCAGCATGCCCGCGGCGCCGTGCTCTGCGGCGAAGCCACCGGGGTGTTCTGGCTGGCCGAGGCCGGTCTGCTCAACGGCAAGGAAGCGACCACTTACTGGCGCTTCTTCAATGCCTTCGCCGAGCGCTTCCCCAAGGTGTACCTCAATCAGGACAAGCACCTGACCGACGCCGACAATCTGTATTGCGCAGGGGGAACCACTTCGGCCTGCGATCTCTATATCTACCTGATTGAACGCTTTTGCGGCGCCAACGTGGCGCAAGCCGTGGCCCGCGACATTCTGTATGAAGTACAGCGCAGTTATTCGCCGGGACGTATCGGTTTCGGCGGACAGAAGCTGCACCAGGACGTGATCATCCTGCAGATCCAGCACTGGCTCGAAGAGCATTTCGCCGACAAGTTCCGCTTCGAAGACGTGGCCCGCGAGCACGGCATGAGCATCCGTAATTTCATGCGCCGCTTTCAGACTGCGACTGGCGACAAGCCGCTGCACTACTTGCAACGCCTGCGCATCGAGACTGCCAAAGGTCTGTTGTCGGGCAGCCGCAAGAGCATCAAGACCATCAGTTATGAGGTCGGCTACGACGATGCGAGCTTCTTTGCGCGGCTGTTCCGCCAGCACACCGAGCTGTCGCCGAACCAGTATCGGCAGCAGTTTCAGCAGGCTGCCTAAAAGCAAAAGATCGCAGCCTGCGGCAGCTCCTACAGAATGGCGTACACCTGTAGGAGCTGGCGAAGCCTGCGATCTTTTGATCTTCAGTGCATAAAAAAGGGCCTGCAAATGCAGGCCCTTTTTTATGCACCGAATCTGTTTAAGGCTTGTGCGCCCGCGACAAGAATTCGTGCGATTGCATCTCCAGCAGACGACTCAGCGTACGCTGGAATTCGAACGTCAGGCGTCCGCCGGTGTACAAGTCTTTCAGCTCGACTTCGGCAGAAATGATCAGCTTGACGTTACGGTCGTAGAACTCGTCGACCATGTTGATGAAACGCCGGGCGATGTCGTCGGTGGTGACGCTCATCTGCTCGACGCCGCTGAGCAGCACGGCGTGGAAGATCTTGCCCAGTTCGATGTAGTCGTTCTGGCTACGCGGGCCGTCGCACAGTTCGCGGAAGTCGAACCAGGCCACGTCGTCGCAGGTGCGCAGGGCACGGATTTCGCGGTTCTCGATGATCAGCACATCATTCTCGACCGCTGCGGTGCATTCCGGTGTCAGGGCCTTGAAGCTCTTGCGCAGGCTTTCGTGCGCCGCTTCGTCCAGCGGATAGTGGAACAGCTCCGCTTGTTCGAGGTGACGCAGACGGTAGTCAACACCGCTGTCGACGTTGACGATTTCGGTGTTCTGCTTGATCAGCGCAATGGCCGGCAGGAAGCGCGCGCGTTGCAGGCCGTCCTTGTAGAGGCCGTCCGGAACGATGTTCGAGGTCGCGACCAAGGTCACGCCGTTCTTGAACAGCTCTTCCATCAGCGTGCCGAGGATCATCGCGTCGGTGATGTCCGAGACGAAGAATTCATCGAAGCAGATCACTCGCGACTCGGTCGCAAAGCGCTTGGCGATGATGGTCAGCGGGTTTTTCTCGCCGCCGAGGGTTTTCATCTCTTCGTGCACGCGCTTCATGAAGCGGTGGAAGTGGGTGCGGGTCTTTTCCTTGAACGGCAGCGCTTCAAAGAAGGTGTCGACCAGATAAGTCTTGCCGCGCCCCACGCCGCCCCAGAAGTACAGGCCTTTGACCGGCGTCTGATCCTTCTTGCCAAACAGTTTGCCCAGCAAGCCCGGCTTGTTCTGCTCGGCCGCGATCAGATCGTCGTACAGGCGCTGCAGATGACGCACAGCAGTTTCCTGCGCGGCGTCATGGAAGAAGTCCGGGCGTTTCAGATCAGCTTGGTATCGTTCTAGGGGCGTCATAATTCGTTAGCAAGGCAACAAAAACGGGCCGTCACTGTAGCGACGGCCCGTGGGAATGGCAATCAGCCCTTGGTCGGGCCGCGCCGTTGTTTAGTCCTGAACCGGGGTTAGCGCTACACGCAAAGCTTCGATGGCCGCGTCCCGCGCAGCAGCATCGGCGAACGCCGGGCTGTCACCCACGCACTCGCCTTCCAGCCATACGCTGAAGCTCAGGTCTTGATTGCGGATGTCCAGCGCCTGACCGGTTTGCAGTTGCTTGGTCACCTGGCCGGCGGTTTTGCCGTCGGCGAAGTTACGCGACAGCAGCAGTTGCTCGCCATCGGCCGCCAGCAGACGGAAACGGAAGCTGCCGTCGTCTTCACGGAAACTGACGAAACGTGCAGCTTTCACGGCTTTCTTCTTGGTGGTCGCCGCGACTTGCACCTGATTGACGAACGAACGCAGGCCAACCGCTTCACGCAGTTCGTTGAGGAACGGCGTCGCCACCGCACGGGCCTTTTTCGCACCGTGTTGCAGGATGTCTTCCAGATCCGCCGGGCGCTCGATCAGTTGGTGATAACGTTCGCGGGACTCGCCCAGTTCATTGTCGAGCAACTGGAACAGACGGTTCTTCGCCTCGCCCCAACCCAGACCGCCGAGCAGTTCGCTGCGGAATTCGTCCGCCTGCACCGGTGTGGCGAACGCCTGGAACAGGGTGAACAGGTGCGAGTTGTCCGGATCCTTGGCTTCGCCCGGCGCTTTGGAGTCGGTGACGATCCGCGAGATCGCGTCCTTCATCTCTTTGGCACTGGAGAACAGCGGGATGGTGTTGTCGTAGCTCTTCGACATCTTGCGCCCGTCGAGGCCTGGCAACGTCGCCACGCTCTCCTCGATCAGCGCTTCAGGCATGGTGAAAAACTCTTTGCCCTGGCCGAACAAGTGGTTGAAGCGCTGGCCGATGTCGCGGGCCATTTCCACGTGCTGGATCTGGTCACGACCGACCGGGACCTTGTGCGCGTTGAACATCAGAATGTCCGCCGCCATCAGCACCGGGTAGCTGTAGAGGCCCATGGTGATGCCGGCATCCGGGTCTTCACCGCTCTCGACGTTCTTGTCCACCGAGGCCTTGTAGGCGTGCGCACGGTTGAGCAGGCCCTTGGCGGCGACGCAGGTCAGCAGCCAGGTCAGCTCGGGAATTTCCGGAATGTCGGACTGGCGATAGAAGGTCACACGGTCGACATCCAGGCCACCGGCCAGCCAGGTCGCGGCGATTTCCAGACGCGAGCGCTGGATGCGCAGCGGGTCATCGCATTTGATAAGGGCGTGGTAGTCGGCCAGGAAATAGAACGAATCGGCATTGCTGTCGCGGCTGGCGAGGATCGCCGGGCGGATGGCGCCGGCGTAGTTGCCCAGGTGCGGCGTGCCGGTGGTGGTGATGCCGGTGAGGATACGGGTACGGTTCGTCATGGGTAATCGCTTGTCAGACTGCAATCAATTCGAGAGACGCGGCAGGATCAGATCCTTGAGATCGGTCAGCTTGCCATGAAAAAAGTGTCCGCATTCTGCCACTTTCAGTAGCTCATGGGGGCGCTGGAGTTGTTCCGACCAGTCATAGACCAGCTGCGGATCGATCACTTCGTCGGTTTCCGGCTGGATCACGGTCAGCTCGGCGTGCTGTGGCAGTTGATCCTGATCGCCCAGACGCATCACCGCCGGCGCGACCATGAACAGCTGCTTGAGCTGTACGCCTTGCGCTTCGAGACGACCGCCGAGACTTGCTGCAACAAATCCGCCGAAGGAGAAACCGAACAGGGTCAGCGGCAGATCCGGATGCTTTTCCCGCAGCCAGGCGGCAGCGGCCTGGGCGTCGTCGACTTCACCGCTGCCCATGTCGTGGGCACCTTCGCTGGCACCGACGCCGCGATAGTTGAAGCGCAAGGTAATCAGCCCGGCGTCGCGCGCGGTGCGCTGCAGGGTCGAGACGACCTTGTTGAGCATGGTGCCGCCCTGCACCGGGTTCGGATGGCAGATCAGCGCGATGCCGACTGGCTGCTCGTTATCGAGGTACAGCGCTTCGATTTGGCCGACTGGGCCGGCAATGACTACAGGGGTTTCACGCATCAGCAAGGAAGGAACTCCGTGACCTCGAATCGGGTCGACTCGTCTAGCAAATTGTCTGTGCCAATCTATTGCGAGTGAATCGCGGTATACAGCGCAGGTTCGAGCCGTTAACGTAAAGCAAAGCCGTTTATAGAGGAAGGACTCGTGGAACACTCGCTCTTAGTTTGGTTGTTACCGACTCTTGCCCTGGTTGTGGGTGTCGCCATTGGATTCCTGATCGCTCGCGTCGCACCGAATGCCGCGCCGAGCCGCACGCAGCGTCAACTGGATGATATCCAGGAGCGTTTCGACAGCTATCAAAACGAGGTGGTCACCCACTTCAACAGCACCGCGATGCTGGTCAAGAAGCTGACCCAGAGCTATCAGGAAGTGCAGGATCATCTCGCCGAGGGCGCCAACCGCCTGGCCCTGGACGAGCAGACCCGTCAACGTCTGATCGCCGCTTTGCACGCCGATGCCGCCCAGGCACCGCGCGAACGTCTGACGCCACCGCGCGATCAGGAGCCGCCGCGTGATTACGCGCCAAAAGCCCCGAACTCACCGGGCATGCTCGATGAGCATTACGGTCTGAAGAAGTAATCGGGTTTCGCGCCCAACAAAAAGCCCCCGGACATTTCGCTTGTCCGGGGGCTTTTTTGTGCCTATGGAGTTTGTGGTGCTGCACAGGCCCAGCAACCCTGCAGGAGCTGTCGAGTGAAACGAGGCTGCGATCTTTTGATCGTGCTGTTGAGAGCTGAAGATCAAAAGATCGCAGCGTGCCGCAACTCCTACAGGGCGACTGCGTTCAGGCAAAAAAATGCCCGGTCACAAGACCGGGCATTTCATCACTCAAGCATTCAGTTACGGATATTGCTGAACCGTACCCGGCTGTTGCTGCTGACCACCATACTGCTGACCCGGAATCGCCTTCAGGTTGACCTCGACGCGGCGGTTCTGCGCGCGGCCATTGACGTCACCGTTGCTGGCAATCGGGTTATCCGGGCCGGCGCCACGGGCCGACAGGTTGGCACCGCTGACACCTTGCGAGGTCAGGTAAGTTGCCACGCTCTGCGCACGACGCTGGGACAAGTCCATGTTGTGCTGGCGGCTGCCGGTGCTGTCGGTGTAGCCGACGATTTCGATCTGGTTCTGGTTGAACTCTTTCAGCGAGTTCGCCAGGTTGTTCAGCGGCTGGTAGAAGCTTGGCGCGATGTTCGCCGAATCGGTGGCGAAGGTGATATTGCCCGGCATGATCAGTTTGATCTGATCGCCCTGGCGCTGTACTTCAACCCCGGTGTTGGCCATGCTGGCGCGCAGCTTTTTCTCTTGCTGGTCGGCGTAGTAACCGTAACCGGCGGCCGAAGCACCGACCACCGCCGCGCCGATCAAGGCACCCTTGCCACGGTTGTTGTGGTCGATGGCGGCACCTGCCAGGGCACCGGCCAGAGCGCCGAGTCCACCGTACTTGGCAGTTTTGCTCATGCCTTGCGAGCCACCGTCGGCCTGCCCCTGATTGTCATACGGGTTGGGCGAGGCGCAACCGGCCAACATGGCCACAGCGGTAGCAACAATAATCAAACGAGGCGTGGTGAACATGAAGTGCTCCTGGTTTTTGCATTTTGTGTGGCAGCGGCCCTAGGCAATAGACCTGTGCGGGCGTTGGATCATGACAATGCCGAAAAATTCCGCCGCATACTCGTGACAAAATGTTTAGGCGCGCACGAACGGGTTTTCCCGCATTTCATCCCCGAGACGCGTGTCCGGACCATGCCCGGCAACCACGATGGCGTCTTCGTCGAGCGTGTACAGCCGCTGCTTGATCGATCGCACGATGGTCGCCTGATCGCCGCCCCACAAATCCGTGCGCCCTACCCCGCGACGAAACAACGTGTCGCCGGCAATCAACAGCTTAGCCTCGGAAAACCAAAAGCTCATGGAACCGGGCGTATGTCCCGGCGTATGCAGCGCCACGCCGCAGCCACAGGCCAGTTCTTCATCGTCGCTCAACCAGCGATCCGGGGACGGCACCGGAGTGTACGGCACACCGAACATCTGGCATTGCATCTCAAGGTTGTCCCACAGGAACTGATCGTCCTTGTGCAGATGCAAGGTGGCACCGGTTTTCTCTTTCATCAGCCCGGAAGCCAGGAAGTGATCGAGGTGGGCGTGGGTATGAATAATGCTGACCACTTGCAGACCGTGGGCATCAAGGCGCGCCATGATCAGGTCAGGATTGCCGCCCGGGTCGACGACGATGGCTTTTTTAGTGAGCGGGTCGCCGATGATCGTGCAGTTGCACTGGAGCGGGCCGACGGGGAAGGTTTCGCGGATGAGTGTAGAGCTGAGAGCAGTCATGAAAAATCCTGGACGAACGGTCGTGAGGCTTATTTCAGAATTCTACTGCACATGCCGATACAGATCGCCCGGTCAGTTATTTGACGCCACCAATCCGAAAAATGATGGCTCAATGATGTCAAATGTATTGTTTCTGGTGCAAAATCGCATTTTTTGTAGCGGTCGCATTCAGGAAGGGCCGCAGCGCACTCAGGAACTCCACGCATGCCTACGCCCAAGACCTACTCCTTTAGCTTCCCAGCTACTTTGACCGGCAACGCCATCGTCGACAGCCTCATTTCCGGTACTTATTGGTTAGGGGCGAATTGGAGTCCTACTGGACCGACCAATCTCAGTTACAGCTTCATGGCACCGGGCACATCGTATTTCATTACCGACTATAGTCCCGACAACGAGTACAACGCCCTCTATGAACTCACGGCGGGACAAAAAACGGCTATTACCAGTGCCCTAAGTGGATGGAGTGCCGTTGCCAACCTCAATTTTACGCTGACCAGTGACACTCTCACGAACGTGGGCGACATGCGTTTTGGTGGCTATCGCTTGATGGACAACAAGACCGCTGCGTGGGCTTACTTTCCTGACGACACGCCGGTAGCCGGCGACGTGTGGATCGGCCCGCAGACCAACGAACCAAACCCTGGCAAGGGTGATTACGATTACATGACGTTTATTCATGAAATCGGCCACGCTCTGGGCCTTAAGCACCCATTCGATACGAGCAATACCAATAAAACCTTGTTGGATCCGACGCTGGACGATGTTCACTTCACAGTGATGAGCTACAACAACAATTACTCCTATGAGCCAACCACGCCGATGGTTTTGGACATCATCGCGATCCAGAGTCTGTATGGCGCCAATATGCAATGGCAGACTGGCGACAACATTTACAAATGGAATGCCGACCAATCCATTTTCGAAACCATTTGGGATGCCGGCGGCAATGACACGATTGACGGTAGCAATCAACTTTCAGCGGTCAGCATCAATTTGAATGAAGGCGCCTATAGCCAAATCGGCAAAGTCTTTATCGATCTCAATAATCAGACCGCCATAAATGACGGTCTGGCAATTGCCTATGGTGCCAAAATCGAGAATGCCGTTGGATCGGTATTTAATGACACCCTTACCGGCAACGCTCTGAACAACATCCTGGATGGCAAGGCTGGTGCCGACATCATGTCCGGCGGCTCCGGTAACGACTCTTACGTGGTCGATAACGAGGGCGATACCGTCATCGAACTTGGCACCTCTCTGACTGAAATCGATTCGGTTTTCTCATACGTGAGTTATACCCTGGGAAGCAATCTTGAGAATCTGCTGTTGGTCGGCGGCAGTAACCTCAATGGCACCGGCAACACCCTCAACAACACTATTACCGGCAACGCTGGCAACAACCTCCTCGACGGTGGCGCCGGCATCGACACTCTGATTGGTGGAACCGGCAACGACACTTACATCGTCGACAACACCCAGGATGTAGTCGTCGAAACCAGCGCTCTGGCCAACGAAATCGATACCGTGATGGCGTCGGTCAGCTACACCCTCAGTGCCAATGTCGAGAACCTGATCCTCACCGGGATCATGAACACCAACGCCAGCGGTAATGCCCAAAACAATGTGTTGACCGGCAACAGCGGCAACAACATCTTGAACGGCGGTGGCGGTCTGGACACCCTGATCGGTGGAGCTGGCAACGATACCTATCTGGTCGATCAAGTTGGCGAACTGGCTCTGATCCAGGAGTTGGCCAGCGAAGGGCTGGACACCTTGTACATCGGCTACACGCCAACGCCGCAGACTAGCACCGTTGATCTGAACATCAGCAGTTTGCGCAATATCGAAAACGTCACCCTCGAGGCCGTCGGCGCGTTTTCGGTCTTGGGCAACGACCTGAACAACACCCTGCTCGGTAATGCTCAGGCCAACAACCTTCAAGGCGGTGCCGGCAACGACATCCTCAATGGCGGTGCCGGTGCCGATACCCTCAGCGGCGGAACCGGCGATGACACGTATGTCGTCGACAATGCCAACGACATCATCATCGAAGCAGCCAACGAAGGCGTCGATCTGGTTCAGACCACCGTCAGCTACGTCCTGTCCGCCAATATCGAAGCTGGTCAGATTCTGGGCTCCGACAGCCTCAACCTGGTCGGCAACGATCTGAGCAACACCTTGACCGGCAACAGCGCCAACAACATTCTGGATGGCAAGGCTGGCGCCGACATCATGTCCGGCGGCTCCGGTAACGACTCTTACGTGGTCGATAACGAGGGCGATACCGTCATCGAACTTGGCACCTCTCTGACTGAAATCGATTCGGTTTTCTCATACGTGAGTTATACCCTGGGAAGCAATCTTGAGAATCTGCTGTTGGTCGGCGGCAGTAACCTCAATGGCACCGGCAACACCCTCAACAACACTATTACCGGCAACGCTGGCAACAACCTCCTCGACGGTGGCGCCGGCATCGACACTCTGATTGGTGGCGCAGGAGCCGATACCTTCGTGTTCGCTGCAGTCAATGAAATGGGCATCGGTGCCAATCGCGACGTCATCACCGACTTCAACAGCCAGCAGGGCGATAAGATCGACCTGACGAAGTTCGATGCCAATCTGCTGAGTGCCGGCGTCAACGGCTTCAACTTCATTGGTGCAGATGCCTTTACGGGTGCGGGGCAGTTGCGCTTTGTTGATCACGTCCTGTCGGGCAACGTCAGCGGCAACGCTGGCCCGGACTTCGAAATCCAGCTTGTCGGCGTGAATACGTTCAGCGCGCAAGATCTGGTGGCCTAACGGTCTGATTGAAAGCTATTTCGGCCTGACGACAGGCTGAAATGGACAAACGAAAACGCCCCGACTTGTTCGGGGCGTTTTTTGTTTTTAAAGAAATGGTTTTTGCAATGCTAAACCAGCAGCCCGAGTTCCTTGGCCCGCGCCACCGCCTGCGTACGCCGCTCGACCCCCAACTTGCTGTTGATATGGCTGGCATGGGTTTTCACGGTGTGCAGTGAAATGAACAGTTGCTCGCTGATTTCCTGATTGGAACAGCCCTGGGCAATCAAACGCAGAACCGCCAGCTCCCGGCTGCTGAGTTGTTCGGCTGCGGTGGACTCGACCACTGGCCGAGTCGCCACCAGCGGAAAATGCGCCAGTAACGGTTGTCCTGCCAATGCCGGCGAAGCATGCAATTGGCTGCGCAACCAGTCCGGATATTCTCGGATCAGTGCGTCAAACGGCTGTATCACGCCGCCAGCCGCCGCTTCCAGCGCCTGACTCAATACTTTGCGTGCTTCCGGTTCGCGGCCAGTGCCCAGCAACAAGGCGACCTTCTGCGCCAGCGCCATCACACACAGCAACTGTCGACCGGTTTGCTGACCGCTTTCCAACAGCACATTCAACCGTCCTTCGGCGAGCATCGGCTGCCCTTGAATCACATCGAGCAGCGCTTGCTGCAGTTCGACATGCAATGGCAATTGAGGATGAAATTCCGGTGGCGCCGCTGCACGCTCGCCGGTATAGGTCTGACCAAGACGCGCCAGCCAGGCCTCGGCCAGATCGGTACGGCCCTGCACCAGCCACAGTTCGCATTTGACCAGGGTGATCATCGCCAGGTAGTAGATCGGTGGCACATCCCAGATATGCATCAGGCGCTCGGCTTCGGCGAGTTCGGCAAAGGCCCTGGCAAACTCGCCTGAGCTGCCGTCCAGACGAGCGATCACGCAGTGGCCGATCAACACACTGATATCGCGACAGGCCCGCGCTTCGGCCAGACCGCTCAGCAATCGAGCCCGGGCCTGCTGGGGTTGCAGGCGCATGGACAACAGAAAACCTTCGTACAGCGTCAGCCGCGCACGCACCGCATACAGACGTTGCGGGGACAGTCCACGCAACCGTTCCAGGCCCTGATGCACCTCATCCAGCGCGCGCAGTATTTCCCCGCGCGACTGCAGTACCCGCGCCCGGTCGTAATGCGCCAAGGCTTCGAACAACGGATTGCCGACCCGCTGCGCCAGTTCGAGGGATTCGCGATTCAGGCCCCGGGCGCGCCACAGGTCGCCGTCGGCGATCGCCAGATTGGACAAGGTCGACAGGCACATCAGACGTTGCCCGTAACGTTTTACCGGCAGGCTTTCCAGCGCTTCGCTGCAATAGCGTTGAGTCAATTCACGATGACCACGCCCACGAGCGATGATCCCGCTGAGCGCCAGCCATTGTGCAAGCATCGACTTCTGCGCAGAGGCCGAAGGCGCGGGCAGGAAGCGACTCAAATGACTGGCCAGCTCTTCAGCGGCATCCAGCTGACAGGCCAGCCCCAGCGCCCAGCTGTACAGAACGATCAAGCGGGGTGTACTGATCAACAGGCTGTCGGGCAAGTCCATCTTCCAGCGCAGCAGCATGCCGATATTCTGCTCGGCGAGCAGTTGTTCCTCGGACAGGTTCTGCACCAGGTTCGCCGCCACATCCAGATGGCCGGCGCGCAAGGCCTGCTCCACCGCTTCGTCGAGCAGCCCTTGAGCATTGAACCAGCGGCAGGCGCGCAGATGCAGGGTCGCCGCCGGCACCAGCGTCTGGGTCACGGGCCGGCTGCGCAGCAGATCGGAAAACAGATGGTGATAGCGATACCAGTGACCGTGCTCGTCCAGCGGCACCAGGAACACCTGATGCGCCAGCAGAAACCGCAGGATTTCGGCGCTGTCGTGGGCTTCACGCACCGCGTCGCACAGTTCGCTGCAAAAGCGTTCCTGAGGCGCGGTGTCGTAGAGAAATGCCTGTACCTCGGCGGGCAGGCAATCGATGACTTCCTCCAGCAGATAGTCGCGAATCAGCCCCTCCCCGCCGTTCAGCGCTTGCGGTAACGCGGCCTCACTGCCGGCTTCAGATGCCGCCAGCAACCAGAAACGCAGCCCAGCCACCCAGCCTTCGCTGCGCTGGATCAGGTTTTCCAGGGCTTCACCGCGCAATGAACTGCTGTGTCGATCAAGCAGGGTCAGTGCTTCGTCATGGGTCAGTCGCAGATCCTGCTCGTGCAGTTCCAGCAGTTGCCGCGACAGGCGCAGGCGCGCCAGATGCCAGTCCGGGCGCTGCCGACTGGTGACCATGACCAGCAAGCCATCGGGCAGATGATTGAGGAAAAACTGCAGGCAGCGGTCGAGCACCGGGCCTTGGGCGAGATGGTAATCATCGAGCACCAGCAACAGTGGCGCCGTTGGCTGCAGTTGCAGCGCCAGCTCATCGAGCAAGCCGTCGAGCCATTCTTCGAAGGCAAACGGTTGATGGCGCTGGCGCATCTTCAACAGACCCAGCGCGCGACTGCCCAGATTCGGAAAGTAGTCCTGCAACCCCTCCAGCAAACGCTCGAGAAAACGTCCCGGATCGTTATCCCGCGGGCTCAGGCCCAACCAGAGGCTTCGCCAGTGCGCCGGCAGGCTCTGACAGAACTCCACCGCCAGCGAGCTTTTGCCGAAACCTGCTGGCGCACAGACCAGCAACAGGCGCCCCGCAAGCCCCGCACTCAGGCGCTCACACAGACGCGGTCGCAAAACGTATCCGTCGGGCAGTGGCGGGCGAAAAAAACGCCCGTCCAGTGTCGCGACGGCAGCGCTTGCAGGATCCGGAAGCGGGGACAGATCAGTCATGGCCGGCTCTTGTTTGAATGGCTGTTGGCGGCGTAGCAGATGTCCGCAGACTAGCGGTAAACGTAGAGGGTTTGAAGGTTATTGCTACAAATGGCTACAAAAAGACTACGAGCCAGCAGGCGCTCGTGCACAAAATCGCGACGAAAAAAAACGCCCCGAACCAGTCGGGGCGTTTTTTCGAGGATGCGGCCTCGGGTCAAAGCTTAGCGGATACCGTCCTGGCCCAGGTTGCCCGGCTGGAATTCGCTCTTGGTGGCAGAGAAACCGAAGTCATACGCTGATTTCTCTTCGTTCTTCATGCCCAGCGCCAGGTAGCGACCCGATTGCAGGTCGTACAGGGCTTCCAGCGCGTACCACGGCACTTGCTTGTCGTAGTAATCCTCGGCATGCGCCTCGGCCACACGCCACAGCTGACCGCGACCGTCGTAATGGTCGATGACCGCTGCCTGCCAGGTGTCTTCGTCGATGTAGAAGTCACGTTTGGCATAGATGTGGCGCTGACCCGGTTTCAGGGTAGCGACCACGTGCCAGACCCGACGCAGCTCGTAACGGGTCAGATCCTGATTGATGTGACCGGCCTTGATGATGTCGGCGTACTTGAGGGTCGGCGAGTCGATCTTGTAGCTGTTGGAGGCGATGTACATCTCTTTCTTGCCTTCCAGCGCCCAGTCGTAGCGATCCGGCGCACCGTTGTACATGTCGAGGTTGTCGGAAGTGCGCAGACCATCCGCGGCAGTACCCGGACCGTCATAGGACACTTGCGGTGCCTGACGTACACGGCGCTGGCCAGTGGCATAAACCCAGGCCTTGCGCGGTTCCTTCACCTGGTCGAGGGTTTCGTGCACCAGCAGCACGGTACCGGCCAGACGTGCCGGCGCGGTCACTTTCTGCTTGAAGTAGAACAGGATGTTGCCCGGGTTGGCCGGATCGTAATCCTTCATCTTGTCGCGGAACACGAACTGGTCCTGGAAATACACCAGACTGAACGAGCCGTTGGTTTGCGGCGTGGCCTGGGTGACCAGACGGGTCACGCTGCCACCGCGATAGCGGGTGATGTGGTTCCAGATCACCTCCAGACCGCTTTTCGGAATCGGGAACGGCACGGCAGTGTCGAAGTTTTCCAGACCGTTACCGCCGGCAACCAGATTGGTGGTGGTGGCGTTCTTCTTGATCGCGGCAAACACGTCATCCGGCACGGTCGAGCCGCGATGGGACGGGTACACCGGCATCTTGAAGGTATCCGGGTAGCGCTTGAACATTGCGTACTGGCCCGGAGCAAGCTTGGCCTTGTACTGCTCGACGTTCTGCGCGGTGATGGTGAACAGCGGTTTTTCACTGCCGAACGGGTCGGACAGGAAACCCTTGCTGTCGACGGTACCGGCATTTTTCGGCAGCGGTTTCCAGGCCGGGATCGAACCGTCGGCGTTACCAGCCATTTCAGCGCCCATCGGCGTCAGGCTTTTGCCCAGTTTGTCGGCTTCGGCGGCGGGAACGGCCGCCATGACGCTGGTCGCCAGCAGCGACAGCCCCAGAACACCGGCTTGGAACAGACTCTTTGTTATTTTCATATGTGTTCGTCCTGAAAAAACTGTGCTTAGAAGTTCACGCCAACACTGAGGGCAACGAAGTCACGATCGTCCACGGTCGTGTAGTCGCCGCCAAAGAAGTTGGTGTAGGCCAGGCTCGCCGTGTAGGTGTTCTGGTATTCGGCATCCAGACCGAGGCTGATCGCCTTGCGACCTTCCTCGAAGTTGCCGCCAGGGCCTGGCGAGTAGCCTTTCACGTCATGCGACCAGGCCACGTTCGGCTTGAGGTTCACACCGGCGAACACGTCGCTGTAATCCCAGATCGCACGAGCGCGATAGCCCCACGAGGTCGAGGTGGTGAAACCGTCGTTGTTGCAGTTGCTGGACACGTTATCGCGCGACGCCCCCGGACCGGCACCGTTGATGGTCGAGGTGTTGAGGATCTGCGAGCAGGTGTTCAGACCGCCAGTGGCAGGCAACTCACCGGGGCCGAACACCGGGTCGCGGCCGTAGCGGGCTTCGGATCTGCTTTCCAGACCACCGACGTGGGTCACGCCGACCTCACCCACCAGGGTCAGGCGGTTGGCGCCCATCACCTGATCGAAGAAGTGCGTCAGGGTGGTTTGCAGTTGGGTGATCTCTTTGCGGTTGTAACCGTGCAGGTCCTGGCCCGGCACGCCGTTGAGGACCGATGCATTGCTCAACGCACCACCCAGCGGACGCACGCCGGCGAACAGGATGTCGGTGGAGTTCAACTGTACCGGCGCATTCGGCCGGTAGCTGACCTCACCGCTCCACGCCGTACCGGTAGGCAGGGTGGTGGAGAAGCTCAGACCGTAGAGGCGAATGTCTTCAGGGTATTCGATGAAGTATTCCGAGTTGCCCGCGACCACCAGTGGCCCCAGCGCCCGGAATGGCCCCGGCAATGCCGCCACGCCGTTATAGATCGACTGTGGCGCGCCGGTGGCGCTGAAGATCGGCGCGCGGCTGTGATAGTTCATGAAGTAGGCACCGAACTCGGTGGCCAGTGGGTCGAACATGTACTTGGCGGAAACGCCCCACTGTCCGCTGTCACGCGCATTGCGATTAGGCGAACGGCGCACCAGCACACCCTCTTCGTTGACGTCGACACCCGCGCCTGCCAACGGGCCGAGCGCGATGGCCGGGATGGTCGAGCGCTTGTTCAATACCCGCAGGTTGTCGTCGCAACCGGTAGTGACGATGTCCGGCTGCGAGAAGAACGTGCCGCAGTTGTCGGTGACGGTCTTCTGCCAGTCGATCTGATAGAAACCTTCGGCCGAAAGGTTTTCGGTGAGGCTCTGCGACACATAGAACATGTTGACCGGGATCAGACCTTCCTTGATCTCGGTACCCGGACGACGAAACGCGGACACGTCGATCGGGTTGATCGAGTTGATGCCACCGCCGATGAAGGTACTTTCGCCCCAGTTCACTACCTGCTTGCCCAGGCGCACCGAACCTGGCTCATCGGCAATCGAGTAGTTGTGGTAAACGAAGGCGTCGAGGATCTGCCCGCCGGAAGAACGCGCCGCCACATCGCGGTTGTGGTTGCTGACGTCCTTGTATTCCAAGTCCTGGTTCTGCAGCGCGAAGTCGTACCAGTATTTGCCCCGGACGAAGACCCCGGTGTCGCCGTATTTCAATTCGAGATCATGGATGCCCTTGAAGATCTTCGAGAAGGCTTGCCCGCTCTTGAAGTTCAGGTGGCCGTTGTCGGAGGTCTGGGACAAACCCTTGCCGCCGTTGTTGACACCAATAAGGTCCTTGTTCGGCTGCTGAGTCGAAATACTCATGCCCAGGGAGAGCGAAGAGTCGAACTGACCTTCGATTTCACCGACGTTGAAACTGACGCCGAATGCGGGCCCGGCGAGCGTAGAGGCAAGACTGACGGCCAGAGGCAGTTTAGCCCGGCGCCAGAACTGGTTTACTGATGTCATCGACGCTACTCCATGTGCATTATTGTTATGGCATTGAGTACTTTTAAAAACGCCTGGAAGACCGGGAGCCAGTAGCCGCCCGACGTCACTCCAAAGTTGCATCGCCCCGTGTCGTGCGTGTGCCCCGTTCTTAAAAATCCTTGAGCGGACTATAGCCAGCAGGTGGGTATCGCTTGATCCCTCTAAAGTGTGATTTGCAGCTGCCAGCCACTCTGGAACAGTCCTTTCGCCAGTCCGACAGATGTCGGCCCGGCAAGGATGGCTGATTTTTTCGATTTAACAAGCCAAGCGCTTGCTTGGTGGGTCTGGCGCGCCGTTTTCGGCGCGCCAGCAGACACTCAAAGTGTCGAGAGGAAGGTGCTGTTGTTGGCCTGCCATTCGGTGATGTCGAGGCGGATGCGCTTCTTGTCGAGCTTGCCGACACTGGTCTTGGGAATTTCCGTAACAAGGGCGATCTGGCTCGGAATCGCCCACTTGCTCAAGTGCCCCAATTCCACGAACGGCTTGAGGTGTTCCTTGAGCTCGCGCGCGCCGATCTCGTGACCTTCGCGGATCACCAGCAGCGCAAACGGCCGTTCGCCCCACTGCGGATCAGCGATGCCCACCACTGCTACTTCACGTACCGCCACATGACGGCTGATCAGGTCTTCAAGGTCCAGCGAAGAGATCCACTCGCCGCCGGTCTTGATCACGTCCTTGATACGGTCACGGATGTCGATCACGCCCATGCTGTCGAGCGTTGCCACATCGCCGGTGTGCAGCCACCCGCCGGCCCACAGTTCGGCGCCTTTCTGCGGCTCGTTGAAATAGCCTTCGGTCAGCCACGGCGCGCGTAGCACCAGCTCGCCCTGGGTTTCGCCATCGGCGGGGAGAAAGTTGCCCTCGGCGTCGACGATCGCCGCTTCCACCAGCGGCCCAGGCACCCCAGCCTTGATCCGGTAAGTGGTGCGCTCATCTTCGGTGCCGGCCATCAATTCATCGTTGAGGTGCGCACACGAGACCAGCGGCCCGGTCTCCGACATGCCGTACGCCGCCGTCAACTGAATGCCCCGGGCCTTGGCGGTTTCATACAGCGTGCGATTGAGCGCACTGCCGCCGATGACGATTTTCCAGCCGCCGAAATCGATGCCCTGCGCGCCTTTGGCGTTGAGCAGCATTTGCAGGATGGTCGGCACGCAGTGGGAGAACGTGACCTTCTCCTTGCGCCACAGCTCGACCAGGAACTCCGGGTCGTAACGCCCCGGATACACCTGCTTGAGCCCGAGCATCGTCGCCACGTACGGCAAACCCCAGGCATGCACATGGAACATCGGCGTGATCGGCATGTACACGTCATTGGTGCCGAGCAGGCGCACGCTGTCGATCGCGCCCATGATCGTCGACACGCCCATGGTGTGCAGCACCAGTTGCCGATGGGTGAAGTACACGCCCTTCGGATTGCCGGTAGTACCGGTGGTGTAGAACGTGGTGGCGACGGAGTTCTCGTCGAAATCCTGAAAGTCGTAGTGCGCACTGGCGGCGGCCAGCAGTTGCTCGTACTCGCCGACCAGATTCGGCAGCTCGGCGGTCTTTTCCGGCAGATCGGTCAGCAGCAGGGTTTTCTCCACCGTGGTCAGGTGCGGCGCGATGGCCTGATACAGTCCGACGAACTCGCTGTTGACCAGCACGAAGCGGTCCTCGGCGTGGTTCATGGTGTAGAGGATCTGCTCCGGCGACAGCCGTACGTTGATGGTGTGAATCACCGCGCCGAGCATCGGGATGGCGAACATGCATTCCAGGTAGCGATGGCTGTCCCAGTCCATCACCGCCACGGTGTCCCCCGCTTTCACCCCGGCCGCCGTCAACACGTTGGCCAGCCGCGCAACCCGCTCGATCAGGGTCGGATAGCTGTAACGCAACTGGTCACGGTAGATGATCTCGCGGGTTTTCTCGTAACGGGCGCCGGACATCAGCAACCGCTTGATCAGCAATGGATACTGGTAGGCCCCATCGGCCGGGGGAATGACGCGAGTCTGCAACATATGAATCCCTTTTCTGGCTGCACGGTGTTGGCGTAGAGAGCATTACTCTAGAGCCGTTATACCCCAGCCAAATCAGCCGAAGGAATGATTTGCACAGCCGTACAAATGCTAGCTTTGCGCCAGCATTTGCCGGTATTTCAGCGCCGATCAGGCCGTTTGCCCTACAGCCGCTTCGGAAGGCGTCCGTGGGAAAACCAGCGCAGCAAGGAAGGTCAATGCGCCGAAACCCGCCAGAATCAAGTAAAGCCCTGCGAAACCATGACGCGGCTCGACATAGGCAATCAGCGGAATCGCTGTCGCACTGGCGCCGAACGACAGGCAGTAACGCAGGGCGAAGACCCGTGACTGCCACTGCGGCGCGACAAAATTGGCGACCATCGAGTCGTTCACCGTGACCTGACCGAACACCACGAACATGAACGCCGCACCGAGCACGATCACTGCCCAGCCATCGACATACGCCATGGCGTACAACAGCGGCGCCTGAAACAGCGTCAACACAATAAACGGCCATTTCAGGCTGACTCGGTGCAACACCTGGCCGATGCTCAACTGCGCCACTGCACCAAAGGCATACGCCAGGCTGACCACCACGCCGAGGGTTTGCGGCGAGGCGAACAAGTCATGCAGACGTTCCTGAAACAGCTTCGGGTAGGTCATGGTGGTGGCGTTGAACACTACACCGCCGGTGGCCGTCGCCAGTGCCAGCACACCAAACACCATGAGCATCGAAATCCGCTGCCCGGCAGCGCCCTTCAGTGCGGTGTGCGGACGCTGCGGGATCGGCTCTTCGCGCACCTGCACGGCGAAGCCGATTCCCAGCATGATCGCCACCACGCCCGGTAACACAAAGGCCGAACGCCAGCCGAACTGCGCCACCAGCAAACCGGTGACCAGCGCCGAGAACGCCACGCCGAGGTTGCCCCACATGCCATTGATGCCGATCTCCCGCCCGCGATTCTGCGCGTAGGCCACCAGCATCGCGGTGCCCACCGGGTGGTAGATCGCGGCGAAAATTCCGATCAAGGTCAACCCGATCACCAGCATCGTCGGGCTGGTGCTCAGCCCGGTGAAGATTGCCGAGGCGCCGATGCCGAAGAAAAACACCAGCATCATCTGCCGCCGGCTCCAGTGATCGCCCAGCCAGCCGGCGGGTAACGAGCAGGCGCCAAAGGCAATGAACCCACCCAGGGACAGACCGATCAGCGCGGCGTAATCGAGACCAAAGGCCTGGGTCATGCCGAGCACGGCGGCGGGGAAAATCAGCATGAACATGTGATCGATCACATGGGCAGCATTGACGTAGCGGATCACGTTTCGGGATTGGTTCATGGCGGCACGCTTTAGTTTGTTATGGGCGAATGGTTGTCAGCGGCTTTATGCTAAGTTGGCGAAAAAGCGCATACCTGCCAACCAGGTCATCGAATCCGACATGTTGATCAGCCACTTCGAACACGCCCCGGTGAGTGCCTATCCCCGGGATTATCTGGACGGCGCGCACCAGCCGCTGCACCTGCACCGCGAGGCGCAGTTGCTGTATGCCGTCAGAGGGATCATGCGGGTGGTCACCGCCCTCGGTGCCTGGGTGATTCCGCCAAGCCGCGCGGTATGGATTCCGCCGCAGGTCGCGCACGAGATATTCATGTCCGGCGATGTGCAGATGCGCTCGCTGTTCATTGCCCCCGAGCTGTCACCGGCCAGCCTGCAACAGTGCTGCGTGCTGGCGGTGACGCCGTTACTGCGCGAGCTGATCCTGCGCGCCGTACAAGGCCCGCCGCACGCGGACAATCCGCTGATCCAGCAGTTGATGCTGGAAGAGCTCGCCAGCCTGGAAAACCTGCCGCTACACATTCCAATGCCCACCGACCGACGCCTGCAGAACATCTGTCTGGCGTTGCTGGACACCCCGGATCACCCCAACACCCTAGAAGACTGGGCGCAACAGGTCGGCGCCAGCTCACGCACTCTGGCGCGGCTGTTCCAGCGACAATTGAAGATGAGTTTCAACGCCTGGCGCCAGCAACTGCGCCTGATGGAAGCGCTGCCGCGCCTGCTAGCCGGGGACAGCGTGCAGCGCGTGGCGCGGGACCTGGGGTACGGCAGCGCGCGGGCGTTCAGCGCGATGTTTCGCCGTTTGCTCGGGGAGAATCCTCGGGATTATCTGCAAACCCTGAGCAAGCTGAGCGAACTCGTGTAGGAGCTGTCGAGTGAAACGAGGCTGCGATCTTTTGATTCTGCTTTTAGAAGATAAAAAGATCGCAGCCTGCGGCAGCTCCTACAGTGAGTGTTGATCAATGCATCTCGGTGAACGCCAGTTTCACGCCGATCGCGATCAGCACCGCACCCATGGTGCGGTCGAACCAGTGGCCCATGCGGGCGAAACCGGCGCGTACGCGTTGCTGGCTGAACAGCATCGCCACCAGACAGAACCAGGTCGCAGTCGCCACCGCCAGGTAAACCCCGTACCCGGCCTGCACTGCCAGCGGGGTGTGCGGGTTGATCACCACGGTGAACAGTGAGAGAAAAAACAGCGTGGCTTTCGGGTTCAGGCCATTGGTGACGAAGCCTGAAGTGAAGGCGCCGCGCGCGGTACGCACGCCAGCTTCCTTGTGCAGGTCATCGGTAACGGTTTTCGTCGGCTGCGCGCGCAAGGCTTTGAAACCGATGTACAGCAGGTAAGCGGCGGCGGCCCATTTCAAGGCGTTGAACAGCACGATCGACTGCGACACGATCAGGCCGATGCCCAGCAGCGAATAACCCACATGCAGGAAAATCGCCGTGCCCACACCCAGCGCGGTCCAGGTGCCGGCGCGACGACCATGGGTCACGCTCTCGCGCACCACCACGGCAAAGTCCGGGCCGGGACTGGCCACGGCCAGCAGGTGGATCAGGGCAACGGTCAAGAACTCGGTCCAGTACATGGGGGCTCCTCTTTAATGAGTAAAAACAATTCATCAACTGGCTCAAACCCTGTGGCGAGGGAGCTTGCTCCCGCTCGGCTGCGCAGCAGCCGTAACCTGAAACACCGGTGTGCCTGACACAGTAAGGTGAATGGGTTTGGGTCTGCTTCGCAGCCCAGCGGGAGCAAGCTCCCTCGCCACAGGGTATTGCGGGCGCTGTGCGTAACCAATTGTTTCATCTGGTAGGCTCGGCAGATTACGCCTTCCGTTCCAAGCACAAAAGGTACAGTTGATGATGAACCCGCGCCGCGCCGTATTCCTCGATCACCCGTCTCTGGATCTCGGCGATCTTGACCTCAGTCCGTTGCGCGCCTGCTTCAGCGATCTGCAGTTGTTTGCCCAGACCTTGCCCGAACAGGTCAGCGAGCGCCTGCAGGGTGCCCACGTGGCCATCACCAACAAGATCCGCATCGACGCCGCCGCGATGGCCGCCAACCCCGATCTGCAACTGATCCTGATTACCGCCACCGGCACCAACAACGTTGATCTGGACGCGGCTCGCGCCCACGGCATTACCGTGTGCAACTGTCAGGGTTACGGCACGCCGTCGGTGGCGCAACACACGATCATGTTGCTGCTCAACCTCGCCACCCGCCTGGCCGATTATCAAAAAGCCGTTGGCGATGGTCGCTGGCAGCAAGCCAGACAGTTCTGCCTGCTGGACTACCCGATCGTCGAACTGGAGGGCAAAACCCTCGGTCTGCTCGGTCATGGCGAGCTCGGCGGCGCGGTCGCAAGGCTGGCGGAAGCGTTCGGCATGCGCGTATTGCTCGGGCAGATTCCCGGCCGCCCGGCACGCCCGGATCGTCTGCCACTGGACGAACTGCTGCCGCAGATCGACGCCCTGACCCTGCACTGCCCGCTTAATGAACACACCCGACACGTCATCGGCGCCCGCGAGCTGGCGGCGATGAAACCCGGCGCCTTTGTGGTCAACACCGCTCGCGGTGGTTTGATCGACGAGCAAGCCTTGGCCGATGCCCTGCGCAACGGTCACCTCGGCGGTGCGGCGACCGATGTGCTCAGTGTCGAACCGCCAGTCAACGGCAACCCGCTGCTGGCGGGCGATATTCCACGGCTGATCGTCACCCCGCACAACGCCTGGGGCAGTCGCGAAGCACGGCAGCGTATCGTTGGCCAATTGACCGAAAACGCCCAGGCGTTCTTCAGCGGTACAGCGCTGCGGGTCGTCAGTTGATAAACTGCGGCACTTTTTTTCCAAGGAGCAGTTATGGATCCGCGCAGTGAAGTACTGCTTCGTCAGGCCGAGTTATTCCAGGGTTCGCTGTTGCTGGCCGGTTTGCCCGCCGACGATTTGCTCGGGCGTTTGCCGAATGCGTTCGGCTGGTGCTGGCACGCCGGCGATCAGGCGGCACTCGATGCACGTTTCGAAGGTCGCAGCCATTTCGGCGTAAACGTGCCGGAGCGCGCGTTCGACAGCGCCGTGGTGTTTTTGCCCAAGTCCAAGGACCTGACCGATTACATCCTCAATGCCGTGGCCGCACGTCTGCCCGGGCGCGAGGTGTTTCTGGTGGGGGAAAAACGCAGCGGTATCGAAGGCGCATCCAAGCAGCTCAACCCGTTTGGCAAACCGCGCAAACTCGACAGCGCGCGCCATTGCCAATTGTGGCAAGTGACCGTGGCCAACGCGCCGGAAGCCAAATCGCTGGAAAGCCTGGCGCAGACGTACGAGCTGCCACTGGCCGAAGGCCCGCTGAAAGTCATCAGCCTGCCCGGTGTATTCAGTCATGGCCGGCTGGATCGTGGCAGCGCCCTGCTGCTGGAACACCTGGACAAACTGCCGAGCGGTCATCTGCTGGATTTCGGTTGTGGCGCCGGGGTTTTGGGCGCGGCGGTCAAACGGCGTTATCCGCACAATCAGGTGACCCTGCTCGACGTCGATGCCTTCGCCGCCGCCAGCAGTCGTCTGACTTTGGCGGCAAACGGTCTGGAAGCCGAAGTGCTGACCGGTGACGGCATCGACGCTGCCCCCATGGGTTTGAACGCGATTCTGAGCAACCCGCCGTTCCATGTCGGGGTGCATACGGATTATTTCGCTACTGAGAATTTGCTGCGAAAAGCAGCCAAACATCTGAAAAACGGCGGTGAACTGCGCTTGGTTGCGAACAGCTTCCTGAAATATCAGCCATTGATCGAAGAGCACCTGGGCGTGTGCGCGATCAAGGCCGAAGGCAATGGTTTCCGAATTTACCGGGCCAAGCGCGGCTGAAAATTAGCACTTGCCGAATGGATTCTGCCTAGGCAGAATCCGCTCCGTCCTAGGGGAGTAGTCTCCCACGAGCGCCAAGCTCGTCCGGCATACGTCAACATACTTGATCCTCAGATCATGGCGTATGCGACCCCAGCGTCCGCACCAGACGGATCGCAGGGTTTGACAAGACCTATGACACGCACACCTTACCCGGGGCGGGAAGGCTGTACGTGTCATAGCCGTGTCGACCCGCCCCTTAGGAAAATCCTGATGCTGGACTCGTTACTCGTTCCCACCGCAATCGTTGCCTTGGCCGAAATCGGCGACAAGACGCAACTGCTCGCGCTGATTCTCGCCGCTCGCTTTCGCAAACCCTGGCCGATCATTGCCGGTATCGTCGCCGCGACCCTGGCCAACCACGCAGCAGCCGGTGCGGTAGGCGCCTGGTTCGGCAGCTTCTTCTCCGACTCGGTGTTGCACTGGATTCTTGCCGCGAGCTTCGCCGCCACTGCACTGTGGACGCTGGTCCCGGACAAGATGGATGACGATGAAGCCAGCACCGCGCGCAAGTTCGGGCCCTTCCTGACCACGCTGATCGCGTTTTTCCTCGCGGAAATCGGTGACAAGACGCAGATCGCCACTGTGATGCTGGCGGCGCAATACCCTGAGCTGTGGCTGGTGATTATCGGCACCACGGCAGGCATGCTGATTGCCAACGTGCCGGTGGTATTGGCGGGTAACTTTGCTGCGGAGAAATTGCCACTGACGTTGATCCGTCGCCTGGCGGCTTCGGCGTTCTTCATTCTGGCGATTGTTGCGGTGTACAAGGCGATGCAGAGCAGCGGCTGGGTTTAACCCTATCCACTGAACCCCACAAAATCTGTGGTGAGGGGATTTATCCCCGATGGGCTGCGAAGCGCCCCAAAGCTGACCACCTCGGTGTACCTGGTACACCGCAGTCATAGGTTTTGGGGCTGCTTCGCAGCCCATCGGGGATGAATCCCCTCACTACAGCAGCAGGTTCGACTTGCCCGGAATGCCTATCAGGACTTCGGGGCTTTCTCGTACAGCGGCATTACCTTCGGAATCGCCGCCTGCAACGAAGCGATCCGGCTGGACGAAGCCGGGTGAGTGCTCATGAATTCCGGCGGCGCGCCTTCCGAGGCCTTGCTCATCTTGTTCCACAAGGTGATCGCGGCATTCGGGTTGTAGCCGGCGCGGGCGGCCAGTTCGAGGCCAATCAGATCGGCTTCGTTTTCATTGGCGCGACTGTTGGGCAAGGTCATGCCGTAGTTGGCCACGGTGTCGGCCAGCGCCAGGCTGTCCTGGCCCAGACCGAACAACGCGCCGGCGCCCTGCTTGGCCATCTCGATCCCATAAGCCTTGGACATCGCTTCACGACCGTGCTCGCGCAGGGCGTGGGCGATTTCGTGGCCCATGACTGCGGCGATTTCATCGTCGGTCAGCTTCAGGCTGTCGATCAGTCCGGTGTAGAAAATGATCTTGCCGCCGGGGCCGCAGTTGGCGTTGAGCTCATCGCTTTTGATCAGATTGACTTCCCACTGCCATTGCGCCGCATCCGGGCGGAAATTCGGCGCCTGAGCGATCAGCCGGTTGGCAATCGTCTGAACCCGCTTGGCCTCCGGGCTGGTCTTGTCCAGCACGCCTTTGCTCGACGCCTCGCCGACGGTCTTCTGATAGGACTGGGCATACATCTGGTCGACCTCTTGCGAGGACAGCATGCTGAACATGTACTGCTTGCGCTCCACGCCCACGGCTCCGCCGCTGGTGGTGTTGACCGACTGACAACCGGCCAGCAACAGCGCTGCGCTCAGTGCACTTACAACCAATGTCTTGTTCATTCAAAAGCTCCCTGAAAACCTGCCGCGTATCCTAGGCGGGTAATTGTATCGGCGCCAGATACAACAGACGCGTTGCAGCGTCTTTCGGAAGTTTCCCACGACTGCTGTCGTAAAAAATTCACAGCAACCGGCCTGCCTGCTGCCGCTGCGTCGCGCACCGATCCATTTGCGACATCACCCACCGAATGTTCCGCTCGCGACTCATGGCGCAATGCCTGCTGCCGATACAAAAGCGCAGACGTCCTCTTGCGTGCGGAGCTCCCATGAAGTTCAAGTCGATCCAGTTTTCCGTCGCCGCCCTGGCCGGCGCCATCGTTCTCAGCGTGGTCGCCGCGCTGGTGCTGTACGCGCTGTTCTCCGGCGCCCGCACCCAGGAGATGGTGCAACAGCGCACGCAGGCGCAGTTCGAGCAGGTCATCGAACAGCGCCTGACCTCGCTGGCGCAGACCCAGGTCAGCCAGATCCAGCGCGAACTCGAAGCGCCGCTGCTGATTGCCGGCGGACTGGTTCGGGTCAACGCGCTGCTCGGCACACCGGGCGCCGACGGCCAGCCGCGACTGAGCATCAGCCGCGAGCAGTTGATCAGTCTGATCAAGGAGAACGTCGAGCAGAACCCGAAGATTCTCGGCACTTATATCGGCTGGGAGAAAAACGCTCTGGACCACAATGACGCGGCCTACATCGGCAGCGCCGTGGTCGGTATCGACCCTGCCAACGGACGCTTCCTGCCGTGGTGGTTCCGCAATACCGATGGCAGTCTGGGCGTGGACAAACTGGCCGATGTCGACGATCAGAAAACCCTGTCCACCGGGGTACGCGCCAGTGAGTACTACCTCTGCTCCAAGGAGACGAAAAAGCCCTGCGTGATCGATCCGGCGCCGTACAAAGTCGGCGACAAAGTCGTCATGCTCGCCTCGTTCATTGAACCGATCATGCTCAACGGCGCGTTCCAGGGCATCGTCGGCGCCGACCTGTCGGTGAACTTCATTCAGGACATGCTTCTCGCCGCCAACCAGAAGCTGTACAGCGGCGCCGGGCAAATGGCCCTGATCGGCGGCAACGGCCGGATCGTGGCCTACACCCAGGACCCGAGCAAATTCGGTGAAAAGATCAGCGACATTCTCGACGCCGAACAGATTGCCAACATGGCCAATCTCAAACGCGGCGAAGTCACCTACTCCGTCAACAAGGACAAGGGCCGCATCGAGTTGTACCTGCCATTCGGCATCGGCCAGACCGACGCGCACTGGACCCTGATGCTGCAACTGCCGTTGAACGCGGTAATGGCCGACCTGCAGAAACTTCAGGCCGACCTCGATGCCCAGCGCAAATCTGACACCTTTGGCATGGCCATGGTCGGTCTGATCATCGCCGGCATCGGCCTGCTGGTGATCTGGCTGGTGGGCCACGGCATCGCCCGCCCCCTGAAGCAGATGGTCGCCATGCTCGATGACATTGCCAAAGGTGAAGGCGACCTGACCCGCCGCCTGAGCAGTGATCGCAGCGATGAACTCGGTTCGATTGCCAAAGGCTTCAACACCTTCCTCGCCAAGTTGCAGGCGATGATCACGCAGGTGGTGACGTCGGTGCAGAGCGTCAGCGATTCCTCCGAACACACGGCCGACATCGCCATTCGCACCAACATCGGCATTCAGAAACAAATGGCCGAGATCGATCAGGTCGCCACGGCCGTGCAGGAAATGACCGCCACTGCGCAAGACGTGGCGCGCAACGCCACCCAGGCGGCGCAAGCCGCCAGCCATGCGGATCAGGCCGCAGGCCAAGGCATGCAGATCGTCCGTGATACCTCGAATTCGATTGGTGCGCTGGCGCTGGAAATCGGCAAAGCCGTGGGCGTGGTGCAGACCCTGGCCAAGGACAGTGAAAACATCAACGCGATCCTGACTGCCATTCGCGGGATCGCCGAGCAGACCAACCTGCTGGCGCTGAACGCCGCGATCGAAGCGGCGCGTGCCGGCGAACAAGGGCGCGGCTTTGCCGTGGTGGCGGACGAGGTGCGCAATCTGGCGCAGAAGACCCAGAAGGCCACCGAAGAAATCCAAAGCATGATCCAGCAACTGCAACAGGGCACCCGCGACGTGGTGCGGGTCATGGAGGACAGCCAGAACCGTACCGACGAAAGCGTGCAGCACGCGGCGAAAGCGGCTGAAGCGCTGGAGACGATTACTCAGGCGGTGTCGGTGATCAATGACATGAACACGCAGATCGCCAGTGCCGCTGAAGAGCAAAGCGCCGTGGCGGATGACATCAACCGCAACGTGATCAATATCGGTCAGGTGGCCAATGAAGTGGCGGGCGGTGCGGATGAGTCGAGTTCGGCGAGTGCCGGCCTGACCAAACTGGCGGAGCAGCAGCGGCGGTTGATCAATCAGTTCAAGGTTTAACAGCAAGATCAAAAGATCGTAGCCTGCGGCAGCTCCTACACCAATCCTGTAGGAGCTGCCGCAGGCTGCGATCTTTTCGCTTTTCACCTCAACCCGGGGTCAGACACTCCGGCCCATTGAGCTTCGGATCATTCACCAGATTCGCCAGCACCCGCTCGCGCAATGCCGCCGGCTCACTGGCGAGCAAGCCCTGCAGCACATGCAACGGCGTCGCAGGATCGAGCCAGGCCGCCTGCCCCGCCTCATCGAGAATCAACGGTCGGCGCTGACTGGCCGCCGGCTGGGTGATGACCGCGGTGCTCAGCCACACCTGTTCCTGCACCGGGTACGCCTCCCAGATCGCCGCGAAAAACAACGACGAACCCTCTCCGGGCGTCAGCCAGTACGGGCGCTTGCGCAGATTGCCGCGCCATTCGTAGAAACCGTTGGCCGGCAGCAGACAACGGCGCAGGCGCAGCGCTTCACGGAACATCGGCTGTTCGGCGACGGTTTCCGCCCGGGCATGCGCCGGGGTTTTCGACAGATCGGTCAGCCACGGCGGCGTCAGCCCCCAACGGGCGCGGGCCAGCGTGCGTTGGCCGTCGGCCTCGGCACGCAGCATCAACACCGAATCACTGGGAGAAATATTCCACTGCGCCTGCTGATCGGCGGGAAATCCGGGCAGGGCCGCGAAGTCGCGGTTCCAGCGAAACAGGGCATAACGTCCACACATGGGGCAACACGACTCAGCAATAAAACGAACGTCAGCCTAACAGACCAGCGTCCCGGGGAAGCTCTCCGGTTCATCGCCGGGCAGCGGCAGCGCGGCATTGTACGCGGTGATCAGCTCGCGGGCGTATTCGGCATGATCGTTATCGACCGACAACCCCAGCAGGCCAAAAATCGGCAACTCCCCCGTGCCGCCGAGCAGATCCCGGCCCACCAGGTGCGCCTCGATGCCTTCGCTGGCGAGCATGCCCTTGAGCATCTCGCCTTCCATCAGGTTTTCCGGCTCGTAGATTCGCTGCATGGGCGCCCCTCATTCGTTTTCACTGAACACTTCCAGAAACCAGTCCTCGCCGTGAACCTGCAAGACAAACGTGATCGGTCGACAACACACCTGACAGTCCTCGATGTAGGTCTGATCGCCTGCGGACAGGTCCACCGTCGTTTCGACCTCTTCACCACAATACGGACATTCATACAGTGCGCTTTCCAGCATCGCGGTCTCCCAGGTGACTTGTGCGTATAATCGCCGGTCTATTTGCAGGGCTATTTTTGTCTGGCTACTTTTTCAGACCGTGCCCCGTTGGTTTTCGATCAAAACCTTTACTTACCCTAGCCGTTTCCAACAAGAGAGCATGATGGGCGAATTCGATGCCATCCGACCTTACGACGACAGCGAAGTACCTGTGGTACTGGCAAGACTGCTCGGCGACAAGGCGTTTCTAGATATCCTCACCCACTTCCGCTTCCCGCGTTTTGCCGGTGCCTTCGGCTGGATGCTCAAACCACTTATAGCCCATCGGCTGCGTCGTGAGTTCGCCAGCGTGACCTCGGTGGCGACGTTGCAGGACAAGATCGAGTCCTACGTCGACCACACCATCGAGCGCGCCACCGACGGCGTGACCTACACGGGTGTCGAGCAATTCAAGTCCGGCAGCGCTTATCTGTTTATCGCCAACCACCGCGACATCGTGATGGACCCGGCCTTCGTCAACTATGCGGTGTACCACGCCGGCCTGCCGACGCCGCGCATCGCAATCGGCGACAACCTGCTGCAAAAGCCCTTTGTCAGCGATCTGATGCGCCTGAACAAGAGCTTCATCGTGCACCGTTCGATCACCGGGCGCCGCGAGAAGATGGCGGCGTATCAATTGCTGTCGGCGTACATCAACCACTCGATCCGCAACGATTGCGCCTCGATCTGGATCGCGCAGGCCGAAGGCCGGGCCAAGGATGGCGACGACCGTACCGAGTCGGCGATCCTCAAGATGTTCCACATGAGCCGCAAGGACGAGCCGTTCGGCGAAGTGATCCAGTCGCTGAACCTGACCCCGGTGTCGATCAGTTACGAATACGACCCGTGCGACCAGGCCAAGGCCCGCGAGCTGTACATCCGCGCCACCACCGGCACCTACGCCAAGGCACCGGGCGAGGATGACGTGAGCATTGCCAAGGGCATTACGGGCTACAAGGGCCGGGTGCACGTGAACTTCGCGGCGCCGATCACCGAGCTGTTCGAAGACACCAAGCAATTGGCGGTCGAGATGGACAAGCAGATTCTCGGTGGTTATCGCCTGTTCCCGGTGCATTACCTGGCATATGCGCAGTGGGCCGACGCCGATCCGCAACTGAACGTGCCGAAGGCTGCCGAGCTGTTCCCCGCCGATGAACTGGCCAAGGCGCAGGAAGAATGGCAGAGCCGTCTGGATGCCTGCCCTGAGGAGCACCGTCCGTATCTGGTGCTGCAATATGCGACGCCGGTGCGTAATCAGTACCGGGTGAAGGCTGGATTGCCGTTGTAAAAACTGTTGGCAAATCACTCTGTGGCGAGGGGATTTATCCCCGATGGGTCGCGAAGCGACCCCAGGATTCTGCCTGAATAATTATGGGCCTGCTGCGCAGGCCATCGGGGATAAATCCCCTCGCCACAAGGTTTTGCATTCACTTCAGAAGCGCGTGCTGATCCAGGAGACGATCAGGGCCAGGCCGAGGCAGGCAAAACCGAAGCGGTAGAAAAAGCGGTTCATGCGCAAGGTCGCCCAATCCAGAATCGGTTCGGCGTTCGGTTGGGCCTGGCGCTGAGCGGCGATGCTGGCCATGGCGCGTTGTTCACGACGGCGGGTCGCATGCAGCAGCCAACTGCCCGGGAAAGCCAGCGCCAGCGCCAGCAGGTTGATCAATTTGGCGGGATGGGCGGTAAACAGCGTCATCAAGTGCAGCGACATCACAGACCTCGGATCTGAATCAGTGTGGCAGGCGCCCGATCGACGACCGCGGCGCGGATTCTACCGAAACACTCCGCCACCGCCCTACCCTTTGCGACAAATAACCTGACAATCGACCGATGGCTGTCCTGTGTCACGGCATCGTCATTTACATCGGCCACCATGCGCGCCTCGAAACACACATGGAACGCGACATGCTTCACGCCGAAAACCAGGATCGCCTGTACCTCATCACCCCGTCCGACGAACAACAAAGCCTCGTCGGCAGTCTCGCCTTCAATGTTCAGGATCGCCACTGGCTGGTGTATTGCGCCCTCGGCGGGCATCAACATGCGGATTTGCCGGAGACTGATCTGCTGACGGGCGTGAGCGTGCTCGACTTCTACTCCCAGGCCGCCTGACCCACATCGTCCTCTGCAGGAGCTGCCGCAGGCTGCGATCTTTTGATGTTGTTTTAAAAATCAAAGTCAAAAGATCGCAGCCTGCGGCAGCTCCTACAGGGGATTAGCGTCGTTCTGCAGGCATGAAAAAGCCCGGCGCCATCACTGGCCCGGGCTTTTTCACATCAGCCGAACAGTTTACTCGGCTAGGATCTGACCCACGGTCGGGTCCTTGAACAGGCGAGTCAAGGCGTCGCTCAACACGTCGCTGACCAGCTTGGTGTTGGTTTCCTGGTTCGGCGCCATACCGAAACGCTGGTCCAGCGAAGCGCCGTAGCGGCCGCTGTAACGACGGTTGCCGCTCTGCACGTCGGAACGGAAGGTCGCGCCGATGGTGGCCTCGGTCACGTACATGCCTTCTTTCGGCGACTGGTACTTGAGCTCGGTCAGGGTCACGGTCAGTTGCGGCGCATTCATCGCGTTGCTGGTCGGGGTGAAGCCGAGCAGCCGCACGGCGGCTTCAGCCTGGGCCTGCAACTTCGGCAGGATCTGCTCGCGTTGTACAGTGATGGCGCTGGTTTCCGGGTACAGGCCGCCACGGGTGCCGAGGGTTGGCGACGGACGACCGTCAACCACGCGCACCACCACTTGCTGGCCATGGCCGACCGGGGCCAACTGCGTGGTCAGCTTCGGTTCCGGGCTCAGTTGTTGCGGGCTGTGGGCGCAGCCAACCAGGGTCAAACTGGTCACAGTGATCAAACCGAACAACAGGCGTTGCAACATGCTCTTTTCTCCAGAATCAGGCACAAACAGGCCGGCAGTATAGCGGTGGGCCACTGCGGGTAACCAGCACTCGACAGTGAATACTCAAATGTCTGACCCAGCCGAGAGAATGCGGTTCCTGTCACAGATTATTCACCGCCCATACACCTTGGCGTCACGGCCGCCTGGCAAGCTTCAAACCAGTCCCCAACAAGGTACTTGCCATGCGTTATCTGATCTCGTTGTTCGCGCCACGTCCGCTGCACCGCAGCTTCGCCCTGCTGGATCGCAACGGTCACTGCCAGGCCTTCAAACAGTGCAGCCTCAAGCCAATGGGTGACGGCTGGGTGGAAATCGAAGAAATCCGCCTCAACTGGTTGCACCAGCCGCTGCCCGCCAGCGCCCGGGTCATCGAGCAACAACCTCGCGCACGTGCCCAGGCGATGTTGAGCATCTGACCGGATGCCTAATAAAAGTCATTAAACTCGACCAACTGCCCGCATTTCTTCGATACAATCTCCCCCCGATTATAAGGACGTCTCCTGATCGGGCCCCGCAACACCGGCAATGCCCTGCATTCGCCATCAAAATCGCCCACAGAGAGCCGCCCACACAGATCGAGTGAAGTTGGCGCGCTTGCCTGTTCTTCCGGCAAAACCCCGCTTTTCGCGAATCTGCAGAGCTGTCATACGCTCGGCCACCGCGTTGTTTTGCCTTTGCGGGCACGGTGCCAGGCCTGGACAGCCCTTTTTTGAGGTTCACGTCTTCAAAAGAGCGTGAAAAAAACGGGTTTTCACAACTTCACAAGAGTGTGGCGAGCAAATGAATAGTTTTGCGTCTGAACATGCACCATTAGCGTCTGTAACAGCCCAACGACACAGGACCGGGGATACCTCGAACATCGGAGCCTGAAGCCTGTCCGCTACGGATTTGGTTGCACAAAACGGATGTCTCGACCATAAGTCGAATTGCCAGCCGCGTGCTGAAATGAGTTCATGCAACTCTTGAAGCCAGGCCGCATGCATCCGTCGAAGTTGCGAAAAATTGCGAAGATTCGGACATGACGAACCTGACCATGGGTTATCCGGGGCGCAACTGACCTGCCCCGCCACTCCCTGGCAGCCATGCCGACAATTTGGTGCTGCAGATTTTGGAGACGCGTTAAATGGCGCATAACGAAGCAGTCGACGTAGTTCTGGTTGGGGCCGGCATCATGAGTGCCACCCTGGCAGTACTGCTCAAAGAACTCGACCCGACGATCAAGCTGGAAGTCGTCGAGTTGATGGATTCCGGGGCCGCGGAGAGTTCCAACCCGTGGAACAACGCCGGTACCGGCCACGCCGGCCTGTGCGAGCTGAACTACACGCCGCAGGCCGCCGACGGCAGCGTCGACATCAAGAAAGCCGTGCACATCAATACCCAGTTCGAAGTGTCCAAGCAGTTCTGGTCGTACCTGACCAAAAAAGGCACCTTCGGCTCGTGCAAGTCCTTCATCAGCCCGGTGCCGCACCTGAGCTTCGTCCAGGGCGACAAAGGCGTGTCGTTCCTCAAGGAACGCTTCAACGTGCTGCACAAGCACCACGCCTTCGCCGACATGGAATACACCGAAGACAAGGCCAAGATGGCCGAGTGGATGCCGCTGATGATGCCGGGCCGTTCGCCGGACGAAGTCCTGGCTGCGACCCGCGTGATGAACGGCACCGACGTCAACTTCGGCGCCCTGACCAATCAGTTGCTCAAGCACCTGACCAGCGCACCGGACACCCAGGTCAAATACTGCAAGCGCGTGACCGGCCTCAAACGTAACGGCGCCGGCTGGACCGTCAGCATCAAGGACGTCAACAGCGGCAACAGCCGTGAAGTCGATGCCAAATTCGTCTTCCTCGGCGCCGGTGGCGCGGCCCTGCCGCTGCTGCAGGCTTCGGGCATCGAGGAAAGCAAAGGTTTCGGCGGCTTCCCGATCAGTGGCCAGTGGCTGCGTTGCGATAACCCGGAAGTGGTCAAGCACCACCAGGCCAAGGTTTACAGCCAGGCCGCGGTGGGTTCGCCACCCATGTCCGTGCCGCACCTGGACACCCGCGTGGTCGACGGCAAGAAATCCCTGCTGTTCGGGCCTTACGCCGGCTTCACCACCAAGTTCCTCAAGCACGGCTCCTTCATGGACCTGCCGCTGTCGGTTCGCGCCGGCAACATCGGGCCGATGCTGGCGGTGGCGAAGAACAACATGGACCTGACCAAATATCTGGTCAGCGAAGTGATGCAATCGATGGAGCAGCGTCTGGACTCCCTGCGCCGCTTCTACCCGGAAGCGAAAGCCGAAGACTGGCGCCTGGAAGTGGCCGGCCAACGGGTGCAGATCATCAAGAAAGACCCGAAAAAGGGCGGCATCCTGCAATTCGGTACCGAGCTGGTCGCAGCGAAAGACGGCTCCCTCGCCGCCCTGCTCGGCGCTTCTCCAGGCGCTTCGGTGACCGTTTCGATCATGCTGGAACTGATCGAGAAATGCTTCCCGGCCAAGGCCAAGGGTGAGTGGGCAGCCAAACTGGCGGAGATCTTCCCGGCCCGTGAAAAGGTTCTGGTAACCGATGCTGCGCTGTATCGCAAGATCAACACGCAGAACAACATCGCCCTGGAACTGGTTGAAGAAAGCAGCGAGACCCCAAGCTTCGCTTGATCTTGCGGTATGAAAAACGCCCCGTACTCAGTGAGTGCGGGGCGTTTTTTATGGCCCTGAAAAGCAAAAGATCGCAGCCTGCGGCAGCTCCTACAGGGTAAACACAAATCCAGTGTAGGAGCTGCCGCAGGCTGCGATCTTTTGATCTTGTCTTTTGATCTTAACCGCGCGCCTTGTCGATCAGCTCAATGTACTCGGCCGCGTTACGCTGATCCTTGATCAGATCAACAAACGTCTGGCCCTGCTCATCCTTGCCATCCACGTCGTAACCGGCAGCCACGAAGAAAGTCAGAAAGCGCTCGAAATCGTCGATGCGCAAACCACGATAAGCCTTGATCAGTTTGTGCAGCGACGGCGAAGTGGCGTCGACCGGTTCAAAATCGAGGAACAGCTTGATCTGCTCATCGCCGATCTCGTCACCAATCACCTGTTTCTTATCTTTACGCATTGCCGACTCCAGCTCGCAGACATTACACGGGGCGGGCAGTTTACCCCTGCCCAGCCTCAAGGCTCAACGCGCACGAACGGCTCCGGTGTGCAGATCGGCCCAGATGTGGCCGTTGGCGTAACTGAGGAACTGTACATACACGGTGTCGTTGCGCAGCAGGTCGATCACCACCCGGTACTGGGCCAGCGGGTAGAACAGGGTCAGGGTTTTGCGCGTGTCGTCATAAACCGGTTTTTTCAGGCTTTTGCTTTCGCCGTCGAAATTGACCAGCACCTGGGTGATGGTTGCGCCCTTGTTCAGCGACTTGCCCTTGAGGCGGATCATCAACGGTGAGGTCACCGGAATCGGCTGCTGATTGGACTGGCGTTGCGCACCGACCACCACCGAATAATCGGTGACCTGCAGCAGTTGTTGCTGCTCGGGTTCGGCATCACGCAGGGTCAAGTCGTCTGGCGGTAGAAACTGACTGTGCATCGGCGCCGGGGCGGCGGCCAGGGGCAGGCTGAGGGTCAGCAAGAAGGCGGCAAAGCTGCGGATCAGAAGGCTCATGACGGGCTCCGGGGGCGGGGCCGAGCACTCTAGCATGGGATTAAAAGCAAAAGATCGCAGCCTTCGGCAGCTCCTACAGGGTGTACATCAATCCCCTGTAGGAGCTGCCGAAGGCTGCGATCTTTTGATCTTGCTTACATGCCTTTAACGGCAAAGATCCCGTTGGCGTTACGCCAGTAGCCTTTGTAGTCCATGCCGTAACCGAAGATGTAGCGGTCAACGCATGGCAGGCCGACGAAGTCGGCCTTCAGGTCAGGACGCGCCTTGCGGTCGTGGTCCTTGTCGATCAGCACGGCGGTGTGCACTTTGCGCGCGCCGGCGTGTTTGCAGAAGTCGATGATCGCGCCCAGGGTGTGACCCTCGTCGAGGATGTCGTCAATGATCAGCACGTCGCGGTCGATGAACGAGACTTCCGGCTTGGCTTTCCAGAACAGGTCGCCGCCGCTGGTTTCGTTACGATAACGGGTCGCGTGCAGGTAGGAGGCTTCCAGCGGGAATTGCAGGTGAGTCAGCAGTTTGCCGGAGAAGATCAGGCCGCCGTTCATCACGCAGAACACCACCGGGTTGCTGTCGGCCAGTTGTTCGTTGATGTGTGCACCGACGCGGGCGATGGCGGCCTCGACTTCAGCTTCGGTGTACAGGCAGTCAGCCTCTCGCATGATTTGACGGATATGCTCGAGATCAGCGGACATGGCGCTCTCCAGGGGTGGCGGAATTGGAAAAGCGGGCAAAGGTACGCATCCCGCGAGGTCGAATCAAGCGTTAATGGACTAACGTACTCAATGTCCTATAGGACATCACCCTCGGATAGATTAATCTAGGCCGGTTTTTTTGCCCGCCGCCGGAGTTTTTCCATGCCCATCCTCGAGATCCGCCATCCGCTGATCCGCCATAAACTCGGCCTGATGCGCCGCGCTGACATCAGCACCAAGAATTTCCGTGAGCTTGCTCAGGAAGTCGGCGCCCTGTTGACCTATGAAGCTACCAAAGACCTGCCCCTGGAAACCTACGATATTCCAGGTTGGTGCGGCACCGTGTCGGTGGAGAAAATCGCCGGCAAGAAGATCACCGTCGTGCCGATCCTGCGCGCCGGCATCGGCATGCTCGAAGGCGTGCTGAGTCTGATCCCGGGCGCCAAGGTTTCCGCAGTGGGCGTCGCCCGCAACGAAGAAACCCTGCAAGCGCACACCTACCTGGAAAAACTGGTTCCGGAAATCGACGAACGGTTGGCGATGATCATCGACCCGATGCTCGCTACCGGCAGCTCCATGGTCGCGACCATCGACCTGTTGAAGAAAGCCGGCTGCAAGGACATCCGCGCGATGGTGCTGGTCGCAGCGCCCGAAGGCATTGCTGCCGTAGAAAAGGCTCACCCGGACGTGACCATCTACACCGCGTCCATCGATGAGCGTTTGAACGAGCACGGTTACATCATCCCTGGGCTTGGCGACGCCGGTGACAAGATCTTCGGCACCAAGCAGAAGGACGCGTAAACATGCAGCAAGAGTTCAACGATCCGCTCTGGCGCACGGTGCTGTCCGGTGCCCAGATGCTGTTCGTGGCTTTCGGCGCCCTGGTGCTGATGCCGCTGATCACGGGCCTTGACCCGAACGTGGCACTGTTTACCGCGGGTTTAGGGACGATCCTGTTCCAGATCGTCACCGGGCGTCAGGTGCCGGTGTTCCTCGCGTCGAGCTTTGCCTTCATCACCCCGATCATTCTCGCCAAGGGCCAGTTCGGCCTCGCCGCGACCATGGGCGGCGTGATGGCGGCCGGTTTCGTCTATACCTTCCTCGGCCTTGCCGTGAAGATCAAAGGCACCGGCTTCATTGACCGTCTGCTGCCACCGGTGGTGATCGGTCCGGTGATCATCTCCATCGGCCTGGCGATGGCGCCGATTGCCGCGAACATGGCAATGGGCAAGGCGGGTGATGGTTCCGAGCTGATCCATTACCAGACCGCGATGATGATCTCGATGCCGGCGCTGCTGACCACGTTGATCGTGGCGGTGTTCGGCAAAGGCATTTTCCGCCTGGTGCCGATCATTTCCGGGGTGCTGGTCGGTTTTGCCATGTCGTTCTATTTCGGCGTGGTCGATACCGCGAAGATTGCTGCCGCGCCATGGTTCGCCCTGCCGCACTTCACGGCACCCGAGTTCAACTGGCAGGCGATCCTGTTCATCGTTCCGGTGGCGCTGGCGCCGGCCATCGAGCACATCGGCGGCGTCATTGCCGTGGGCAGCGTGACCGGTCGTGACTACCTGAAGAAGCCGGGCCTGCATCGCACCTTGCTGGGTGACGGCATCGCTACCACGGCCGCCGGCCTGTTTGGCGGCCCACCGAACACCACCTATGCCGAAGTGACCGGCGCGGTGATGCTGACCAAGAACTACAACCCGAAAATCATGACCTGGGCGGCGATCTTCGCCATCACCCTGGCGTTCATCGGCAAGTTCGGCGCGCTGCTGCAAAGCATTCCGGTGCCGGTGATGGGCGGGATTCTGTGCCTGCTGTTCGGCTCGATTGCCGCGGTGGGGATGAACACCCTGATCCGCCACAAGATCGATCTGGGCGAAGCGCGCAATCTGGTGATCGTCTCGGTGACTCTGGTGTTCGGCATCGGCGGTGTGCTGGTCGGCACTGGCACCGGCCCGGACGACTTCGGCCTCAAAGGCATCGCGTTGTGCGCGGTGGTGGCGATTGCGCTGAACCTGATCCTGCCGGGCAATGACAGCTGGAAGCACAAGAAGGCGGATGAGCCGCTGATCTAAGGCTTTAGATCTTTATTGTCTGACAGATAGCTTTCGCGAGCAGGCTCGCTCCCACATTGATCTTCGGTGCGCTGAAGATCCCCTGTGGGAGCGAGCCTGCTCGCGATGCTTTCAGAGGGCCAACGGCGCTCTCTCGCACAGGGTTGCCAACGCCTTCGCCCATTGCGGGTCGTCATTCAGGCACGGCACCAGCACCAGCTCCTCGCCCCCCGCCTCGCGGAACTGTTCCTGGCCGCGATCCCCGATCTCTTCCAGCGTCTCGATGCAATCGGCGACAAACGCCGGGCACATCACCAGAATCTTTTTCACGCCGCTTTTCGCCAGCTCGTCCAGCCGCGCTTCGGTGTAGGGTTCGATCCACTTCGCCCGCCCCAGACGCGACTGAAACGACACCGACCATTTGCCATCGGCAATGCCCGCGCGCCTGGCGAACTCGGAGGCAGTGCGCAGGCACTGAGCGCGGTAACAGGTGGCCAGCACGGCCGGCGAGGCATTCTTGCAGCAGTCTTCGTTTTTTAAGCAGTGATAGCCCGTTGGATCGAGCTTGGTCAGGTGCCGCTCCGGCAGGCCATGAAAACTCAGCAGCAAGTGATCGTAATCCTGCTGCAAGTGCGGTTGGGCGCTGGCGACCAGTGCATCGAGGTATTCCGGCTGATCGTAAAACGGTTGCAGCACCGACAGGTTCACGTCGAGTCGGTTCTCGCGAATCACCCGCTTGGCTTCTTCGATTACCGTAGTGGTGGTGCTGTCGGCGAACTGTGGATAAAGCGGCGCCAGGGTAATGCGCTTGTGCCCGGCGGCGACCAGTTGCAGCAATTTCGTTTCAATCGACGGCTCGCCGTAACGCATGGCCAGTTCCACCGGGCCATGGGTCCACTGGGTGGTCACCTGCTGTTGCAGACGACGGCTCAGCACCACCAGCGGCGAACCCTCCTCCCACCAGATCGACGCGTAGGCATGGGCCGATTGTTCGGGGCGTTTAATCAGAATCAGCGACACCAACAGCCGCCGCACCGGCCACGGCAGGTCGATCACGTACGGGTCCATCAGAAACTGATTGAGGTAGCTGCGTACATCGGCCACCGAAGTCGAGGCCGGGGAGCCCAGGTTGACCAGAAGCAAGGCGTGATCGGTCATGCATCGTCCTATTTCAAAGGCGGCCGGAGAGATCATCCAGAGCCGCGCGCAAATCCGTGAACTGGAAAGTGAAACCCGCTTCCAGCAAGCGTGCCGGCATGGCGCGTTGGCCACCCAGCAACAGCAAAGACATTTCGCCAAGCCCGACCTTCAGCGCCAGGGCCGGCATCGGCATGAACGCCGGACGGTGCAGCACGCTGCCCAGCGTCTTGGCAAACTCGCGATTGCGCACCGGTTTCGGCGCGCAGGCATTATAGGGACCGCTCGCCTGATCGCGGTGCAGAAGAAAATCAATCAGGGCGATTTGATCATCAATATGAATCCATGGCATCCACTGCCGACCATTGCCCAAAGGCCCGCCCAGCCCAAGCTTGAACGGCAGCAACAGCCGCGACAAAAAGCCGCCCTCGGCTGATAGCACCAGCCCGGTTCGTACCAGCACCACGCGCACGCCCAACGCTTCGGCACGCTGCGCGGTTTCCTCCCAGGCAATGCACAACTGGCTGGCAAAATCGTCGATCACCGGCGGTGAATCCTCGGTCAGCTCGCGCTCACCGCCGTCACCGTACCAACCGACTGCAGAACCGGAAATCAACAACGCCGGTTTCTGTTGTCGCGCTTCCAGCCACGCCAGCAGGGTTTCGGTCAGGGTGATGCGGCTGCTCCACAACAACGCTTTGCGCCGATGGGTCCATGGCCGATCCGCGATCGGTGCTCCAGCCAGATTGACGATTGCGTCCAGTGGCTCGTTGCCGAAGTCTTCGAGACGAGCAATACCACGCACCTGCGCACCGCAGATCTGCGCGACTTTCTCCGGACGCCGACTCCACACCGTCAGTTGATGGCCTTGCCTGGACCAATACTGACAGAGCTGACGTCCGATCAAACCAGTACCGCCGGTCAGCAATATGCGCATGACATCTTCCTCGCGTGGCGTTTTACCCTGATCACTAGTCTATTTTTATAAGCAGGGATCTTTTCTATCGGGCAGGCTCTATTGTTTAACCATAGGCCAAGCTGTCAGAACGAGAACGCTAGAAGTTATACCAAAAAACAAAATTGTACAGGTTTCATTGACGGCGTAGTCTGTACAGAAAGGTAAACGAGGCCCCTATGACTGTACCTATCGCAATCATCGGCACCGGCATCGCCGGACTCTCCGCCGCGCAAGCGCTGACAGAGGCCGGACACACCGTCCAGCTCTTCGACAAAAGCCGCGGCAGCGGCGGGCGCATGTCGAGCAAACGCAGCGACGCCGGCTCTCTGGACATGGGCGCGCAATATTTCACCGCCCGCGACCGACGCTTCGTCACCGAGGTGCAGCGCTGGCAAAGCCAGGGCTGGGTCGCCGAATGGCAACCGCAGCTCTACACCTGTCAGGGCGGGCAATTGAATCTGTCGCCGGACGAGCAGACCCGTTGGGTCGGCACGCCGCGCATGAGCGCCATCACCCGCGGCTTGCTCAATGGCCTGGAAGTGCACTTTGCCTGCCGCATCACCGAGGTGTTTCGCGGCGAAGAACATTGGCATTTGCAGGACGCCGAAGGCTTTACCCATGGTCCCTTCAGCCATGTGGTGATCGCCACCCCGGCGCCGCAAGCCACCGCATTGCTGGCCGCTGCACCGAAACTCGCCGGCGCGGCCGCCGGGGTGAAAATGGACCCGACCTGGGCCGTCGCCCTCGCCTTCGATACGCCACTGGACACACCGATCGAAGGTTGCTTTGTGCAGGACAGTCCGCTCGACTGGCTGGCACGCAACCGCAGCAAACCGGGACGTGACACGACGTGCGACACTTGGGTACTGCACGCCAGCAGCGCCTGGAGCCGGCAACACATCGACCTGCCCAAGGAAGCGGTGATCGAGCAACTGCACGGTGCCTTCGCCGAACTGCTGCACAGCGCCATGCCCGCGCCGACCTTCAGCCTCGCCCACCGCTGGCTCTATGCGCGCCCTGCGACCGGCCACGAATGGGGCACGCTGGCCGACGCCGATCTGGGCCTGTATGCCTGCGGCGACTGGTGTCTGTCGGGGCGCGTCGAGGGGGCCTGGCTCAGCGGCCAGGAAGCTGCGCGCCGTTTGCATGAACACTTGCAATGAACCGCATCAATCCGCAAAAGCTGCTGCTCTCGAAGTGGACAGCAGCCCACCCGCAAAACCGTGAAAAGCATTTTCTGGTCACCGAGCTGTTCCGTGATGAGGAAGGTACGGTGCTGGAGATCGAGTTGCAGGCAGTCCTGACGCAGCGCAGCGAAAGGCTTGATTGGCAGCGCCTGAAAATTTCGACTGAATGGCTCCAGGGCTGGAAGTAACCACTCCCCGTGATCCGACGCCTTCGCGAGCAAGCTCGCTCCCACAGTTGAGAGCGTTAAACCTGGAAAAACTTATACAAATGAGTTGACTTGTACACGCATGAATCTATGCTGAGGAAAAGTTGTACAGAAATAAATACCTGTACAGGAATAGATTCGAGGTGTGCATGTCCGATCTTTCTGCTTTGCGGCCCAAAATCGCCATCAGCGCCTGCCTGATGGGCGCCGAAGTGCGCTACAACGGCGGGCACAAGGAATCGCGGCTGTGCAGCCGCACCCTCGCCGAGCATTTCGAATTCGTCCCGGTTTGTCCTGAAGTCGCGATTGGCCTGGGCATTCCTCGCGAGCCGATCCGGCTGGTCGGGGATCCGGACGCTCCTGAAGCGGTCGGCACCGTCAACCCGCAGATCAATGTCACCGAACCGCTGGCGGCCTACGGGCAGAAAATGGCCGGCGAGCTCAATGACATTTGCGGCTACATCTTCATGCAACAGTCGCCTTCATGCGGTCTGGAGCGGGTCAAGGTCTATCACGCCAACGGCGCGCCGGTGAATGGCGGCGGCCGTGGCATCTATGCCCAGGCGTTCTGCGCACAGCACCCGGATCTGCCAGTGGAAGAAGCCGGACGTCTGAACGATCCGGTGTTGCGGGAGAACTTTATCACCCGCGTACTCGCCTACAGCGCCTGGCAACAAGTGCTCAAACAAGGCTTGAGCCGCCGCGCACTGACCGAATTCCACTCGCGCTACAAATACCTGTTGATGGCGCACAACCCTGAGCAATACAAAGCCTTGGGCAAATTGCTGGGCAACATGGCCCAGACCGATCCGGTCGAACTCGGCCCGCGCTATTTCAGCGAGCTGATGAGCGCGTTGAAGAAATGCGCCACCCGCCGCACCCACAGTAACGTCCTGCAGCACATCAGCGGCTACCTGAAACAGGCGATCAGCCCTGAAGACAAACAGGAAATGCAACATGTCATCGGCCAATACCGTCACGGCATCGTGCCGCTGGTGGTGCCGCTGACCTTGCTCAAACATCATTTTCGCCAACACCCGGATCCGTACATCGCGCAACAGGTGTACCTGCAGCCGCATCCGGAAAACCTCAGCCTGCGAAACGCCATTTGATGAACGACACACTCGACAGCAGCGCCCGGGAAGACCTCGGCGCGGACTTCAAGAAAGCCCTCGACGAGGGCTGGCTGCCCATCCGCGAAGTGGCGCGGCAGACCGGCGTCAACGCCATTACCCTGCGCGCCTGGGAGCGCCGTTACGGGTTGATCGTGCCGCAGCGCACGCCCAAGGGCCATCGTCTGTACTCCAGCGAACATGTGCAACGGATCCTGACCATTCTGACCTGGCTCAACCGAGGCGTGGCGGTCAGTCAGGTCAAACCGTTGCTCGACGCGCCGCAAGCCTTCACCGAGACGGTGGAGAATGACTGGCAACGACAGCGTCAGTCCTTGCTCGGCGCCGTCATCCAGCTCAATGAGCGCAATCTCGACGACAGCATCAACCAGGCCATGGCCCTGTACCCGCCACGCACGCTGTGCGAGCAATTACTCCTGCCGCTGCTGGCCGAACTCGAACAGCGCTGGCAAGGACAGTTCGGTGCGCAGATGGAGCGTGTGTTCTTTTATTCGTGGTTGCGCAGCAAATTCGGCGCGCGCATCTACCATAACAATCGGCAATTGCACGCTGCACCGCTGCTGCTGATCAATCACTCGGACCTCGCGCTGGAACCACACCTGTGGCTCTGCGCGTGGCTGATCAGCAGTGCCGACTGCCCGGTACAAGTGTTCGACTGGCCTCTTCCGGCCGGAGAACTGGCGCTGGCGGTCGATCATCTGCAAGCGCGAGGAGTGCTGCTGTATTCCAGCAAGGCAATGAACCTGGCGCAGCTGCCGAAACTGCTGAACGGCATCAGCGCGGCAAAAATGCTCGTCGGACCAACGGTATGCATCCACCAGACCGAGTTGTCCGTAAGACCCCTTGAGATCGCTGATTTGATCCTGGCCGAAGATTCGCTCTCGGCCCATCAGGTACTCGTTCAGCGTGGGCTGATTTAATGGAAACCGCGATGCAATTGATCTGGCTGCGCAGCGACTTGCGCCAACATGACAACACCGCCCTCGCGGCTGCCGCTGCGCGCGGCCCGACGGTTGCCGTGTATCTGTTGAGCCCGCAGCAGTGGCTGGAACATGACGACGCGGCGTGCAAGATCGACTTCTGGCTGCGCAACCTGCGTGAATTGAGTGCCAGCCTTGGTGCGCTGAATATCCCGTTGCTGCTGCGCACTGCCGACCATTGGGATCAGGCACCGGCGGTGTTGCTTGAGCTTTGCCGGCAACTGAACGTGGAAACCGTGCACGCCAATGAAGAATACGGCGTCCACGAAAGCCAGCGCGACGCCGCAGTCGCCGCGACCCTGAGAACCAGAGGCATCGCGTTTCACAGCTACCTCGATCAACTGCTGTTCAGACCCGGCACGGTACTGACCAAAACCGAAACTTACTTTCAGGTGTTCAGCCAGTTTCGCAAGGTTTGCTATGAGCGCCTGCATCGTTCGGTGCCAGCGTTGGTAAAAGCCCCCGGCAAGCAAGCGAAGCTGAATGTCGACAGCGATCCGGTGCCGGCCTCAATCAAAGGTTTTGCAGCACCGAGCGAGTCATTGCGCGCCCTGTGGCCGGCAGGCGAGCAGGAAGCCCGGCGCCGTCTCGACACCTTCGCCGACGCGCAGATCGACTACTACCAGAGCGAACGCGACTTCCCGGCCAAACCCGGCACCAGTCAACTCTCGGCCTATCTGGCCGCCGGGGTGATTTCGCCGCGCCAATGCCTGCATGCGGCCCTGCAAAGCAATCAGGGCGAGTTCGACAGCGGCAAGGTCGGCGCGGTGACGTGGATCAACGAGCTGCTGTGGCGTGAGTTCTACAAGCACATTCTGGTCGGCTACCCACGGGTATCGCGTCACCGCGCGTTTCGCACGGAAACCGAGGCCCTGGCCTGGCGTGATGCGCCGGACGATCTGGCCGCGTGGCAAGAAGCGCGCACCGGTTTGCCGATCATTGATGCGGCCATGCGCCAATTGCTGGAAACCGGCTGGATGCACAACCGTCTGCGGATGGTGGTGGCGATGTTCCTGACCAAAAACCTGTTGATCGACTGGCGTGAAGGCGAGCGTTTTTTCATGCGTCACCTGATCGACGGCGACCTGGCAGCGAACAACGGCGGCTGGCAATGGAGCGCTTCGACCGGTACTGATTCGGCACCGTACTTCCGTATTTTCAACCCGATCAGCCAATCGGAAAAATTCGACAGCGAAGGCTTGTTCATCAAGCACTGGCTGCCTGAGCTGGCTGGCCTGAACAAGAAAGAAGTACATGACCCGGCCAGCGCCGGCGGACTGTTCGGCGTCGCCAACTATCCGGCGCCGATCGTCAATCTCGGGGCTTCGCGCGAACGCGCGCTGGCGGCTTTCAAGAACCTGCCGTCGCGCTCGTCTACAGGAGAGGTCCATGAGTGAATTCCTGCGCCGCTTCGCCCACCAGTTTGCCGGGTTGAACAAAGACAACTTGCAACGCCTGGGCGAGCTGTACAGCGATGACATTCACTTCACCGACCCGCTGCATGAAGTGCAGGGTTTGAAACAACTGCGCCATTACTTCAGCGAGTTGTATGCCAACGTCAGCGAGCTGCGCTTCGATTTCCACGGCTTCGACCAGATCGCTGACGGCGAAGGCTACTTGCGCTGGGTCATGAGTTACCGCCACCCGCGTCTGGCCGGCGGCCGTTTGATTCGCGTCGCCGGGTGTTCGCACCTGCTCTGGCGAGACAAGGTTTATCGCCACCGGGATTATTTCGATGCCGGGGCCATGCTGTATGAACATTTACCCGTATTGGGCCGGGCGATCGCCTGGTTGAAAAGGAGAATGGGATGAGTCGTACACCTCCGCGGCGGTATTGGCTGACCGGTGCCAGCAGTGGCATCGGCGCAGCACTGGCTGAAGAGATTCTGAAAAGCGGCGCGCATCTGGCCGTCAGCTCGCGGCAAGTGGCACCACTTAAAGTGTTGTCGCAACGCTATCCGGGGCAAGTGCTGGTGGTGGCGGGCGATCTGACCAACAGTCAGACCGTGCGCGAAATCGGTCAGCAGATCGAACAGGCCTGGGGGTCACTGGACAGCGTGATTCTCAATGCCGGCACCTGCGAATACGTGGACGCCCGCCAGTTCGATGCCTCGATCATCGAACACGTGGTGCGCACCAACCTGCTCGCCAGCAGTTACTGCATCGAAGCCGCCCTGCCGTTGTTGCGCAAAGGTACCGCGCCGCATCTGGTCGGCATGGCCAGCTCCGTGACCTACCTGCCGCTGCCTCGGGCCGAAGCCTACGGCGCGTCGAAAGCCGGGCTGCGCTATCTGTTCGAATCGCTGCGGATCGATCTGGCCGTCGAGGGCATCGAAGTCACCATCATCAGCCCGGGTTTTGTCGAAACCCCGCTGACCGCGAAAAACGACTTCCCGATGCCGTTGAGCTGGCCTGTGGATAAAGCCGCGCGGCACATCTTCGCCAAGCTCAAGGATCGTCCGCTGGAGATCGCCTTTCCCGCACTGTTCATGGCGGCGCTGTGGCCACTGTCGAAGCTGCCGGCGCGCCTGCAACTGGCGATCGGCAAGCGCATGGTGCGCAGCAACCCACCGCTGCGAGACCCGATATGAAGATTGCCATTGTCGGCAGCGGGATCGCCGGCCTGACCTGCGCCTACCTGCTCAATCGCCGACACGACATCACGGTGTTCGAGGCCAGCGACTGGGTGGGCGGCCACACGCATACCGTGCAGGTAACCGTCGACGGCCGCGAATACCACGTGGACACCGGCTTCATCGTGTTCAACGACTGGACCTACCCGAACTTCATTCGTTTGCTCGGCCAGCTCGGTGTGTCGTTCAAACCGACCGAAATGAGCTTCTCGGTGACCGACCCGGACACCGGCCTGGAATACAACGGCAATAACCTCAACAGCCTGTTCGCCCAGCGCAGCAACCTGCTGTCACCGGGCTTCTGGGGGATGTTGCGCGACATCCTGCGCTTCAATAAAGAAGCCCAGCGCGACCTCGCCGAACAGCGGATCGCCGCCGACACCACCCTCGACGATTACCTCAAGGCTGGCGGTTACGGTGAACGTTTCATCCTGCACTACATCGTGCCGATGGGCTCGGCGATCTGGTCGATGCCGATGGCCGAGATGCTCAATTTTCCGCTGCAATTCTTCGTGCGTTTCTTCAAGAACCATGGCCTGTTGTCAGTCAGTGACCGCCCGCAGTGGCAGGTGATCGAGGGCGGCTCAAGTGCTTATGTCGCGCCGCTGACCGCCGCGTTCGGGGACAAGATCCGTCTCAGTTGTCCGGTGACGCGCATCGATCGCGATGAACACGGCGTGGTTATCCACAGCCCGGCCGGCATCGAGCGTTTCGACAAAGTCGTGCTCGCCTGTCACAGCGATCAGGCCCTGCAACTGCTGGGCACGCCCAACCATAATGAACGCTCGATCCTCGGCGCCCTGCCTTATGCCGATAACGAAGTCGTATTGCATACCGATACCCGTCTGCTGCCGACCCGAAAACTGGCGTGGGCCAGCTGGAACTATCGCTTGAGCGGCGCCGGCCATACTCACGCGGCAGTCACTTACGACATGAACATCCTGCAGGGCATTCAGAGTGACACCACGTTCTGCGTCAGCCTCAACCAGAGCGCCGGGATCAGCCCGTTCAAGGTACTCGCCAAATACACCTACGCCCACCCGCAATTCAGCCTTGCGGCCGTTGCGGCGCAAAACCGCTGGGCCGAAATCGACGGTCAGCAGCACACCCACTACTGCGGCGCTTACTGGGCCAACGGCTTTCATGAGGACGGCGTGGTCAGCGCATTACGCGTGGCCGCCGCGTTCGGGGAAAGCTTATGAACAGCGCCCTGTACAGCGGCTGGATCGGTCATCGGCGCTTTGCGCCCAGACGCCACGAATTCCGCTACCGCATCGGTCTGTTGTACCTCGATCTGGCCGAACAGGACGCCGTGTTCGAACTGTCGCCGTTTGCCAGCCGCAGCCGTTTTGCGCCGTTTTCGTTTCGCGAAACCGATTACCTGAAAGCCTTTACCGGCAGCGGCATGCGCCTGATCGACGCGGTACGCCAGCAGGTCGCAGGCGCCATTGGCTATCAGCCGCAAGGTTCGGTCTGCCTGCTGACCCAGCCGCGCAGTTGGGGTCTGGCGTTCAATCCGGTGAGCTTCTTTTATTGTCACGAAGCCGACGGGCAACTGGCGGCGATTCTTTGCGAAGTGACCAACACGCCGTGGCGCGAACGTTATCACTACGTTTTGCCCGCCCGCACGCCGCCCCACTTGCAAGACTTTCATCAGCATTTCGCCGTGGCCAAGGCCTTTCATGTTTCGCCGTTCCTGCCGCGCGATCTGGAGTACCGCATGAGTTTCAGCCCGGCTGCGCAAAACCTCGGCGTGCACATGGCCGACTGGCAGGGCGACCTCAAGCTGTTCGACGCCACGCTGAACTTGCAACGCGAGCCCCTTGATCGCCGCAGCCTGCACCGCTACTTGCGGCGTTTTCCGTGGATGACCGCGAAAACCTGTCTGGCCATTTATTGGCAAGCCCTGCGCCTGTTGCTCAAACGCGCGCCGATTTTTGCTCATCAGGCTGCCGACGGCAGCTTCCAAATCGCCACTGTGCCTCCCAAGGAGCACCGCCATGAAATCCTCTAGCCTGACTGTCAGTCGCTTCAGCACCAACGGCTTGACCGGCTCGCTGCTGCGGCGCGGCGTATTGCGGCAACTGAGCCGACTCAAACACGGGCAATTACTGGTGGTCGAGGACGGCGAACGCCTGATGTTCGGTACGCCGGGCAGCCACCTGCTCGGTGAAATCCATGTCCAGGATGCAGCAGTGTGGGGCATGGTCGCCGGCAACGGCTCGATCGGTGCCGGTGAAGCGTTTATCCACGGTTACTGGAGTTCGCCGGACCTGACCGCGGTGGTGCGCGTGTTCGTCAGCAACCTCGACGTACTCGACGCCATGGAACGCGGTCTGGCCCGCCTCAGCCGGCCACTGGTGCAAGGCCTGCACTGGCTCAACCGCAACACGCGCAAGGGCTCGCAGAAAAACATCGCCGCGCACTATGACCTGGGCAACGATCTGTTCGAACAGTTTCTCGACCCGACCATGATGTATTCGGCCGCGCAGTTCCTCACGCCCGAGGACAACCTGGAACAGGCACAACTGAACAAGCTGGAACGGATCTGCCAGAAGCTCGCGCTCCAACCCGAAGACCACCTGCTGGAGATCGGCACCGGCTGGGGCAGCATGGCGCTCTATGCTGCGCAGCATTACGGTTGCCGCGTCACCACCACGACCCTGTCGAAAGAGCAGTACGCGTTTACCGCCAAGCGCATTGAAGCCCTGGGGTTGCAGGATCGGGTGACGCTGCTGCTCAAGGATTACCGCGACCTCACCGGCGAGTACGACAAACTGGTGTCGATCGAAATGATCGAAGCGGTTGGCCATCGCTTCCTGCCGACCTACTTCAAACAATGCGCGCACCTGCTCAAGAGCAACGGCCTGATGCTGTTGCAGGCAATCACCATCCGCGAGCAGCGCTACGAGCAGGCCAAGCGCGGCGTCGACTTCATCCAGCGCTACATCTTCCCCGGCGGCGCCCTGCCCTGCGTACAAAAAATGCTTGAAGTGGTCAGCCGCGAAACCGACATGAACCTGCTCCACATGGAAGACTTCGGCCTGCACTACGCCCGTACCCTGCGCCTGTGGCACGAAAACTTTCGCCGCGCCCATGGCCGTTTGAGCGAATTGGGTTACGACGATTACTTCCTGCGGCTGTGGGAGTTTTACCTGTGCTACTGCGAAGGCGGTTTTCTGGAGCGCACCATCGGCACGGCGCAATTGCTGCTGGCGAAACCGGCGGCCATGCCGGCGCCGTTGCTCGGGCGCTTCGATGCTTGAGCGAGTGGCCAATGCCGTACTGTTTCAGGTCGGCTGGCTGGCTTGTGTCATCGGTGGCAACAGTCTGTGGCTGCTGCTGGCGCTGGCGGTGTTGGTGATTCACCTGGGCTGGATCAGCAGTTGGGCGGCGGAAGGTCGCTTGATCCTCAGCGTGGTGATTGTCGGCACGGCGGTAGACAGCCTGTTGCGGGCTGCCGGGGTGTTCGAATTCCAGGATCTGTCGCCGCTGATTCCGCTGTGGCTGATGCTGCTCTGGGCCTTGCTCGCCACCACGTTGCGGCATTGCCTGCAATGGAGCGCCCGTCCCTGGTGGCTGGCCAGCGCACTCGGTGCAGTGGGCGGCGCTGTCTCCTATTACGGCGGCGGACATCTGGCCGGCGTGCGATTCCCCTACGGTGAAGTGCCGACCCTGATCGGCATCGGCCTGCTGTGGGCCCTGCTGTTTCCGTTATTGCATGCCATGGCGCGGCGCTTGAGCCACTGAGCGTCTGTCAGACCTTTCACACGACAACCGGCGGCTGCCTTACACTGCCCGGCATGAAAACCATTCCCCACCAGCAAATCACCGAGCCAGCGGTCACCTGCTCGACCTGCGCGGCGTGCTGCTGCCAGCTTGAAGTGATGCTGATCACCGACACCGGCGTGCCTGAGCGCTTTATCGATAACGATGAGTGGGGCGGTGAAGTGATGCTGCGTCTGGACGACGGCTGGTGCGCGGCGCTGGATCGCGACAGCATGATGTGCACGATCTACGAACGACGTCCGCTGATCTGTCGCGAGTTCGAGATGGGAGCACCGGAGTGCCTTGAAGAACGCAAAGGCATTGCCACGGCCTACCGTTGATTAGATGCAAAAAGATCGCAGCCTGCGGCAGCTCCTACAGGGGATTGGGTTTTCCTGTAGGAGCTGCCGCAGGCTGCGATCTTTTGATCTTGCTTACAGCGGCATCGTGTAATGCAGCGCGTAGCTTTCTACACCGTCGTTGCTGCTGGCCAGGCCGGCGTTGGAATAGTGCGTCGCACGGATCCCGACTTCATGCCCGCCATTGAAGCGCAGGCCAAAACCGATGCGGTCTTCGAACTGCAAAGAGCCGCCGATGTTGTTGCTTTCATATTTGGTGTTGGAGAACGCTGCGACACCAATGCCCGCTTCAACATACGGCTTGACCGACTGACCGGCAAACTCGTAAACGAACACCGGCGAGAACGACAGGCTGTTGTTGCTGGAAGTCTTGTCACCCTCCCAATACGTGTAGGCACCGCTCCAGTAACCGGTCAGGCGACCGACGTCACTTTGCAGCCAGCTCTTGTCCCAATCGAAATTCATGCCGAGGCGATACGTCATTGTCGAATCGCTGGTCGCACCCACTGCAAACTCAACGCCTGCCGCTTGTGCGGTAATACTTTGCCCCATCAGTGCAGCCGCAATCGCGGCCAAGCAGAATAGTCGCTTCACTTTGAAACTTCCTTTTCCGGAACGATCGTTTGGTTTTTTAGTAAACCCAGCGGTATAGAAATCAGCGCTTGAGCAGAAGTTCAGCTGACTTTTTAGATATTTCACATTTTTTTTACAAGGTGAATTTTTTGACGTCGCCAGTGGCTTGGCCCAACAGGGGCAGGATTTTGCGAAAGGACGCCGGATCCGCGCTGGTCCAGAATCTGACTGGCTGGTTCGGTCCGTGGGCGAGCAACCCGCGCTCGGCCAGCAGCCGCTGCAACTGGCGGGCGACGGCGGCACCGGTGTCAATCAGGCTGATGCTGTCGGGAATCATCGTCTTGAGCATCGGCTTGAGAAACGGATAGTGAGTGCAACCGAGAATGATCGTGTCGCAACCATTGGCCAGCAGCGGCTCGACATAGTGCTGGAGCAATGCGCGCAGCTCGGCGCTATGCAGATCGCCGCTTTCAATCAGCTCGACCAGACCGGGGCACGGCTGGGTGATGACGCGAACGTCGGTAGCGAAACGATCAAGCAACGCGGCGAACTTGGCGCTCTGCAACGTGCCGGTGGTGGCAAGTACGCCAACCACACCGCTACGGGTCGCGGCAGCAGCAGGTTTGACCGCGGGCTCCATGCCGACAATCGGCCACTCGGGGAAATCCCGGCGCAGATCGGCAACAGCGGCCACCGTCGCGGTGTTGCAGGCAATCACCAGGGCCTTGGCGCCCTGCTCGCGGAAAAAACCGGCCATCACCTTGCAGCGCTGGCGGATGAACTCAGGGGATTTCTCGCCGTAGGGAATGTGCCCGCAATCGGCGAAGTACAGCAGTGACTCATGGGGCAGCAACCGCTGGACTTCGGCCAGTACCGACAAGCCGCCGACACCGGAATCGAACACCGCGATCGGTGCCTCACGCATCGTGCGATCCGCAGACGCTGCAGCCCGGATCGCGCTTGACCCGCAGCTCACGAAAGCGCGAACCCAAGGCATCGATCAGCAGCAAGCGGCCTACCAGTGGTTCGCCGAAACCGACCAGCACTTTCAAGGCTTCGAGCGCCTGAAGACTGCCGACCAGGCCCACCAGTGGCCCGACCACACCGGCCTCGCTGCACGTCAATTCGGCTTCGCTGCCATGCCCGTACAGGCAGTGGTAGCACGGACTTTCCGGGCGACGCGGGTCGAACACCGCCAACTGCCCTTCCAGACGAATCGCCGCGCCGCTGACCAGCGGCTTGCGCGCGGCCACGCATGCGGCGTTGACCGCTTCGCGGGTGGAGAAATTGTCGGAACAGTCGAGCACCAGATCCACCGCCGACACGGCAGCGGCAAGGGAGTCCTCGTCCAGCGCCTGACGGTGCGGCACCAGTTGAATCTCGGGGTTGATCGCGCCGAGGCGCTTGAGCGCCGAGTCGACCTTGCTCATGCCGACGCTGTCGGTGTCATGAATGATCTGACGCTGCAGATTGGTCAGGTCGACCGTGTCGAAATCCGCCAGATGCAACTCACCGACACCGGCCGCTGCCAGATACAGCGCGACCGGCGCACCGAGACCGCCAAGGCCGACGATCAGCACGCGGCTGTCTTTGAGCTTCAGTTGCCCATCGATGTCGATGTGTTGCAGCAGAATCTGCCGGCTATAGCGCAGCAATTCCTGATCATTCAGCACGGCAGGCGCCCCAGGCTGATCCGTTGATGGCCGCCCAGATCGGTGCGGCTGTGGACTTGTTCAAAACCGCGGGTCAGCAACAGATCACGCACGGCCTCGGCTTGATCATAGCCGTGTTCGAGCATCAGCCAGCCGCCGGCTTCCAGATGATCCGGCGCCTGGGCGACGATCAGGCGCAGATCATCGAGCCCGTCGATACCGGCCACCAGCGCACTGGCCGGTTCGAAGCGCACGTCGCCCTCGACCAGATGCGGGTCGGCAGCGGCGATGTAGGGCGGGTTACTGATGATCAGATGGAAGCGCTGGCCTTCGAGGGAGCTGAACCAGTGGCTGCTCAGCACCGTGGCGTTGTTCAGGCTCAAGCGCTGGCGGTTGCGTTCGGCCAGGGCCACGGCTTCCAGCACGCGATCCACCGCCGTGACTTGCCACGCCGGGCGTTCGCTGGCCAGAGCCAAGGCAATCGCGCCGCTGCCGGTGCCCAGATCGAGCACTTTGGCCGGCGTCGCCGCCAGCAACTCCAGCGCGGCTTCGACCAGCAATTCGGTGTCCGGGCGCGGAATCAGCGTGTGCGGTGCAACTTCCAGATCGAGTTTCCAGAACCCCTGCTGACCAAGAATATAGGCCACCGGCTCACCGCCGCGACGTCGCTGCAGATACTCGGCGAAGAGCAGCGCCGCTTCGCTGGGCACGATGCGCTCAGGCCAGGTGTGGAGGAAGCTGCGCGGCTTGCCCAGTGCCGCCGCCAGGAGCAATTCGGCATCCAGACGCGCCGTCGGCGAATCCGGCAGTTCGGCGGCACGCAACAGACTGGCAATGATGGTCATTTATTCACCTATCGCTGCAAGCTGGTCGGCCTGGTATTCGGCCAGCAAAGGCTCGATCACCGCTTCAACGCCACCGGCGAGAATTTCATCCAGGGAGTACAGAGTCAGGTTGACGCGATGGTCGGTGACCCGGCCCTGAGCAAAGTTGTAAGTACGAATACGCTCGGAACGGTCGCCGGAACCGACCAGCAATTTACGCTCGCTGGCAATCGCATTGGCCGCTGCGGCGGTCTGCTGGTCGTTGAGCTTGGCCGACAGCCAGGCCATCGCCCGCGCGCGGTTCTTGTGCTGGGAACGTTCTTCCTGGCACTCGACGACGGTGCCGGTCGGTATGTGCGTGATGCGGATCGCCGAATCGGTGGTGTTGACGTGCTGACCACCGGCCCCGGAGGAGCGGTAAGTGTCGACACGCAAATCCGCCGGGTTGATCTCGATGGCTTCCCGCTCGTCCGGCTCGGGCAACACCGCCACGGTGCAGGCCGAGGTGTGGATACGGCCCTGGGACTCGGTGGCGGGTACACGCTGTACGCGGTGCGCGCCGGACTCGAATTTCAGCTTGCCGTAAACGTTGTCGCCTTCAATGCGGGCGATGACTTCTTTATAGCCACCGTGCTCGCCTTCGTTTTCCGAAAGGATCTCCACGCGCCAGCCACGCCGTTCGGCGTAACGCGAGTACATGCGAAACAGATCGCCGGAGAAGATCGCCGCTTCGTCGCCACCGGTACCGGCGCGAATTTCGAGAAAGACGTTACGCCCGTCATTGGGATCCTTGGGCAGCAACATGCGCTGCAGATCATCTTCCAGTCTGATCAGCAATTCCTTGGCTTCGCGGACTTCCTCCACGGCCATTTCACGCATGTCCGGGTCGCTGTCCTTGAGCAGCGCCTGGGCGCCTTCAAGATCACTTTGTACGCCGAGCAGCTTTTTATAGCCTTGTACCACCGGCTCGAGTTCGGCGTATTCCTTGGAATAAGCGCGGAATTTGGCCTGGTCGGCAATGACTTCGCCGTCGCCGAGCAGCGCGGTCAGTTCCTCGAAACGGTCCTGGAGGGTGTCCAGCTTGTTGAGCAGTGACGCTTTCATTGCGGTTTTTTATCCGAAAAACTATCCGGTGAGCCCTCGAGGGCGAAGAGTTCCTGGGCCATGGCCAGCGCATCGAGGCGGCCTTCGGCAGAAAGCTTTTTCAACTGCACGCTGGGCGCATGCAGCAGTTTATTGGTCAGGCCACGGGCCAGTTGCCCGAGCACCTCTTCGGCGTTGCCGCCGTTGGCCAGCAGACGCAGGGCCTTTTGCAGCTCCTCGTCGCGCAGGCGTTCGCTCTGTTGCCGATAAGCCTTGAGCACATCGACCGCCGCCAGTTCGCGCAGACGCACCATGAAATCGTCGGCGCCGACCGAAACCATCTCTTCCGCCGCCTGGGCTGCGCCCTGCCGACTCTTGAGGTTCTCGGCGACCACTTCGTGCAGATCGTCGACGCTGTACAGGTAAACGTCGTCGAGTTCGCCGACTTCCGGCTCGATGTCGCGGGGTACGGCGATGTCGACCATGAAGATCGGCTTGTGCTTGCGCTGCTTCAGCGCGCTTTCGACGGCGCCTTTACCGAGGATCGGCAACTGGCTGGCGGTCGAACTGATCACGATATCGCTGCGCACCAGTTCTGCCGGAATGTCCGAGAGCAGCACCGCATGCGCGCCGAACTGCTCGGCCAGCAGGCTGGCGCGTTCCAGCGTACGGTTGGCCACCACGATGCGCTTGACCCCCAGCTCGTGCAAATGGCGGGCGACCAGCGTGATGGTCTCGCCGGCGCCGATCAACAGGGCCTGGCTGCGCTGCAAATCACTGAAAATCTGTTTGGCCAGGCTGACGGCGGCAAACGCCACGGACACCGGGTTTTCGCCGATGGCGGTGTCGGTACGGACTTGCTTGGCGGCGTTGAACGTCGCTTGAAACAGCCGCCCCAGCAGCGGGCCGATGGTGCCCGCCTCACGCGCCACGGCGTAGGCCGATTTCATCTGGCCGAGAATCTGCGGTTCGCCCAGCACCAGCGAGTCGAGCCCGGAGGCGACGCGCATCATGTGACGAACTGCCGCATCATCTTCGTGCACATAAGCGCTCGCGCGCAGCTCATCGAGGCTTAAATGGTGATAATCCGCCAGCCAGCGCAGAACCAGATCAGCGGAAATCTGATCCTGTTCTATATAAAGCTCACTGCGATTGCAGGTGGAGAGGATCGCAGCTTCGCGGCTGTCGGTGAGTCGGCAGAGCTGCTGCAAGGCCTCAACCAGCTGCTCAGGGGTAAAGGCCACGCGCTCGCGGACGTCTACTGAAGCAGTCTTGTGGTTAATACCGAGTGCAAGGAAGGCCATTCAAGGTCGCTGATGGTGACGTGAAGCCGGCAATTGTCCTACTTCGTCAGATTCAGAACAACTACCGCTGACTATTGTCCCAATTGTCGGCCACTATAAAGGCCACATTCGAGACTCGGTTATGTTTGACCGAAGGCTTGTGTCATGATGATCCGACCGCAGGTTAGTCGTCCTTCTCCTATATGAATAGATCTTCCGCGTTGCTCCTTGCTTTTGTCTTCCTCAGCGGCTGCCAGGCCATGGCACCCGTTTCGCCGGACGGTACCCCGCCGGTCGAAGACACCACGCCCGCGCCTGAAAAACCCAAGGTTTACAGCTCGTTCAGCGAAGAAACCGTGTTCAGCCTGCTGAGCGCCGAACTCGCCGGCCAGCGCAATCGTTTCGACATTGCCCTGGACAACTACGTGACCCAGGCGATCAACACCCAGGATCCGGGGGTTTCCGAGCGCGCGTTCCGCATCGCCGAATACCTCGGTGCCGACCAGCCTGCGCTGGATACCGCACTGATCTGGGCAAAAAACGCCCCGGACGACCTCGAGGCGCAGCGCGCCGCTGCCGTGCAGCTGGCCCGCGCCGGGCGTTACGACGACTCCATGGTCTACATGGAGAAAGTTCTGCAGGGCAAGGGCGACACTCATTTCGACTTCCTCGCACTGTCGGCGGCCGACACCGATCAGGAAACCCGCAACGGTTTGATGAAAAGTTTCGACCGTCTGCTGCAGCGCCACCCGAAGAACAGTCAGCTGATTTTCGGCAAGGCCCTGTTGCTGCAACAAGACGGCGACAATAAAGCCGCACTGACCCTGCTCGAAGACAACCCGCCGGAAGAAGGCGAGATTGCGCCGATCCTGCTGCGCGCGCGCCTGCTGCAAACCCTGAATCGTGGCGACGAAGCATTGCCACTGCTGCGCAAAAGCATCAAGCAATACCCGGACGACAAGCGCCTGCGCCTGACGTATGCGCGCACCCTGGTCGAACAGGACCGGATGGACGACGCCAAAGTCGAGTTCTCCACCTTGGTTCAGCAATACCCGGAAGATGACGAACTGCGTTACTCGCTGGCATTGGTCTGCCTGGAAGCCAAGGCCTGGGACGAGGCCAAGGGCTACCTGGAAGACCTGATCGCCCGGGAAAGCCACGTCGATTCGGCACACCTGAACCTCGGCCGCATCGCTGAAGAGCGCAACGATCCACAGGGCGCGCTGATCGAATACGCCCAGGTCGGCCCAGGCAATGACTATCTGCCGGCGCAACTGCGTCAGGCGGACATTCTGATGAACAACGGCAAGACCGCCGAAGCCCAGAGCAAACTGGCGGCCGAGCGCGATGCCCAGCCGGATTACGCAATCCAGCTGTATTTGATCGAATCCGAAACCCTGTCGGCCAACAAACAGGACGACAAGGCCTGGAAGGTCCTGCAGCAAGCGCTGCTGCAATACCCGGACGATCTGAATCTGCTCTACACCCGCGCCATGCTCGCGGAAAAGCGCAATGACCTGGCGCAGATGGAAAAAGACCTGCGCCTGATCATCAAGCGCGACCCGGACAACGCCATGGCGCTCAATGCGCTGGGCTACACCCTGTCCGATCGCACTACCCGCTATGCCGAAGCCAAAGCCCTGATCGAACAGGCGCACCAGATCAATCCGGAAGACCCGGCGGTACTCGACAGCCTTGGCTGGGTGAATTTCCGCATGGGCAATCTGGACGACGCCGAGAAGTATCTGCGTCAGGCTCTCGAGCGCTTCCCGGACCACGAAGTCGCCGCGCACCTGGGCGAAGTCCTGTGGGTCAAGGGCAATCAGCGCGAAGCCAAACAGGTCTGGGGCAAATTCCTCAAGGATCAGCCCGACAGCACCATCCTGCGCAGTACCATCAAGCGCCTGACCGGATCCGAGACTCTTTAACTCATGTTTTTGCGCCACGTTATTGTTTTCAGTTTCATCGCCCTGCTCGCCGGTTGCGCGGGCTTCGGTGCTCGCGAATCGGTCGAGGGCCACGGCAGTCCGGCTCAGTGGGCCGCGAACAAACAACAGCTGACCGGCCTCGACGGCTGGCAGATCGACGGCAAGATCGGCATCCGCGCACCGAAAGATTCCGGTAGCGGCACGCTGTTCTGGCTGCAACGCCAGGACTATTACGACATTCGTCTGTCCGGCCCGCTGGGTCGTGGCGCGGCGCGTCTGACCGGGCGTCCGGGCAAGGTCTCGCTGGAAGTCGCCAATCAGGGCCGCTATGACGCCGAGTCGCCGGAAGCGCTGCTCGAAGAGCAACTGGGCTGGAAGCTGCCCGTGTCGAATCTGGCCTGGTGGGTCCGTGGCCTGCCGGCGCCCAGCAGCAAAAGCCGTCTGACCCTGGATAACGACAGTCGTCTGGCCAATCTGGAACAGGACGGCTGGAAGGTCGAGTACCTCAGCTACGCCGAGCAGAACGGTTACTGGCTGCCCGAGCGGATCAAACTGCATGGCACCGATCTGGACGTGACGCTGGTGATCAAGACCTGGCAACCGCGTAAATTGGGGCAATAACCCATGACCGCTCCACGTCTGACGCTGCCGTCGCCGGCCAAGCTCAATTTGATGCTGCACATTCTCGGGCGCCGTGCAGACGGTTATCACGAACTGCAGACGCTGTTTCAGTTTGTCGATTACGGCGACGAAATCACCTTCGCCGTGCGCGACGACGGCGTGATTCAGCTGCACACCGAATTCGCTGGCGTGCCCCACGACAGCAATCTGATCGTGCGCGCGGCGAAAATGCTTCAGCAACAGTCCGGCTGCACACTGGGCATCGACATCTGGATCGACAAGGTGCTGCCGATGGGTGGCGGCATCGGTGGCGGCAGCTCGAACGCGGCCACTACCCTGCTCGGTCTCAATCACCTGTGGCAACTGGGCTGGGATGAAGATCGCCTCGCGGCACTGGGCCTTTCGCTCGGCGCTGACGTGCCGGTTTTCGTTCGTGGTCACGCGGCATTTGCCGAAGGCGTGGGCGAAAAACTGACCCCGGTCGAACCCGAAGAACCGTGGTATCTGGTGCTCGTGCCGCAAGTCTCTGTAAGTACGGCAGAAATTTTTTCCGATCCTTTGTTGACACGTAACACGCCGCCCATTAAAGTGCGCCCCGTTCCCGAGGGAAACAGTCGAAATGACTGCTTGCCGGTGGTTGCAAGGCGTTATCCAGAGGTACGTAACGCATTGGATTTGTTAGGTAAATTTACCGAAGCAAAACTCACCGGAACTGGAAGTTGTGTGTTTGGGGGCTTCCCAAGCAAAGCTGAAGCTGATAAAGTCTCGGCCCTTCTTACAGAGACCCTTACAGGGTTTGTAGCAAAAGGAAGCAACGTTTCGATGTTGCATCGCAAGCTGCAAAGTCTGCTCTAAAAGGAATCAAGTGCCAGGCACTTGAAGCAACAGATACAGGGGCGTCGCCAAGCGGTAAGGCAGCAGGTTTTGATCCTGCCATGCGTTGGTTCGAATCCAGCCGCCCCTGCCATTTTCTATACTCATCCAGGTTACCCTCAGCCTCTAGGTACTGCGCGTGTCCAAGATGATGGTCTTTACGGGGAACGCTAACCCCGATCTGGCTCGGCGTGTTGTACGTCAGCTGCATATCCCTCTCGGTGACATCTCTGTCGGCAAGTTTTCCGACGGCGAAATTACTGCCGAGATCAATGAAAACGTTCGCGGTAAAGACGTTTTCATTATTCAGCCGACTTGCGCCCCGACCAACGATAACCTGATGGAACTGGTCGTGATGGCTGATGCCTTCCGCCGCTCCTCGGCTACTCGTATCACTGCTGTTATTCCTTATTTTGGTTATGCCCGTCAGGATCGCCGTCCGCGTTCCGCACGTGTGGCTATCAGCGCGAAAGTCGTTGCTGACATGCTTACCGTAGTCGGCATCGACCGTGTGCTCACGGTTGATCTGCATGCTGACCAGATTCAGGGCTTCTTCGATATTCCGGTAGATAACATCTACGGCTCCCCGGTTCTGGTGGATGACATTGAAGATCAGCGCTTCGAAAACCTGATGATCGTGTCCCCGGACATTGGTGGCGTCGTGCGTGCACGTGCCGTTGCCAAATCCCTGGGCGTGGATCTCGGGATCATCGACAAACGCCGTGAGAAAGCCAATCACTCTGAAGTGATGCATATCATCGGTGATGTCGAAGGGCGTACCTGCATTCTGGTCGATGACATGGTCGATACCGCCGGCACTCTGTGCCACGCGGCCAAGGCCTTGAAAGAGCATGGCGCAGCCAAGGTCTTTGCCTACTGCACACACCCTGTGCTGTCGGGTCGGGCCATCGAGAATATCGAAAATTCCGTGCTGGACGAGCTGGTGGTGACTAACACCATCCCGCTGTCCGCTGCAGCACAAGCCTGTGCACGTATCCGTCAACTGGATATCGCACCGGTTGTTGCCGAAGCGGTTCGCCGCATCAGCAATGAAGAATCGATCAGCGCGATGTTCCGTTAAGGGCCCTGCCCTTCTCGAAATGTCTCGTTGACGAAAAGCGCCCCGCCCCGGCATTCCTGTCGGGGCGGGGCTTTTTTGCCCATACCGTGTTTGGCGCTGGTCGCAAACGCCGCTCGGTCATGGCTATTTTGGAGATACAAAATGAACGATTTTACTCTGAATGCTGAAGTGCGTTCCGACCTGGGGAAAGGTGCGAGCCGCCGCCTGCGTCGTCTCGCCGCTCTGGTTCCAGCTGTTGTTTACGGTGGCGACAAAGCCCCTGAATCCATCAGCATGCTGGCCAAAGAAGTTGCCAAACTGCTCGAAAACGAAGCGGCTTACAGCCACATCATCGAGCTGAACGTTGGTGGCAAGAAACAAAACGTCGTGATCAAGGCACTGCAACGTCACCCGGCCAAAGGCCACGTGATGCACGCTGACTTCGTACGCGTTGTCGCTGGCCAGAAACTGACCGCTATCGTTCCTGTGCACTTCATCAACGAAGCTGCTCCAGTGAAGAAAGGCGGCGAAATCTCGCACGTTGTTGCCGAGATCGAAGTTTCCTGCCTGCCAAAAGACCTGCCTGAGTTCATCGAAGTCGACCTGGCTAACGCTGAAATCGGCACCATCGTTCACCTGTCGGACCTCAAAGCTCCTAAAGGTGTCGAGTTCGTTGCTCTGGCACACGGCGATGACAAGGCAGTAGCCAACGTCCACGCTCCACGTGTTGCTCCAGAAGCTACCGAAGAAGGCGCAGCAGAGTAATTTCACTCTGTTCGTCGGAGTGAGTGAAACATCGCGGACTGGAACGTAGCGAGAAAGCGGGCGGGAACGCGGAGTTTACATTCATGGTAAATGAGCAATTTTCGTCCACTTTCGCCGCCTTCACTGATCGCGGCGATGTCAAACACCACTCCAAGGAAGGGCCCCTATCGTGACTGCCATCAAACTGATCGTTGGCCTGGGAAATCCAGGCGCCGAATACGAACAGACCCGGCATAACGCAGGGGCCCTTTTTGTTGAGCGCATCGCTGCCGCGCAAGGTGTGAACCTTGTGGCCGATCGCAAATATTTCGGCCTGACCGGGCGCTACTCGCATCAGGGTCAGGATGTTCGTCTGCTGATTCCCACCACCTACATGAACCGCAGCGGCCAGGCCGTCGCGGCACTCGCCGGGTTCTTCCGCATCAAGCCTGAAGAAATCCTGGTGGCGCACGACGAACTCGATCTGCCTCCGGGCGTCGCCAAGCTCAAGCAGGGCGGCGGCCATGGCGGTCACAACGGGTTGCGCGACATCATTGCGCAACTGGGCAATCAGAATACGTTCTACCGCCTGCGGCTCGGCATCGGCCACCCGGGCGTCGCCAGTATGGTTTCAAATTTCGTCCTGGGTCGTGCGCCACGCGCCGAACAGGAAAAACTCGATGCCAGCATCGACTTTGCCCTCGGCGTGCTGCCGGATATCCTCGCCGGTGAATGGAACCGCGCGATGAAAAACCTGCACAGCCAGAAGGCCTGACTCTAATCCGAGGGGAAACACCATGGGATTCAATTGCGGCATCGTCGGCCTGCCTAACGTCGGCAAGTCCACCCTGTTCAACGCCCTGACCAAATCCGGTATCGCGGCCGAGAACTTCCCCTTCTGCACCATCGAGCCGAACAGCGGCATCGTGCCGATGCCGGATCCGCGTCTGGACGCTCTGGCGGCCATCGTCAATCCGAAGCGCATCCTGCCGACCACCATGGAATTCGTCGACATCGCAGGCCTGGTAGCCGGCGCCTCGAAAGGTGAAGGTCTGGGCAACAAGTTCCTGGCCAACATCCGTGAAACCGACGCCATCGCTCACGTGGTGCGCTGCTTCGAAGACGACAACGTGATCCACGTGTCCAACAGCGTCAACCCGAAGCGCGACATCGAAATCATCGACCTGGAACTGATCTTCGCCGACCTCGACAGCTGCGAGAAGCAACTGCAGAAAGTCGCGCGCAATGCCAAGGGTGGTGACAAGGACGCAGTGGCTCAGAAAGCCCTGCTGGAGCAATTGATCCCTCACTTCACCGAAGGCAAGCCTGCGCGCAGCCTGATGAAGAACATGAGCGCCGACGAGAAGGCGATCATCAAGGGTTTCCACCTGCTGACCACCAAACCGGTCATGTACATCGCCAACGTCGCTGAAGACGGTTTCGAGAACAACCCGCACCTGGACGTGGTCAAGGCCATCGCCGAAGAAGAAGGCGCCATGGTGGTTCCGGTGTGCAACAAGATCGAAGCGGAAATCGCCGAGCTCGAAGACGGCGAAGAGAAGGACATGTTCCTCGAGGCGCTGGGCCTGGAAGAGCCTGGCCTGAACCGCGTGATCCGTGCCGGCTACGAAATGCTGCACCTGCAGACCTACTTCACCGCAGGCGTCGAAGAAGTCCGCGCCTGGACCGTCCGCGTCGGTGCCACCGCACCCCAAGCTGCCGGCGTGATCCACACCGACTTCGAAAAAGGCTTCATCCGCGCCGAAGTCATCGCTTACAACGACTTCATCCAGTACAAGGGCGAAGCCGGTGCCAAGGAAGCCGGTAAATGGCGCCTGGAAGGCAAGGACTACATCGTCAAGGACGGTGACGTGATGCACTTCCGCTTCAACGTGTAAGCGTTACGTCCAAGAAAAAGCCGCGTTTGATACGCGGCTTTTTTGTGCCTGAAATTTACTGCTGAACATATTTCCCCTGTGGGAGCGATGTGGAGTCAGGCCTTTTTAGTGCGTGGCAAGAAGATCGCCAGCACGCCAAACAACGGCAAAAACGAGCACAGGAAATACACGTACTCGATGCCGTGCACATCCGCCAGATGCCCGAGCAACGCCGCACCGATCCCGCCAAAACCGAACATCAAGCCGAAGAACACGCCGGCAATCATCCCGACATTACCCGGCACCAGCTCTTGCGCGTACACCACAATCGCCGAGAACGCCGAGGCGAGGATGAAGCCGATCACCACACTGAGGACAGAGGTCCAGAACAGATCGACGTGCGGCATCAGCAAGGTGAACGGTGCCACGCCGAGAATCGAAAACCAGATCACCGCCTTACGCCCGATCTTGTCGCCAATCGGCCCGCCGAAGAACGTCCCCGCCGCCACCGCACCGAGAAACAGGAACAGGTGCAACTGCGAACTGGCCACCGACAGGTCGAACTTCTCGATCAGGTAGAAGGTGAAATAGCTGGTAAGGCTGGCCATGTAGAAATACTTGGAAAACACCAGCAAGCCGAGCACCACCAGCGCACTGATCACCCTGCCCTTCGACAGCCCGTGAGTCGCCGCCTGGCCAGCCTTGAGCTTGAACAGGTTCAAGTGATGGGCGTACCAGCGACTGATGCGGTACAGCACGAACAGCGCAAACACCGCGAACAGACCGAACCACGCCACGTTGCCCTGACCGAACGGAATAATGATCGCCGCTGCCAGTAACGGGCCGAACGCGGAACCGGCGTTACCGCCGACCTGGAAGGTCGATTGCGCCAGACCAAAGCGCCCGCCCGAGGCCAGCCGGGCAATTCGCGAGGCTTCGGGGTGAAAGGTCGAAGAACCGATACCGATCAATGCCGCCGCCAGCAGAATCAACGGGAAACTGCCGACCACCGACATCATCACGATGCCGATCAGCGTGCAGATCGAGCCCGCCGGCAACAGCCACGGTTTTGGATGGCGATCCGTGTGATAACCGACCCAAGGCTGTAACAACGATGCTGTCAGTTGAAAGGTCAGGGTAATCAAACCGACTTGGGTGAAGCTCAAGCCATAGTTGGCTTTGAGCATCGGATAGATCGACGGTAGCACTGACTGAATCAGGTCGTTGATCAAATGCGCCAGCGCCACCGCGCCGATGATACGCATCACCAACGGGCTGCTTTGGGAAGGAGAGGACGCCGAGGCAGCGGCGGTCTGAGCGTTGCTGATAGCCATGGAAGTTTCCGTACAGCAGATGGGTGCACGCGGGCAGGTGCGTCAATGTGCCATTTTTCGGTGCATCAGCGCCATCCCCTTAGCCAGCTAACTAATCAACCGAATAACAGACCAATCTCTGTAGGAGCTGCCGAAGGCTCGGGCCGCGATCGGACGATCTTTTGATCTTGAAAAGCAAAATCAAAAGATCGTCCGATCGCGGCCCGAGCCTTCGGCAGCTCCTACAGGGGAGTGCGGGTTAGCTGCGCAGATGAGTCAGCGGCAGTTCGGTGCTGTTGAGCACCTGATTCAGCACAAAGCTCGAACGCACGCTGGTCACCCCTTCAATCCGGGTCAGGTGTCCCAGCAGCAGCTTCTGATAGTGATCCATGTCCGGCACCACCACTTTCAACTGATAGTCGGCATCCACGCCCGTCACCAGGCTGCATTCCAGCACTTGCGGCAAGGTGCGGATCGCTGCTTCGAAGTTCTCGAAACGTTCCGGTGTGTGCCGGTCCATGCCGATCAGCACGTAGGCGGTCAGGCTCAGGCCGAGCATCTTGCGATCAAGCAGGGCGACCTGGCGCGAAATGTAGCCGTCATCCTCCAGTTGTTTGACCCGGCGCGAGCAGGGCGAGGGCGACAGACCGATGCGCTCGGCCAGTTCCTGGTTGGAGATGCGGGCGTCGCGCTGCAATTCCGCCAAAATACTCAGGTCGTAACGGTCGAGTTTGCTCATGAATCAGTCCTTGGTTGTAACTATTGCGGCGGATTATCTATCCAGGGTTAAAAATTGCGCAAGCGGTGTTTATTTGAGCAATCTTCGCAATCATCTGTCGCGCGTTGCGGCCTATTCTTATCACCAGAATCACTGCTCGGTAACACAGTCCACTGCGGCCCGCCCAATCAGGCCCGCCGCGGCCGCCACCCCCACCGGGGATGTGCCGGCCCCCGAGCTGCACACTGTCCAGAAGACGGCGTGAGGTGAGCCGACGTCAAAAGCGTCGAGCCAGGACGAAGTTCTCTAAAGGGAGGCCGACGGGTCTCCCTTTTTCTTGTCTGCGATTTTTGTGCCTCGATGCACAGCCTTCCTCAATAAATAAGTTTCGTGACTGATAACCTGTCGCAGAACCCGGTGTGCGTATTCCCGGTCTTAGCTACAAGCCCTCTTAATACCCGCAGTGAGGAAAAGCATGAAGTCGCGCATCTGGCGTCTGGCCGGTGTTGGTTTGCTGTGTGTGAGCGTCGGTGCCCAAGCACTGGCCGACGAGCCACAGAATCGTGGCCCCGAAAATAACGGGCACGGCGGTGAGCATCAGGGCAATCAGGGGCATGGCGGTGAGCGTCAGCCCCATGGGCAAAACAATCCGCCGCCGCAAAATCCGCCGCGGCCGCAGAACAGCGACATCATTCGCGGCGACAACAGCCGTCAATTCGAGCACAACGGCCAGCCGCACAATAACGGCCAATGGCAGAACCAGAACCGCGCACCCAATCAGCCTGCACCGGTTCATCAGGCGCCACCGGCGAACAACCTGCCGATCCAGCCACGTCCCGACACCGTGCGCCAGACTCAGGAGCCGCGTCAGGGCTACTACCGCGACGAGCGTCCGCAGAATGGCTACCACAACCAGCAATGGCAAACCGGCAACCGGCCCAATGACAATCGCTGGCCGGGTCGCCCGGACGGGCATGGCAACGGTTGGGGCCCTGGCCCGCAATACCGCCCGGGGCATGTGATCGACCGCTTCCCGGATCGTGAATATCGCGTGCCGTATCGCGGTCAGGATTACTTCTATTCCGGCGGCTACTGGTATCGCCCACAAGGCCCGCGCTACATCGTCGTGCAGCCGCCACGCGGGATTCGTATTCAGTACCTGCCGGACTACGCCCGCGAAGTATGGATCGGCGGTGCGCTGCTGTTCCTCGCTGCCGGTTCCTACTATGCGTATCAGGAAGCCACCCAGGATTACGTCGTGGTCGAGCCACCGGTGCAGCAACCGCCGCAGCCGCAGCCGCAATCGCAGGGTTATGACGTCGAAGCGTATCCGGCCAACGGTCAGTCGCCGGAACAGGTGCAGCAGGACGGTTACCAGTGCTACCAGTACGCGGTGCAGCAAAGCGGTTTCGATCCACGTACCGCGACGTACCAACCGGCGCCCGAAGTGGTGCAGGCCTACCGCCAGGCTCAGGGCAATTGCCTGAGCAGTCGCGGTTATCAGGTGTCTTACTGAAGCCGGGTTTGCGCCCGCTCGGTCTTGACCACTTCCTGCGGGTCGGCGTGCACCAGCACCTCGGCTCGCGGGTAGGCGGCGTGAATTGCATCCGCCGCCTGATCGCTGATGCCGTGGGCGACTGACAACGTCAGCTCTCCCGGCAACTCCAGATGCAACTGCACGAACCAGTGGTTACCCGAAATCCGCGTGCGCAAATCATGTGCGCCCAACACGCCGGGTACGCCGCAGGCCAGTTCGAGCATGTGCTGACTGACATCGGTCGGCAGCTCTTCATCCATCAGCACCGAAAAACTTTCCCGGGCGATCTGGATCGCACTCCACAAAATGTAACCGGCAATCCCCAGACCGAACCATGCATCGAGCTGATGAAAGCCCATGCCGGCGAGGACCAGTGCGATCAGAATGCTGCCGTTGAGCAGCATGTCCGAGCGGTAGTGCAGCGAGTCGGCGCGCACGGCGTTGGAGCCGGTCTGCTTGATCACCCGGTGTTGCAGCGTCAGCAACGCCGCGGTCAGCAACAGCGAGAAAACGATCACACCGATGCTCAGCCACGGAGCGCCCAGCGGCTCCGGTTGCTTGATGCGCTCATACGCCTGAAACGCAATCAGCACCGCACTGCCACCGATGAACAGCGCCTGCGCCATGCCCGCCAGCGATTCAGCCTTGCCGTGGCCGTAACGGTGATCGTCATCCGCCGGGCGCAGTGCGTAATGCACCGCCAGCAGATTGAGCAGCGAAGTGACGCCATCCAGCGCCGAGTCGGTGAGGCCGGCGAGCATGCTCACCGAACCGCTCAGCCACCAGGCGATGGCTTTGGCGATGATCAGCGTGCAGGCCACCGCCACCGAGGCGCGGGTTGCCAGCCGCAGCAGGCGGGCGTGTTCGGGGCTGGTGGTCATGAGTGCGGAAATTCCTTATGGATCAGGCGGCGGGTTGCAGGCCGAACATGGCCAGTTGCTGGGTGCTGCCCTTGTGCTGGATCAGGCGTGGATCGTCCAGCGGCAGATTGCGGCCCAGTTCAGTTTCGAGAATAGCCTGCAACTTGAGGTTATCGACCTGGCCGTCCGGGCCGATCGCTTGTTTGAGTTTCGCCGGATCGACCTGCGCCGTGTGGCCCGGTTCGAAATAGATCGCGCCCGTGGTGAAGTCGACCGCAAAAGCGATCAGCCCGGGAATGACGTAGAACAGCAGGCCGACGGCGTCGAGTACGGCAATCGCCGGGTCGATCTTGCCGTCGATCTGACCGCGACGATCCGGATAGAAAATCGAACCGCAGGCCGTGAGTTGAGTGAGCAGGGTGGCGACCAGTACACCGCCGATCAGGCGAGAAGGTAAGCGCATGGAAAATCTCCTGAGTCATCTGTTAACGAAGCTTCGTCTTGTGAAGTTAAGACCCTGACGAACGCCAAGCAGTTCGCCGTTATACTCGCGGCTCTGTTTGGGAGCCAGCATGATTTCTTTGCCGATCGATGAAGTTTTACCCGCCCTGCGTGAAGCCTTGGCGACACGCCACGAAGCCGTGCTCGAAGCACCGCCCGGCGCCGGTAAAACCACCCGCGTGCCTTTGGCCTTGCTCAATGAGGTCTGGCTGGCCGGGCAGACCATTCTGATGCTCGAGCCACGCCGTCTCGCCGCGCGTGCAGCCGCAGAACGCCTGGCCAGCGAACTGGGTGAGAAGGTGGGCGAAACCGTCGGCTATCGCATCCGTCTCGACAGCAAGGTCGGCCCCGACACCCGCATCGAAGTGGTCACCGAAGGCATTCTCACCCGGCGTCTGCAGGATGATCCGGCGCTGGAAGGCGTCGGTCTGCTGATCTTCGACGAATTTCACGAACGCAGCCTTGATGCCGATCTGGCTTTGGCTCTGAGTTTGAACGGTCGTGAACTGTTCCGCGCTGAACAGCCGCTGAAGATTCTGCTGATGTCCGCCACGCTGGAAGGCGAGCGCCTGGCCGGGTTGCTGGATGACGCGCCGATCCTGCGCAGCGAAGGGCGCATGTACCCGGTGACGATGCGCTGGGGGCGGCCGTTCCAGCCTGGCGAATACATCGACCAGCGCGTGACCCAGACCGTCCTCGAAGCCCTGCACGATGAAACCGGCAGCCTGCTGGTGTTCCTTCCGGGGCAGGCGGAAATCCGTCGTGTGCATCAGCAACTGAGCGATGCCATCGGTGAGCGTAAAGATGTCTTGCTCTGCCCGTTGCACGGTGAACTGGACCTGAATGCCCAGCGCGCCGCCATCGACCCGGCGCCGGCGGGTCAGCGCAAAGTGGTGCTGGCGACCAACATTGCCGAAACCAGTCTGACCATCAACGGCGTGCGCGTGGTGATCGATGCCGGGCTGGCGCGGGTGCCGCGTTTCGACCCTGGCAGCGGCATGACCCGTCTCGATACGCAGCGTATTTCCAGGGCCAGCGCCACCCAGCGTGCGGGCCGGGCCGGACGTCTGGAACCGGGCGTGTGTTATCGCCTGTGGTCGCAGGATCAGCACGAGCAACTCGCCGCTTACGGCAGTGCGGAAATTCTGTCGGCGGATCTGGCGGGTCTGGCGCTGCAACTCGGACGCTGGGGCGTCACGCCGGGCGAACTGGTCTGGCTCGATGTGCCGCCGGCAGCGGCTTATGCCCAGGCACAGGATCTGTTGCAGCGCCTGGGCGCACTCGAAGGCGAGGCGCTGACCGCCCACGGTCAGGCCATGGCCGAATTACCGGCACATCCGCGCATCGCCCATCTGTTGCTGCGTGGTCAGGCGCTGGGGCTGGCGCAGATGGCGTGCGACGTCGCGGCACTGCTCGGCGAACGCGATATTTTGCGCGGCGCCGGGGCGGATCTGCACAGCCGCCTGGTGCTGCTCTCTGGCGAGGAACGCGCGGCACGCGGTGCTCAGGGTGGCGTGCAACGTGCGCGGCAACTGGCGCGGCAGTATCGCGGTTACCTGCGCGGCAAGGCCAGCGATCCCGTCAGCGATCCCGATCATCCGCGCTGGCTCGGCGCATTGCTGGCGCTGGCCTATCCGGATCGCGTCGCCCAACAGCGGCGCGCCGGTGGCGCCGAATATCGGCTGGCCAATGGTCGCGCTGCGCTGTTCGCCGAAGCCGACAGCCTGATGAAGGAGGCGTGGATTGTGATCGCCGACCTCGGCAGTCGTCAGGGGCAGCGCGAGGAACGGATTTACCTGGCGGCGGATTTCGATCCGACGCTGTTCGACTCGGTGCTCGCCGAGCAAGTGCGTGCCGTCGATCAACTGGACTGGGACGAGCGCGAAGGTGTGCTGCGCGCCGAGCGTCAGCGCAAGGTTGGCGAACTGATCCTCAGCCGCGAACCGTTGACCGGGCTCGACGAAGCGGCGCGCAGTCAGGCGCTGGTCAATCTGGTCCGGCGCAAAGGTCTGGAGTTGCTGCCGTGGACGCCGGAACTGCGTCAGTGGCAGGCGCGGGTCGCGTTGTTGCGGCAATTGGATCTGGCGACACAGGCCGACAGCCAATGGCCGGATGTCAGCGACGCGACGTTGCTCAAAACCCTGGAAGCATGGCTGATGCCCTATCTGGGCAAAGTCTCGCGACTGAGTCATTTCGCCAATCTGGACCTGTCGAGCATCGTGCGCAATCTGTTGCCGTGGCCGTTGCCGCAGAAGCTTGATGAGCTGGCCCCACATCACATCAGTGTGCCGTCGGGGTCATCGATTCGTCTGGATTACAGCGAGTCGCCGCCGATTCTCGCGGTGCGTTTGCAAGAGCTGTTCGGCCTCGCCGAGACGCCGCGAATCGCCGGCGGGCGGCAAGTGGTCAAGTTGCACCTATTGTCCCCGGCGCGGCGGCCGGTGCAGGTGACACAGGATCTGGCCAACTTCTGGCGCAGCACCTATGCCGAGGTGAAAAAGGATCTGAAGGGGCGGTATCCGAAGCTATTCCATAAGTTGGACCCATGGGTTGAATCGCTTAACTCAAAAGATTTGACAAAAAAGGATCTCAAATGAGCGCTTAACATCCCATGTTTGACAGTCGTAGCCTCTTGGCACGGTGCCTCTATCATCAGTACTCCAGCTTTTCACCTTTGGTGCAGGAAATTGAAGCGCTACTCCGCCAGTGAGCATCGCGCCCGAGTAGAGTGGGGCCATATTTCATGAATGGATAAGATCGACTCACCCCGTTTGGAGTGAGCCATGTCCTATTCTAATCCACGCCATGAAGGCCGTATGGTGCTTATTGACCATATGGCAGATGCATTCGCCACCCTGCACGTGCTGGCACCTTCGCCAGAGTGCTTCGAGGCTGCCCTTGAGGGAGCCGCATCCAAGGCGATTCGCAAGGTTCCAGAGATCGGCTTATGGGAAGGAAGAGGTGATTTATTCAACTTTCCATTCTTATTCCATGCAAGCGCTGAACCTTGGGTAGAGGCGAATTCATACTTAAGGCATCTTGCTGAGCTGAATGTTTCTAAAATGAGACCTTCAGATGAACTACGACGTCGAGCAAGTAAGTTGCTAGACTACTTAGTGTTCTGTGAAACTGAATCTCTGAACTGGCTTGATTTCTCAGGCCGCCGCCCTGCACTGCGACCGACGTATAGATACTTTGCTTTTCTTTTAAGTAACGGCAAGCGTAGTGTGGCGGTCGTGAATCAGTACACTGGTGTGGTATATGACTTCTATAAGTTTGTAAGTGCTAATTGGCACTGCTTAGATATGCGGCGTGTGGATAGTGTTAGCGATGTAAGATTTTTAGTTAAAAACTCATACGGCGCTTCTAGGATGATAAAGGCTGAGAAAAGAAGTCAGACGGGTATTAAACCCCCTAAAGATTCTGTGCCAATGGGGTTTGTTCGTGAGTCTGGTGAGGATTTAAGGCCTCTCACCAATCTTGAATTAGGGAAGTTGATGTCCACTCTGAAGTCTAGTGAGTGGTCGGCCCAAGAGCGCCTAATCTTGTTGGCCTCATTGATGACTGGGGCGCGTAAGCAAACAGTACTGACCCTTCGGATAAAGCACCTAAGGTCTTTCGTTCCAGAAAATCTGCAAGGCGATGGTTGCTATATTCTACATGCTGGCCCAAAAACAGGTATTGATACAAAGAAAAGTCGCAGCCAGCGCTTGTATGTTCCTAAACAACTAGCAGAAGAGTTGAGGGTTTTTGCTTATAGTCCTTTGATGGTCGAGCGCCGGTTAAAATTTGAGAAAAATCTTGCTCATGTAATTCCTGAAGTCTCTATGGATAAGGAAGATTATTATCTGTTTCTTTCGGATCAAGGTGGTTGCTACTACATGGCAAAAGACGACCCTCGTTACGAGGCAATTAAGTCTCCAGCGACAGGTCAGGTTACTGATACGATAAAAAGAAAACTTCTTTCTAAAATTTCTGAAGGGTTTCCTTTTGATTTTTCTTATCACTGGTTGCGCGCCACCTTCGCTTTTCAACTTTACCAGCGGCTGAATGATCTTGTTGTGGCCGGGGTTATGCGTCCGGGGGACGTCATAGAATTTATCAAAGATCGGATGCATCACGCATCCAGAGAAATGACAGAGCACTACCTCCAACTCTTTAAAATGCTTCCCGATATTTTTGTCGCTCAAGAACATTACGAGGGTGTTTTATTCTGGGGTCAGTACGATGAGCTCAAGCTGGATGGGCGAAATGAGTACTGATGAATTATTGAGTTACCGTAATACAACTATTGTAACGGTGGACGAATTGGGGCAGGATTTTCTACATCCTGAACTCCTGTGTTTACGTCTGAAGGATTCTAAGGTAAGAAAGGCTCCCATCGATATTGGTAGCTTTGCCTATTTGAGGAGGAGTAGCAAAGCTGATCTGAAAGGCGGTCGGGGAAATGCTGTGGATGTATCATCTCTTGAAGTAAGTCGGCGTGGGCTTGTTGTAAACTTGTTGGATTCACTTATTGGACTAAGGGATACGTCAATTCGCTATTTTTTGTACCATGCTGAAAGTATTTTAGTTTGGCTGAATAGCAATGGTTACATTGAAATCTTTCTCGATGGGCGTCAAGCATCTGCTGCATATGTATCTTATACAAACCACCTCAATGACTCGGTGATGCATGGAAAAATCACGCCGCAATACGCTAATGGCGTGCAGCGAGTGTTTCAGGCTATAGTCAAAATGCAGTGTCCGGAAGAGTGTGAATATATACTCAGTAACGCTCCAGCAATTCCTACTCTTAGAGAACCACTAAGACCGCCACGGTCCTCAGATGTCGAACTTTTCAAAGACGTTTGTCTAGCTATAGCGCGTAATTTTCGCAGATTTCTCCTCGATAGGGAAAGTTATCCATGCGTAGTGAGGATTAGGGACTATGAAGTTGTTAGATTTCCTTCTCATCAAGGGGTAATCGGCCCATTTAGCAACGGTGCTCCTTGCTACAACGCAGAAAAGCGACGAATAGCCACGATTGAAGAGTATTTGGCGCACCCTATAAAACAAGCTATAAGACCTCGATTAGATGCCGCTCGCGCAACCTTAAAAAGTGTAAATGCAAATCTGATAGATGCTAACGTAGATAGCCGGTGCCACGATCGTATGCTCATGGCGGCGCTATCTATGAAAGCATATACTGCGCTTCTCCTTCTTATAACAGGTGCATCACCTGCTGAGTTGGAACAGTTTGACTACGAAGAAGCTATTGAGGTAGAAAAATCTGTTGTAAATAAGCAGTTTACTGCTATTAAATTTCGCGCCAATGGGAGAAAAACCCGTTACGTGATTGGTCGGAAGGAAGGATTGCCTCTGCTTCGTGAGTATTTGGCTTTACGGGAATGGATACTTGATGGTCGGGAGTGTGAAAAGTTATTTTTCACATTTCCGCAGGTAAGTGCGCTTACCTCCATGCGTATTTTTCCCAGGATGAGCGCGACAAACGCCTTAAAGTCGTTTTATGACTCTGTGTCTGGCACGTACCTTGATCCAAGTTGTCCGAATATTACTTCTAGAAAGATTCGTAAGTATAAAAGTAATGTCCATCACTCGGCTGGCTTTTCACCAGAGATCGTTGCGAACTCTCTCAATCACACTGAAGCTATAAATGTTAAGGTTTACGGCGAAGCCACCATTGAGCAACAGGAAGGCGAACTAGATAAGTACTGGGGCGCCGTACGTAAGGCGGCGCAGATGGTCCGAGACCGTAGCGAGTCTTCCTCTCAAGATAATGTTGCTACCGCTGCGGGGCATTGCAAATTATTTGATCTTCCAGAAGCTGACTCCAGCCTCGGAGCTGTTGTGATCGCTCCAAACTGTCGGCAGCAGTATGGGTGCCTATACTGCGTAAACTACTTATGTCACTCAGATGAGGAAGATGTGCACAAGCTACTGAGTCTACAGTATGTAGTTGAAGCTGTACGTCACTCGGCGAGCGACCACAGTCATGCAGACTCATTGTACATGGATCTATTTATGAGAATTAAATTCATCGTGGATTCTATTGGTGGGCGCTCTATAGAATTGTCGGATATGGTGGAGAGCGTAAGAGTCAATGTGTTTGAACTGGGGGAACTCACTCCGTTTTGGGAAAGTCGGTTGCAGCGGTATGAAAAGCTAGGAGTAGTCTTTTGATTAGTGAGGAAATTAAATGCCTTGAACATATCGGAAATGGATCTTTTTCATTTGACAGTAATTATTCATCTGCAGAGATTGATTGTGAGCCGAGAGGCGATCTTGTACTGTGTCGAGATCAACATGGAAACCCAACGGCTGTTTATGATTGGGATGTATGGGACTTCAATCCATACAGGCTAGGTGTAAAAAAAATTAATAAAATTAGTTTCTGCAAGGTGTTTGAGTCGGACGGGCCTGAACAACGCAGTTTGATCAGTGAGATTAAATATAGTTTGTATTGCTTGATTTATTATTCTGGGTCTGGGCGTCTTGGAAAATTAGGTCCGGCAACGGTTGTTCGTTATTGGCGCACGCTTGTTTCAATCTTGCGATTTTGTTACCTGCAAAAACAGAAGCCAGCTGTTGGTGTGCTCTCATTGAGACAGATTTTGACAACGCCAATTTATATGGCCGCATTTATAGCGTCGCTGAATGGTCACCAAAGCGCGCAGGCGAGAGTTTCGCAACTGCTTCTTAATTTAATTCATATAGGCGAGAAGCGCTTAGGCTATAGAGTGCTTAGTGCTGCTGATCTACGAGTTTCAAATGTCGCTTACAAGCAACATCCAGTTATACCTACTAGGATTTATCTTGAATTAATCAACACGCTGTCCGATTTGCTAAATCAAGTTTATCAAGGGGTAGGTGTTTTTGAGGCATTCATAGCCGAGTTTCGCGATGAATTTTATGGCATTCACTATGTCAGGCAAAAATCTCTGGGTGTGGGAGGGAAGGCCTGCTATCGGCCCAGCATGGTTGACGCGATTGAAATACATGGTTTACGTAACGTTTTCGTTGGAGACTTCGCCTGCGCGCATAAAAAGCTGCTGAGTGGGGCTCTTCTACGCATCCAAAGTATGGTTAAACACGTGCTACAACTGTACACGGGAATGCGCGAGGACGAGGTAATGCGTATGTCCTATGACTGCTTGATTAATGAGGTTTTTGGAGTTGATTTAATCGATGATCGTGGCTTTACCCGGGACGAAGCTAGATCAGTAAATATTTTGTCCACTACTTCAAAGTTCTCAGGTTATAGAAAGTCGGTGTCCTGGCTCGCTCCAAACGAGGTGATAAGAGCTATAGAAGTTGCTCAGTCAATATGTCGTGGGCTCGCTAAACATTACGGCTTAGAAAAAGAAAACTGTCCTCTGTTTCTCAATCCGGCAATACTGAGTTACAGAAAGACTGAGGTTGGCGTCGGAAGAGTAAGTGGTAATAAGGTGAAATTGGAATCAATCCAAATGCACGTGATCCAGTCGTCCGATTTACAGGAGCTTTCCCAAACTGACACTCGGCGAGACTTTTATAACGAATCTAAATTTTCGGTGGGGCGACCGTGGCCGTTAACTAGCCACCAGTTTCGTCGCTCACTGGCATTTTATGCTAGCAATAGCGGGTTTGTATCTTTGCCAACTTTAAAGTCGCAGTATAAACATATGACAATAGAGATGTCGCGTTATTATAGTAATGGGTTTGAGAACCTCAAAACCATTTTTGGGTATTACGATTCAAGTAAGAAAGAATATCTGTTGCCTGCCAGTCATGTAGCGCTCGAATTTCAGATGGGGATGCCTATGGCGATCGCCAATCAACTTGTCTCGGATGTATTGTTCAAGGAAAATCCATTGTTCGGTGGTACCGGCTCTTACTTGGAGAAGCAGAAGCTACGTATTGAGTCTGGTGAAATTAGTATCGAATATTTTCGTGCTGAAACTGCGGCTCGTGTAAAAAATGGTGAAATGAGTTATCGCTCTACGCTTTTGGGCGGCTGTACCAAATTTGGTCGTTGTGACTCATTCCTGCTCGGGGATTATACCGAGTGTCTCTCGTGTGAAGGTGCCATTATAAAAAAAGATAAAATTTCTGAAGCTATCTACGAAGCAGAAAGTGAGCTTAGAAAGTATTTCGCGGGCACGGCAGAGCACCAAATAACAGAGGGTGAGATCAAGCGATTGAAGAGTTTCCAGAAACGGCTGATTTGCCGAGGGCTATCCGATGAATGACGGTCTACGAGCCTGCGAAGAGGCATTGGCGCGACTTATTAAGGGGGAGCCGGTAGTATCGAAGCATGTCGGACTCAGCCTCAAAAAAATTACCGCAAGCATTGTTAGTTTAGAAGCCGGTTTCGATAGGGGGTATCTGAAAAAATCCCGCAGATTACATCTGCCTATTTTGGCGAAGATTGAGTCATGCCGTAATGATGAAAACAAGAGACATGGAGAAGCAAGCGGGAATAAGTCGCAGCACGATATAAAAAGAGCCAAGGATTTGGAACGAAAGCTCGCATTGGCGGAAGCGCAACGAGACCTTGTGCTCACTCAGAATTTACAGCTTTGGGAACGTATCAGGGTATTAGAACTGTCAGCTAAGAATGGTGGGGTAGTCAGCATTCGAGATCACATGAAATATGGGAACGGAGAAATCTAGCGTAAATTGGCGTGGCCGAGCTCTGCCCTAGCGAGGTGCAATCTCGGCCATTAGTGACGTTGATACACCAGGCTGGGAATCACAATGTCGTGGTCCATGTGCCTTGCTGGTCAGTTCGCCAAGGCGGGACTCCAGCCTGCATAGAGTTCAGCGTGGATTCCACCTCATCTAGCGGGTGGCCGTAGCTATTGGCGCCACATGATATTGGAGTAGTCAGCGATGAAAAGACGTTATGCCAGTCCTTGGTTGAAACGTTGCCTGCAGCTCCCCCATGATGAGGTGTTACAAGAACACAAGAGGCTCTGCCATAGCTTGCTACATTTGCCGACGCTGTCAGTACTTTGTCGTAATGGTGATCCCCTGTCAGCAATGCCACCTGATTAGATCCTTGAACTCCGAGCACAATACCTGTCTGGTTACGAGCACGTCCAGATGTGGCACGAAATAGTGTAAAGGCGCCTTGGCGCCAGTGTTGTACTAGGGCAATCACACGGGAAGAGTTAGCAGGTCTTGCAGCGGGCGGGATTGCTGTTAAAGGCACGTTGTTGTCAGCTAATAGTTGGCAAACACGCGCAAAAGTGGCTGTATTGGGGATCTGACTTGGAACCACTACATTGCGCAACTTGGAAAGTTCGACGGGGTTGAACTCAAGCAGCGCTAAGTAGTGATCAACGTCCCAGTGACTAATGAACAGACATATAGGCCGCTTTTCAGTACCGATTTTGCGGCTGACAATTACATCTCTGACCATAGCCTTGGTGAAATAGCGACTAGCTCCAACATCGTAAATGATTCTGTCACTTGGAGTTTCGATTTCATTCCAATTCGCATGCCCGCAGTCCACAACTGTAAGAGTGATTGAACCTGTTGGGTTCGGATCGACAAAGAACTGTATAGGAGCAGTGGAAACGGTAGCGATTTGAGGGGAGGCAAGTTTCTTGGAGCGTGAGACTGCTTTCCAAGGAACGCTTTTCAATTCCGCACCTAAGAATGAACCGCCGGCAGCATCTATCTCGACTGGCACATACTCAGCACCATCAAAAGCTTTCATATCGATTTCATACCATGATCCCTCTCGAAAACTGCTGTATCCGTCAGGTTCGTAGGAAAAACGGATCATTGAGGGAGTACTGCCTTGCACCGAGCCATCTGACGTTGCTCGGCCGTCGAGGAATTGAGCAAATCTTCGGTGGTCTGAATAGGTTGTGAAATCAAGCACAACTTGATGGAGTTTAGAACCTTTTTCCTTATTTACCTGCTGGACGTAAAACAACATATTCCACACCATTCACAGAATCTAGGGTCGCGGCTTGTTAATGATAAGCCGAACAGCACAGCCGTGTCGTGACTTTGACATAAGCTTCTGAAATCGGCCTAACCTCCAACCAATCCTGACGGATTCGTATTGGCCACTTTTTGCATGCGCCCTTGACAGTGTCGAGCGAGCAGATCTCTGTGGATCATGGTTAAAGATATGTGCCGGGATGATCCAGTCGGGTGCATGGCAGGGTGCTCGGGGTTAATCAACAATCGTTGAGCTAAAGACGGGCCCCATAAGCCCAGATAATGAATTGGTGCGTTCCTCTATGCGGCTCGCCGTGAGCATGTCCTCTTTGGTGGGGTAGTGGCGTAAAAGAAATTTAGCATCACGGCGAATGCGCTCAGGTAGTGATGTGTCGCGGGATAGCTCGATCAGAAAGTCGCGGGTTTGGATCACTGAGCGGGTACGCTCGTGCGGCATTGTCATTTCACCTCCAAACAGAGCTGGGCCCTTAACCTATGAGCTGTGGCTTTGCTACCTTCGGCGCGTAACGTTTGCTTTGCAATGACTGCGCTTCGTACCGGAGTCTACTCCGGTGAAAAAATAGGCTTAGCGCCGGTAAGGTGATGACTCGATTGGTAAATGATTCGCTCATCTTTGAGTTTGGCACTTTGGATCATTTCGGCCTCCGTATACCGCTTACCATTCTCCAGCACATAGATGTAAACGAATTCCCCATTCTTTTGGTTGATCTTTTCTACTAGCGTAGCGAGTCGCTCCATCATCCACGCCCCGCTTCCATTTACGTCTCCAGGACTGACGACCATGACATCTTCGATCCATTGTGCGTCACCACGATCATTGAGCAACTGCTCGAACTCGCGTAGCTCAGGCATAAGCAGCGTGCATTGGCGCTGGTGTCCCGAGCGTACATAGCCGATCGAAACGTAAAGCCAAATACTATTGAATGAGAGCTCTGCATAGCGCCAATGGCGTATCTCTGGCTTATTGGCCATGAGCCCCAAAGGAACCTCAGCCTGTGCGTATGTCACCAACACGAACAGTTTTCCTTATGAAATGAACACTATAGATTGTAGCTCTATGGTGTGCAATGCGGCTCTATCGTTCCTTTTGTGGGACGTATCGATGGAGCTGGGAAAAGCCTTTGGGATTACGTTAAAGCGCTATCGGATGCGGGCTGGGTTGTCTCAGGAAGCCTTCTCGACCGTAAGCAGCCGAACGTACATTAGTACGCTGGAGCGTGGGCTCAAAAATCCCACTTTGGACAAAGTTAACGAAATTGCCTCGGCGCTATCGGTGCACCCACTGACTCTGCTGACGACCTACTACCTAACGCTCGATAACACACTGTCGATCGACGATCTGATTGCCAGGATTCGTTCTGAACTGATCGCTGCGAACGGAGACAGCAACGACGATTAGCTGGACGCTCCGGCGAGGACTGTTGATCCGATTATTGGTCTGTAGGTTAAATCAAGTAATCGAACCAACGAGGTGAAGGTCTCTTCAAGCGTTCATGTCATGTTTCTATCGATACTGCATCGGAATAGGATACGTCTCTACGGACTCATCCTCCTCAGTGTGAGGCGTATATCGAGCAGACTCTGGAGTATTTATGAAAGGCCGAAGGAAGGTTAAAACCCTGAAGTGGCAGATGCGCGCTCAGTTTGAAGCTGAAGCATGTGCTCTGGCTGGCATAAAGTCGTCCAATCAAGAGCTGTTCATGCGGGTCGCTACTCAGACCGGCCGCACTGCCGAACCTGTAGGGGTAATGGCCGGAATCTATGACACAGAGTCTTCCGAAAACTAGAGCTCTGATCAGCTTGACCGCATCTATCTTGAAATCATTGTGGGAACGCAGACGACCCGAGACACCTCCTGTTGGGCTTCATCATGAAGCTCGGAGGTGTGTACGGAACCAAGGGCGATTCAACAAAAGGGCTGCTCACGCGTAGCATTTTCAAACCAGGGAGACAATTTTCGTGTCGACGAGTGAGCGCAGGTGTTCATCAAGCAACTTCGCTATTCGTCCACCAGAAATCAGCACGCCAGCCTCCATGTTCTTTTCCATGGCGTGTCCAGTGAGATTCGCGCTGGTGATGAAACACATTCTGCCGTCGGCTACGGCGACTTTGGCGTGGACTCGGCCGTCGGAAAACGGATCGGACTTTTCACGCCAAGCGTAGAGTCTGGCAGCGGGTACCAGCGTCCTCATCTTGCCTATCGCGTCGAATGTGATGCTCCCGCCGTGATCCTGGGACAATTCGAGCAGCATTGAGATGACAACCCCGCGATCATTTGCCGCGTTCAGTGCTTTGACGATGGTCGACACGTCGTAGGCCACGAAGCTAGTAATGAACAGAGACAGTTCAGCTGAGTTGATGATCTGCAAAAGCGCTTGCTCTGTTCTACGAGCCGATACGAAAGGAGTCGTCGGACCAGTCCATACGAGTTCGCTGGATTGCTCAGAAGCTGCTTTGGTGTAAACGTGGCTGGCAGCAAGTAGCATTGATGCCAGTTCATCTGAATCGACATCAATGTTTCGCCAGGCTGCCACAAGTTGCTCGACCACGGTGCTGGCCAGAGGGGTTCCCACCACGCTCAGCAATGCAGTCGCGGCCTTGTTGGCTTCGGTTCTACGAACGCGAGCGGCAATGGCCTTTACCTTTTCAGGCGATACCAGAAAGACCAATGCTGCAATAGCATCCAATAGTTCATCCATGTCAGAAACCCTTGAAGAAAGCGGCGTCGGTACGTTCGAGTGTTGGTATTAGCAGCGATCGATCCAGGTAGCGATTGCCCCGCTCGCAGGAGGTCTCCGCCACTAGAGAGCACGCATGGCATGCAGCCCCATGCAAAGAGCGATCTTTTTCTGGGTCGTGTTCTGAGCAGAGCGGGTCTGATGAGCAGATCTTCGAACGATTCAGTGCTTGTTCCAGAAGGCGACCAAGGTTTTCTGGTTTGCCAAGATCGACGAGGCCACCCAAGGTTCCATCCGAGTCAGCAGCAGCGGTGTAAATGAGGACTCCCGCCTGCGGGCTATCGCCTGATGTGTTGGCATAGATGCGCTCTCGAATGCTCGCGGCGTTGTATCCGCATTCCAGCGCCAACTCTCGAATCAGCAAATGGGAGAGCGTGTGAAGCATCGCATAACGAATGCCAGGGTAGCCTTCGTTCGGGTCTAGATGACGCGAATTGCGCCATCCCTTATGGCCACCACGGAGCATCTGATCGACCTTCTTTACACCATCCAAAGCCTCCCATTTGACGAGCGCGGCTTCGTTAAACTGAACGAAGATTCCTTCGCCATGAACTTGGTTCGCTGGCACCCAATCTGGTCTGCTACGCGACAGACTGGCCATTTGTGGGCGTTCATTGGGGGCGCCAGATTCCTCGGGTGCCTCGACCCGAGTAAAGCCCAGCAGAGCATTCACCTCGCGCAATCGCTCAAGGAGCAAAACTCGGCCGATATGGCCTCCAAATCCCGGTGGCGTGCCGACTTTCTTGCTCATGAAGTGCGGGTAGTCCGTGGGCGGATTGGCCTCTGTCAGCACATTCCACTCGGGCCCCTTGATGTCGGTCTCACTCACGGCCCCCTGTCCGCCGTCTTTGCGGTGCTCCTCAATGGCCGACCAGATCGACGCCGCCGGATATTTGTCGATTCCTGGCAGCGCCCCGGTCTTTTTGAGCGTTTTGACCGTCACCGCCACCTCGGCTTCGGAATCCAAATCTTCGAAAAACTCCCAGCCATCCTTGATCAGTTGACTGAGGGGGTCCTTGGTTTGAGGAATTGCGAGCGCTGAAAGCGTTATCGGAAACCAGCTATTCGTGGCACCCAACAGAACCGCACGCGCTTCCTCGTCACATTTGTTGTCGAAGTGGTCCAGATGGGGGTGACGCGCTCGACAAGCCGGCAGATTCTCTTTTCCGGCTTTACCAAAGGCGTGCGCCATGCTTCTGGATGCTCCACAGGCATCACACTTCACCCACAGATTTTCCGTTTGCAGCGACGCGCCGCTCTCGAAGAAACGCAGTGTGCCTTTGCACGAACTGTTACCGCCGTGGACGAAGTAGTGCCAAGGGAAGTCATCAAGATGGCCGTCGCGGCAGGCCAGCAGGAAGCGCGCGGGTACGGCATCCGCGTCCTTCGCAGGTTGGTCGCCTTTGGAGCCTCGGCAGCCTTTGTGCACAAAGCGGGTTCGCTCCGGCCTGAAGCGGTTCTCCTTGATCTCGAACAGACCGGCATCAAAGGGTGACAGCAGGCCGCACTTCACGCAGCGCATCCAGCGCGGGAATGGCCGAACAGGAACGCCGATGTTGGCCTCTGCCGACCAGACATCGACGAGTTCACTTTTATGGAATGGAGGCATCCGCAGGTTTTCGACCTGCGCGCCCAGATACTTCCGAACAGCAGCGAGCAGGCGTGCCTCCTTAATCGGCTGGCAACGATCTTTTTCCCATCTGTCGATACCCAGCGTCACTACTGACAGGCTCGGCAAGTCGATCAGAGCTCCGGGCCCATAGGTCCACAGCAATTGGCTTGGGCGTACTTCTCCAACTGGAGTTTTGTTGTTGATAATCATGTTCAATCCTCATCCTTCGTTGCGGGACGAGGCTTCCAATCGTGATCGTCCGTAATATGGCTCGTGTTCATGATCAGGCGTACGCCGGGCTCCACTTCCCGCATTGACATCGGCACGGTCCAGTTGTCCCAGGCTTGAAGTCCTGGCGACTTGATCAAAGCAACGGTCTTATCTTTTTCGGGGCCACGTTTCTCATATGCCAAGATCCGTCCACCCTTGCTGACCTCTTTCGCCCATTCGTCTGCGCGCTCTTTCAACTCGGTCTCAGTCAACTGCTTGCGTGAGTTGTCTTCAGCGACATTGCCTGCACGAGTCGCCAATACCTTGATGGCATCATTCATCTCGGCCTGATTGGACATGCTCAGTTGATCAGCGCCTTCGTTCGGGCTGAAGACATCGTTCTCAAGGCGCATCAAACTCAGCATCACGCCTGTCAAACCACGGTCCATCGCTCGTGGCGAGAATGGCGTTACCGATTGCGCCTCGACGTGTTTGTAGAACGTGGCGTGGTAATGCTCGAAAGTTTCGTAGTGCGACAGGTCCCTCGGTCTAGCCCATGTCAGCACCGTGCAGACCAAGCCCGGAAAGGAACGCCCGACACGACTGGTGGCCTGAATGTATTCAGCTGTTCCTTTGGGCTGCCCGTTCACTGCCATCAGACCGAGTCGGTTCACGTCGACCCCTACGGACAGCATATTGGTCGCTAGCACGACATCAATGGCGCGCGTATCGCCCTCCTGCCAGCGGGTCACGTACTTGCCGGTTGCAGTGTCGAACTCGGATTTGAACTTGATCTCCAGGTTGTCGAGGTACTTGGGAATATCCTGACTTGATACCCTAGACGTCAGCTCGCGAATATTGCTGATGCTGCGTTGCGCCAGTGCGGGCCGCTCGACCATGCTCATTTGCACACGGTAGGAACGTGTCTGCACATCGTCCTCTGCCAAGCGCTTCATCCCACCCAACTCACGCAGGGAATTGAAGTAGCCGACCATGGTCATGTACGGGTCAGCAGGCTCGCCGAAGTGGTCGAACAGCTCCTGTGCTGCCGTTAAGAACGCGGTGTAGACGCGGATCAACATTGCGGGGCGTGAACTGCCGGGTGAGCACACCCCGAGATAGCGTCGTCCCGGCTTCTCTGCGATTGGTCGTTGCACCGAGAAGAAGTTGTCTTCCACGTCTAGGCCGTGCGGCGGAAACACCGAAACTCGGCGCATGAAGACGTTGTTTACTTGCTCCTTGGCTTTGCGCACCGTCGCCGTAGAGGCGATGACTTTCGGTTTGACCGTCTTGCGATTGAGCGTCCAACCGCACAGTTCATCCACAGCGGTCTCATATAGGCCCACCATGGTGCCTAGTGGCCCACTGATCAAGTGGAATTCATCCTGAATGATCAAGTCAGGTGGGCGTATCGATTTAATGGTCTTCACCTTCGATAAAGGAAGCCCCTTGCCTGCTTTGTGATTGCCATTGCAATCGGCACCTTGCCAGAGCAGGCCGTGACGCTCGCATTCCTGCCCCACGCGGCCAAACAGCGTGCGCACCTGACCACGCCACGCCATCATGGCGAACTTGTCCACGGTGGCGATCATCATGGTGGGTGGGCGGTGGTAGATCTCTTCGTCCACGACCAAAACTGGAATTCCGGGATGCGCTTGCTTGCTGGATTTGCCCTTGGAAAAATCGCAGCGGCCTTTCTTGTCTCCACAGTAGACGAATGTACGGCCAGAACCTTTATCGACCTCCACGTCCCGTCCGGGAGCCACTTCCGAACCACACCATGGGCAACTAGTAAGCTGCGCGGGTGATGCCGTTCCGGCGTTGTATTTGCCGGGATTACGCATATCCTCAATGGCTCGGTGGCTGTCCTCAGTCGTGCCCGGTGTGACCTTGTTACCAACCCAGAGGCCGATGGTAAAAGGCTCCGTGCCGAGGGATTTGTCGCCCTTGTCGAGCGCCTCTCGCCGTAACACTTCCATTGCGCAAATCAATGCGGTGGCGCGCTGGAATTGCTGTAGCGTCAGCAAGCGCAGTGTGTAACGCATAATCACGGCCAAACCGCGGGAGCTGTCATACCCGCCGAGATTGCCCTGCATGCGCCGAATGGCCATGGTGAAGGCCGCCACGCCCAAATAGGCTTCGGTCTTGCCGCCACCGGTGGGGAACCACAGCAGATCGGCGTAGGCCTCGACAGGCTCAACACGATCCGGATGGCTCGGATCTGCCAGCGACGGGATCGAGAGCAGCAGAAACGCCAACTGGAATGGACGCCAACTGCGGTTCTTCAGTACATCGAACTTGCCGATGGTTACATCCTCGCCCCGGCGCATGGCCAGCGCGTATTGGCTGCGCACGCGTTGTGTGGCCATAGATCGGTTGGCAAACCGGAACGCAGCCAGCGCTTTCTCATTGCTTCTCAGCGTGTCGATACCCTGCTGCAGGCGTGCGTGGATCTCCTGGCAACGGTCTGTCGCTTGTTGCGCCTGGGTGTCGTAGCCGGTGACCTCGGCCCCTACGCGAGCGCGCTGTTCATCAATCCACGCGGCGTAGTCTTTAGTCATCATGCTCAAGGCATCAACGAGCGGGCCTATCTCCAAAGTCGCCAGCTGCTGCATATCGAGCAAGCCACTGCTGATCATTTCGCGCATCGCCGGGCGATCGGATGGATCAAGACCGGGCGTCTCCGTTACCTGCACTTCGTACTGCGGCATCACCGTGGTGCGTACTTCGGTAGCCAGCGTCACATCGTCTGCGGTTTCGGCATGGACGGCAACGCCATGCCCCACGGCGAATTCCACACGGTTACGGTAGATCATCTCCAGCGCTTCACGCTCGGGGTCCATGCCGTCTGCGTCCAGCACTGGCCTGCGCCGGAAGATGGCTCGCTTGGCGGCATCCCTCTCAGAACGAACGATCAGTTCGGGCTGGAACACCCACGCCGTATCGCGGTTGGTTTTTGGCTCCTCCTGTGCATTCACCAGGAACAACGTGACCAGCCGATCGCCATTGGCATTCTTGGCCCGAATGGAGCCCTGCACACGAACTTCAGGAAACTCGTTGTCAGGTGCCTGATGCGGAATCACACCTTCGGTCAGCGGCAGCACGATCTTGCCGCCACAGGGAATGCGTTGCCAGACCTTGGCCTTGGTCTGCACTTCGGCACCGGTTTCCTTATTCTTGCGGGTGCGGAATATCTCGTGCTCGTTAGTGCGCTCGTACCGACCCCAGAGTGCTTCGATCTCAATCCGATCGGCATCACCATCCACGCAGAAGGTCATGCCCAGGCTGCTGGGCACCAGCGACTGGTTGCTGGCGGCATCAATCTCGTCAGCTGAGTCCGACTCCGGGTCCACACGCCCGGTAGCTGTTCCAAACTCCGCACCGGGTTCGTGCCGTCCGGGCACCTTTGCCTCCATGGGCTCTTCGGCGTCGTCATTGGCCAAGGGCCCGTCCAGTCCCTCAATGCCGCCCTGTGCAGTCTCACGCGGGGCCAGTTTGCCGACCAGGTAGCGGTCGCGTACACCCATATCGACAATGCGTTCATGGGGGCCGCCAGCCGGGCCTAGCAGGTCGTCCATCACGGCCAGTTGCAGCAACTCGCGGATATAGGCGAGCTCCTGCTGATACGAAGGTGACTTGTCATCAGAACCAATCACTGGTACTTCAGCGATGGTCTTGTGTAATGCCTTCGGGAGCGACTCAAGGAAACCCGTCCATTGAATACGGCCAACGCTGCCTGTAGATGGCGGGGTGAGCGATGACAGACCAATCGAGACTGCCGGAGTAACCAACAACATGCGATCGAAGAAAATCGTGGTGGTTGCCAGATCAGAGCGGACCCGCAGTACCCGCCCGACCCGCGTGATGTAGCCTGCTGTGTTCAGAATCAATACCCAATCGTCGTCAGCGATGGCTTGATGCAGCGATCGCTCGCCTTTTAGCCGCAGCGTGTAGGGTGCCAGCGTTGCATCGGAGGCAAGACCATGGTCAATGGCGATCCATGCATTGGGTTGTTTGACTTCAGTACCTGCCTGCATCTTTCTCCCTTACATCCGTGCGCTCATTGGCGCTGAAGTATTTGAAAACGGTTTATGAATTTCTTGCCACCTTGCAGAATCGACATCGTGGCAACTGATTTCTCCAGTCAAGTCGAAGACTGCCCGAAGTCGAATCCTGCTTGCTGGTGCGAAGAAGTCGCTTTCGCAGCAACCGCCTGACGTTTAGCGGCCTTGGGTTTATTACTTTGCGCTGGGCTTCCGTGCAAGCCAGCGGCAACCTCTTCTTGGTACCGCTGGCGATTCAGCTCCGACAGCCGCCGCAACACCTCACTGCGCGCAGCCTCAGAAATTGTGAAACGGATGCGATCGTTCGCCGGAAGATATGCGACTTCAGGGAAACCATGATCAAGGCTAACGTCTTCCCATTCATAGGCACGCGCGACGGCTTCGTCCAATGCGCGTTGCAACGCACGCAGCCCCTCTATGCGAGGATCGCGTTCGGTGTTGGTATGGAAGCGGTTGTAGAGCTTGGTCAGGCCGATGCGATCTGCCCGCATAACTTCGCGGCGCGCCTTCAGGTACGCCTCACCAAGCGGTTCAAGGGCTCCTATTTCATTGGGGAACGGAAGAGTCTCAAGCGCATCCGACGGCGAGAACCGCAGTCGAGTTTCGTGTCGCGACGACTGCTGCCATATCCACGCTTGTCCGATAGACGAATTGAGCAGCGCTGCAAATGCATAGGGGTTGTCGGCCGCGAAGACGACACACTGTTCGCTACACATTCCATCATTCGGCACAACGGAGGGCCCGAAGTACTTCCCGACACGAGCTGAGACCAAAATATCTTTCATAGGCTTGGCATTCGGACTCCAGCCGTCGGGATGCTGCTCGAAGTATTGACCACGTCCAATGGCGTGATACAGCGCCGGCCGCTTTTCTCCGAACTGCCACCATCGTTCGGGAAGTGGTTTTCTGAGCATGAATTTCCCGGTCTTGTCACGACGTTGTCGCTCTGGCTTCACTTCATTTTCAATCCATGACCAAGGCGTTGAGTACGTCTTGGCCCGCTCCTCCGGCCAGTCCCAGAAGTTGATCACCCAGCGGCTTGGACGCTGTTCCGGATCTGAGTTGAGATCGTCACCGTTGATATAAGGAAAGATCACCTCGGCATTTTTCGGGTCGACGTCCAGCATTCGCCGCGCCTCGTCAGTTGTAAGCACAAAGCCCATACCAAGTACATAGGATCCGATGAAGGCCTTGCCTTCATTGGCTTTCAGCCGCTTCGGACTCCATTCTTCACGATCGGACAGGAAACCCGATATGAAGGAAACCGGTCGTCCTAGCAGCGAGCGTTCGCCTTGCCACTCACCCTTGTGCATATGCACGCGGCTAGTAACAATCGCTGCCTTTCCGGGCCATGGCTCGTTGGGATATGCCGAATGGATGGCAGCGCCCGCGCCGACCATGGCCTCCAAGCCGACCTGCCGTGTGTCGCCTTCCGCGATGGTGTTGACGGCGAGCAGCCCGAAACCGCCACCTTCGTGCAACAGGCTCCAAGCTCGCAGGAAAAAATAGGCGACAAGATCGGCCGAGCCACGACGCCCGTCGGCGATGTGCGCAACCAACCAATCGCGGAAGGCCGTGCCTGAAACACCGGTGATTCGCTGCCCGCCCAGAAACGGTGGATTCCCGATCATCCCATCGAAGCCGCCTCGCTCCTGTGCGAACACTTCCGGAAACTCCAGCGGCCAATGAAAGGGGCGACGCGCGGGCTTATCGCCAGGCAGATCGATCGAGAGCGCGTCGATCGATCTGCGGTGCATGACGGAGAGCGCGTCGCGGTCGCCATCAATGGCCTGCCCAGCTTGGATGGTCAGCGACACCAACACGGTGTCCAGTGACGCTCCATTGCCGCCCGCTGCGAATACGTCACCGATGAACGCATCGGCGATGATCTCCGAAACTTCGAGTCTGCGACGTGCGTCGGCGTTCAGATGCGCCATGGCTTCGACGTCACGAATGTCGCGAATAGGCATCTCGCGCAATCGTTGCCGCAGCTCAATCGCCTCGCGCACCGCACGCTCAATGTTCTGCCCGAATAGGCGTTGCTGACCTTTACTGGAAGGCGTCATAGAAAGCTTGGTGAGCTGATCCAATCGGTGAATGCCCAACAAGCTGTCACCGCAGCGTAAGTTGTGGTCGAGGAAGCCGAAGGGGCGCCCCTTAGCTAGTGTCACCAGCCAGATCGAAAGCTTGGCGAGCTCGACGGCCAGCGGGTTCAAGTCGACGCCGTACAGGCAACGCTCGGCGATGAGTCGACGTGCGATCACCGTGCGGGCTTCACTGTCCCGCGGCAGAGGTTCTTTGATTGCCCCGGCCTCAAGAACTTCGCCATCCACACTCACGGTTTTGCCCGTAGCCTCGACCTGTGACCAAGCCTCGACGAGGCGATCCGAGAGCCAGCGGCAGGCTTGCACCAGGAAGGCACCCGAGCCCATGGCTGGGTCGCAAATCTTGAGGTCGAGCAGCTCGGCAGGGGACTTCAGTGCCCATTGCTCACGCGGCGTTCCCTCTACCGGGCCGAGATAGGCCACCGGCGTGAGGGTCTCGGCGACGATCGCTTCGGTCAGCGATTTCGGGGTGTAGTGGGTGCCGGTTTCGCGCCGGTCGGAACCGGTAGTGACGATAAAGGCTCCTGCCGGATAAACCAGCGGATAGCCCCATGGATCAGTGCGCAGCATATGGGCATAGGGTTTGATGCGAGCGCGAAGCTTGGTGTCGCCTTGGCAAGCCATCAACAGGCGGTCGGCCAAGGTATCGTCGACGGCTTTGGCCAGATCATTGCGCACCCGGCTGGCAGAACTACCAGAGCGTTCTTTCAGCAACGCAGCCAGTTCTGCGGCACCATCCAAACGCGCCGAATCCAGCTCAGTCAGCTTGACCCATGGCGTTTTGGCGCTCTTGGTGGCATCCAGTTCCAGAGTCACTTCATCGGTACGCTTAACGGTACGTTCGAGCAGACCCTCGTAAACGTAGCCGATCTGTTCGACGTCCAGCGCGCGATAAGACAGCGTGCGGCCCTGGAATTGCTGGATGGCTTCCAGCAACAGCAATACGGTGCGGTTGTCGATGGGCAGTGGCTTGGCTGCATCAATGCGCCAGTTGGAGCCCTTGGCTCGGCCTTCGAGGAAGGGGAAGCGGTCCGGATCGAACAGCGAACCGCCCAACGCAGGCAGCCTGAGGTTCTCATGCTCAATGCCGCCAAACACCGCGCGGAAGATCGCCAGCAAGCGAGACCAAGCATCCCAGCGACGTTCGAGGATCTCCTCGGACTCTTTGCGCAACTGCATGCGCAAGGTGGAAAGAGCGTAGTTGGCCTCGTAGCGTTCATCGCCCATTAAGAGCAAACCACGCTCCTCAGCCGAGAGCAGGAACACCAAACGCATCATCACCGTCAGCGCAGCCTCATACAACTCGGGTTCCGTGACGTCGTGCAGGAGCTCTCGGTTGCGGTCCTGGTCGGCTTTGTCGAGGGTCTGAATCAATACTTCGACGGCGCGGCGTACTTGCTCGCCGAGGGCGTCCGTAACTTCGTCCTGGAACTTCAGGGAGCGATCGAACAGCGCGGGCAGTTGCTCGGATTCGTCGACAAAAAAACGACGAATGCCGAGCAGGTGCACGAAAGCCTGTAGAGTGATGGGCTCTTGGCTCCAGATGCGGGCATACCAACTGGCAAAGGTGGTAACAGCACCCACCGGGGCATCCACCAGCATCCAGCGCTCGCCGTTGGTCACCAGCCCGAGGCGACACCCCAGTGAACGGCACAACTGCACCATGCGATCGGCAGGCGTCGCGGCCCAGCCATCTTGTTTCAGGGTTGCATCTAGGTCGACATCCTGCACATAGGTCTGGATAAGCAGCAGTGGCTTGTTGGCGCGTTGCTCATCGATCACTGCAAAATCGGGCGACAGGGTCACACCGTGCTCGGGCAAGCTGGCTTGTAGATTGGCGGCGCACCAGTCCGCGCGCTTGAGAACGTCGCCTTTGTCGTCTTCATCGAACTCAAGGCCTCGCGATAGCACCTCTTCGATCCAAGCCACGTGCAACTCAGCGAATTGCGTGTCTTCCAGCTCCAGCGCTTCGCGCCATTCCTCGTAGGCCTGGCGTAGACGCTTGCGTTTGATCCCATCAAGTTCCTCCAGTCCTAGAGAAAAGGCTTCCTTCAGAACGGGAACAGCGAGAAAAGGGCCGGAAATCTCGATTAGCGACAGCCAATCATCATGTACGCTGGGAGCACTCATACGGCACCTCCCTGAACGGCCGATGTAGGCACAAGAAAGATCACGGCGACCGGAAAGGTGCGGTCGTTGAGTTTGGCGTAACGGGTTTCGATGGCCTCGGCTTCCTGTTGGCGCTCGGCTGGAATGCGGGCAAGACGTGCTTCCAGGGAGGCGGTATCGCGCCTGAGCTGTGTTCGTTCGTCTTCCGAGAACAGGGAGAGCTGTGCCGGTTGCTGGTCTTTTTTTAGCTCCAACTGAATGGCTTTTTCAAGCTCGTCTAGCACGGTGGCAATGTCGGCCACTTCCTGCTGTTTGCGGGATTGAAGTGTATTTGTCAGGAACTTGAGCCGGTCTTTTGACCGGGCATCGACCGACTGGAGGATTGCGCTTTGCGCACGGTCGAAACGCATGCGGAGGGCATCGAACAGAGAGTCTGCGGCCGTCAGTGGTTTGGCCTGATCCAGCCATTGCTGGACCTTGGTGACTCCTTCTTCTCGGCGGAAGGATTTATCTCCGAGATATCCCCCGGCCACCGTCAGCTCTTCATGGAGGCGATGATGGTTGCCGCCAGTGACAACTAGCCGTGAGATGACGACCACGGTAGGGGCGTCGATCAGAGCGTCAGGCACCGAACGCACCGTGACGCGATGCAGCTTTTTCACATCGTCCTGTGCCCAGACCTCGGCACGCAGCAATCGCAGGCACATCTGCACCAGTCTGTGGTTGAGGTGAACCAGCACCACGTCGTCACGCCCGGTGGCGACGGCATGGTCGAATGTGACAGGTCGAATTTGCAGCGTGTGGGGGTGACGCAGCCCTTCGAGACAACGCGCCCACGAGCCCGACAGCGCGGGCATCTTGAATACGGTGCCAGCCGGGGCGTCAGACAAGGCAAAAGGCTCTAGCGGGGGGCGGCCTGCCAACACAAGGCCCGTCTTGACCGCCATGAGGATGTGTTCTGGCGTGAGGTGGAAGTCTTGCTGCGTAGTGAGGAGCCGTTCGTGCAGCTTGGCGACCCGGTCTTTCAGGTCGCGCTCGGCGCGCACGAAGTGCCTAGCCTTGGCGATTTTGGCTTCAGCCAAGCGGGTATCGAGGTCTTTGAGTGAGCCTTCAATCAGCCCGGACATTTGCGGCGCGATGACAGGGTTGACGCTACCCATGTCCGACCGCATAGATTCTAGCTTGCGTAGTGCCCGGATGATGTCTTCGCCGTGACCGCCAATGGTTTCTTTGCCCTGTTCGCCGCCATCGACGGGGTGCCAAATCAATACTTCCTTCTGACGCTGACCGTGCCGGTCGATACGGCCATTACGCTGTTCCATCACATTGGGGTTGTAAGGAATCTCCAGATGGATGAGGCAGTTACAGTGGTTCTGCAAGTCGATACCTTCAGACGCGGCATCGGTGGCCAGCAGGATGCGCACCGCTGAATCTTTGGGCGAAGTCTGGAAGGCCGCTTTGACCCTCTCGCGTTCATCCTGCGGCATGCCGCCATGAAGGACGGCCAGTCTATCGCCACCGAAACCGTGGCTGGCGAGGATCTCGTGCATCCACTGATGGGTGGTGCGGTATTCGGTGAACAAGATCACCCGGCGCTCATTCCACTGACCGTCGATTTTGAGATTGGTAGTGAGCCAATCGAGGACCGCTTTGGCTTTGGCGTCGATCTGATTCTTGGCCATTTGTGCCCACGACCGCAGCTCGTTCAGCATTTTTTGCTGGGCTGCTGTCAGTGGCTGCGCGCGACGTGAAGCCTCTTCAACGGCCTCGGACTGGGCGGCTTCGACCTCCTGGTCGTTGGCGTAGTCTTCTTCAACCCGCAGGATGGCTTTGCGCAAAATGCGGTCGGCCATCGCATACTTGTCTTTGCGTTGGCTGCCATTGGCTACGCTGGCAATGTGCTTCTCAAGAGTGGAAGCGAACGCGGCTGGAGACGAGAAGAGTCGCTTCTTAAGCAACTGGTTGACGAACGAAGTGCCAAAGGAGTTGCCGACCTTCTCGGCATCCTGCTCGCGGCTCGCGCAGTAGTCATTCAGCTTTTGGTGAATGGCGCGCTCTTGTGCGGAGTACGAGGCCAGCATCGCTTTCAGCTTGCGCTGTGCGTAGAGTGGCTTGCCTTCCGCATCGACCAGATCGCTTTTGAGGCGGCGGATCATCACCTGACTCAACTGTTTTTCATCGGGCAAGATGTTTCGGGCGAAGCGTTGATCGTCCAGTAGTTCTAACAGCGAAGTGAAAGATTCTGTGTAGCCGTTGTGGGGTGTGGCCGTGAGGAACAGCCGATGCTGGAAGTGCGGACTGATAGAGCGAATGAAGCGGGTTCGCTGGCTCTCCAGCGCATAGTTTGCACCGGCAGAAGGGGCGATGTTGTGTGCTTCGTCAACGACGAGCATGTCGAATTTGCGTGGGTAGCTGGTGTGCGCAGGCAAAACGTCGCGCATGGCGCGTAATCCTTCGCCGCTTTTGACCCAGTCCATCGATGCGATCAGGCGAGGATGTGAAGTCCAGGGATTGGCGTGGATGCCTCGCTCTCGTCGCAACTGCTTGATGTAGCCCGTGTCGACAACCCTGAAATCAAGGCCGAACTTTTCCAGCATCTCCACGCGCCACTTTTCTTGCAGCGATGCGGGACAAACGATAAGAACGGTGCGGGCACGGTGCCGCAGCAACATCTCTTGGATGACCAGCCCTGCTTCAATGGTCTTGCCCAGACCGACGTCGTCGGCGATGAGCAGATTGACCCGCGCCATGTCGATGGCACGAACCAATGGGTCGAGTTGGAAATCTTCAATGCTGACACCGCTGCGGAACGGTGCTTGCAGAAAGCCTCTGTCGGCATTGGTAGCAGCTCCCCAACGAACAGCATCAAGAAAGGCTTCGAGGGTATCGGAGTCATCCTGGCCGGTGATCGAGGGTAGGCCTGCACGTTCGATGATTTGTGCACCCGGCTCAATCTCCCAGATGACTTCAAGCTCCTCGCCCAGACCATCCTCGTCAATGGATGAGAGGCTCACCAGATTCTGTGGTGCTGAGATTGAGGTGAATTTTGAAGATGTCACATCTGCAACGACCCATTGACGCCGCCGGACCTCGACCAACTGGCCTGGTTCAGGACGGGCGCGGTAGGCCTGGCTATTCTGTTCGTTCGAAATTTCCATGCAGTCTACCGTTTCCTGTTCCGTCTGTTTGGTTCGAGCTGGCCGGCGATTTACGGTGCGTCGATCTTGTCGTGATCACCAAGTTCGCGATGGTGTCAGCTGCGCTGGGCGCGGATTCGTGCTCCCAGAATCGCAGCACAGTCCACCTGATGCTGTGAAGCCGCTCGTTCGTGTCGGCATCACGATGCCGATTCGCTTCTATCTTTTGCAGCCAGAACTCCGCGTTCTGCTTCGGCCATGTGGCGTGCTCGGGGCAACCGTGCCAGAAGCAGCCATCGACGAATATGGCTATCCTTAACCTTGGAAAGGCAATGTCCGCGATCCGACGAGGTTTCTTCAGTACCTCGAAATTGACTCGATAGCGCAGGCCTCTCCGGCACAACTCTCTACGCAATGCCATCTCCGGACCGGTTCCCTTTTGCCGTACCTTTGCCATTCGGCGACTGGCTTCTGGGGATGAGGGCTGAATGCGTGGCATTGATTGAGTCTCGTCAGATCATCGGGGTTTAGTCGATGCCAAGTGTTCGTTGATGCTGCGCGCGATAGCGCGGCCGAGGTCAACTGGAACGGCATTGCCGATCAGCCGTCCTAGAACGTTGAAATTCACTTTTCCATCATTCGGAATAAATGAGTAGTCGCGCGGGAAGCTCTGAAGAATTGCAGCTTCTCTCAGTGAGATTGCGCGGTCCTGGTCAGGATGCCCGAATCGACCGTTTCCGAAGCCATAACACTGAGTCGTCATGGTGGGAGCTGGCTTACCCCATTCCATGCGTCCATATACGCCAGGGTAAGTCCTGCCACTTTCCGCGCGATGGCAGTCGGCCACAAGATGCTCCGGCCAGTCACGCCACGTTCCGCCCGGCTTTGAAACTTTGATTCGCTTGAGATTTTTCTCCGACAACGTGGATGAAACGTGCAGCTTGTCTCTAGGTGCGGCCTCGCCAGCGCTCAACGGGCGTAGCCGACCAATCGCCTGCCTCACAGTCTTGGGCTTTTCGAGCGTAGGTTCGATCATCTTGATCTCGCCGAGTCTGGAGGCCAGCAACACCATACGTCGGCGAGTCTGTGGCACGCCGTATTGGGAGCTGTCCACGACATCAAACCATACGTTGTAACCGAGTCTCTTCAGTGTATCTACGAAGTCATGAAATACCTCGTGCTTGGCTACGGTCGGGACGTTCTCCATCGTGATGACATCTGGGTAGGTGCCCTTTGCCAGACGGGCAAACTCATACAAGAGTCCCCATTTCCCGTCTTTGCCATCCAGCTCGTAGCGTTGTGCATAGGTTGAAAAAGGCTGACAAGGAGCGCAACCCGCAAGAATTTTCAGATCGGCATCGCCGAATAGCGCATTCAACTCGGCAGTGGTGACTTTGCTGATGTCTTGCTCTACAAACTTGGCACTGTTGTTGGCCTCATAAGGAAAGCGGCAAGCGGGGTCCATATCGATACCAGCAACCACCGGCACGCCCTCAAGCACGAAACCATGCGTCAGCCCACCAGCCCCACAGAACAAATCAACACAAGAAATTTTCGTCATCTCAGCAATCCTCATTTCGCTTCGACCGCTGGATGAAGCGAGCGAAATCTGTCGTTGGCAAGTCAATCATTCTTTGCCTCGACTTTCGTTCTCTGCGGCGCCACCAGACCGAATCCATTCGTCAACTTCCGCGGTCTTGAATTTCCAAAGCCGGCCGATTCGATGCGCAGGCATGTTCCGTTTGCTGATCCATGCATAAACGGTGTCCTTGCTTACGCCGAGGTACTCGGCGATCTCCTCGACCGACAACCAGCGATCTGACATGAAGTCGATTTCCTTCAAGAAGGCAGAATTTGGGTAATTTGCAGATGATCGCACGGATCGACGACCAAATAAATTAGATTAAGCATGATTAGGTCTGATTAGATTGGGTTTACGTGGGGGAACACTGGCTAGAGAATTACATTTGACGCGGGAGAAGAACAGGTTGCTCTTCCTGTGAGTAACACAGTTGATTTACCTGTCATGCCATTCGAGCTATATCACAAAATTTCTACGCAGATCCTATCGACGCTGCTGCTAAGGTTTTTTTTGGGGGGGGGGCTGAAATTGGCCCAGACTTTGTATGGGGTGCCGTCTTTATTAAAACGAACCAGTTGCGTCCAGAGAAGCATAGTGCTGGCTGGACGCGGTATTTCGTGATTTTTAGATCGGGAATCACGCACTATCTTTTTTTGAATGATAACTTTCTGAGTGCGTCTGGAACAACCATAGGTTGAGTAGTACTGAACTCTTGAAGGTCGTCTGAGATTTCCAATACAATTTGCGCGCGCCCTGGCTGTACACAGTCCACAAAAGACAGATTTTTTAAGTAGTTCAGCGCTTCAATCAAGCGCATTGCATGATCAATTACGCGTCCTATTTCGTCTTCCGGGGAAAGCCTGTCCCAGTTATAATAACCTAGGCTATTACTCGCTTGGTGGTTTTCGAGCAGGCGACCGTAAATCCAATCTTTCTTATCTATGACTCTATGTAATATGTCGGAAATCGGTGAGGCTAATTCGGAGAGCTTAAGTCGAGAAAGTGCTAGTAGATGCACGTTTCCATCTGATAGCAGTACTTGGGATGCATGTCCAACTGATGTTACGAACAGTGATTTAAAATATGTAGAGTTCTCAATTTCTTCGGGCATATTTCGCCAGAGGTCGAAGTTGTGCTCGGAGTATTTAAGGCGATCTTCCCATAGCAAAGCTTTTTCGTGAATTACCTTTTCCGCCGCTTGTATTCCAGACGCAACAGCCGGAGTGTAGGTCGATTGCAGATTATGCTCTGATATTGCGTCAAGATTTTTCAAGGCGAACATGAAATCGCACCCTGACTGACGTAATGAAGCGAGCGTAGAGTTGTGAAGATGTTCTATGACCTCCTCTTGTTTTGCACGGACGACCTCTAATGATCTATTTATTTGCTGGGTTTGTGCTGATAAATAGTCTAGGTGTCTGCTGATGTAGTAAATTCCACCTATATCAACTTGTCCTGGAAGTTGTGTGATTTCAATAAAGCCGAGATGTTCTTGGATGCCACCGGGTCCATGTATAAGCCCCATGGAAAGGCCTTTTTTATCAGCCTGTGAATGCTTGGAGAGCTCAAAGTTTTTATTCTTCGTGCTGACTGCTGCATACAGTTTTCCGTTGCTAAAAATACCAGACTCCGACTTGCCATCTTGGCGGAGACTCAAAAGCTTATCTCTGGATTGTGTTTCAATAAGTCCAGGTAAATTGTCAGTGGTCATTTCTTAATCTCGTCAATGGAATTTGCATGTCGTGACTCGGACGAAGTACGAAGCATCAGTTCAGTATAGCCACTGAGCTGCGATAAAGCGGGGCCAGTCATTTGTTGTCACTACTACATTGGTCCAGCGTCAATGCTGTCTAGGAAGCGTAAACTCTCACGATGCTCGGCGTAGCCTGCTGGATTCAGTAACTTACTGTCAGTTAACTTAATTACTTTTACATCATCTTTGAAATTAGAAAGATCCGGGCGATCCATGGCGCATAAAATGACTTGCGACTTTTGAGAAATATCTGACTTGATAAGCTCAAGGATATCAGCATAAGATTGGTTGACTTGCTCATGCTGATTGGGGGTATCTACAATGAAAGGTGCAGTCACACTTTTGTATTTATAAATCTGCTGTAATATAGCAAGATAGTAAGCCAGTAGCCCGCGAACGCTTTCAGCTGCGCCACCACTCCCATATAATTTTTTGTAGTCTGTTGGAGATTTAACTTGGGATAAATTTACTCCGTCAGCTTTGAGTCTGCTAATGTATTTGCGAAGGTTAAGAATGAATTCATCATTCATTGCCTCTCGTTCTTCCTTAGTAAGCAGCTCCTTTTGCTGTTTTTTGAGGGCGCGATTTTCGCGCTCCACTTCTTTAATTATATTGGTGTTTTGGTCCCGAGTTTGTGTGACTCTTTTCTGAACGGCGAGCGATGCAAGGCCTTCAATAAAGGAGGTAGCCTCATCCCCAGTATTGCCACCATCGTTTGACAGTTGCGAGCCAATGAGTGACTCAATTTCAAGTATTTTTGATTTTGTGGCGGTAAGCTGTAATTTGGTTTTTTCGATACTTGTAGTGGTTGTTGAGAGAGTGGAGGCCAAAGTGTTAGCTAGCTCTATCGCACTATCCTTGTCGGCTAAAATGGAGGAGCGATTGACCAAGGAATTATCATGCTCTGTTCCGCAAATAGGGCAGCTTAGCACGTCCCCTACAATGTTTTCGACTGAAAAAACGTAGTCATCCTGAAGAGAAGATATGGCTTTCTCTACAATATTTAATTGGCTAGAAGTGTGCTCTTTCTCGATTTGAAGCTTCGAAAGTTCGGCGAAAATCGTTTCTTGCTCGCTTTGAAGGTCGGAAAGCGAATCCGTAATATTGGAAATAAGAAAGTCAACTTCCGCTGGGGTGACTGCCAGCAGACGCTTAGAGGAGGGTACGAGCTCACTCATGACTGATATGGTCGTTTCGATTCTGTCAACGATATGCGCGGCATCTCGTTTAATATCAGTCTTTGATGCAATTTTCTGTTCAATGGCAAAGTGTCGATCGGTTAGGTAACCTGTATGGCATCCTATTATGGTGCGTTGCCAGTTGCTGTACTGAAGTAACCCAGAAAAGGATGTCCAAGCTTTAGACCAGCTCTCCCGTTGGTCGAGATAATAAGGTAAGAAGAAAAATGCTGGAGGCGGTACTTCAAGAGAGGCAGGGTCTTCGCGGCAGGGCAGTAGAGCGGTGAATTCAACAAGCTTGGCAAATTGCTTGGCATAGTCACCTGTTATTTTTGGAAATGTCTGCCACTTTGAACCAACTTTCAGCCAGATTTGATTACCTTTTCTTGCAGTCGCGTAGTCTGTTTCTCCGATTTTGAACTCCACAAGAGCTAGGGCTTCAAAGCTGGTCCAAGTTGTATCGAAGTGTGGGTCGCAACCAACAGCCCACAAAAGTATCTTCGCAAGTGTTGATTTCCCAATGCTATTGTTGTCGCCCGTTATCAGATTTAATGTCGGACTTAATTCGAATCGCCCGCCACATTTTAGGGAATCTGATACTACTGTCACCTGTTTGAATATCAGCTTTTTCATGACGCTTTGTCCTGAGGTTTCGAACTAATAACTTATAGTTATCTAGAGTCGGTGAGGTGTTAGAGTCTTTTTGATAACTCATAAATTATCGCTGCCTCTAAGGTTTGCTCGTCTGGAAAAGCGTCTCTTGCAGAGTCGCTCATTGCGGATGTTATTGCAGGTATAAATGAGGTGGCGTTTTCTGTAAGTTCGTCAGCTGACGGACCGTCGAGCGCATCGTCAATTGCTGCCCCGATTGACTTGCATGAATTCAAGTAAGGCATGGATCGACCGTATTTTTGCTCTTGGTAATAGCGTCTGAATGCTCGAACCAATGAAATCCGGCGGGTCAGCTTTACTGAAAGCACTTCCAATGTTGACCTGAATGAGCTCAAATCGGCTTCGGCTGATGGATCTTGAAGATATAGATCAATAACCTTTTGTACATCTACCGAGGTGAGCCCTTTGTTTTGGACGCATTCTTCCCATTGCGAAAAGTCGAAGGCTACCATTCCTTTTCGATGCAGATCATCCATTAGCGACAAATAAATGCTTTGAGGCTTGTATTTTGAGTCGGGCCACTTAGACTCGATCAAGTTTGCAAGACGGCCTATTGAGGCATCCTGAAACGATACAGATGTTAAGTCGGAAAGGATAAATCGTAGGATTTTCGGAACCTCATCGGAGCCAATCTCAGCTTTCAAAGCATCTGAAATCTTCTGCAAACACTCCGGAGTCAAATCCCCGGCGCAAATGATAGAGAGCTCAAGATCTTTGTCTAATTGCTCTAAGTCAAATCCGCTTGTGTTAACAAGCCCTAGCGAATGAAGCTTGTCATAAAGTCCCTTTTTCTTAACACCATCCATCATTTTTCCAAGGATGGAAGATTCTTTTTCTCCCTTTTGCTTTGCTTTGCGCTTCAGGATTCGGTTGAGAGTCCACTTGCCAGTCTCATAGTTCTTTACCTGATTAAAATCGAATTTAACAGATGTCGAGTCTAAGCTGTCCCCAATAATTACATCTTCATGGTATTCGACAAAAACTACATATTCCTGAGACTGCGCGTGGCGTTCAAATATTTTGCATAGAGCCCAATGATATTGGTACTCAAACTTCCCAAAAGTTTTCGCACCGGCATGCTCGCGCTGGGCCGAGCCAAGTGGATTGCTGGAGCTAGTTGTTCCGTTCATTGCGATCCCTTCACAAAACCTTTTCAATCCCTGAGGAATCATGGAGCCCTTCCCAAGTCCTCCCTGGGTGGCGAAATGCCATGATTTCACTGCTTAGCGCAAATTACCAAACTGGCGGTATTGTGTCCATGACGGAAACCTTAGGCTTAGCGCTATTGGGCGGTGCTGCAGATCTGGGGCATGGCCAATGCGACGACACTTGCCCCCGACCTGACAACTCCACCCCTCGTGCCAAGCTGAATAATGTTAAAGCCCTCATCATTCAGTCTATCGACTAAATGGATACTCCTCCCCAAGTGGAGACCGACAACAGCGAGTGGACACTGCACATCGCGCTGCTGTCCAGTCCCTGCCTCCGCGTTTGGCTGAGTTCAAGCTCTGCGCATTTGTCAATGTACTCGTTTAAAAACAGCAGGAGAAGCTTTGAGGGCTGTCAATCATCGACAGATATAATCCGAAAACAGTCAATGGTGCTCGTGTAGATTGACTGTCAATCGGACATTCACGCGACGTCCGCTACTCCCATTTAATTGGGTGCCTACAGCTTGTCAATCAACCGTTGCGATAGGTGATATGCATCATTATTGGCCGGATGATCCGCTGGTGGCCGAGGCCACGGCGCGGATCAAGCCGCGCAAGTGAGCCTTTGTCCGGGTTTGATCAGGCCTCGCCGTAGAGGCTTTGCGCAGCACGGCGGCGGTGCTTGATGCTGTGGCAGACCCACACCAGCGTGATCCACAGCGGAATCGCGTAGACCGCCATCCGGTTGACGGGGTCCATCAGCATGACCGCCATGATGAACACCATGAAGGCCAGACAGACATAGTTACCGTAGGGGTACCACAGCGCCTTGAACTGTGGTGTCTGCCGGGTCTCGTTCAGGTGCCGGCGAAATTTGCCGTGGGCCAGGCTGATCATCGCCCAGTTGATCAGCAGCGTCGCCACCACCAGCGAAAGCAGTATTTCGAGGGCCTGCTGCGGAATCACGTAGTTCAGCACCACCGCGACCAAGGTCACCGCAGCCGTTGCAAGGATCGAGCGCACAGGAACCCCGCGCGAGTCGATCTTGACCAGGCTTTGTGGCGCGTCACCCTGCCGGGCCAGACCGAGCAGGATCCGGCTGTTGCAGTAGGTGCCGCTGTTATAGACCGACAACGCCGCGGTAAGGACCACGAAGTTGAGAATGTGCGCGGCGGTATTGCTGTCGAGCATTGACCACACGCGTACGAACGGGCTGCCGCTGTAGGTATCGCCGGAGGCATTGAGTGACGTCAGCAGGCTGTCCCACGGCATCAATGACAACAGCACGACGAGTACGCCGATGTAGAAAATCAGGATGCGGTAGATCACCTGATTGATTGCCTTGGGGATCACGCGACGAGGGTTTTGCGCTTCGGCGGCGGTAAAACCGAGCATTTCCAGCCCGCCAAAGGACAGCATGATAACCGCCATGGACATGGCCAGGCCGGCCATCCCGTGGGGGAAAAAACCGCCGTGCTGCCACAGGTTCCTCAACGATGCCTGCGGCCCTCCGTTACCGCTGACCAGCAGGTAGCTGCCCATGACGATCATCCCGATCACCGCCAACACCTTGATGATGGCGAACCAGAATTCCGCCTCGCCGAACACTTTGACGTTGATCAGGTTGAGTGCATTGATCAGCACAAAAAACACCGCAGCCGATACCCAGATCGGTATCTCGGGCCACCAGTAATGCACGTATTTGCCGACGGCTGTCAGCTCGGACATGCCGACCAGGGTGTACAGCATCCAGCAGTTCCATCCCGACAGGAAGCCGGCGAATGCGCCCCAATACTTGTGGGCGAAATGGCTGAAAGAGCCGGCAACCGGCTCTTCAACGATCATCTCGCCCAGTTGTCGCATGATCATGAAGGCGATGAAGCCGCAAATGGCGTAGCCGAGGATCATCGAGGGCCCGGCAGACTTGAGTGCGCCCGCCGAGCCCAGAAACAACCCCGTGCCGACGGCGCCTCCCAGTGCGATCAATTGGATGTGTCGATTTTTCAGGCTGCGTTGCAGTTGACCTGAGTGCGCATGGAGTCCGCTCATGAGAAAGGGTACTCGCAAGGTTGCTTGAGTGTTTGCAAGACACTTGCGCGGGGCGAGGCGGGCCGATGCAGTGACGCGACGGTGCCAACAGTGGGGGACGGGTAATTCTCCACAGTCATACGGATTCTGTTCCTTCAGATTATTTCTATTTTTATCAATCAGTTAGATCGAGTTTTCAGCTTGGTTGCGCGCGATTTCGTGCGCGTCGCACATAAAAATCTATTGGAAGAAACATATTTCTATCTGTTGAATTTGTAAATGGGGGATGGTATCTAATGCATCGCACAGGGACATGCCAACGATTCCAGGGACTGAGGAGTGATGACGGTGACGGGCTGCAATGCACTAGGGACATTCGATTTTGTGGTCGGCGCCGAGGCCGATCCGGCGGGCTATTTTTCAGCGGCGGCGCAGGACATTCGGGCACAACTGCTGAGTGAAGGCGCGGTGCTCATTCGCGGTGCCACGCCGTGCAGGGATCCCGAGGTGTTTGAACGGGCCATCGGTGCGCTGGGTTTTCACACGCGCGATTACGTCGGCGGCAGCTCTCCACGCTCGACGATCCAGGGCAAGGTCATGGAAGCGACGCGCACCCCGCCCGACTGGTCGGTGATCCTTCATCAGGAAATGGCCTATGTACAACATCCGCCCGAAATCATCGCTTTCGTGTGTGTCGAGCCTGCGGAGCGTGGCGGTGAATCCGTGGTCGGGGACATGCGCAAACTGGAGCAGTTGATTGATCGCGCCACCCTGCAGCAACTGACCGATCGCGGGCTCAAGTTGCGCCGCACGCTGCCCGGCGAGGCGCGGGTGAATCTCAAGCCCGGGGTGAAAAAAAGCTGGCAGGAGACGTTCTCCACTTCCAGCACCGCCGAGGCAGAAGTGCTGTGCCGGGCGCGCGGTTGGGACTTCGAGTGGAGTGGCGGCGACCTGATCCTCTGGCAGGACTGTATCGCCCCGATGCGCCGACACCCGCGCAAAGCGGCGGACATCTGGTGCAATCAGGCGCACTTCTGGGGCGCGGCCGCGATGATCGAATGGGCGCGTATCGACGGTCGTGAACAGGACGCCAGTGATTTGGCCGAGGCGCAGCGCAACACGCCGCAACTGTTGGAGGCCATGTGTTTCGGTGACGGCGAACCACTGCCGCAGGACCTGACTCTGGAGTTGTTCCACACCGTCAGACGTCTGGAACAGGATGTCGATCTGCGGGCGGGCGATATTTTGCTGCTCGACAATTTCCAGTATGCCCACGGCCGGCGCGCCTTTTCCGGCAACAGGACCATCAACGTGATCATCGCCAATTGGGCGAATGATCAGCCACACGCAGCTCAGGGATGAAAAGATGACGATTCAGGAAAGAAACTTCACGTCGGATAGCACGTTTGTACTGACCCCCGGCGTCGATGTCAGTCTCAAGGACTTGATCAGGTATTCCCGGCCCGGGGCAAAGGTGGTCGCTTCGCAAGCCACCCGGCAACGGGTTCAGGCATCGCGAGACGCCCTGGAAAATCTGGTTGCACAAGGCGCGGTGATTTATGGGGTGAACACCGGGATGGGTGGTTTCGTTGACCATCTGGTGCCCATCGACAAAGCCCACGAGCTTCAATCGAACCTGATTCAGGGCGTCTCGACCAACGTTGCCGAGCGGTTCCCGGACAGTGTGGCGCGAGCCACCATGTTTGCGCGGATCGTATCGCTGTCCCGTGGCAACTCGGCACTTTCGCTGGAAAATTTCGACCGCTACATCGCCATTTACAACGCCGGCCTGATCCCGGAAATCCCGAGCAAGGGCTCGTTGGGGACCAGTGGCGACCTGGGGCCGCTGGCGGCGGTTGCGCGGATGCTGACCGGGGACGGTCATGCCTACCTCAACGGTGTCCGGATTCCGGCGGCGCAAGCGCTCGAGCAATTGGGCCTGGCGCCGCTGCACCTGAGTTACAAGGAAGGGCTGGCGCTGATCAATGGCACCTCCTGCATGGTCGCGGTGGCGGCGATGAATGTGGTTGAAGCCCGGGAACTGCTCGAACAATACACGTCGATCTCGGCCTTCTCGTTTGAAGCGCTGCAGGCTCGGGTACGTCCTTTCCATCCGGATGTTCACCAGTTGAAACCGCACCTGGGCCAGCAAAAAATTGCCGAGGCCATCTGGGCCGATCTGCAAGGCTCGGAACTGGCGATTGACGATCTTGAACTCTCTTCGCAATTGAGCGCCCTGCGCACCGACCAGGTACGCCAGGAAGACATGCCCATCGAAGATGCCTATTCCATTCGCTGCACGCCGCAAATCCTCGGGCCGGTGCTGGAGACCATCGAATTTGTCGAGCGCGTGGTCGGCAACGAACTGAACTCGTCCAACGACAACCCGTTGATCACCCCTGAAAACGGCGAGGTTTTTCACAATGGCCATTTTCATGGGCAATACATCGCTTCGGCCATGGACTACCTGACGATATCCATCATCACCCTGTGCAATCTTTCGGATCGGCGGATTGATCGCTTCCTGACCAAAGCCAACAGCAATGGCCTGCCGTCATTCCTGTGCGCGGAAAACGGTGGCCTGCGTTTCGGCCTCATGGGCGGGCAATTCATGTCGGCGTCGCTGACGGCAGAAAACCGTTCGCTGGCCACCCCCGTCTCGATCCAGACCCTGACCACCACCGGCGATTTCCAGGACGTGGTTTCCTTCGGTCTTGTCGCCGCGCGCCGGGTGACCGAAGTGCTGCAGAACACGCGTTACGTCGTCGCGTTTGAGCTGATCTGTGCAGCCCAGGCCGCCGATATCCGTGGCAACGCCAGACTCGGGCCGAAGGGCCGCGCCTGGCATGCGCGGGTGCGTGAACACATTCCATATCTGGATCGGGATGTGGCGTTGACCGCTTACCTGGAAGCGCTCGTTACCCAGGTACTGGGAGGGCACGGCCGATGAGTTCGTCGGGAAAGAGTGACCTGTTGGCAACGTCAATCACTGAGCCGGTCCGGCTGCATGCCAACGAAAATCCGCTGGGTGCATCGGGCCTGGCCCTGCAGCTGTGCGCCTCGATGCCGACGCTGCTCAGCGAATACCCCGAAGTCACTTACAAGTCTCTGCGCCTGGCAATCGGCGAGCGCTGGCGCGTCGATCCCGAGCGCGTCGTGGTGGGCGCCGGTTCGGACGAACTGATCGACATTGCGTTGCGTAGCCTGTTGAAGCCCGGCAGTCGCATCGTGACGCAGCAGCACTGCTTCAAGATGTACAAAATCCGGGCCGCGTTGCTGGGGGCCAACTACAGCGAGATGACCCCGGATGCCAGCGGCGACTATGAGGCGGCATTGCAACTTGCTCTTGAGCAAAAGCCCGACGTCGTGGTCCTGGTCAATCCATCCAATCCATTGGGCGACTATCTGTTGCCCTCGCAGCTGTTATCGCTGGTGGCGCTGATTCCACCCGGCACGACCGTCATCATCGACGAAGCGTACGCAGAGTTTGCGCCGGATCGGGAAAACACGGCTGGCATTCAGATCGTCAACAGCCGGGAAAACGCGATATGCCTGCGCACGTTTTCCAAGGCCTACGGTATTGCCGGCCTGCGCCTTGGCTGGGCTTATGCGAGCGGCGATCAGGTGCCGGCGCTGCAAGCGCGGCGTGCGCCGTACAACGTCAGTTCGTTTTCCGCCCTGGCAGGCGAATACGTCCTGCAGGACGGCGATCATCTGGACAAAACGGCGGCGTATTGTCAGGCGTGGGGGCAGGAGCTCGTGAGCCTGTTCAAGTCTCACGGCATTGAAGCCAGAAGCCGCTGCGTCAACTTTGTTTTCGTCGAATGCGTCACCGCGCCACGCTGCCAGGATTTGCATCAGCATCTGGAGAGGGAAGGTTTCCTGACGTCCCGGTTGACCGACTATGGTCTTGAGACGTGTCTGCGAATCTCCTTCGGCAACCAGGCGCAGATGACCCGGTTGCGCGCTGTACTGAAGCAAAAACTGCAAACCCTGGAACTTGCCTGAGGCCGGCAGGGCAAGATCAGTGAAACCTTGACTGAGGTAAAAATGAGCCAGACGCTGACGTTGTTTCACGCTGAACCCTACTTGAAGCAACTGGACTGCCGAGTTGATCGACTGGAGCGCGACGACGCCGGTCTGCCTTTCGCACTCCTCGGCGAAACCGTGTTCTACCCCCAGGGAGGCGGGCAACTGGGCGATCGGGGGGTATTGAACATTCCGCTCGCGGGGGAGGGTGAGGCACTGCGCACGCTGGAGATCGTCGCGACGAAAAAACGGGACGATCAGATCAGGCATTACCTGAGCATTGACGACGAAACGTTCGCTGAGCTGCAGACGCAGGTGAGCGACCGGCAGGCGACCGCCACGCTGGATTGGTCATTGCGATATCATCAGATGCGGGTTCATTCGGCGATGCATTTGATTCATTGCATGCTCGAGCGGACGCTCGGGCGAGCGATTGCGCATCCGGTTCGTTCGCCGCTGAGCGACGAGGGTGGCGAGAACCAATACGAGTTTGTCGGTGAGTTCGACGAAGACAGTCTGAGGCGCGCAACAGATGCCTTGAACGAGTTTTGCTCTGCAAGTCATGAGATTCGTACGGAAGCGGATACCCGCCAGGGACAGGGATTTCGTTGGCGGCAATGCGAAGACTGGTCAATCCCCTGTGGGGGCGTTCATGTGCGTAATACGCAAGAAATAGGCGTGGTGACTTCCAGTATGAAGATCAAGAAAAACACGACCAGAGTGATTGTCACTTTGTCGGCAGAGGCGGAAGAGCTTGGATAGCAAACGTGCGTTTGGCGCATTTCTCATGCAGTTTCGAATCGACGCGGGGCATCTGAAGATCTCCACGTTTCTCGACGAGGTCAATATTCCGTTCTCGGCCAATTACTACCGCGACGTCGAGGCCGGAAGGAAATACCTGAGTATCGATGCTGCCGTCGAACTGCATGATCACCTTGGCATCGACGCGGCCAGTAAAGCCAGTTTTGATTATTTCTGGCACTACTTCAGGGATTTGTTGCCGGCGGACGTCCACGAAATGTTGTTCGGCAAAGGCGTCGAGGTGACCGATCTCACTTCGCGCCTGGAACTGCGCGAACACGACTCCAGAATCTTGCGCCGGGCCCTGAGCCTGAGTCGCTACGAGCGTGAGTTCATTGTCACCGAAGAGGTGATCGCCGCGTTCGAGGCGCAGTTCGAACTGCTGCCATTGATGACGTATCTCTACATGGTCGACAGTGCCTCAGTGGCGGAGATTCAGCTGGTGTGCCAGCAGATCGGTCTGGCTTATGACCAGGACACTGAAGCGTTCCTGAACCTGGTCTCCAAGCCGCGCGCAACGCCGGATGACCCGTTTGTCCGGCATGCACCCACGTTGAGGATGCCCAGGACGGTGGATGCGTTGAAGTTGAAGGATCAGTTCCTGCGCCATGAAGTGGACCGGTCGCTGCTCAAACCGGAGAAGAGCGAATACTTCGATGTTTCAGGCTCTTTCAAATACAGCTCGATGGTGACACTCAAGGACGCCGAAATAGAACAGATTCAGGACCGTCTGGTGGACCTGTTCTCGGTCATCGAAGTGCATAACAAGTCTGGCCGTCAGCTGGAGGATTCAGGCGCACAGCCTTATTTCTTCGGGCTGGTGGTTTCCGGGCGTCCGGAGTACGACGGGCGCGCGGCCCGCGTCGGTGAAAAAGACGAGGAGTGAACAACTGCCGGGCGCTTCGCCGCTTCTGTGTGGCATGGCCCGGCAAGAACCAACCGTTCACAGGAGTGCGCGGACAGTACAGAAAACGGGGCGCAGAACCGCAACCCGGCCGTCATCAGTCAGAACAGGGATGAGATGAATGAATGCTCCAGTCGTAGAAAAACTGCGTCAGTTGTTCGGCGAACGCTTGAGGCTCGAACAGGGAATCCGGCAACAGTTCTGCCAGGCGCCTCCCGGCATCGAGCTGAGTCCCCCCGATGCGGTAGTGACCGTTCGCAGCGAAGACGAAATCGTTCAGGTCGTGAAGCTTTGCCGTGAGTACGGCGTGGCGCTGATCCCGTCGGGTGCGCGTTCGTCCCTCGAAGGGCAGATCAATGCGCCACAGGGTGGCGTCTGCGTCGACTGCTCGGAAATGAACGCGATTGTCGATGTGAACGTCACCGACATGACCGCCACGGTTCAGCCGGGCGTTACCCGCGAGCAACTCAACAGCCACTTGCGTGAGACCGGACTGTTCTTTTCCGTCGATCCTGGCGCCAACGCTTCCATGGGCGGAATGGCGGCGACCCGTGCATCGGGGACCAACTCGGTGCGCTACGGGACCATGGCCGGGAATGTCAAAGCCGCACGCTGGATCATGGCGGACGGCTCGGTCGCCGCCATTGGTTCCCGCGCGCCCAAATCGGCCATGGGTCTGGATCTGCTGGCGATTGCCATCGGTTCAGAGGGCACTCTGGGCATCTTCAGCGAACTGCAAGTGCGCCTGCATCCGGTGCCCGAGGCCATTGTTGCCGGTGTCTGTTCGTTCGACTCGGTGGATAACGCGGTACAGACGGTGGCCAGTGCCCTGGGCCAAGGACTCTCGATCGCCCGGATCGAGCTGCTGGATGCCACGGCGGTGCGTGCGTGCAATGCCTATTCTGCGGCACTGGGGCTGGTGGAAACGCCGCATCTGTTTCTGGAGTTCCACGGCGACCGGTCGACGGTCGCCAGCAGTGTCGAGCTGTTCAAGGATTGCGCCGGTGAGTACGGCGGGCAGGTCAGGATCTCTGAGCGCCTTGAAGAACGCACGGCCCTGTGGAAAGCCCGACATGACGCCTGGTGGGCCTTTCACGCTTTTTACAAAGGCCGCAAGGGGCTGGCCACCGATGTCTGCGTCCCGCTGTCCTGTCTGAGTGCCTGCATCAGCGCCACGGCCGCCGACATTGCGGCCTCCGGTCTTGATGCGCCGCTTATCGGTCATGTCGGTGACGGTAATTTTCACCTGCTGATCATGCTCGATGAAGGTGAAGACGAAAGTGCGGACATTCAGGCGTTCCTCAGCCGGCTGTCGAGTCGCGCGTTGTCGTTCGGCGGCACCGTCAGCGGCGAGCACGGGGTAGGGCAGGGAAAACTGAAGTGGATGTCGGCGCAACACGGCGCAGCGCTGCAATTCATGAGAGCCATCAAATCGGCCCTGGATCCGGACAACCTGTTCAACCCCGGCAAGATGTATCAATCGTTACGGGTTGACGCTCGATAACGGTCGAATTTTTGTTTTTAAGGATGGATGTGAAAGATATGGATCATATTTTGATAGTGGGCATCAACAAGGTCTCCATCAAGTACGTGTGCGAGGCGATCCGCGGTGCGGGCTTCGAACCGATACTGTCCGTTGATCCCTCGGGTTTTCATGGCGCGGCGAAAAACGTGTTCGAAGGGGTCACCTGCATTCCTGCCTTTACCGACAGAGTCGCGCTGTCCGCTTACCTGAACGCCCATCCCGCACTGGTTGGCGTGATTCGCAGCATCACGACATTCTTTGACGAGTTGTTCCCGGTCGTATCCGCGATTGCCGAAGAATTCGGCTTCAAGGCGCCGCCTGAGGTGTTTGCCCGGCTGTCCTCCAAGGGCTTCGTCGGCCGCTTGATCCCGGAACATGTGCCCGCCGAGACCTGTGTGTCGCTGAGCGATGGCGACGTGGTCATTCCCTGGCTGACACCCGGGCAACAAAACGATGTGGTGCTCAAACCCTCGGTCGGCTCTGGCGCGGTGGCCACCACCCTGCTCTCGATTGCACCGGACGCTGACCCTGGCGCAGTAATCCGCGCCGCCATCCTGAACAGCGGAATCGACGACCCGCAAGACACTGCCTGGATTGTCCAGGCGCATTGCGCGGGTGATCTCGTCAGCCTGGAAGGCTTTGCCCAGGAGGGGCGGGTGGTCTTCCTCGGACTGTCCAGGCGCGACCGAGTGGGATTCACGGAGGTTGCCAACCAGTTCCCGGCCGACGCCCGCATGGCCTTGCCCGTGCGTGCGAAAATCGAGAAGGCGGTCCGCGATCTGATTGCCCGTTCAGGGTTCGACAATGGCTTCTTCCATTGCGAGTTCATTGCGAACGACGCCACGGCTTATCTGATCGATGCCAACATGGGGCGCCTGGGCGGCGCGAGCATCGTTGAACAGATTGCGCTGGCCTACGATCTGGCGCCAGCGACCGTCCTGCAGCACGTGGCGCTGCTGCCACTGGGCTTGCTGGAGGCTGCGCTTCAATACCAGCCGGTCGAATCTTGCCGCCAGACCCTGAGCTACTGGTACTGCCTGGATCACGAAGCCGTCGTGCATGACTGGGAGATTCCGCCGATGGCTTCCATTCACACGCCCATTGCCAACGTCGGCAGCGTGATCCAGCCCATCGGCACGTCCGACTACGCTTGGGTCGGCATGCTCACCGGCTATGCCGATGTCGTCGCGCGCGAGATTGGCCAGGTACGTGTCCTGACCGATCGCGGCCCTAGAAGCCCGGTATTCAAATGATTTACTTCGTCCGGTTTCTTTCGTCCGCGGCCTGGAGCTGTTTTTATCCGTTCATGGCCATTTGGCTCAATGCCTCCGTGGGTCTCAGTACCAGTGCGGCGGGGATCGTTGTCGGGTTCGCGATTGTCTCCAACCGCATCGGCGCATTGGCTTTTCAGGGCATGCTGGACAAGGTCGAGCGACGCCGGGAAATAGCCCTGGCCTTGTTCTGTGTGGCGGTGGCGGCGCTATTGATGCTGGTCACCGCCGCGATGGGCATTACCAACGTGTTGATCTGGGTCGTACTGGTTGTGGTGTTCGGTGTCTCCAATTCGATCGCCACGATCTCGCAGATTTCCTACATCGTGCAGTACTTTCGCGAGGGCGAGCACGAACGCGTGCTCTCTTACGAGAATGTTGCGGCGAACGCAGGGGCCGGGGTCGCGCCGTTCGTGGCGTCGTTGATTCTTGCCGGCACCGGTTACTGGTTTGTCGCCCTGCCGCTGTTGTTGGGCGTGCTGGCCACGGCTTCCACGCGGCTGATTCCGCAGGTCGCGCGTAGTGCAGGCGTGGCGTTTGCCGCGCGTGCTTCCACGCCGGGCGAAACCGAGGCATCGCCCAAGGTGGTGGCGTTCATGGCGATCAACTTTCTGACCATGATCGGCTATGCGCAGTTTTATTACGTGTTCCCTACCTATGCCACCGAGCGCTTTTCCAGTGAACTGGTCGGCGTGCTGTTTCTGGTGGCCAGCGGGATCATCATCTTCAGCCAGGTTTACGTGACCTCATTCGCGCAGCGTGTCTCGCGGTTGTGGCGGGTCATCGTTTCCAACCTGTTGATCGGCGCGGGCTGCCTGCTGTTGATCATTTCGTCACAGGCGCAGGCGATCCTGTTTGTCGTGGTGGTGTTTATCGTGATCGGCGAGATGATCTGCGGCCCGCTGTACCAGGCTCAGGCCGTGAAGATCTGGCGCGGGCGCAGTTCCGTGGCGATGGCCGTGCAGACCTGTGTCTGGGGCGCTGCCGAAGCTACCGCCGCCGTGCTCGGCCTGCTGGCAGTGGCCAACGAGCTGAGCTTCATGTCGTTTCTGTTGGGGTTTGCCGCCTGCGTCATCGCCGCCGTGGGCGCCTGGGTATCGATTGCGCTCAAACGCCCGTTGATCGGCATCGACGTGGAACAGCGCTCAGTCCCGGTTGCCTGATGGCTCGGTGCGGCAGGCAGCGGTCTTGGCGGTCAACTGTTCGCGACAATAGTCGGCGAACAGCTGTGCCGGTTTGGTCAGTTGCCCGCGCTTGAGCCACGCGGCGACCAGACCTGAGCCGGTGACGTCTTCGACGATGTCCACGCACACCACTTTCTTGCCGTCATAGGTGCATTCCGAGTGGGGCCGGGTCACCAGGATCGAGAAACCGAAACCCTGACCGACCATGCCCCTGACCATCTCGATCGACGGCGAGCTGAACTCGATGCGCGGGGTCAGGCCCAGTTCCTCGAACAGGCTGACGAAGTAGGTTCGGCTTGGCTGCACGTCGAGCAGAATCATCGGCTCCAGACACAGATCGCGCAGCGACACTTGCTTGTACTGGGCGAAACGGTGGTCGGCCGGCAATAGCGCATACGGCCGTTGCGCCGGCATCAGCGGCTCGGTCTGGATGGTGGCATCGAGTTCGTGTTCATAGAGGATCACCAGGTCGAAACTGCCCGAGGTCAGGCCTTGCACCAGTTCCTGTTGCTCGCCGTCGCGGATGCGGATTTTCACGCCCGGATACAGCGCGGAAAACCCGGCGATCAATTGCGGCAGGTACAACGGCGCGACGGTTTCGAAGCAGCCGATGTCGATCTGTCCGGCGACGATGTCGTTATCGGCGAGGGCGTTCTGCTCGAACTCCCGAGCCATGCGCAACAGCTCCTGCGCCTTGCGAAAGAACCGTGCACCGCTCGGCGTCAGGGATACGCCCTGAGCGTGATGGCGAATCAGCAGTTGCACCGCGAAGCTGTCTTCCAGACCTTTGATCGCCGTAGAGATCGCCGGTTGTGCGATGTACAGCTTGCGCGAGGCTTCGGCAACGCTGCCGCATTCGACGGTGGTGATGAAGTATTTCAACTGACGCAAATTGTAGGCGGCCACGGCAAACCTCAGGACGAGCGGACTCGACTTCCAAGCAATTTGTGCGCCGCCGCGTCCGCTGCGCGACGTTGTTCTTATCCTTGAACCTTAGTCATCCACAGCGGTTTTGGGGAAACCGATTGAGCAGTTTTTTCATTGCCTGCGAAGACATTTTTACTAATTTTCGCCCGTCCGGGCCTGCGCCACCATCGACTGCACAATAACGTCCAAGGAGCATTCGACGTGTTCGAACTTGCAGAGTGGCAGCGCCAGGCCGGTGCCTTGAAGTTTCCCGATCGAGCCGTGATCAACGGCCAGCACTGCGCCGCGCAATCGGGGCAGACGTTCGCCGCGATCAACCCCGCCACCGGCCAGTTGCTGGCCAATGTCGCGGCCTGTGGCGGGGCGGATGTGGACGCGGCGGTACGTAACGCGCGACATGTGTTCGAGGCCGGCATCTGGGCGCAACGCCCGCCCGCCGAGCGCAAGCAAGTGCTGCTGCGCCTGGCCGAGCTGTTGATGGAGCATCGTCAGGAGCTGGCCCTGCTCGACTCGCTGAACATGGGCAAACCGGTGATGGACGCCTACAACATTGATGTGCCGGGCGCCGCCGGGGTGTTTCGCTGGTACGCCGAAAGCATCGACAAACTCTACGACCAGATCGCTCCCGGCGCCGTCAATGTGCTGGCGACCATTACCCGTGAAGCACTGGGTGTGGTGGCAGCGGTGGTGCCGTGGAATTTCCCGTTGGACATGGCCGCGTGGAAGCTTGCGCCAGCGCTGGCGGCGGGTAACTCAGTGATCCTCAAACCGGCCGAACAATCACCGTTTTCCGCGTTGCGTCTGGCCGAGCTGGCACTGGAAGCGGGCCTGCCACCGGGCGTGCTCAACGTGTTGCCGGGGCTTGGCGAGCAGACCGGCAAAGCCTTGGGCCTGCACGCGGATGTCGATTGTCTGGTGTTCACCGGCTCGACGCAGGTCGGCAAATATTTCATGCAGTACTCGGCGCAATCCAACCTCAAACAAGTGTGGCTGGAGTGCGGTGGCAAGAGTGCCAATCTGGTGTTCGCCGATTGCCGGGATCTGGACCTGGCGGCGGAAAAAGCCGCTTTCGGGATCTTCTTCAATCAGGGCGAAGTGTGTTCGGCCAACTCGCGACTGTTGGTCGAGCGTTCGATCCATGATGCGTTTGTCGAACGCCTCAAAGCCCAGGCCGAGCGCTGGTTGCCGGGTGACCCGCTCGACCCGCAAAGTCGTGCCGGAGCGATCGTCGATCACCGGCAGACGGCGAGCATCATGCGCGCCATCCGCGAGGCCGGGCAGGCGGGTGCGAGCCTGGTGTGTGGCGGTCAGCAACGGCGCTTCAACGGCTCGGACAACTTCATCGAGCCGACGATCTTCACCGGCGTGAGTGCCGAC
>Ga0209426_1000093_pt1 | contig 154678 bp, 134 predicted proteins | sample Deesub1362B_J571_FD_187697 | JGI IMG/M metagenome (GOLD analysis project Ga0209426, IMG submission 187697) | Deep oceanic, basalt-hosted subsurface ecosystem from Juan de Fuca Ridge flank, Pacific Ocean, CORK Borehole 1362B_J2.571 (SPAdes)... ...
AACACCGGGTAGGATGGAGTCCCTGCCCTGAAAGGGTTTGACCAATCGAGTACGGCACCAAACATCAGAGGTGATACGGCACCCGCCCCGAAGCCCAAAAGCGATCTCAGTCCAAAGGCAGTCCCTAGATAAGAGGGTCGAACCTCCTCCGTTAAGGCTGCTGAAAGTACCGGAGAGTCCCCTAACGCGGAAAAAGCATAAACGAGACCAATACCAATGGCCAGGATCAAGGACCATCTTATAGACCATCCGAATACAAACGAACAGGCCGTGCTGATACCGGAAATGACAAGCAAGATACGAGCTCGTCCGAGGCGGTCTGAGAGGAACCCCATGGTGAACGAGGCAAGCAGACCGGTCATATGAAACCCTGCTGTGATGTAGGAGCCCAATCCGACCGAACTCAGTGCCTCCTTCCCAGTGACAGCTAGGCATGCAGCCAGAAAGGCAGGGGTCCAGGACCACATGCCCTGAAGCTCCCAGTTGTGGCAGGTATATCCCGCAATTAAGAGCATGGCGGGTTTGTTCCTCAGCACCTCTTTTGTGAACCGGTCCCCTTTCAGGCGGGGCTGAACGGGCACATCGGTCCCTGCCACTGTGATCCATGCAAGGATGGCCCCTGCCACGGGCCCCAGGGAGGTTAAGAGAAAAGAAAGCCTGTACCCACCTGCGGGAATGGCGAAACCGCTCAAAAGCAGAGACAGTGCATAGCCGAAGGAGGTGCTGGCGATAAAGGCTCCAGTCGCTGTCCCCCGTCGCTGGACCGGATACCGGCGGGCCAGAATCATCAGGCCTGTGGTATATGTGCCGCCCAATGAGCATCCCACCAGCGTGTAGAGGATAAGCCCGGAGAGATATCCGCGCGCGAACAAGGCGAAGGCAAGAGAGGCCAGCGCCCCCGCCGACATGGAACCCAGGTAGACGGGTTTGGCACCGACCCTGTCCGAAAGGCTGGACAATATCACCAAAGATACCGCATATCCGATCTGGAATCCCGTGACAATCGACCCCGCTTCTGCCCCCGACATATTCCATTCATGTTGCAATACGGGAAGAGCAGCGGCACATGTCATGATGACGATGCCGCAAAGGGCCCTGGCAGAACAGATCCCCGCAAGCCACCAATCAAGCCTCATTGTTCCTTCCCCCGACAAACAGACCAACTATAGTCCTGAATTTTCGCTGCCCGCAAGGGCCGCGGGGAAAGAGAGGTTTGAAAACTCCCCGAAGGACGATAGAACCCATCTATATCACCGGGCTGTGAAGATATCCTCTGGGCTCTGCACTCTGAGAGTTTTCAGGGTACTTTAAGGAGAGATGGCGGATGAAAAAATAATGCAAAGATGTAGTCCACAAAGAAGGAGAAACTTCGGAAATAACCTAAATCGAGTTATCCACGCATCGAGGAGAGGCGCAAGGGAGCCAACCTCTATGGCTCTCCGGGCAATCCTTCGAGAAAGGGAGCAATGGCAGGACTAGGGGTGGAAGACTCCGGGCCCCCGAGCGGGGGAGCTCATGGTCCCGGCGGCCTGACCAGCCATGAGCCGACCACTATGCTTTCTGCACTACCTTTTTGGTAAATGTCATGCCCCATCGTTATGGGATACCCTCACCCCTGTGCCTTACACCAGCTCTTCAGTGAGGGAAAGCTGTTTTCCACATAAAACAACCCCTTGACTCCGTTAAGGAAAATCAAGGGGCTATGGCTTTTCTGGTGGTCCCAACGGGACTCGAACCCGTGTCTTCGGCGTGAGAGGCCGATATCCTAGGCCACTAGACGATGGGACCACAGATTCGTCGGAGAGTAAAGACCCGACCCTTATGTATATGGCTGAGGGGCAGGGATTCGAACCCCGACTCGCAGATCCAGAGTCTGCTGTCCTGCCATTAGACGACCCCTCAACAAAACCAGTCTTTATATTCTAAAAGGAAGGCCATGAACCGTCAAGAAAATTCCTCCTTCCGCCCTCCTCACCATCAAAGGCTTTGGTCTCTCAAACCCTCTCCCAAAGGGCGAGGAATTTCTCGCGGCTGATCCGCAAATAATCCCGGTCCGGGGCGAAGATCTCGAGGGTGACAGTCCCGTCGTAGCCGATTCCTTTGAGCTCCTTTAGAATCGGCTCCAGACGAAGGGTTCCCACTCCGAGTGGAAGGTGCTCGTCCCGATCGCCTCGATTGTCGCTTACGTGGATATGAAAGATCCGATCCGGGAACCGACGGATGAAGCTTACAGCACGCTCCCACCCCCCTTGGATGGCAGCATGTCCCACATCGAGGGTCAGCCCCACATGGGGAAATTCCCGTAACAGGGGATCGAATTCCTCCGGGGTCACCATCCATCGGGCTTTGGGAAACATGTTCTCAACACAGACTCGAAGACGACTCCGTCCAGCCTCCAGGAGAATCGTCCTGAGGGAATCAAGAGCTGCCTTACCACTCTCCTCCATCACGTAGGCCCCAAGCCCGAAGACGGCCCCGGGGTGGATCACCACCTTTTCGCATTGGAGAAGGGCGGCGGCGCGCAACCCCTCCACACACTCCAGAATCGAGGCCTCCCGGATTCGTGGTGAGAGGTCCGCCGTAGAGACGAACGCGGGAAGGTGACATATCAACCCCAGCCCGGACCGCTCCAGATTCCTTCGCAGATCCGCTGCGTCCTCCACCACCCCGCCCACCCAAGCCCGAGGAGGATCCATGGCCAACTCCAGGTAATCGAAACCCAAAGCGGCCACGGTCTCGATCTCCTCCGCCAAGGGTCGAACGGGAAAGTTCATGGCGCCGAAACGCATCGGTTCACTCACTCCCGGGAAGGGTGGCGTCCAGGCGTAAGGCCCGGATGGATTCTTCACGGATGAGCCGGGAGACCTCCTTCTTCAACTGCACGAACTCCGGGCTTGACTTGATCTCGAAATCTCTCGGGCGGGGGAGAGGGACGTCCAGTACGGCCTTGATCCTTCCGGGCCGGGCGGTCATGACAAAGATCCTGTCGGACAGGAATATGGCCTCCTCCACGTCATGGGTAACGAAAAGGATCGTCTTGTGAAGCTCCTCCCAGATCTTGAGGAGGAGCTCCTGCATGAGGGCCCGTGTCTGGGTGTCCAATGCCCCGAAGGGCTCGTCCAGAAGCAGGATATTGGGATCGTTGGCCAAGGCCCGTGCAATGGCCACCCGCTGTTTCATCCCTCCGGAGAGACTTTTGGGATAGGCCCGCTCGAAGCCCGAAAGTCCGATCTTCTCTACATAGGAGAGCGCAATGCGTTCCCGGCTTTGCGCTGGGATCCCGGAGAGCTTGAGCCCGAACTGAATGTTGTCCAAGACGGTCAACCATGGAAAGAGAGTATAGCTCTGAAAAACCATCCCCCGATCTTTTCCCGGGCCCTCAATGCGCCTTCCGTCCAGGAGGGCTTCTCCTCCCGTGGGAGGGGTCAGGCCTGCCAGGATACGAAGCAGGGTGGACTTTCCGCAGCCCGACGGACCCAGGATCGTCGCAAATTCTTGGTCCCGGATCTCCATGTTGATGCCGTCCAGGGCGGTCACCTCCACCCCATGAGATCGGAAAGACTTGCGAAGATCGAGGATCTGGAGTCGGATCGTGTTCATACGTTCCATGGGAAGAGTCTCTTGTAAATCCACTTGAACAGGATATCCGTAAGGAGCCCCAGAAACCCTATGGTGATGATGGCGAAGATTATGCTTCCGGTCTGAAGCAGCCTCTGAGCATTGAGAATCCGGTAACCGATTCCCGCTTCACTGGCCACCAGTTCCGCCACGATGATGTAAGTCCAAGCCCAGCCGATGATGATTCTGAGGGTATCGACGATCCCGGGTAGACTGGCCGGAAGCAGCACCCTCCATACCACCTGGGACTTGCTCGCCCCCAGGGTATAGGCGGTCTCCACCATCTCCTGAGGCACACCCTTGGCCACTACCACAACCATGAGCACGAGCTGAAAGAAACTCCCCACAAAGATGATGGCCACCTTCTCCACGTCTCCGATACCCAGCCAAAGGATGAAAAGCGGGATAAAGGCCGAGGCGGGCATATACCGGACGAACCCGATGAGGGGTTCCACCAGGGACTCCACCACACGGAAGGTCCCCATCAGGAGCCCCAGCGGCACTCCGAGCACGGCGGCCAACAGAAACCCAAAGAAGATGCGATAGCTGCTGGCAAAGATATCCAGGAGAAAGTCGAATTCCCGGAACAGGACGATACCTGAGCGAAGCACATTCTGAGGGGAGGGCAGGAAGAAGGGTTTGATGTAGCCAGTCTTGGTAAGCAGCCACCACCCGAGAAGGATCAGAACGAATCCCCCCACTCCCAAACAAAGTTGAAGCCCCCGCGGAACGGGGGCCCTCGGTGTAAAGAGGGACTTCCAATTCATGGCAAGACCTTCTTGCCCTAGGCGTTCTTTGGAGAACGCCGCTCCTTTTGAAGGGCTGCAGCAGCTGCAGCCGGCCTGTTATTGTACGAAGGAGCCGTCGATCACCTCTGCAGGCTCGATGGGTTTGGGGATCTGCTTGGTCTTGAGCCAGAGGTCCACAGCCCTCCGAACTACATCGTAGAGAAGACCCGGCTTGTCCGGAGTCCCGAAGTAGCGGCGATTCTCCTCGGGCCCATAGAAACGCACGTCCTTTAGATAGGAGGCAAAGGCCTCGGGTTTGTCGCCCGTGAATTTGGCCATGATGGCGTTGGCCTCTTGGGGATGGGCCTTGTGAAAGGCCAAGGCCTCATACCAGGCCTCCACGATCTTTTTCACCACGTCCCGATGATCCTTGATGAATTCAGGAGAGAAGGCCAGAGAATCCACGATGACTCCGGGGGTCTTGCTGCTGTCCAGAAGAATATGTCCGTTGCCCTGTTGGGCAGCCTTGGAGAGATGGGGCTGCCATGTGATGGCCGCGTCCACCTTCCCGGCCACGAACGCCGAGGCCGCATCCCCTGCCTTCATGTCGAGCATATGGATGTCCGAGAGGGTCATTCCGTGCTGGGTCAGGACGTAGTTGATCCAGAATAGCGTGGCCCCGCCCTTGTGGCCAGCCACTCTTTTCCCCTTGAGGTCCTTGATGGTCTTGATGGATTTCACGGCAACGATACCGTCCCCTCCGTAGGAATCATCCAGGGCCAGAACCTGCTTGACCGGGATCCCATTGGCCGCGGTGATCACATGGGCGTCGACCGTTGTACACATCCCCTGGAGGCGTCCTGCAGCCAAGGCCGCGCGCCGGTCGGTTACGCTTTCGACGATCTTGACCTCCACGTCCACCCCACGCGCCTTGAAGAACCCTTTCTCCTGGGCCAAGTAGAGAGGAGCGTACCCGATCCAGTTGGACATCCCTATGAGGACCTTCTCCCCCGCAAAGAGGTGAACAGGCAGAAACACCACTGACATCGCAGCGACCAGCAATATCCATCCCATGGTCCGTCTCATCGATCTTTCCTCCTTTCAATGGATGGAAATCACACGGAGAGCTATCCTATCCACAGCCGGCCCACAGTGTCAAGGAGATCGACATCCCTGCGGGGGATCCTCCATCGGCTCGTAGGACATAAAATCAGCACCTCTGGATTCGTACAGCCGTAAACCCGTCCATCCCGTGACGATTCGGAAATGTACGGAAAACGCCTTGGGAATCCACCAAGATCTGTGCAGCAGGAGGAAGGCCTTCCGCGGATTCAAGGAGGCGAAACTGCCGATTCTCCTTCAGGAATGCTTCCACCACACCGAGAGTCTCCTCAGGGGTATGGGTACAGACGGCGAAAAGGAGCACTCCCCCAGGGCGAAGCCTGGGGGCCAAGCTCTCCAGGAGGGCCCTCTGGAGGGCTGCAAGCTCTTTCACATCCTGCGGCCTTCGCCTCCATTTGATATCAGGATGCCGTCGAATTACCCCCAGGCCCGTGCAAGGGGCATCCAGCATGATGCGATCATAGGGCTCGAGGGGAAGCGGAACCGGTCTGCAGAGATCCTCCACCTTCAGGCGAATGCACCGGATCCCCAACCTTCGGACCTCGGACTCCACCAACTGAAGCCTCGAGGGGTGGATGTCCACGGAGAGGATCTCCCCCCTGTCCTTCATGAGCTGGGCAATGTGGGTTCCCTTCCCTCCCGGGGCAGCACAGGCATCCAAGACCCGTTGGCCGGGCTCCACCTGAAGCCAGCGGGAGATCAACTGCGCGGCCTCGTCCTGAACCGAGAAATAGCCCTCCCGAAAGGCCTGCAGGGTATCGATCGGCCTTGGAAGTTCTTGGACCAGGAGCCCATCGGGACTGTAGGAAGTCATGGAGGTCCGAACCCCCTCTTTTTCCAGGAGATGCACCAATTGCTCTGGGGTTATCTTGAGGGAGTTGCATCGCAGAACCAGAGGAGGAGGCTGATTGTTGGCCTCGCAGAGGGCCCGGGTTTCCTCCTCACCCCACTGCTCCAGCCACCGTTCCACCATCCATCGCGGATGGGAGGTCTCTTGGGCGATCCGGTCCTCGGGAGACAGTTCCCGCTCCAGAGAAAGAAGCTCCCGTCCCCGTCTCTGGACCTCACGAAGAACCGCGTTGACCAAACCCCCGGCATGCGGAAGCCCCAAGGAGCGGGCCAACTGAACGGCCTCATGGACCGCCGCGTAGTCGGGGATGCGGTCTAGGAAAAGGAGCTGATAGACGCCCATCCGAAGCAGGACGAGCAGTTTGGGATGTAACCGGCGGAGGGGCCGATGACAGACCCGACTCAGGACGAGGTCCAGGGACTGCTGCCACCTGAGAGTGCCCAAGACCAGTTCCCGGACCAGCCTGCGGTCTTCAGCAGGGAGGAGAGGGCCTCGGCCGAGGCGGGAGTCGAGCAGGAGGTCCGTGTAAGCATCATCCCGATGGGTCCTCCAGAGGATTTCCCATGCCATGCGGCGGGGATCCGCCGACGCCTGACCTCGGACCTCCATGCCCTTCAGGGCCTTCAACGATGGGGCACAACACTCCTCCTCATCATGCCGCCATCCGGAGGAGCCTCTGGATCCGCTTCTCCATGGGAGGATGAGTGCTGAAGAGGCTCATCACCCCTCCTCCGCGAAGCGGATTCACGATGAACATATGGGCCGTTGCCGGGTTAGCCTCCATAGGTATCCGGGAGACGCCCACGTGAAGTTTCTCCAACGCCGATGCGAGGGGCCTCGGATCCCCCACCAATCTGGCACCACCCTCATCCGCCAGATACTCCCGAGATCGGGATATGGCCATCTGGATCAGCATAGCGGCCACGGAGGCGATCATGGAGAAGAGAAAGACGAAAAAGATGTTCGCTGCTCCTCCCCCTTCCTCATCGTCGCCAGTTCCTCCGAAGATGGCGCCCCAGCGGGCCATGGTGGCCAACAGGCTGATGGCGCCCGCCAAGGTGGCCGCAATGGATCCGATGAGAATGTCCCGATTTCGGATATGGGAGAGCTCATGGCCCAGCACTCCCATCAGTTCATCCCGCCCCAAAAGGCGAAGGATCCCTGTGGTGACCGCCACAGCGGCGTGGTTGGGACTCCGGCCTGTGGCAAAGGCATTGGGGGCGTCGTTTTCGATCACATAGACGCGTGGCATGGGAAGCCCCCCCCGCATGGCCAGCTCCCTGACCATGGAGAGCAACTCAGGAGCCTCGGCCTCGCTTACCTCCTTGGCTCTGTACATGGACAGGACGATGCGGTCGCTGAACCAGTAAGCGGCAAAGTTCATGGCCCCTGCGAGGATCAACGCGAAAAGGGCCCCCTGTCTCCCGCCCAATGCCTGTCCCGCCAAGACCAAAAGAACCGTAAGAAGGGTCATCAAAAGGCCCGTCTTTAACGTGTTCATATCGTCCCACCCTCCCAAGTCACCGCAAGTCTTTCTTGCGGATCTACTTTTTCTTCCGTCGTCATATTAAAATTTTACTATAGTCCCTTTAGGGGTCAATCCCTCTAAGGGGTATAATCGAGCCTAAGCCTCATCCGAGCATCGAGCCGGCAATGGACGGATACCCCTGCAAAAAGACAGTGGCCCTCATGGAGGGTCGGCCCTCCAACTGGATCTCCACGAGGGCTAGATAGCCGTCCCCGGTCTGGACCCAAAGATCACCCCCCGAGGCCCGAACCACCTGCCCCGGCTTCCCCAAGGAGGGACCTTCGCGCACCGAGGCTCGATGAACCTTCAGGCGCTTGCCTTCCCAGAAAGTGAAGGCCCCGGGCCAGGGAACAAGGGCCCGCACCCGCCGATGCAGCATCTCCGCGGTCTGCTCCCAGCGGAGCTCGCCATCGCTCTTCTTCAGTCGCGGGGCGTAACTCGCCTCTTCCTCTCGCTGAGGGATGGGTCTGAGAGTACCCTCCTCCAGGCCCTGGAGGGTATCAATGAGGGCTTCCGCCCCAACTCGGGCAAGACGTTCCCCGAGCTCCAGGGCGTCTTCCTCCTCTCCGATGGAGATAGTTCGGGCCATAAGGATGTCCCCCGCATCCAACCGCTCGACCATACGGATCACGGAGACTCCCGTGACGACTTCCCCTTGAAGGAGGGCCCAAGCAATGGGCGCTGCGCCCCTGTACTTGGGCAAAAGCGAGGCATGGACATTGATGCATCCATAGGGGGGGAGGTCCAGGACCTCCCTGGGGAGGATCTTTCCATAGGCCACCACCACCCCGATATCGGGCCTCATCTGTTCCATCTCTTGGAGGAACGCTTCATCCCGTAGGGAGTCGGGGGTCAGGACCGTGAGTCCCGCTTCGTGAGCCAAGGATTTGACTGGGGAGGGGCTCAGCCGCCTCCCACGCCCGCGGGGCCGATCGGGCTGGGTGACTACGGCCGCCACCTGATGGGGACTCTCCACCAAGGCCCGCAACGATGGAACAGCAAACTGCGGGGTCCCGAAGAAGACCACACGAAGGCTCATCCGGCCGCCTGATGTTGCTCTTTCAGTCTCTTTTTCCGGTAGATCTCGCGTTTCAAGCGACTGAGGCGATCTATAATGAGGCGTCCATTGAGGTGATCGATCTCGTGTTGCAGAACGATGGAAAGAAGCCCTTCGGCCTCAATCTGCAAGGGCCTTCCATCGAGATCCAGTCCCGATACCCGAATGCGCTCATAACGGGGCACCTCAACGCTGAGTCCCGGCACACTGAGGCACCCCTCTTCCCAAAGGACCTCGCCCTGACCCTCCTCGATCACGGGATTGACGAGGGCCAAAGGCTCGAGGCCCTCCTGCTGGGAGGAGACATCCAGGACGACGACCCGAAGGAGACGGCCCACTTGGGGGGCGGCCAATCCGATCCCTGGGGCCTCGTACATGGTATCGAACATGTCCTGGATGAGTCTCCGGACCCCAATGTCTACAACTTCCACAGGCTTGGAGATCTTCCTGAGCGAGGGATCCGGATATTTCAGGATGGGAAGAACGCTCACGGCCCTTACCTTGCCATAAAAGACGCTAAGATGTACTATAAATTTCTGCAGGAGGCAAGTCAAGAATCCCTGTGAAAAGGCAGGATTACCTTTGTAAGGAGCCGAAATGAGGGATTCGGTCAAAATCGCCCCCTCACTTCTGGCCGCGGATTTCTCGCGCCTGGCCGAAGAGATTCGGGCATTGGAACGTGCCGGGGCCGATTGGCTCCATGTGGACGTCATGGACGGCCATTTCGTTCCTAATATCACTATCGGCCCTCCGGTCGTTGAGTCCATCCGGAAGGTGACATCCCTCCCCCTGGACGTCCACCTGATGATCCACCGACCGGAGCGGTACGTGGGGGACTTCGTTAGGGCTGGAGCTGACATCCTCTCGGTCCATGTGGAGGCATCTGTGCATCTCCATCGGGCCCTGGAACGCATCAGGGCCCTGGGGGCACGACCGGGGGTTGTCCTGAATCCGGCCACACCCATTCACCACCTGGAACACGTCCTTCATGAAGTGGAGATGATTCTGATCATGACCGTGGACCCTGGATTCGGCGGCCAGAGGTTCATCCCCGGGATGCTCTCCAAGATCCGAGCACTCCGTCGCTGGTTGGACCGGGAGGGGGCCCCTGCAGAACTCGAGGTGGACGGAGGAATCAAGCTAGAGAACATCGCCGATGTGGCCTCTTCGGGCGCCACGGTCTTCGTCTCGGGGTCGGGGATCCTGAAGACCCCGGATTATGCGGCCACCATTTCGGGAATGAGAGAGGAGATCCGCAAGGCCCGGGCAGCAGGCGGAGGATTCCATGAGGCAAAAGGGATATCCCTCCCTGGAGGGGGATAAGATCCTCGATCCCCTTCCGGAATGGGAGGGAGAGGAAAGAGACCCGCGCAGACGGTCCCGAAGTCCGGCACCCCCCGGACCTCGAGGACGAAGGGGGAGTTTCCGAGTGCTGCTCGGATTTCTCCTGGGTCTTGTGCTGGGTTGGGGGCTTCATGCGGTTCTGTGGCAAAGTGCCCCCGGAAGACCGACTGAACAAAAGGGAATTCTGTCGCAGTTAAGGCACCCTGTGGTGGGAATCCGGTTGGAAAGGGCCCCACTGGGAGAGAAGGAGGGCATCTCCCGCCCTGCGGAGGAGTGGGTGGCCCGGCTGGGGGATCGCATCCGCATCCAATACGGGAAAGAGTCTCTCCGTTTCGTCGCACTGGAAGGTCGATCCTCTCCCATAAGCGCACTTCTGGGGCTCTTCCTCCCTGAGCCGCGTCTCTATCTCAATGATAGGCCCCTGGAGCCGGGTGTGGAAATCACCAAACTGATGAAGCCCGAGGAGACCCTGCGATACGAGCTGGTCATCCGCCAGTCTTCCGGGGAAAGGCCTCTGGGCGCGATCTCCGTCCATCTCCAGATGGACGGAAAAAGCTGGCTCGCCCGGGCTCGACTCCTCCTCGATCCCAAGGACAAAAGGCGCTGCCTGGAACAGGCCCTCCAGGCGAATCCGGAAGACACCGACATCCTCCTTGCCTTGGGGCGGCTCCTCCGGGATCAGAAAGACGTCAAAAGTGCCATCGCTTCCTTTGAACGAATTGTGCAGAAGGAGCCCTCCCATGTTGAGGCACGAAAAGCATTGGTGGAGCTCTACTGGAAGAATCAACCAACTAAAGCCCTCAAGACGCTGGAGGCGCTGATCAAACTCGACGCGGAGCATCGAATCGATTACTACAAGCAGGTGGCATTGCTCCAGGAGAGGCTCGGCCTCTCCTCGGCTGAGACCTATCGGAAGATCCTTTCGCTGCGAAAAAACGATCCCGAAGCTACGCAACGAATTCAGCAACAGTATGCCCAACACCTCAACCAGGCCAAACAATGGGAACGGAAGGGTGATCTCAGGAGGGCGATTCGGGCGGCAAAACAGGCCCTGGAGTATCAATCCACTCCGGAAGCCAGGAAATACCTGGCCGGCCTCTACAACAACATCGGCTTCGCCTATGCCAAGGAAGGAAACCTCCGGAGGGCTGTGGCCAACTACCTGGCATCCCTGGAGCTGGATCCGAATCCCGCCACTTATCTCAATTTGGCGCAGGCCTATGCCCGATCGAAAAAGACCTCCAAGGCCATCGACGCCTTGAAACGGGCCCAAGCCCTCTCCCCCAAGGACAGGAACCTGCAAAGGGGCATACTCCTGCTTTGGGCGGAGCTTTTCCTTTCCGAGAAGGAATACGGAAAGGCCGCCGAAAAGTACCGTGCCCTGGCCCGGCTCTTTCCAAAGGATCCGGAGGTCCATCAAGCCCTGGCTGCGGCCTATTGGAAGAAGGGGGACCTGAAGGGAGCCCTCTCCGCCTACAAGAAACTCATCCCTCTTATCTCATCCCGGCCCTCCAAGGAAAGAGCCGAGGTTTGGAAGTCTGTGGGGGATCTTCACCGCCTGCTGGGAGAACGGGGCAAGGACCTCAAAGCCCGCCTGGCCCATTATGACCAAGCCCTCAAGGCCTATGAGAAGGCCATCGACCTAAACGGGAAGGACAAAGAAGCCCAGGAACTCTGGGAGGCCGTGGCCGAAAAGAGGAAGGAACTGAAAATCAAACTCCTCCAGGCCTCTTAACCTTTCTCAGCGGGCCTCGACTCCCCCTCCGAGGCGAATAGACCCTGTTGTTGGAGTCTTCACTCGAGGCGGCGTAATCCTTGGTGAGACCGTCGGATCTCCTATTGCTTCCCTCGCGGGTTCGATCGAGGGCCAAAACACAGAAATTCTCTCTTTCTCTGAGAGATCACCCTTGGAAGGAAGAAAAGAACCGAACACTATCGTCAGGGAGAAGAGATCTCCCGCAAGGTCAAGACGAATCGTCCCCCTTCTCCCAGCTGACCCGGCCCCATGTAGAGATCCTGCTTCACGTCATATGTTCGATTAGGGAAAAGGTCCAGAACGATGCGAAGCCTCCGCTTTGCATGATGGATCCCCCACCGAACCGGCCCGCGAAGAAGCGGAAGGCGCTCCTTTGACAAGCGAGGCTTCCCCACAAGCTCTACAGGCTCGAGATCGATCACCAAGCGGGGGGGCTCCTTCAGGGGGAAGACCTTGGGACGATGGCCTCGATCCATTACCAAGACGATCTGAATCTCCCCTTCTCCGGAGGCGGTGCCATAAACATCCAAGACTCGAATGCATTCCCCCTCAACGTTGGCCCACCCTTGTGCATGAACAGGCCTTTCCGTCCCCCTCACGAGAAAAATCACGAGGAGCCCTGCGAGGATCAGCCACGTGCGTCCCACGAGGGCCGCAGTGCAACCGTCCCCCTTCTCCCTGAAAACAAAGCATCCGCATCTCATCCAGCCTCTCCCGACCTTCTGGGATCTCCGGCTCTCTCCTAATACCCCATGGACCGGCCGATGAGCACCACCGCCACATCCGAGAAGATCGGCCTTCGATGAAGGACCAAGCTGACGTTACAGATCCTCTGGGGGGAATCGCAATCCGTGCATTCCCCTCCCTTGGCACATGGGGTCTTCAACCCCAGGCGATGAGCGTTGACAGGGGCCGCGATTCGACGGATCCTACGATAGGCCTCGTCGAGATTCGACACAAGTTTGTTGATTCCTCCCACGAGGATGACCTTTCTCGGCCCAAAGGCCATGGCCGCCACCCGGTTACCCGACCCGTCCATATTTACGATCTCGCCGGATTCGGTCACGGCGTTGATCCCGCTTAGAAACAGATCACAGGTCAGCTGAGAGCGTCGGACCTTGAGGGCCTCATGGGGGTCTTCCACCTGCCAATGGTCAAAGAGAGTCTTCCCCTGTTCCTGAAGGACCTCGACTACACCCAATTCCCGAACGGTTACCGACCCCCCCACTCCAATGAAAGTCGCATCCCTGGCCTCCTCCAGGACCCACTGTGCTGCCGAGGTAGGAGCGGAAAAGTAGTGCGCACGGAAACCTCGGCCCCGTAGTGCCTTCAGGGTCTTCTGGATACGCTTTTCCTGTAGCCATCGTATGGATTCTTCCATCATTGCCTCCCGCCCGATATGAGTGTACCTCAGGGCACCGTCGAAGGGATGGATCCACCCTTACCTCCGGAGACCTCCTTACCTTTCGGCTGGAGCAGGAATCCTCCTTCCGTCCCAAAGGGATCTCGAGGCCGTAAGTGGATGCTTGGCCGTCACGGAAACAAAGAGGAGAGCCCGATGAACCTGTCCCCGAAGATCCCACCTCCGGGGAAATACTTACACTTCTCCGCTGGATCCAAAAAAGGAAACTCGGAAGCTCAAGAGGAGAGAAAGGATGGTCGGGGAGAGGCGATTTGAACGCCCGACCTCTTGCTCCCGAAGCAAGCGCTCTAACCAGTCTGAGCTACTCCCCGAATCCGGCTTTTCGGCCCAGGTCAGTGGACGGTCTCACCCGGATCCACTTTGGCAAGGATCTCCTCGTATTCGTCCACAAACTTATCCCGGAGCCTCTTGGAGACGTAGATGGGGACATGGAGTCGTGTAGCCAAGGCAATGGCGTCACTGGGGCGACTGTCCACGGCGATCTCCCCTTCAGCCGTCTCGATATAGATCAAGGCATAATAGATGTTCTCCCGCAGGTCCGTGATGACGATGCGGGTCACCTGCCCCTCCAACCTCTCAACCAGAGAGGCCATGAGGTCGTGGGTCAGCGGACGGGGGGTAGGGATCTTTCGCAAGGCGATGGAAATAGCGTTCCCCTCGAATGTGCCCACGAAGATGGGAAGGACCTTTCCGGACGCCTCATCCTTCAAAGCTACACGGAAAAGGGAGGACTCTCCGTCAAAGGTGACCTTATCCACAGAGACGGGAATCAGCTCTTCGTGATCCTTGATCATGGAGACCCAGGCTGACAAAGGCTCAGGTCAAGAATCGTCTTTCCTTTCCCACCCGCTTGCAGGGATTTACCCCCTTGCGAAAAGACTATAGCATAGTCCGGAAATCCGCGTCAACGAGGGTGGAACTCTCGGGGAGATAGGGAGATAGAAGGAATGACCTCGTCGGAGTGGATGGAGTGCCTCTTATTGACCCTGGGAGGCTATCTTCTGGGAGCGATACCGTTTGGGCTCTGGATCTCCGTAGGACTTCGAGGGGTCGACCCCCGTGGCGCGGGGAGCGGAAACATCGGGGCCACTAACGTATACCGAAGCGTCGGCCCCCTACTGGGCCTCCTGACCTTGATCTTGGACATGGGCAAGGGTTGGTTGCCCGCATTGGTGGCTCATCGGGTTTTGGATAATCCTTGGTTGACCACGATAGCTGCCTTGGGGCCTTTCTTCGGTCACCTCTTTCCGGTGTTCAGCCGATTCCGTGGGGGAAAGGGAGTAGCCACGGGAGCCGGTATCTTCCTGGCCCTGGCCCCCGAGTCCCTCCTCGGGGCGGTGGGGACCTTCTTGCTGGGTATCATCTGCACGGGGTATGTCTCTGTGGGGTCCCTTCTAGCGGCTCTCAGTCTCCCCTTCTGGATCGGCCTCATGATGGGCCTCCACCCCTTCGTCCTCCTCTCTTTTGTCCTAGGTGGCACTGTTTTCATGACTCATCGCGAGAACCTCCGAAGGCTTCGGGCAGGAACCGAATGGAAGTGGAGACGGAGGAATCCCGGAAGGAGGGATCAAAGTTGACGTATCCTTTTCACCTCCTTGCGAACCTTCTTCTTGGGTCTTCGAGCAGGACCTCTTTTTCGGGTGCCCAAGCCGGGAGAATCGTCCTCTTCATCGTTATCCCATGAGACTCCCTTCATCTCCTCCAGGAGGGCTGAGGTTAAGCGCTTTTCAAAGTTCTCGCTGGAGATCACCGAAGCCCCCAACCTCCGGCATGAACGGGACAACTCCCCATCGGAAGTGACCACCAGGGCCCCCTCGGGGGCATGGCGAATCATATCTCGAATCAGGTCGTCCGCACTCCTCCCTCCTCTGGAATATATCAATCGAATCCCCTTCTCCCGGCTCATGGATCCACCTCGGGAGGGATCTCCGTCGAAGACCAGAGTAATGGAGAAGCCCCGAATACGTTTGTAGCGTCGAAGGTCCTCCAAGAGAGCCTCCATGGCCATCTCCATGGAATTCCACCCGCCGCCATAGGTCTCGGATCTCCAGAGAAAATTGTAGGCGTCGATAATCAATCTTAGGGCCACTGGGATACTCCTGACACGAAATATACACCCCAACTGTCGGGGCCGCACCCGCCATTTTACCATGGAGTCCTTGAAATGTAAGGGGAAAAAGGAAAGAGACGAACTTGACCAAAACAGGAGAGAGTCGTATGATAATTTATTTCCAGGACAGATGTGACGTGCAGCCATCGATATGAAGGTACTTCTTCCTGGGTGTGGACCCCAAAGAGAAGGGACTCTAATCGGCAGGCTCAAAAGAGTTTTTCTCCCAAATGGGATGGTTGCTTGCCGGGCCGGATAGGATATCTTGAAGATGCCGTTGACCGTAGGATCAGAGCCGTAGTGGTGGTCTCTTCATGCTGACCAAACGGATTATCCCTTGCCTGGACGTGCGCCTCGACGAGACGGGGCGTGCAGTAGTGACCAAAGGGTTCCAATACGACGTCCGGGAGAGCAACGGAAGGGTCAGAAATTTGGGAGACCCGGTGGAGATGGCCCGATACTACGAAGAGGAGGGAGCCGATGAGCTGGTCTTCCTGGATATCACAAGGACGGCCCATGGTCGAAGCCCTCTCCTCGAGATCATCGAACGAGTGTCGGATCAGCTCTTCATGCCGTTGACCATAGGCGGAGGGATCCGATCCCTGAACGACGCCATCCTCTACTTCGAAGCAGGGGCCGACAAGGTCTCCTTGGGGAGCATGGCCGTGGAGATCGTAGAGGCCTACCAAAAGGGCGAAGACCATCCCGACCGAAATATTATCGAAGAGATCGCCAAACGCTACGGATCCCAGGCCTGCGTCATCTCTATTGATCCCCGAAGGCAGTATGTGGATGCGCCGGGGGAGTCGTCCCATCCGACCATCGAGACCTCACAGCCAGGTCCCAACGGAGAACGATACTGCTGGTTTCAGTGCTCGGTGAAAGGGGGGAGGGAGTTCCTGGACATTGATGCGTTGACCCTCGCACGTATCACCACGGAGATGGGCGCTGGGGAGATCCTGTTGAACTCCATCGACCGGGACGGCACTCGATCCGGCTTCGATTTGGAGCTCGTCCGTGCGGTAAGCCGCGCGGTGAAGGTTCCCGTTATCGCATCCAGCGGGGCTGGCCATCCGGAGCATTTCTATCAGGTGTTGACCCAAGCCGGAGCGGACGCCGCCCTGGCAGCCAGCCTTTTCCATTATGGGGAGCTCCGCATCGAGGAAGTCAAGCGTTACCTGCTTTCCAAAGGTGTCCCTGTCCGCCTCTAGCAAGGCGAATTCTCCTCCCTTCCACATCATCTCGGAAGGGATTCGAACACACCTCGATAAGGATGGGAGGAAAAGATGGCCACTATTGAGCAGTTGGAGAGGAAGATTCAGATCCTAAAGCAGCAGTTGAAGGAGAAGATCGAGACCTCGGCCAACCCTTCGGCTGATCGCGCCGTGAGGATGGCCAGGAAAAAGGTCAAACGGGCCCAACGACGTTTGCGGGTGCTGCGGGCCAGGGAATCCAAGAAGGCCTCCTCGGGCTCCCAATCCACAGGTTGACGTGTCCCCCCTCCTCCTCGGCGCCCATCTCTCCATCTCGGGAGGGATTCCACTTGCCCCGCGACGGGCTTCTGAGCTCGGTTGCAATGTCCTGCAGATCTTCACCCGGAACCCGAGCCGATGGTCCGCCAAATCGATTCCTCCTGAACAGGCCCGCGCCTTCAGGGAGGCTGTGCTGGAAGCCGGGATCCGTTGTACTCTGGCCCACGCCCCTTATCTCGTCAATCTGGCCTCCCCCGACCCCAAGATCCGGGGCATGTCGCAACGAATGATCCTGGAGGACCTGGAACGATGCGAATCCTTGGGGATCTCCTTCCTCATCGTGCATCCCGGCTCGCACAAAGGATCCGGGAGTGATGAAGGCATCCATAGAGCGGCCGAATCCCTGGCCCGGGTCTTGGAGAAGGCATCGCCGGTGGCCGTCTCCCTCCTCTTGGAGAACACCGCGGGACAAGGCCACCAAATCGCCTGGAAGGTCCGGGAACTGGTACAAATCCTCCGCTCGGCCGCGTTGGCCCCGCCGCGAGTCGGCCTCTGCCTGGACACGTGTCACGCCTTCGCCGCAGGATACGACCTGAGAAGTCCCAAAGTCTACGCGCGCTGGATCGAGGAGGCCCTTGAACCGTGGGGTTTGGGAGGGATCCAAGCACTCCATCTCAACGACTCGAAGGGAAGACTGGCCAGTCGAATCGACCGACACGAGCATATCGGGGAAGGCTGGCTGGGGCTGGATCCTTTCCGATATCTCCTTGCAGATCCTCGTCTCAAGGATATCCCCAAGATCATCGAAACACCGAAGGAGCGACAGGGGCTCCCATGGGACGCGGTAAATCTTCAGCGGCTTCGGGGATTGGCCGAATTTTGACTTCTTTCTCGCAAGCTTCCTTCCCCAGATCCTTCCTCTCCGTACAAATGAAGACTCTCCTTGCATCCGTCCCGCCCTAACCCGACCCTCAACCATCTCCATGTGCACCGTGGAGGCCTCTTTCTGCCCGAAGCCGCTGGAGACGGACTTTCAGGCGGGCCAGATCTTCGGGGGTAAATCCCTCCCACCGACAAGGCATGAGGGTATTGTTGTGGAACAGAGGTTCCTCCTCCAGTGGGAAGGGACTGCTTCGGACCGCCTCCTCCCATAGAGAGGTTCCGGGAACTGGGGAGTATTCGGCCAGATAGGGCCAGGCACCAGCCTCCAGGACGAACCTCAAGGTCTCTTCCACCTCCCCGATACGCTGCCCCGGAAGCCCCACCATGACGTAGACACCGATCTGCCTCCTCGTAAATCCCGCCCTACGAAGGCATTCCACAGCTTTGAGAAATTCCTCGCGGCTCACTTTGTCTCCCATCCGCCGATGAAAGGAAGGGCTTGAACTCTCCAGGCCCAACCGGAGTGTGACCACCTGGGAGCGGAACAGCAACCTTGCCACTTCCTCCGTGACCATGGCCGCGTGGAGCCCGTTGGGGCAGTGATATCTCGCGTGAACCCCTTTAGATTCCATGCCCTCGAAGATCTCCCTCAAATGAGAGGTCGAATCCACAAGCAGGGCATCGTCGTAGAAAGCCACGTCCGTGGCCTCGGTAGAGGCAAGGGCCCAAACAAGCTCGTGGACCACACGGTCCGCAGAGCGCATTTTGAAGCCTGGAAAAAGGACCCTGGAGGCGCAATATCGACAATTAAAAGGACATCCCTCGGAGGTCTTCACGACAACTGCCCGGCTTTGGGGTAGAAGATCCCAGGCCGGAAGGCCTTCGTCCTCTTCCGCATGCGGCGTTACGGGAAGCACGGAGGAGAGGGCCCGGGCCACAGTCGATAGATCACCTCCGGGGATCACCAAGTCCGCTCCACTATACATGCGTGCATGATCCGGGCAGAGCGTGGCGTAGATCCCTCCCAAAACCACGGGGACGTCCGGAAAGACCCTGCGTAAGAGGGCGATGGTCTCCTGTACCCCCCTATACCAATAAGTCATCCCCGATGTCACCAGGACAACGTCCGGCCTGGATATGCGCTTCAACCTCTCCATGATCACTTCAGGGGGAAGACCGTACCGGCAGAATCGACGTGGGACTCCTTCCAGACACCTGGGCTTGGGAATCGCTTCTCGGAAGAACTTACCCTGACCGAACGTCCTCCTCTTGATCCCCATGCCCACCACGACCGGATGTTCTGGATCGAGGCAATCGATCAACTCCACTTGAAAACCACACCTGCGCAACCAACCCCCAATCCTCAAAAGACCCAGCGGCTTGACCCAAAAATCGTATGCTGCAAAATCGTGTATCCAAGGATGAACAAGAAGAACTTTTGGGAAACCTTCTTTTTTCATATCCAAAGAATCGCTATGATGTTCAAACATCTTCTAACTTTTCCAACAAATCTGCTGATCGAGCTATAATGATTTCTCTTCTTTGTTATGTCTCTTATCTTTTATTTGGATCTTACAAAAGAAACCCTCAATCTTAGAAAGGATCCATCATCCATTGACACGTCTCCCATTTTTCGCTATAAAGGTCTCAAAGCATGAAGTGGTGATCTTTCGTCCAAGGAGCTTAGCCTATGGATTATTACGAGGAAAATCCGGACGGAATAAGGCAAGCGGATCTGGTCGTCGGGATTCCATCGTATAATGAAGCAGCCCTTATCTCCTTTCCGACACTCCAGGCAAGCCTTGGTCTCATGCAGTTCTTTCGCGGGAAGAAGTCGGTCATCATCAATTGCGACAACCATTCTCAGGACGGCACCAAGGAGGCATTCTTCGGAACAGAGACGGAGGTGCCGAAAATATATCTCTCCACACCGGAGGGTGTAAAGGGCAAAGGGAACAACCTGAGGAACCTCTTCAAAAAGGTCTGTGACCTTCAAGCCGAGGCCTGCATCGTCGTCGATGCGGACCTCAAGAGTATCACCCCCCGCTGGATCAAACATCTCGGAGAACCCCTGTTTCAGGATTTCGGCTTTGTCGCGCCTCTCTATGTCAGGCACAAATATGACGGAACCATCACCAACAACATCGCCTATCCCTTGATTCGATCCGTGTTCGGTCGAAGGGTGCGGCAGCCCATCGGCGGGGATTTCGGTTTCTCCGGCAAGTTGGCCAAACTCTATCTTGACCATCCTTTATGGGATGAAAAGGTGGCTCATTTCGGAATAGATATCTGGATGACCATCACGGCCATCAGCTCCAACATCCCAATCTGTCAGTCCTACATGGGCCGCCCCAAGATCCATAAACCCAAGGACCCGGCCGCCGACCTCGGCCCCATGTTCCGGCAGGTCGTAGGGACGATCTTCTCCATGATGGCAAATCTCGACCGGACCTGGAAGGCCATTCGATGGAGCAAGCCTACGGCTATCTTCGGATTCGGTCTGGGGGAGATAGAACTGCCTCCTCCCGTATCCGTAGACAAAGGGGCCCTATACCGGAAGTTCCATCAAGGGGAGGAGACCTTCTTCCCTCTTTGGGAGGAGATCCTGGAGCCCGAGAATCTCTCAAAGCTCTCTGAGGTCCTGGAAATGTCCCAGGAACCCTTTGACTTCCCCACGGATTTGTGGGCCAAGATCCTCTTCGATTTCGCCATCGCCTACCGGGACCGCGGCCAGCAAGGGGAAGAGATCCTCGACTCCCTGATCCCCCTTTACTATGGGAAAACCTACTCCTTTGTCCTCAAGACGGAAGAGATGTCGGCCCAACAAGCCGAGGAATACATTGAGGATCAATGCGTCGTCTTCGAGGAGGCAAGGCCCTATCTGGACGAGAAGTGGGGGCCAAGCCCCTCATGATCAAAGGAGTCGAACCATGGCGAAAATCCTCATCGTGGACGATGAAGAACACATCCGGATGCTCTACCAAGTCGAACTTCAGGAAGAGGGCTATGAGGTCATAACCGCATCGGACGGCCACCGCCTTCTAGAACGCATTGACAAAGAAAAGCCGGATTTAGTGGTGCTGGACATCAAAATGGCAGGATACAACGGTCTGGATCTCCTTCAGGAGATCCGAAATCGCTATTACAATCTCCCTGTGATCCTATGCTCGGCCTATGACTCCTTCAAGCGGGACATCAAATCCATAGCAGCCGACTTTTATGTAGTGAAATCCTCCGACTTGACCCAACTGAAAAAGACCATCGCAAGGGCCCTCGAAAGCACCGTGCCCCCGGAGGGGGCTTAGGCTTAAAGGATGGGGTTTCAGAAATTGTCCTCACCGCCCACCATCGTCCTTTGACGAATCTCCTACTATAGGGGTCATTTTTCACCCTCCAGGAGGACGAACCTGGATTCAACACACAGTGGTCTTCCCCAAGGTCTCCTTCTGAGCAAGGATTGAGAAGGATTCACTGAAGATGGAGGGGGCGGGGAGGACCGACGCTGAACCAGGAGGTGAAGGGCCCTAGTGGGGCCGCCGACATTAGAGCCGAGGTGCAAAAAAGATGAGGATCGGAGTCATCGGAGCTGGAAGCTGGGGAACTACCTTGGCCCTCTACCTGAATCGTCTCGGGCACGAGGTGACTCTCTGGGCCTACGAGAAAGAGCTCGTGGAGGAAATCCATCGACGGAGGGAGAATTCCCTCTACCTGCCCGGGGTCCACATCGACGAATCCCTCCAGGTGACCGTCGACCTGGAAGAGGCCATCCACGGGAAAAAGGCCGTCCTTTTCGTCGTCCCCTCTCAGTTCTATCGAGGGGTCCTTCGACAGGCCAAACCCTATCTCTCCTTGAATCAAGCGTTCATTTCCGCCACCAAGGGGATCGAGACCGGATCCTTGATGACCATGTCCCAGATAGTCCATCAAGAGATCGGCCGGATCCCCTATGCGGTTCTCTCCGGACCCAGTTTTGCCGAGGAGGTGGTGCAGGGATTCCCCACGGTAGTGACCCTAGCCTCTCAAGACATGGAAATGGCCGGGGCACTTCAGAAGGCATTTGCCTCCGAGGTCTTCAGGATATACGTACACGACGACGTCATCGGGACAGAACTGGGAGGAGCGGTCAAGAACGTCATCGCCATAGCGGTGGGAATCTGTGATGGCCTGGGGTTCGGGCTTAATGCCCGTGCGGCCCTCATCACCCGGGGCCTCTATGAGATGATCAAATTGGGGGTGGTCTTGGGGGCCAATCCCATGACATTTGCTGGTCTCTCTGGTCTGGGAGACTTGATCCTTACATGTACGGGCGACCTGAGTCGAAACCGCACCTTAGGTCTCCAGATCGGCCGAGGAACCTCCCTCGAGGAGGTCACCCGTCAGATGAAAGCCGTGGCAGAAGGGGTGGAGACCACGCGTTCCCTCAAGCGATTGGCCGAACGCCATGGGATCGAGATGCCCATCACGGAACAAGTCTATATGGTACTGTTCGAAAAAAAGGACCCCCGAGAAGCGGTCTCGGAACTGATGACCAGGACTTTAAAGAGGGAGTGGCCCCGGACAGAGGTTTAAACCGGATATTATATTCCAGGATGCCCGAGGATCCTCATATAAATTCCCAAAATCGAGGGAATTTCAAGTCACCTTGTCTCCAGCTTGTAGGGAGGCCCTCTCTTGAGGCCTCTTGTAGGGGATTTTCAGGAGGAAACGGGTATCACCGGGGTGGCTTTGCACCTCGATCTTCGCCCCGTAGGGCCTCATGAGAGTCTCCACCATGTGAAGCCCTAGGCCGGTTCCCATGACCCGCTTATCGGCATCTGCGGACTTCTTGGTGGTAAAGAAAGGAAGGAAGATCTTGTCCATGTTCTCTTGGGGAATCCCGCACCCTGTATCCCGGATCTCGACGACCACGAACCGATCGTCGTAGGACGTCCGGACCGTCAAGCGTTTGACCTCGCTTTCATACATCGCTTCAACGGCGTTTTGAATCAGGTTGAGAAAGGCTTGGGAAAAATCTGAATAGACTCCTTCAACGAGAGGAATATTGGAATCCAATTGAAAATGCTTTTCTATTTGATGTTTAAAATAAAGATCAGCCTCCAAGAAAGTCAGTTCAGTACGCAAAATTTCCGATAAATTAAGAAGTTGCCTCTGATTAGACTGATCCTGCCGGCATTTGTTCATCATATTTTTTACAATTTCCGAAAGTTTATTTACATTTTGAATGATGATTTCTGTATCCTTAATATTTTGATCATACTCTTGAACTATGCCTGTGCTATCGGAGGCGTTCCCGTTCTCGGAGTAGATCAACTGGTCGATCTTCTCCCTCAAGCTCAGGAGCTTCTCCTTGAGCAGTTCCGCCCTTCCCAACACGATGAGAAGAGGGGAGCTCAGATTGTGCGCCAGGCCTTGTGCCAGCATTCCCACAGTGGAGAGTTTCGAAAGCTGAACGAGTTGCTCCTGCAGATGATGCTGCTGAGAGGAAAGCTGCTCGCTGGCCTTCTGGATCTGCTCCATCATCCGCAGGGCCTCTCGTTTCTCCCGCATTTCAGCCAGTGCCCTTTCCACCTTCTGTCGGATATCGAAGCTGTCAAAGGGCTTGCTGATATAGTCGAAGGCTCCGAGCTTGATGGCCTCGACGGCCGTGTCGATGGTCCCGTATCCGGTGACCATAATCACCGCCACAAAGGGGTTGTGGGCTTTGATCTTTTTGAGGGCCTCCATCCCGTCCATAACGGGCATCTTGATGTCCATAATCACAAGATCCACATCTTTGGTCTTCACGTACTCGTAGGCCTCTTTTCCGTTGGTCGCAAAGGCCAAATCGTACCAATCCTTCAGGATCATCCGAAGTGATTCCCTGGGCCCGATCTCGTCATCCACAATCAGGACGCGAATCCGTTGCTGATTCATGAACTGCTCCCTCTGAGGAATTTGCCTGAGGCGAGTATCCGCGGGTTCCCTCCTCAGGCCACTCCTTTCTCGGCATAGGGGAGATAGATACGAAAGGATGTTCCTTTACCCACCTGGGTCACCAGCTCGATCTTCCCATTGTGATCCTGAATGATCCTTTGAGCTATGGGCAGACCGAATCCCATCCCCTTGATCTTCGTGGTAAAGAAGGGGGAAAAGACCTCCTGAACATGCTCCTTGGGGATTCCGCATCCGGTGTCTTGAACCGTAATCTGCACATAGGGCCCGCGGTGGACCCCTCTCTGAATGCCCTCCACCTTTTCATTGGCTAGGGCCGTCTTGATCTTGACCTTTCCTCCTTCAGGAATGGCCTCGAGGCTGTTCTCGATCAGATTGGAGATGGCCTCTTGGAGATTGGCCTTGTCCACCATGGCGATCAGGGGCTGATTAGCAAAGCTCTTGATGATCTTGGCCTTCTTCTCGACGATTTTCTTCTCGTGGGCGATGATGGCTTGCTGAATGATCTCGTTGATATCCTGTTCCTCGAATTGGTTCTCGCGTGGCTGCGCGAATTCCATCAGCTTCTGGGTTATGTGATTCAGTCGGTCGATCTCCGAGATAACGATCTCGTAAAAGTTTTTCCGAAAGTCCTCGTCTTGATATTTGTCTGGGAGCAACTGGGCGAAGGTCCGAATGGCAACCAAGGGATTCCGGATCTCCTGTGCAAGGCGATTGGCCAGATTGCTCCAAAAGTTCAATCGTTCCACAGTCTTGATCTTCTTTTCCAGTTCCTTCGCCTCGGTGAGATCACTGAAGACCATAATCGCCCCGAGGACTTCCCCTGTCTCCTCTTTGAGCTGAGAGGTGCTTATGCCCAAGGGAGCCTTGGTCACCGGATTGACCGTCTCGTACCGCTGATAAATGGCCTGCCCTTCCAAAGTCCGGAGGAGAATATCCGCAAACATGGATCCCAAACGTTGAACGGGTTTTCCGTGGACCTCTCTGAACGGAACCTTCAGGATCCTCTCAGCACTTTTGTTGTAAGTGGTAACCCTGCCGAGCCGGTCGATGGCGATGACACCGCTTATGATGTTCTTGAGGATGTTCTCGTTGTATCGCTTCTGAATGGAGATCTCTCGGTAGAGTGAGGAGTTTTCGATGGCAACGGAGAGGTAGTTGGAGATCATAGAGATGAGCTCAAAATCTTCGTCGAAATAGGGCTTGCCCGTGATCTTATTGCCCAGGTTCAAGATTCCGATCAGCTTGCCTTTGGAGAACAGGGGGGCCGAAATCACCGACTGCACCCTTTCCATCTGTTCATAGATAAGGAGGCCGTCACTGGTATAAAGATTTCGAACGGCATCTTCACGCTTTAAAATTTGATTGAAGCGTAAGAACCAGGAAGGGCATCCCGAAGTCATGTCGAAGATGACACTCTTGCAGATAGTCTCATCCAATCCTATGGCTGCTTTTATTACATAACGGGGATGAGAATCGTCCTTCAGCATGATAGAGACTTTGTTGATTCCAAAAATCTCCGCGATCTGCCTGATGGAGTAATCCAGAAGCTTTTCTATATCGGATATGTGGGTCAAGGACTTGAAAAACTCCCGGATGGCATATTGTTGATAATTGAAAGATACGTCTCCCTTTTTTTCAGGATAAGGTTGGATCCCGTCATATTTTCCAAACCCGTTTCCTCCATGGAACCCTCCGTGTGTCTCTTGGATCTTCTTTTCGAGATAATGGATCTTCTGCACCAACTGGTTTCTTTCCAGGGCCCTCTCGACGAGGAAATCCACTTGTTCCTTGTCAAAAGGCTTGATCAGGATATCATCCAAGAGATTGACGGCCTTCTCCGATCGGATCTTGGGGAGATTCCCACTCGAGATGACGATCACGGGTACGGTGATGTTCATGGATCGGATTCTCTCTAGGAGGGACAACCCGCGATAATCCGGAAGATTGGTGTCCAAGAACACAATGTTTATCGGGCTCCGTGCCAAGGCCTCCAGGGCCTCTTCCCCGCTCTGCACACAAATGGTGTTAAAACGATCCCGCAAAATAATCTTTAAGGATTCTTGAATACTTATTTCGCTAGAGGCGATCAAACAAAACTTCATTTTCAATTTCCTTTACGGTCTTCGTCAGAACCAACTCGGGCAAATAGATGCTGATTTCCGTGTATTGATTCAACTCGCTTTCGACCTGGATCTTTCCGAAATGGTCTTGCACAATCTTGTGAGCAATGGAAAGTCCAAGGCCGTGTCCTTTTGGCTTTGTAGTAAAAAAAGGATCGAATACCCGGGGAAGGTCTTTGTTGGAAATTCCTTTCCCATTATCCTTCACCGTAACCTTCAAGAAATGAGGCCCGATCTGAAACCCTTCAGGGGGTTCCTTGGGAAGGAGTATCCCTTTGGAGTCTCCCTCTCGCTCCAGACGGATCTCGATTCTTGGATCATCTCTATCCTCCACCGCCTGAATCGCATTGAGAAGGAGGTTCAAGAGGACCTGTCCGATCTGCTCCTTGTCCCCGTAGCCCATGCATTGTTCTTCACAGGTTGTGACCTGGAGCGACACATTATGGCTGTCTAGCTGGGCCTGGATCAGCTGGATTGTATCCTCAATGACCTTGTTCATAGAATAGATGTGAAAATCCGGCTTTGTGGGTCTGGCAAAATGGAGAAGCTTTTCGACCAGATTGTTGATCCTCTCCACTTCATTGATGGCGATTTTAGTGAAAGAGTTTCGAAACTCCATATCGTCGAATTTCATGGGCAAAAGCTGAGCAAAAGTCTTGAGCGAGACCAAAGGATTCTTGATCTCGTGGGCAACGCCAGCTGCAAGGGTGCCCACCGTGGCTAACCTCTCTGCCCTCTTGACCTCTTCTTCGAGGATCTTGATCCTCGTCAGATCATTGAAAATGATCATGGCCCCCAACTTCTTCCCCGGTCTTTCGAACAGCACGCTCGTGGAGCAGTTCAGGCAGCGGAATTGGCCCTCCGAATCTTTGATCCACACCTCCTGATTGGAAGTCGTCTCCTCGCTTCGCAAGGTCTTCACCAGGAGCTCCGAGACCTCTTTCGGCAGAAGCTTCGCTTTCTTCCCCACCACCTCTCCGCCCAGTCGAAGGATCTCCGAAGCTCTCGGGTTACAGGTGGTAATGGTTAGGTCCGGATCCACGGAGACTACGCCGCTTGCCATCTGGCTGAGCAGCATCTCATTGTAGTTCTTGATCTCCAAAATTTCACTGAAAAGCTTGGCATTCTCGAGAGCAATAACGATCTGATTAGACACCATAAGCAAAAACCGGATATCCTCAGCGGAAAAAACTTCACCGGACCTTTTCCTCCCAAGGCCCAAGAGCCCTGTCAGACGATCCTGAAACCAAAGAGGGATGAGAACCTCCGCTTTCAGCCCAAGAAAGATCTGATCGATACGCTGAAATTCTCCAACCTCGAGCCTCCGCTTTAATTCCTCTCGAATCAGAATCTCCCTAGCATTGGGGACATCTCCATATTCGAAATGTTCCTTGAGTTTTCGAAAATTCATCCTCACCTTTTCGGTTTCATCCGATTGATCCTCCTCCAGGATCACGTCAGGGCCTTGAAACACAATCAAAAAACATCGGTTCAGTCTAAAATCCTCCGATATTTTCCTTACAAGGATTTTGGCCAAGGACCTAAGGTCATTTAACCGGGCCAGTTCTTTCCCTATTTCATTTAATTCGTTCTGATAATTGAACAGATGATGAAAAACATACCTGTCATAGATCTCTTGAAAGAACTTTTTCATAGGACCATATAATAAACAGAGAAAAAGTGAGACCAGAAACGCAAAGGATACATTCGCCAAGAACATATTCTCTGCGCGAATCAACCCGTGCAAATAGAAAGAGGCCAGAAGAATGAGAGTATAAGAAATTGCAATAGAAAGGTAAATCAGAAGCGACCGATACAAAAAACTGATATCCATAAGCCGGTATTTGATAATCGCATAGGCGAAAAACGCAATGGTGATAATCGAGGAGGAGGGGGCGATACCCATGACATATCTGGCGTGGGTTATCATAGGAAGGACGATCAGGGTAAAGGCGGAAATGGCAGAAAGGAGGAAAAATCCCAAAAATACGTATTTGAATTGGAGCTTTTCAAAGGGATCTTTAGTTCTTCGATATCTCGCCACGGCAATCCATGCGGCGCCAACGATGTAGAGAAGCATGAAACCAGCATAAAAGGGGAAAAGCGGCCCTTGGATAGGCCTGAAGGTGTCTCCCATCTTTAATACGCCTTTCTGGATCGCATCGGTAAAGGCGGAAATGAAAAAAAAGATGGGAGGGATATGAAGAGCCACAAGCCATCCCCTCGGCAAGGGAATGGAGTTTCGGCCTGGAAACACACAAAAAAACAACACAAGGAAAAGGACCAGGAAACACGAGACTGCCCAGGCAAGCTTCCCTAGGATTTCGATATACCGGGCATCGGAATGGACTGAAATAAGGAAATTCAAGAAAATCCAGATGGAAATAAAGAGGACAAAAATCCCGAAGATCCGATTCACCAGCTTTTTCGGATTGTTGAAGTAAGCATAGACCCCCAGGGAGAGGTTCCCCACGAAGGCCAAAAACAAGAAAGGAGATGCGGTCATAATCACATCCTATGGATCTTCTTTCAGCTAGAATCTTATTCCGCAAATCTCCTTAGCACCAGTGCCGAATCCGTACCTCCAAGGCCGTGGCTGTTGATCAGGGCATGTTCGATGATGTTCCTTCGGGGGCAGTTAGGGACCACATCGATGTCGCAATCAGGATCCGGATGCTCATAATTGCAAGTGGGAGGGAGATATCCTGTCTCCATGGCAAGAACTGTGGAGATCACCTGCATGGGCCCTGCCGCGGCGAAAGGACTTCCGATGATGGCCTTGATGGAGCTGATGGGTATACGATAGGTATGAGTCCCAAAGACGGACTTGATGGCCAACACTTCCATCTTGTCCGTCATGGGATCAGAGGGCGCATGGGCTGAGATATAGTCGATGTCCCCAGGAGAAAGATGACTTTCGTCTAAAGCCTTTCGCATAACAACTTTAAGTCCCTCCTTCATGAATCGGGGATCCACGCCCACGGCTGTCTCCGCAAAGCCGACCACCTCCGCATAGATCCTAGCTGACCGCGCGCGGGCATGCTCTAAGGACTCCAGCACCAGGAAAGCCGCACCTTCCGCCATGACCCCCCCGTCCCGGTATCGGTCGAAGGGCTTGCAGGCCCTAGAAGGGTTGTCGTTGTTCTTGGACAGCATCCCCGAAGCGCACATGCAGATAAAGGGAACTGGAGACATAAGCCCATCCGCTCCTCCGGCAACGACCACCTGCTGTTTCCGCTCCCTGATCTCCTGATAGGCATATCCGATGCTGTTGACGCCCCCGGTGCAGGAGGTCGTAATCACCCGGGAGGAGTCTCTAAAGCCTAGGGCAAGAGAAAGTTCACTTGCCGTTGCAAAAGGATTCCCTTTGAGAAGGAACAATGCGCTCTCTTTGGATAACTCTGGACGCTGCAGGTTCTTTCGGATCGCCGCCTCCAGGATGTCTATATTGGGAAAACTGATCCCCACGATCACGGATTTAGACGCAAGCCCGGCTTCGTCCTCAATATCCACCCCCGCATCTTCGATGGCTTCTCTAGCGGCCACAAGGGCGAACTTGGTTTGGCGGCTTAAGCTTTGGGCTTGTTCCGGGCTCAAGTAGGAAAGTTCGTGGAAGTCCTTGATCTCTCCGGCAATCCGTGTGGGAAGTTCCGAGACATCGAACAGAGAGACCTCAGAAATGCCCGACTTCCCCTCAATGAGGGATTTCCAAAACTTCCTTTTCCCCGTTCCGCTCGGAGCGATGACTCCTATTCCCGTGATGACTACGCGGGACACTTCCATCCCGACCTCCAAACGTCCGCCGCGACAAGTCTGATTCGACTTATCATTTATACAAAACATTCCCGGATGTCAAATAAAATTCAAGTGTTAATTCTTTTTCTTTTGAGGAAATCCTTCTGCATGCCGTCCTCAGAACCACACCACCTCTCCTCTCCAGAGGGCACTTCCTATAGCTGCCCAATTCGCATCCCTTCCCTTTTTGCCTTGCATTCCCTTGCGCGGAATCTAAAATAGCCCAAGGCTGCTTCGCAAAGCCGTTGAATACTGACCCATGAACAAGGAGGACGAGATGGCCATTCCGAAGGATCTCTATTATACCCGGGAACATGAGTGGGCCCGACTTGAAGGAGACCGGGTCACGGTGGGCATAACGGACTACGCCCAGGAGCAGCTGGGGGATATTGTCTACGTGGAGCTCCCTGTAGAGGGCGACCGGCTCAAGGCCGGCGAGGCTTTCGGAGTCATCGAGTCGGTCAAGGCCGTCTCCGATCTCTACGCCCCCATTTCGGGTGAGGTCCTGGAGGTCAACCAAGAACTCCTGGATCATCCCGAGTGGGTCAATCAAGACCCGTACGGCAAAGCCTGGATGCTGGTGGTGTCCCTGGATGACCGATCGGAATTGGATGCCCTTCTGGACGCCAGGGGATATGAGGAGATGTTGGCAGAGGAGAAGGCATGAGTTACATCCCCAACCGTCACCGGATTCAACAAGAGATGCTCGAGGCCATCGGGGTCTCCTCGGTGGAGGACCTGTTTAAGGACATCCCCGAATCTGTCCGTCTGAAGGGACCACTGAACCTCCCAGGCCCCTTCCCAGAGTGGGAATTAGTGCGAAGAATGGAGGACCTCGCCGGGAGAAACCGGCCTGCGACCCGTCTTCTCTCCTTTCTCGGTGCCGGCTGCTACAATCACCACGTGCCAGCGGCCCTCCTCCATCTCATCCAAAGGTCGGAATTCTATACGGCCTATACCCCTTACCAACCTGAGGTGAGTCAGGGGACCCTGCAGGCCATCTTCGAGTTTCAGACCTACGTGGCGCGGTTGACCGGCATGGAGGTGGCCAACGCCTCCCTCTATGATGGGGCCTCGTCTCTGGCCGAGGCGGTCCTCATGGCCCAACGAATCCGTAAGGGCAGGTCTCGTGTGATCTTGCCGACCACCGTTCATCCCGAATACCGCCAAGTGGTCCGCACCTTGGTGGGTCCATTGAGACTGGAGATTCTCGAACCCCCGGAGACCGCCACTTTGGAGGCGGATTGGGAGGTCCTCAAGGATCTCCTTGACTCTAAGGTCTCCTGCGTGGTCATTCAGAATCCCAATTTCTTCGGGACCATCGAAGACCTGGACGGAATTCGGGATCTGGCTCAACGAGCGAGGGAAGTGGAGGCCCTCTTCATCGTTCTGATCGTCGAACCCCTTTCCCTGGGCATCCTCCTCCCTCCTGGGGAATACGGAGCGGATGTGGTGGCAGCCGAGGGCCAATCGTTCGGGATCCCCATGTCCTTCGGTGGACCCCATCTGGGTCTCTTTGCCACGCGCTCGGCCTTCGTCCGCCAGATGCCGGGACGCCTGGTGGGCCAGACCCGGGACGCGCGGGGAAACTTGGGATACGTGTTAACCCTCGCCACCCGGGAACAGCACATCCGTCGCGAACGGGCCACGTCCAACATCTGCACCAACCAGTCCCTCTGCGCCTTGGCAGCGGCTGTCTATCTGTCCATGGCGGGCCGCACGGGGCTCCAACGGCTCGCCGCCCTCAATGTGAATCGAACCCGTCAGGCCATGGATGCCCTGGACGGAATCGAGGGCTTCCACATTGTCCAGCGCAGGTGCTTCAATGAATTCGTCGCACGTCCCCCGGTCCCCCCATCCCTGTTGAACCAAAGGCTCATGGAGCGCGGGATCCTGGGTGGGCTGGACCTAAGCAGGTTCGACTCTCGTTGGGAGGGGCTTTGGTTGTTGTGCTGTACGGAGAAGACTTCGTTGGAGGACATACAAACCCTCAGAAAAAGCATTGAGGAGATCGTCGATGTCTGAACGCCCAGACCTTTGTTCCGAGGCCTCCAGTGGGCTTCTGTTTCGCGAACCGCTGATCTTCGAGATGGGAGCCGAGGGAAGAACAGCGGTGCAGGTCTCTCCGGAGGAAGTCGAAGGTTGGCGGGAGCTCCTTCCTCCAGGGTATGTGAGGGAATCCCTTCCCCTTCCCGAGCTCACGGAGCCCGAGGTGGTGCGCCATTATACCCGCCTTTCCCAGTGGAATTTTTGCGTGGACTCCGGATTTTATCCCTTAGGCTCCTGCACCATGAAATACAGCCCCAAGGTCAACGACCTTGTGGCCTCCCTGGAGGGTTTCACCGGGATTCATCCCTACCAACCCCTCCAATGGATCCAAGGAGCCCTTTGTGTGATCTACGAACTGGAGGAGATGCTGGCCGAGATCACCGGGATGGATGCAGTGACCCTTCAGCCCGCGGCAGGTGCTCAGGGGGAACTTACAGGCATGCTCATAGTGAAGGCCTATCACGAACATCGAGGGGAGAAGAGGAGGAAGGTCCTTATCCCCGACTCCGCCCACGGCACCAATCCGGCCTCGTGTGCCCTGTGCGGGTTCGAGGTGATCCAAGTCCCCTCCGACACCCGCGGCCTCCTGGCCCCCGAGGCCTTGGAAACGAGGATGACTCCGGAGGTGGCCGCCCTGATGCTCACGAATCCCAATACACTGGGCCTCTTCGAGGAGGACATCCTGGAACTTACCCGCATCGTCCACGACAAAGGAGGCCTCGTCTATTGCGACGGGGCCAACCTCAATGCTCTTGGGGGCGTCGCCCGATTGGGGGACATGGGGGTCGATCTCGTCCACATGAACCTCCACAAGACCTTCTCCACCCCTCACGGAGGAGGAGGGCCCGGGGCCGGCCCCTTGGGAGTCAAAGCCCACCTGGCCCCTTTCCTGCCAGCTCCCCGGGTGGAAAAGGGACCCAACGGCTTTGCGCTCCGGGAAGACTATCCCTTGAGTATCGGCCGGGTAAAGGCCTTTTACGGGCATTTCGCCGTCCTGGTTCGGGCTTACACCTATCTGCTCTCCAACGGGCCTCAGGGCATTCGAGAGGCCACTGAAACGGCTGTGCTCAACGCCAACTACCTCCGGGTGCGGCTCCGGGACGTCTACCACCTCCCTTACGACCGAATCTGCAAGCACGAATGCGTCTTCACCGATCGGAACCAGGCACCCAAAGGCATCCGCACCTTGGACATCGCCAAGAGATTGATGGATTACGGTTTTCATCCCCCTACCATCTACTTCCCCCTAATTGTCAAGGGGGCCCTCATGGTGGAGCCCACCGAGACCGAAACGAAGGAGACCCTGGACCGATTCATCGAGGCCATGAAGCGCATAGCCCAAGAGGAGCCCGAGGTGGTGCGTTCAGCCCCCCACACGACCTTCTTGGCCCGACTCGATGAGGTTTCGGCCGCCCGTAGGCCTGTTCTCGTGGCCCCGACTCCCTGAAACGGGGTGGAACCCATGAAACCCACATCCTCCAGGGAGAGAGGGGGATTCTCTCGCCGGGGTAGAAGGCCGAACCTTCTTACCAATTGCACGGAGTTTAGGGATGAAGCCCTGATGTGGAGGCTTTTATGAACGATACGGGCAAGGAGGAGCCATGGAGAAACGAATGGGCTATAAGGAGAAAATCCTGGACCCCCCGCTTGAGGAGGCCGATCCTCTTTTGCATAAGCTTATCGGGTACGAAGCCGAACGGCAAGCCCGCAAGCTCATCCTCATCCCATCGGAGAGCATCTGTCCCCGAGCCGTCCGAGAGGCCCTCTCTTCGCCCTTCGGCAATATCTATGCCGAAGGCTACCCCCCCCGTCTCATGGAGGGGGCCACTTTGGACGAGATCGAGGATCTGGAGTGGCAGCTTCTTCAATACCGGAGATACGCGGACCGGCGTTTCTACAAAGGCTGCGAGTACGTCCACCAAGTGGAGATGATCGCACGGCGGCGGGCGGCGGAGTGCTTCGCCACGTCCGAGTGTCCCGCCGATTCCATCTACGTCAATGTACAACCCCTATCCGGATCGGCGGCAAACAATGCTGTATACGAGGCCTTCCTCGAGCCCGGCGATCGTCTCATGGGGATGGCGCTCCCTCATGGGGGCCACCTAACCCATGGAAGCGATCTCAATCGATCGGGAAAGCGTTTCCGGGTGATCCCTTATGGGGTCCATCCGGAGACGGAACTTCTGGACTACGATGCCATCCGGAAGCTGGCCCTTCAACACCGGCCCCGGCTCATCGTGGCCGGATACACCTCTTACCCGTGGGCACCCGACTGGAAGGCATTCAGGGAGATCGCTGACGAGATAGGGGCACTGCTTCTGGCAGACATCGCCCACCCCGCGGGCTTGGTTGTGGCAGGGCTGTATCCCAATCCCGTGGGGATCGCCGACGTGGTCACTTTCACAACCCACAAGACCCTCTGCGGTCCGCGTGGAGCGGTGATCCTGACCACGGATCCGGCCAAGGCCCAGCGGATCGACTCCGCCGTCTTCCCCGGGGAACAGGGAGGCCCTCATGTCAACAAGATCGCGGCCATGGCGGTGGCCTTCTCCCTGGCCAAGACCGACGCTTTCCGAACTCTCCAGCAGCGCATTGTGGAAAATGCACGCGCCCTCGCCAAGGCCTTGGAGAAACGTGGGGCCAGGATATGTTACGGAGGCACTGAGACCCATCTATTGGTGATAGACCTGAGGGGGATGGGGAAGAAGACGGGCTACCCTCTCTATGGAGAGATCGCAGCCCGCATCCTGGACTTGGCGGGGATCGTGGTCAACAAGAACACCATCCCAGGAGATCAGTCCGCAACGGATGCCCGAGGAATCAGACTGGGGACCCCCTGGGCCACGCAACGCGGCCTGGGTCTCCGGGAGATGGAGGAGGTGGCCGAGATCATATGCCGTCTCCTTCAAGAGATCCATCCCTTCACCTACGAAGGGGTCACGGCCGTCCTCCCCAGAGGAAAGGTCCCCTGGGAGACCCTGGAGCGATGTCGTAAGGCGGTGGCCGATCTCCTTGCCCGTACGGATCCTCCTCTGGGGGATTGGGGATACCCCCATGAGTCGGGAATCATGCGGAATTACTCCTCCGGGAAATCCAGGTGCCTGCATTCCCAAGTCGAGGCTCCCTCAGCGGAGGATCCGCCCCTTTGGGAGGTCAAAGACCTAGCTCATCTGGGCGTTATCCAGGTCTCGGGAGAGAGGGCTTGGGCCTTCCTGCAGGAGGCATGCACCCGAGATCTCACGGGCCTCGAGGACGGCCGGGGACGAGAGGCCTTTCTTTTGGATCGCCAAGGCCGTCTCCTGGATCGAGTGGTCGTCCTTCGAAGGACGGAGGGGGACTTCCTCGTATTGACCAGCCCCGAGACTCAAGGACGGGTGGTCTGCTGGTTTCGGAGGCTTTCGGAAGGCTATGTGCTCTTCGACCCAGAAGATCTCCTCCGAAAGGTGCAGGGGCCCGTTCGGATTCGGGACCTAAGGGACTCATCCGAGACCCAAGGAGAAGGACCTCTGGTGGCCCTGGAGGTCAAGGGAGAGGGGATCCCCCCGCTGAGCGTAGAAAGTTCCATGGCCTTTGAACTGGAAGGGGATGGCCGACGGATCCTTTTGGTCCCCGAGAAACAGGCGGAGGAGTTGTGGGATTCCTGGTCCAGAGACCCCAGGGTTTCCCTCCTGGGAGATTCGCTCGATGACGAGGGGGGAGGCTCTTCAAAAGGAAGCAGGATGGAGGAGGAACAACCCTCGGCCGGGGAGCTCCTTCAGGCTCACCCCCATTTATTCGACCTGCACAAGCCATACTTCATCGGCCATTGGGCCATGAAGGAGAAAGAACCCACGCCCCCATTCCTGCCCTTTGAGCCACCTCCCCCTCCGAAGGGGATCCGTCGGAGTTGCCTCCATGGATTCCATGCAGCGAGGGCCAAGAAGATGGCCCCCTTCTCCGGATGGGAGATGCCCATCTGGTATGGGTCCATTCAGGAGGAGCACAGGGCTGTCAGGAGGGCTGCAGGGCTCTTCGATGTCACCCACATGGGGGTCCTCAGTGTTGAGGGGGCGGACGCGGCCCACTTCCTCGACCTCTTGACCACCAACTACGTCCGTTGGTTGCGGGTGGGAGAGAGCCAATACTCGTATCTTCTGGACCCCCAAGGCCGGGTAATCGATGACTTGATGATCTATCGACTGGACTCCAAAAGGTATCTGCTGGTCGTCAACGCGGCCAACGCCGAGAAGGATCTGGCCTGGCTTCTGGCCGCTGCAACGGGAGAGGTCAGCCTCTGCCGGAGGCGGGCGGGGGTTCGATTTCAGGGCGATGTGACGATCAAGGACCTCAAGGACCCGTCTTGGGGCGAAGAGAATCTTGTGGATTTGGCCTTACAGGGGCCCGTCTCCCAGAAGGTCCTCCTACGGCTGGTCTCCAAAGGTTCCGACAGATGGAGGCTCCGGTGTCTGAAGAAGGCGGAGGTCACCAAGGCGGCCCTGAGAGGAATGGAGGTCTGGGTCGCCCGAACCGGTTATACCGGAGAGGCGTGGGGCTACGAGATCTTCGTCCATCCCGATTCGGCCTCCTGCCTTTGGCATGCCCTCCTCGAGGCCGGGGAGGATCTCGGGCTCGTCCCTGTAGGTCTGGGGGCCCGGGACTCCCTGCGGACCGAGGCCGGACTTCCGCTCTACGGCCACGAACTGGCTGGCCCCCATCAAGTGGATCCCTTGGAGGCGGGATTTGCAGGCTACATCAAGCTGCACAAGCCGTTTTTCGTGGGACGAAGCGAGATGGTGGAGCGTTCACGCAGGCTGTCCCGCCGAATCGTCCGCTTCCAGCTTCTGCACAAGGGAGGGCGTCTGGTCCACCCGGGAGATCTGGTGGTCCATGGAAGGACACAACAAGTGATGGGATGGGTGACGAGTGCAGCTCCCAACGGCGAGGGAATCCAGGTTGGAATGGCCTTGGTGGAGTCCCGGTTCGCCAGGGTGGACACGCCCGTTGGGGTAGTCTCTGCCGCACAGATCCATGCCCTGAAGGAGACACCACCCAGACCCGGCAACCGATGGCCTATGCAACAAGAGGGGATCCTCCTTAGTCGCTTTCTGGGAAGGGGTTGATGGGGGCCCTGCTACTGGCCGTGGCAGGGCCATCTGGGAATCCCAACAATGAAGCAACGGACCGGAGCCCCTCAGCCGGGCTTGGGCAATTTGGTGAGGGCCACCTCCACATGAAGGTGATCGGAAAGCCTCTCCAGTTCCTCTCGGAGGGCCTTTCTGTCCACCTCCTCTGGCACAGTGATCTTGAGGCTCATGGTGAAGATGGGGGTCCCGCTCTCCGGTGCGGGTTCCACGTGAGTATGGAGGTCGACGATGTTGATCCCTTTGGAGGCGAGCAACTTGGTAGAATTGTAGACGATTCCCGCACGGTCCAGCCCCACCACGCGCAGTTCGTAATCCGGTTCCACGGCCGGCTGGATGGGCGCCTCCTCCCCTTTGTCCGGGAGAGAAGAGAGAAAAACCGTAAGGCCCTTCTCCCACTCCAGACGCTTGCATCCCTTGGAGAGGCGCTCTGCAATGCCCTCCCCCTCGCCTGAAAGGAGAATCAGGAGGGCGAAATGGGTCCCCAGAAGGGTCATGCTGGAATCTTCCAGATTGCACCCACACTCGTAGATCAACTCCGACACATCGGCCACAATGCCGGGTCGATCCTTACCGATGGCCGAAAGGATGAAGAATTGCCTCACGGTTATGGACCTCCGTCTCTTTGAAACCGATGGGGAGCCCTCTCGGACGAGTCCATCCGCCAGGCACCCCCTTATCCGATTTCCGGACTCTGCAGGATCTTCCATTCCCTAGCATGATTCCTCAGCCTCGTCAACGAGCCTTCTTCTCTTCAGCACAAGGCAGCACCGATATACGGGCGGCCGCCCCGCCGCTGTCCTCCAACTAGAGCTCCAGCTCCGTTCCCACTCCCTGTTGCTTCGCCCTCTCGAGGATCCGTAGAGCCGTGGCCATGTCCTCGATGGCCAAGCCAAGGAACATGGCCATGGTCCGCTGACGGGGATCCGTCCTTCCCGGATGCCCGCCGGTCACCAAATCCTCCAGTTCTCCGGTCATCTTCTCCTCCGTCACGTGGGGGAAGAAACCCTGGGATCGGTAGTATCGGAATTGGGCGAGGTCGTCCGTAAAAAGGAGGTCCACTTCATCGATGGCCTCGGGCCTCCAGTAGCAGTCGAAATCCACGGCCGTGGCGAAGGTACCAGCTTTGATCCATCCGGCCTGGATGGTAGGCTTGGGCTCCTTCAAAATAGGTCCTGCGGTCACAACCGCATCGGCCTCGCATACGGCCTCCTTGGGCGACGAGACTCGATGGATGTTCAGGGAAGGAAAGACCTTGCTCATCTCTTCAACAAACCTTCCGGCGGCTTCTTGGGAGATATCGTAGGCCAAGACATCTTTCAGGGCCGGAAGGACAAGAGATAGTGCTTCCAGGTGGCTTCGACCCTGGACCCCACACCCGCAGATCCCCAGGACCCTTGCATCATCCCGCGCCAGGTACTTGGCGGCCAGGGCCGAGGCCGCTGCGGTCCTTTTGGCGGTGATCCATGTGCAGTCCATCACCGCCGCGGGGATCCCCGTGGCCGGATCGTTGAGGATCAAAAGCCCGCTGATATAAGGCAATCCCTTGGAAGGATTTGCAGGGTACCCACTTACCCACTTGATTCCGGCCACATCCAGCCCGTCCACATAGGCGGGCATGGCATGGATGAACGACTCCGGGCGGGGATGGATCCCCGGCTTTGGGGGCACCTCGGTCCGACCCTCGGCCTTGAGCCCAAAGGCCTCTTCCAACACGTCGATGATCTCCGACATGGGAAGAGCGACCTCCTCCACATCCCGCCTGGATAGATAGAGGACTTTTCCTTTCATGGCCGCCTCCTTCTTTCGATCCATTTCGAGCCAGGCCATTCTACCAGAATTGCGGCAGTCTCCAAAACCAGACGTCCCATACGCTCAAGTCCTGACCAGAGGTGACATATCGTGATAGAATTCTTTTCTTCAAGGGAAATGAAAATGAACGACACCATACGACATATCCTCCAGGGTCTCCGCTCCCGGGCTCACACGGTTTTGAGCGGCCTACAAGGCTCCTCAGGAACCTACGTTCTGGCTGAACTCGTTCGTCGGATGGATGGCCCTTGGATGGTAATCGTCCGAGACGAATCACGGGCACAGACCCTGGTGCGCGACCTCCTCTTCTACCTGGGGAATTCTCGGGAGGTCTCCCTCTTCCCTTCATGGGAGGTCCTTCCTTTCGAACGAACCTCCCCTTACATTCGGCTTCAGGCCCAACGTCTGGAGGTCCTTCAACGGTGGACCATGGGTAATCCTCCAGATGTGACGGTGATCCCTGTTGGTGCCTGGATGATGCGCCTCCCTCCCCGTCAGTGGATCCTTGGCACTCGGCTCTCCCTCGCCACTGGGATGGAGGTCCCCATGGAGGCAGTCCTGGAATTCCTGGATGGGGCAGGGTATCGTCGGGTGCCTTTGGTGGAGGAGCTCGGGGATTACAGCGTAAGGGGGGGAATCCTGGACTGCTTCCCTCCAGGGGCCGACCTGCCCCTTAGAATGGAGTTTTTCGACGACCAAGTGATCTCGATCCGAAGCTTTTCCCCTGAGACCCAGCGCTCCGAGGATCGCCTCTCAGAGGTCTTCCTGAGTCCGGTCCGCGAGATCCCTTGGACCCGAAACGCTCGAGAGGCCCTCCTGCGGAAGGTCCACAGCCGTCTGAGAAGCCGGGCTCTTCCGGAGGCAACCGATTTGTTGGAAAACCTCGCCGAAGGGATCCCATTCCCCGGGATGGAATTCCTCCTACCCCTCTGTCACGAAAGCCTCGAGACCTGGCCTGATACCCTTGCCGAAGAGGCCCACCTTGTCCTGGAAGACCCCGAGAAGCTTTCCTCTGTCGCAGCGCAACTCTGGGATCACTGCAAAGAAAAGGCGGGCGATGGCTGCTGGCTCTTATCTCAGATCCTCTCCCCCGAGGAACTCTATCTCCCCCCGGAAGAACTCGAGGCAGGATGGCGATCCCGCAAGGGCCTAATCCTGAGTCCCTTGACCGACACAGAAATGGCTCTCCAAGGGCTCCGTCTGGAGATCACCGCCTTCTCGCACGCGGACCTCAAAGGAAGTTGGGGCCAAACCCCATGGAGGGAGGACCCCATGGGGGCGATCTCCCGCACCTTCCATCATTGGCTGCACGAGGAAGGCCTGGAAGTCCACTGGGTGGTCCGGACTCAAGGCCAGGCCCTGCGCCTGAGCGAGCACCTCAAAGAAGCGGGACTTCCTTGTCGCCTTCTGCAAGGAGGAACTCCGGAAGGGCTGTCGGGCCCCCGGCTGTGGATCCGGGTGGGTGATCTTTCGGAGGGATTCCGCTCTCCGGAATTGGGAGTGGTCTACCTCACGGAAGAGGAGGTATTCGGGCCCCGTCGGCTCCGAAGACCCCCTCGGGCCCGCCACGGACTCCCTTCCGTCACCCATCTCGAGGAGCTTGAGGAAGGAGATCTTGTAGTGCATGTGGATCATGGCATCGGGATCTACCGGGGGTTGCGGAACCTGGAGATGGGAGGGATCCGAGGGGATTTCGTTCTGCTGGAGTATCTGGGCGGCGACCGTCTCTATCTCCCCGTCAGTCGATTGCAACTCCTCCACAAGTACCTCGGAACAGAAGGCTTCCTTCCCAAAATCGACCGGTTGGGCAGCCCCAACTGGGAGCGAAGAAAGAAGCGTGCCCGCCGCGCTGTGCGTCGCATGGCCCGCGAGCTTCTCCAACTCTATGCCCATCGGGAGGTGTCTCCGGGGTACGCCTTCTCCCCTCCCGACGAACTCTTCCACCAATTCGAAGAGGCCTTCCCCTATGAAGAGACTCCCGATCAACGGAGGGCCATCGAAGAGGTCATGGCGGATATGGGCCTCCCGAGACCCATGGATCGGCTGGTCTGCGGAGATGTAGGGTTCGGAAAGACCGAAGTCGCGATGCGGGCTGCATTCCGGGCCGTAATGGACGGCAAGCAGGTGGCCTATCTCGTCCCCACCACCATTTTGGCCGAACAGCACTATCAGACCTTCTGCGAACGATTCCGAGGATTCCCCGTTTGGATCGAGGTCATCAGTCGCTTCCGTTCCCCAACCCAGCAGAGGAAAATCCTCGAGAGGTGCGCGGACGGCAGGGTGGATATCCTTATTGGAACACATAGACTCCTTCAAAGGGATGTCTCTTTCAAAGATTTGGGCCTTCTCATCATCGACGAGGAGCATCGCTTCGGGGTGGCGCAAAAAGAGAGGCTGAAGGCCCTACGAAAGGAGGTGGATGTCCTTACCCTCACCGCCACGCCCATCCCGCGGACCCTCCATATGGCCATGTTGGGTATTCGGGATCTCAGCGTCATCGAGACCCCCCCTCCGGAGCGCCTCTCTATCCAGACTTTTGTGGTCCGCTTCGACCGAAATCTGATTCAGGAGGCCGTCCATCGAGAACTCTCCCGTGGGGGGCAGGTCTTTTTCGTGTACAACCGGGTCAGAGGAATCGGGAGAATGGCACAGAGGCTTCGTTCCTGGCTCCCTGGAGTCCGAATCGGCATCGCTCATGGCCAGCTTCCATCGAGCGAATTGGCCGATGTGATGGAACGTTTCCATCGCAAGGAGATCGACCTTCTGGTATGCACCACCATCATCCAGTCGGGGCTGGACATCCCCGCTGCAAACACGATTCTGATCCATCATGCCCATCACCTGGGCTTGGCAGAGATGTATCAAATCCGAGGGAGGGTGGGACGCTCGGGACATCAGGCCTTCTGCTATCTGCTGCTACCCGAGGGCGAGGCCCGACTCGGCCGGGAAGCACTGAAGCGGATCGAGGCTCTCCGGGAATTCAGTGAGCTCGGATCGGGATTCCGCGTGGCCACGAGGGACCTCGAGATCCGGGGGGCCGGGACGCTTCTGGGACCTTCCCAGTCCGGGCACATCGACGCGGTGGGTTTCGAGCTCTATACCCATCTGATGAGGAGGGCCATCGCGGAGATTCGGGGAGAAGAGATCGTGGAGCCGGTGGAACCGGAGATCCATCTCCCCGTGGACGCCTATCTGCCGGAGGAATATGTCCCGGACCCTCATCAACGGCTGGCCCTTTATCGGCGTCTGAGTCGTTTGGAAGAGGAAACGGAGATCGCGCCTTTAAGGGAAGAACTTCAGGACCGATTCGGTCCTCTTCCCGAAGAAGCGAACAACCTTCTCCATTTGATGGGATTTCGATGTCTTCTTAAGGGCCTCCGCATCCGTGAGGCTCGTCTCCAAAACGGCCGCTTGGTGCTCCGCTTCCTGCCAGACACCCCTCTCTCTCCTCAAGGATTGGTCTGCCTTGCGAAAAGCGGCAAAGGCCCCTCCCTCCACTTCTTGTCCGAAGATACACTATGTCTCCCTCTGGATGGAGGTCCGGAGCCCCTTCCCCAATCGGCCGTCAAGGCGTTGAAAGCACTCCTGCAGGGTGCTAGCATGAGACCTGAGCGGGGAAGTGATGGGAGATGGGCCTAAATTATGGAGGGGAGATGTCCGTCAGAGATCCCTAGGGAAAGGACGTTTTGGGATTCAGATCGGGAAGATGCGGAGACGGACTCGATGGTGGGGATGGATACCTCCATTGCTTCTGCTTCTGGTGGGTTGCAGCAATGGAGGGGATGCAGAAAGGGAGGTCCTGGCCAAGGCGTGGGGCAAACCTCTTATTACCAAAACGAACTTCCTGGAGCGACTCGAGGAAGAGGCCCCTCAATGTGTAGGTCGAAACTCCCCCTCCTGTGACATTCTGCGACGCAACCTCCTCGACCTGATGGTCGACGAGGCCCTCCTAGGGGCCTTGGCCAAAGAGAGCGGGATCCAGGTGGACCCGGCGACCTTGAAGGAAGAGGAAGAACAAATCCGAGCCGACTATCCCGCCGATGAGGACCCCTGGAAGCGTCTTCCATCCGATGCGGAGCGATGGAGCCAGGCCAATCGTAGAAGGCTTCAGCTTCGCGCTCTCCTGAGCCGTACCCTTCCCGACGTGGAGATCTCCGAGGAGGAGGCTCGGGCCTATTACGAGGATCATCGGGAACTCTTCATCAGGCCCCGCACGGTTCGGATACGCCAAATCGTGGTCGCGGATCGGGACACAGCCCAGCAGATCCGGAAACGTCTCAAGAAGGGGGAGGATTTTGCCTCCTTGGCCTCCCAATATTCGCTGAGTCCGGAGTCCGTCCGAGGAGGTGACCTCGGGTATTTGGAGCCGGGGCAAATGCCACCAGAGTTGGAGGAAGCAGCCTTCTCTTTGGAGAAGGGACAGTTGAGCGAGATCATCTCGACCCCATATGGATATCACATCCTTCGCTTGGATGAAGTCCGCCCTCCAAGGGAGGAGGTCTATGAAGAAGTCCGGGAGGAGATCCTGGAGATCCTTCTACAGGAAAGGATTCGACATGATTACCGAGCCTGGTTGAAGGCGATAAGGAAAGAGGCCCAAGTGGAAGTCATGACCGATCGCATGGAGGAGATCTTCGGAGGACGTGAACCATGAAACGAAAGGGGATTCTCTGTCTCCTCATCTGTCTCTCCCTGGTGGCTTGTTCCTCCAAGGCCCGAAAGGCAAGAGAGGTTCAGGAGGCCATCGAACGCCTGAACCGGGAGCACGAGCAGATGGCCCAGAAGAGGCGCTCCCAGAGACCCTCCGGGCAAAGGGGGCGAGCGACTGCATCTGCTACGGCCCTCGCCGACGCCATCGTAGCACGTGTAAACGATGAGGTGATATTTCTCTCGGACTTGGATGAAGCCGTCGAGGAAACCCTCCAGAAGATGGGCATGCGCAACCCCATCGGCGCCATGGACAAACGGGAGTTGAGGAAAGCTCGGAGTGCTGTCCTCGAGCAGTTGATCGAACGAAAGCTTCTGGAGCAAGAAGCCGCCCGCAGGGGTATCCAGATCTCCGATGAGGCCGTGGAGGAGGCCGTGGAGGCTTACCTCCGTTCCAAGGGACTGACCAAGGAGCAGCTCTACCTGAGGCTAGCACGTGAGAGGATCCCCATCGAGAGGTTCAAGGAACGCTTTCGAAAAGAGCTGAGAGTGGCTCGGCTCTTGAATCGAGAGATCCGAGACCATATCCACGTGAGCGAGGAGCAAATCCGCGCCTACTACGAATCCCACCGGGACAAATACCACAAACCCGGGCGTGTTCGGATCCAACAGATCGTCCTCCTGACAAGGGGATATCTGCCCCGGGACAAAAGAGAAAAAAGGCAACAAATCAGTGACATAAGGGAGAAGATTCTGGTGGGAGAGGACTTCGCCAAACTGGCTCGGGAGTTCTCCGAAGGCCCCAATGCGGAAAAGGGAGGAGATTGCGGCTATTTTCAACAAGGGGAACTTATGGAAGAGCTGGAGCGTGTCGCCTTCTCCATCCCGGTGGGAGAGGTGAGCCCCATCATCGAGACCTCCGTGGGTTTCCACCTCATCCGGGTCCTGGAACGCACGCCGGGGGAGAGCACGCCCCTGGAGGAGGTCCGAGACGAGATCAAGGCCAAACTTGAGGGGGAGATCTTCAGGAAACAAACCCGAGACCTTGTGGAACGCCTGCGCAAGAGCGCTTATATCGATGTGCGTCTCTGAGAGGAAACGTACTGGCCCGATGAAAGCGGGTCCACCTCTGGTGGGGATCACGATGGGAGACCCGGCAGGGGTAGGGCCTGAGATCATCGTCAAGGCCCTGAACCGCTGGGGCAGGAGACAGAGGAAACGTGCAAGGGTCCTGGTCATCGGCGACCCGGGGACCTTGAAGCGGGCCCTGGACGTAGTGAACAGTCCGGCCGACCTGCACGTCGTGGAATACCCCCGTCAGGCATTCTCGGTGGAGGAGGGGATTCCGATACTGCCAGCCACAGACGAAGATTTGAGTCACGTGGAATGGGGAAGGCTCACCCCTTCCGCGGGAAGGGCCCAGATCGACTTCCTGCGGCGGGCTGTGGATCTGGCTTTGAGGGCCGAGATTCAGGCTGTCGTCACTGCCCCCATTCACAAAGTGGGTATCAAGCTGGCAGGCCTCTCCTTTCCCGGGCATACGGAGATGCTGGCCCAATGGACCGGAGCCAGTCACTACGCCATGATGGTGGCCGGACCTCGTCTTCGGGTCGTCCCCGTGACCCTTCATCAGCCCATTATGGAGGCGGTCTCCCGGCTCGATGTGGAATCCATTTCACGGACGATCCATCTGACCCACTGCGCCCTGAAGGAATGGTTCGGGGTCCCACATCCTCGCATTGCCGTGGCAGGCTTGAACCCCCATGCAGGAGATCAAGGGCTTTTCGGTCTCGAAGAGGTGCAGATCATCGAACCCGCAGTGAAGTCATGCTGCTCGGCAGGGATGGTGGTAGAGGGACCCTTCCCACCGGATTCCGTCTTCCGGATGGCCGCCGAGGGAAGGTTCGACGCAGTGGTGGCCATGTATCACGATCAAGGACTGATCCCGGTCAAGCTCATTCACCCACATGAAGCCGTCAACCTTACCTTGGGGTTGCCCATTATCAGGACCTCTGTGGACCACGGAACGGCTTACGACATCGCTGGAAAGGGCATCGCCTCGGAGCAAAGTCTTTTGACGGCCTTGGGTCTAGCGGAACAGCTGTCTCGCCGTGCAACTGTGCTTCCGGGGGGAGTCGGATCCCCCTGAGGCCTTATTCCTCACAAACCCCGCAAGCCGGATGGGAGGGCCAAAGGGATTCCATGAGATTCCAGCCTTCTGGATCCGGTCATCAGCCCTAGTCCACTATGGGAGCACCTGCCCAGATTCGAATCCGTGGAGCCCGTCAGCACAATCTGAAGGGAGTGGACCTCAGTCTCCCTCGGAACAGTTTCGTCGTGATTACGGGGGTCAGCGGCTCTGGCAAATCCAGTCTGGCCATGGACACCCTTTTCGCCGAGGGTCAGCGACGCTACATGGAGTCCCTCTCCACCTATGCCCGCCAGTTCGTGGGGCAAATGGACAAGCCGGATGTAGAAGCCATTGAAGGCCTCTCACCCGCCATCGCCATCGATCAACGCGCCATCGGCCGAAGCCCGCGATCCACGGTGGGGACCATCACGGAGATCTACGATTTTCTTCGGATCCTCTTCGCCCGTGTGGGCAGGCCTCACTGCCCGCAATGTGGAGCGGCGATCCAGGGGGTCACCTTCATCGAGATGCGGGACCGTCTTCTCGAACTTCCGCCTGGGACCCGGCTCTGGATCCTCTCTCCCGTGGTACGCGGGCAGCCCGGAAGCCACCGCCGCATCTTGGAAGGCCTGGCTCGGGAGGGATTCCTGAGAGTCCGAGTAGACGGTGAGATACGGGAACTCACGGAGCGTATCTCCCTCGCCCCTAAGAGGCCTCATACCATCGAGGTAGTGGTCGACCGCATCGCCCTTCGGGAAGGGATCTCCTCCAGATTGGTGGACTCCTTGGAGACTGCGGCGAGACTCTCGGAGGGCCTCATCCGTGTGGAGATCCAGGGAGGAGACTCCTACTGGTTCTCCGAGCATCCTTACTGCCCCGTCTGTGATCATCCGGCAGCACGGCTGCATCCCAAACTCTTCTCTTTCAACGACCCTCAAGGTGCATGCCCTGTATGCAAAGGCCTGGGCCACGAACAGAGAATCGATCCAGCCAAGATCGTCTCCGACCCTGCCAGGGGACTCGGCCGGGGGTCCCATCTCCCCTGGGTCCTCCACTACGCCATCCAACCGCTTGAGCAGGCCCTGAAAGAGGTGGCTCGGAGTCTGGACTTCGATCTTTCGACCCCTTTCAGGGACCTGCCCGCCTGGATCCAGAGAACCCTGCTATATGGCCCAGACCCCTCAACGAAGAAAAAGGGGAATAATCTCTCCCTTTCCATTGGCTGGTGGGAGGGTATCATCCCTTCCCTGGAAAGGCTCTACAGACAAAGTGACGATCCTACGGTGCGGGAGGCCGTGGAAGAGCTCATGGGCGCACAGCCCTGCCATGGATGCAAGGGGCTGAGGCTCAGGCCCGAGGCCCTGGCCGTTCGCGTTGGGGGAAAGGGAATCGGGGAGATGGTCTCCATTCCCCTCACCAAGCTGCGGGAACTCCTCGTCGACCTGCCCCTGCGGGGGGAGGACCAGCACATCGCACGAGAGATCCTAGAGGCCATAATCCGACGGTTGGATGCGGCCTGTGCCTTGGGCATTGGGTACCTGACCTTGGGGAGAGGATCCGAGACCCTCTCCGCCGGAGAGGCCCAGAGGATCCGCTTGGCGAGCCAGACGGGCACCGATCTTGTGGGACTCCTCTACATCCTCGACGAACCTACTGTGGGACTCCACCCCAAAGACCAAAGGGCCCTCCTGGATCACCTTCGGGCATTGAGGGATTCGGGAAACACTCTTGTGGTTGTGGAGCATGATGCCGATCTGATCCTTTCGGCCGACCACGCGGTGGATATGGGGCCCGGCGCCGGAGAGGAGGGAGGACATCTCCTTTACAGCGGCCCTCCCCAGGGGCTTCTTCGGTGCGAGGACTCCCTAACCGGGGCCTATCTGTCCGGAAAGAGGCGAATCCCGGTTCCGGAGAAGCGTCGTCGGGGATCGGGGCAATATCTGGAGCTGATCGGAGCTCGACTCCACAATTTGAAGGGAATTCACGTTCGGTTCCCCTTGGGTTGCTTCATTTGCGTGACAGGGGTATCCGGATCCGGGAAGAGCAGCCTCGTGGTGGACACTCTCTATGGGGCTGTCCGGTCCCACCTTCGAAAGGAGGGAACGAAATCTCAGGCCCTGGACGAGATCCGGGGACTTCCTTTGGTGGACCGCGTCCTTCACGTGGACCAAGCACCCATCGGACGATCGCCTCGCTCCAACCCCGCCACCTTCACCGGCGTCTTCGCCCATATCCGGGACCTCTTCGCTCGACTCCCCGAGGCACGGCTTCGGGGTTATCGAGCCTCGCGGTTCAGCTTCAATGTCAAAGGAGGACGCTGCGAGAGCTGCCAAGGGGAGGGAAAACGACGAATCGAGATGCTCTTTCTGCCCGATGCCTATGCCACGTGTGCGTCATGCCGGGGCACACGCTACAACGATGAGACCCTTCAGATCCGATACAAAGGGCTCAATGTGGCCCAAGTTCTGGAGCTTACAATTCGAGAGGCGCTGGCCTTTTTCGAGAACGTCCCTCAGATCCAGCGGCCGTTGGACACCTTGGTCTCCGTAGGTCTGGGATACCTTCGCCTGGGACAGCCCGCAGACACCCTCTCCGGAGGGGAGGCCCAGCGACTGAAACTGGCAAAAGAGTTGGGGCGCCGCCAAAGCGGCCGAACCCTCTACATCCTGGACGAACCGACCTCCGGTCTCCATCCCGAGGACATACGACGACTCCTGGAGGTGCTTCAACGCCTCGTGGATGCCGGCAATACAGTCATCGTCATCGAGCACAACATGGACGTGGTCAAATGTGCGGATTACATTATAGAGCTGGGGCCGGGGGCCGGGGATGATGGAGGATGGCTAGTGGCCTGCGGCACGCCCGAAGAAGTCGCCCGCCATCTCCATTGCCCCACGGCCCCTTTCCTAAGAAAGGCGCTTGAGGAGAGATCCTTCACTTAAAAAAAGGGGGAGCCCTAAGGTGCTCCCCTCCTTCCTCGCGAGTGGAATCCTTAACCGTCAGACTACGAAGAGCATGATCAAGGCGATGACCAAGGCATAGATGCACAGGGACTCGATCAACGCCAAACCGATCAGCATGGTGGTGGTCAGCTTTCCGGAGGCCTCGGGATTACGGGCCGTCCCCTCGCAGGCCGCGCTGATGGCGTTCCCCATTCCTTGACCGGTTCCGTGGGCAGCTATGCCGATCCCCAGCCCGGCCCCGATCATCACCGCAACCCTCACCCAGTTGGTCCCGCCGGAGGCCGCCTCCTCCGCCGCCAAGGCAATTCCCGTTCCCACAAGGATCACCGCAAGCACCGTCAACGTCATCATCAACCCGTTCTTTCGCATCGATCTCCCTCCTTGCTGCACATTGGGCGTTTTGAAAACAACCCCATATATCCGAACCCCCCGACCCCTCCGCGCTTAGTGCTCCTCTTCTACTGCGCCAGCAAGATACATGGCCGATAGAAGCGCGAAGATCAGGGCCTGGATGAAGGAGACGAACAGGCCCAATACAAAGATCGGAAGGGGAACCAGGAAGAGAATTCCCTTGCTCAGAACCACCAGGAAGAACAACACCCCCAACAGGATGTCCTTCCCGCGGATGTTGCCGAAGAGTCGAAAGGAAAGGGAGAGCATCCGGCTGAAGTGGGAGATGATCTCCACCACCAGGAATAACGGGGCGAGCCATGGGATGGGCCCCAAAAAATGCTTGATATAGCCGAAACCGTGCTTCTTGATCCCCACATAGTTGTAGTAGACGAAGACCAAAATGGCCATGGCCAGCGTGGTATTGAGGACGTTGGTGGGAGAGTCGAACAGAGGAATAAGGGACATTACATTGCATAGGAAGATGTAGATCCCCAACGTGGCGATCAGGGGATAGAAACGCCGCGTCTCATGGCCCAACACATCGTGAAAGAAGTCGTAGATCCCTCCTACAACGGTCTCCAGGATGACCTGGAACTTTCCGGGAACCATTTGGAGGCGCGGACGTACCACGATCCCCACGATGAGCAAAATCAGCATGAGCAACCATGTGTAGGTGATGTGATGTGGCAAGCCCAATGTATGGGGGGGCAAAAGGAGAATCGGCTCTTTCATGGCGAACTAGACCTCCAGTTTGATCCTTCGAGCATCGAACAGCGTTGTCCACAACAGGTTGATCACCACCACGGAAAGCCCAACCAAAAGTGCCACCGGGTCCACAAGCCTACTGGAAAGGATCGCCGCCAGCAATCCGAACAGGAGCAGTAGCCGAAGATAGTGGTAAACCATGATCTTGGTCTTGGCCCTGTGGGAGGGGAGGATAAGGAGACGCCGGAGGACAGCCAGCAGGGTCCGAAACCCAGCGACACTAAGCCCCCCTCCTACAGCCACACCGGCTGTCACCTTGGGAGGGAAGACCAGGATGCTGGATAGAATCAGTCCCCCCAGGATCCACCAATTTCGCCGCAAAAGCCGCCCGACAACGGGGGAGATCTCCATACGCCCGTTCATGCGTCTAGTGAGGTTCCTTCTCCCGCAGGTAACGATCGTAGATGACCCAAAGGCTTCGATATGCCGCCAGGACCCCGACGATCAAGCCAATCCAAAAAAAGACCCCGGTCCCCAACTTTCGATCCAAAAGATACCCCCCCACTGTGCCCATGGCCAAAGAGATGGCCATGGCAATCCCCGCCGTGCTGATAATTCCCAGCTGTGCCCACCACTTGCGATCCTGAGGGGACCTTCCCTTCAATGTCGCTTCCGCCTACGGCCCCTCCTCTGCCAGAAAGGCCGCACCATCGCATATCATATCGCGACCAGGACGTCAAGCCCTCTGAACTCTCTGGCAGGGATGCTTTTGGAGCCATCAGAAAGCCGCAACTGTGCGGATAGCCTGGGAATGATCCTTACTTTGAAGGCCTCTAGATCGTTCATGAGACCAGTGCCCGCATCCCTTCCTTCAGGGCCGCAGCCGTATGATTCAGTTCCTCATCCCCGTGTGCTGTGGAGACGAAGGCGGCCTCGAATTGCGATGGGGCGAAATAGACCCCCCTCTGGAGCATCTCCCAAAAGAAGCGGGAATAGAGCTCGATGTCGCATCTGCGGGCCCCGGACAGATCTCGGACGGGTTGATCCGTGAAAAAAGCCCCCATCATGGACCCTACCCGATTCACCTGGAGCGGGACCCCCGCCTCGCTGGCGGCCTCTTGGAGGGCTCTCTCCAACCGGCGCCCCTTCTCCTCAAGGGACTCGTATGTGCCCGGGGCCTTGAGAAGCTCAAGGGTGGCGATTCCGGAAGCCATGGCCAAGGGGTTCCCCGAGAGGGTTCCGGCCTGGTACACGCCGCCCTCTGGTGCCACCTTCTCCATGATCTCCTTTCGGCCCCCGTAGGCCCCCACAGGCAGCCCGCCTCCGATGATCTTCCCCAGGCATGTGAGATCGGGGAGGACCCCAAAGCGCTGCTGAGCTCCACCGTAGGCCACCCGAAACCCTGTGATCACCTCATCGAAGATGAGGAGGGAGCCCGCCTTCTCCGTCTCCTCCCGAATCCCTTCAAGAAACCCTTCCATAGGAGGGATGACCCCCATATTTCCGGCCACTGGCTCCAAGATCACACAAGCGATCTGGTCCCCGAATCGCTTCATGGCCCTCCGAAGAGCATCCAGGTCATTGTAGGGGAGGGTGAGGGTCAACTCCGCGTAGGCACTGGGCACCCCCGCGCTGTCGGGAACCCCAAAGGTCATAGCCCCGGATCCCGCCTTGACCAGCAGCCCATCCACATGACCATGGTAGCACCCCTCGAACTTGATGACCCGGTCCCTTCCCGTGAATCCCCGTGCGAGCCGGATGGCCGACATGGTCGCCTCGGTCCCGGAATTGACCATACGGACCCTCTCCAGGGAAGGGACGGCCTCGAGGATCAATTGGGCCAACTTTACTTCCAGGTCCGTGGGCGCGCCGAAACTGGTCCCTCGGGCGAGAGCATCTTGCACGGCCTCCAATACCCGGGGATGCCGGTGGCCCAGGATGAGGGGCCCCCACGAGCCCACATAATCGATATAGGCATTTCCGTCCACATCCCAGATATGGGCCCCCTCTGCCCGATGAATGAAGAGGGGATCCCCCCCCACGGCACGAAAGGCTCGAACGGGGCTGTTAACCCCGCCCGGAAGGAGCCCGATGGCCCGTCTGTAGAGTTCCTTGGATCGATCTGTCTTCAGAGGCATGGTCCTCTCCCGTCCATTTTCCCTTTGCCCAATTGTGGTCTCGAAACCTCTACGAGGAGCTAACAAGGGGAGGCATCATCACCTCGTCGCCTGCTCGATCTGAGATCGGACGAGGTCCCCTAGAGGCGATATTGGACTCCTCATCAGAAGTATTGCATACTCTCTTTTTTGTTTTCATGAGAGCTGAACAGAAGGAGATAATCATTGATCCCCGTCCTGCGAGAGATGCGACGTGCGATCTCCTCGCAGGCCTTTTCGTCCTTGCAATGGATCATGGCGTAGATGTTGTAGGGCCACTCTACTGAGACCTCGCGCTCGTAGCAGTGCGTTACCTGGGGGAGGGCGGCCAAGATCCGCCCCACTTCCTCGACTTTGCCTGGAGGGACCCTCCATGCGCTCATGGCGTTTGCGCGATAGCCGACCTGCTGATGCCGCAGGGTGGCTCCAAAACGTCGGATAATTCCAGAGTCCTTCATGCGTTGCACGATGGAGATGAGCCTTTCCTCCGGGATACCCAGCCGCTCTCCAATGACCTGAAATGGCCTCTCGCAGATGGGGATGTCTCCCTGCAGGGCTCGGATTACGGCTCTCTCCTCTTCTCCGATGAACAGAACCTTCCGCATGGGAAGGATTCGTACCACGCCGCCCCTAACCTGTCAAGGCCGACAATTTCCTTGAAATTTCCCTCCCGGTGTGGTAAAAGAAGAAATCCTTGGATCTCATGTGGGGTGCTCCTTGCTCTGCCCTCGCTGTGGCAGGGCCGAATGTCCGAGAGGAGGTTATGGCGTGAGACGCTACGAGACTATTTTTATTAGCCATCCGGATCTCTCCGACGAAGACCTCGATCAACTTACCCAGAGGATGACCCAGATCATCTTGGACCGCAAGGGAGAGGTGATCCAGGTCCAGCAATGGGGCAAAAAGAGGCTTGCCTATAAGGTGAGGAAACAACTCAGAGGTTATTACACCCTCTTGGATTACGCCTCCGAGCCCGACGCCGTGGCGGAACTGGAGCGGGTAATGCGCTTGGACGAAAAGGTCCTCAAGTACCTCACAGTCAAGCTTTCGGACCGTGTGGAACCTGAAGAGGTGCGCCAGGCCCTTTCCGAATCCGAAGAGGAGTCCGCCGCGGATCAACGCAAGGAGGAGGCCTCCGAATCCAGGGTTGAAGAGGAACCATCCCCCCAGGAGGATGCCTCCCCGGCCCAATCCGAAGAACATCCCACACAGGCCTCATCATCGTCGACGGGAGAATAGACCATGGCGGCACCTCGTGCAAGGACGCGACGTCGGTTCCGAAGAAAGGTCTGTCGATTCTGCGCGGACAAGATCGTGATCGATTACAAGGATCCCAAGGTCCTCAGGCCGTTTACCACGGAGCGGGGCAAGATCATTCCCAGGAGGATCTCGGGGACGTGTGCCCGACATCAAAGGGCACTTACTCAGGCCATCAAGAGGGCGCGCCACTTGGCCCTGATGCCATATACCACCCATAATCTCTGAAAAGGGGGTGGACCCCCATCTGGAGGGTGCTGGGATTCGGAGGGAGGGAAGGCCACGCCCCGCCGAGGTCCGGCCCCTCTTGAGAGGGGACTGCAGAGGGGGTTTGGACCCTCCGCGGGGAGAGGCGCCATGGGCGACCGAGAGGATCGTTCCATGAACTTCATACAAGGGCGGTGGTTCTGGCCGCTGACGGGAGGGATGGCCGCTTTTTTTTTCTCCTTCAACGGCTTCCATTCCCGTTTCCGACCTTCATCCTCCCCTTAGTACCCCCCATCAGTGCGGGCGTCTATTTCTTTCTCGGACCGTGGAGGGGACTGGTATCTTTGGGCCTCTCCCTCGGAGCGATTCACCTTTTGAGCGGGGAGGGGGGCTCGAGCTGGTTGCTTTTGTGGAGCGCCATGGGACCCATCTTTGTGGAGTCTTTTTCCAGATGGAAGACCCTCGAGAGGGCCATGGGGATGGCCCTCTTGATGACGGTTGGGTTTCAGGTGCTCCTTTTGATCCTTCGTGGATTGGAAGCAAATATGGCCCCGTGGACCCTCCTTTCCAAAGGGATGGAGCGGGCCTTGATGCAGACACTCCAGGTCTACGAGGCCATGGGGATGGACGAACAGAGCCTCCAGCGCCTCCGCTCAGCAACCCCGGAGATGGCGCGAACTCTCACCGCCCTCATCCCTGGGCTGGCAGTGGTCATGAATCTTATGATCCATTGGTGGACCTTGCTACTTCAACGGAGATTCTTTCCCCGATGGGGATGGCCCATGTGGGGACCTCCTGCCCTATCGGATTGGAGGATGCCCGACGTTTGGGTCTGGGCCACCATTGCTGGAGGGATCCTCCTTCTGATGCCCGGACGCCTCGCCCCCTTCGTAGGAGCCAACCTGTTGATGCTCATGGGCGCCCTTCACTTCCTACAAGGGCTGGGGGTGGTCCATCGGTTCTTCGATCGGAAGGGACTACCTCCTTTCCTCAGGGGGATCTTTTATGCCCTCATCTTCTTCCAGCAGGTCCTCCTCCTAGGGGTGGCGATGGTGGGGCTGTTCGACATCTGGATCGACTTCCGGAGTCGCTGGAGGAGGGCCCATTAGGCGGTTAGACATTCTCCAGCCCCCAGGAGGACTTTACGCCTGCGGGGATGCCAACACAGGAGGCGGGATCATGAAAGTCATTCTTCTGGAGGACATGGAGGCCTTGGGTATGGCCGGAGAGATCGTCACCGTCAAGGACGGCTATGCGCGTAACTACTTGGTTCCCAAAAAGAAGGCCATTCCCGCCACCGAGTCCAATCTCAAACGTCTTGATCAGATGAAGAAACGTTGGGAGGCCCGGCAGCTCAAGGCCAAGCATGACGCCGAGCGACTCAAAGAGCGCATGGAGTCCCTCTCCCTAACCCTTCAGCGGAGGGCTGGCGACAACGAAAAGCTCTTTGGATCGGTCACCTCCATGGACATCGAACGGGCCTTGAACGAAGAGGGGATCTCCATTGATCGGAAGAAGATCCTCCTGGAGGAACCCATCAAGAAGTTGGGGATCTATCAAGTCCCTGTGAGGCTCCATCCCGAGGTCACGGCTCAGATCAAAGTCTGGGTGGTGAAGGCCTGAGGGAGGCTCCATGGCCAGAGTCGATCCTGTCCCCTTAAAGGTGCCCCCCCATCACCTGGAGGCGGAGGTCTCCGTTCTCGGGGGAATCCTTCTGGACAACGAGGCCTTGAGCAAGGCCTTGGAGGTCTTGAGGCCCGAGGACTTCTACAAGGAGGCCCACCGCCTCATCTTTCAAGGGATCGTGGAGCTCTTCGACCGAAACGAGCCCGTGGATGTCATCACTCTGTCCAACTCTTTGGGATCCCAAGGCCGATTGGAGACGGTGGGAGGCCTGGACTATCTCACTGCTCTGGTGGACCAAGTACCTACTGCGGCCAACGTGGAGTACTACGCCCGAATCGTCAAGGAGAAGTCGGTACTCCGACGTCTGATCCAGCGTTGCTCCGAAATCGTCCAGGCCTGTTATGAGGAGCGTCCCAACCTGGACGAGTTCCTGGACGAGGTGGAGCAGGAGATCTTCGAAGTGGCCGAGGACAGGGTGAGTCGGTCCTATTTTCCCATCAAGGAGGTCATTAAGTCCAGTTTCGAGACCATTGAGGGCCTCTATGAACGCAAGAGCCTCATCACCGGGGTCCCTTCGGGGTTTATGGACCTGGATGCCTTGACCGCTGGTTTTCAACCTTCAGACTTGGTCATCATCGCGGCCAGGCCGAGCATGGGAAAGACGGCCTTTTGTCTGGATGTAGCCCGTTATGTGGCCGTGGAGGCGGAAATCCCGGTTGCCTTCTTCTCCCTGGAGATGTCCAAGGAGCAGATCGCTCTGCGCCTCCTGTGCGCCCAGGCCGAGGTGGACGGCTCCAAGCTTCGCCGCGGCATTTTGCGCGAGTCCGATTGGCCCAAGCTCTTCACGGCCGCTGGTGTCCTCAGCGAAAGCCCCATCTACGTGGACGACACCGCAGCCCTCTCCGTCCTGGAGATGAGGGCCAAAGCCCGCCGCCTCAAGGCGGAGAAAGGCATCGGCCTCATCATCGTGGACTATCTCCAACTGATGAGGGCGCGGAGCACGGATCGCAGCCGTGAGCAAGAGATCTCCGAGATCTCCCGATCCCTAAAGGCATTGGCCAAGGAGTTGAATATCCCCGTCATCGCTCTCTCTCAGCTCAACCGACGGGTGGAGGAACGGGGGGACAAGAGACCGCAGCTATCCGATCTACGAGAATCGGGGGCCCTGGAGCAGGATGCGGACGTGATCCTCTTTATCTATCGAGACGAGGTCTACAACCGCAGCCCGGACAATCCCAAGAGGGGTACAGCAGAGATTATCGTGGGCAAACAGCGAAACGGCCCGGCGGGAGTGACCGTGACCCTGGCCTTCCTCGAGCCCTATGCCACCTTCAGGGATTTCACCCCCATGGCGGGTCCCGCCGAAAGCGCCTATTGACAAGCTGGAGGCGGATGATTCATCATCCGTCTTGGAAACCGCCAAACATGAGGGGGAAGACCGATCGTTCCAGAAAGGAGAGAGGAAATGTCCGAGGAGTTGATTCATGTGACCGATGCCAATTTCGAGTCTGAGATCCTTCAGTCGGAGCTTCCTGTCCTTGTGGATTTCTGGGCCCCTTGGTGCGGGCCTTGCAAAGTCATCGGCCCTCTGGTGGAAGAGATTGCTAAAGAATATTCCGGAAAGATCAAAGTGGGAAAGATGAACGTGGACGAAAACCCCTCCACTCCGGGCAGATATGGGATCCGGGGGATTCCCACCTTGATCCTCTTCAAAGACGGAGAGGTCGTGGACAAGGTCGTTGGAGCCGTCCCCAAGGGGAGTATCGAAGAGCTCATTCAGAAGGTCCTCTGAGGTCCGAAGATGGGCCAAGGGCATCTACAACAGGACGAACTTTGGGACATCCTCATTCTGGGTGGCGGCCCCGCGGGACTTACAGCAGGCCTCTATGCCGCCCGTGGGGACATGAGAGCCCTGTTATTGGAGAAGCTAGTGGCCGGGGGGCAGGCTGCCACCACGGAGTGGATCGAGAACTATCCCGGGTTCCCGGAAGGCATCTCCGGCCCTGAACTGGCCCAAAAGATGGAGGAACAGGCGGTCCGATTCGGTCTCCAGGTGGCTCACGAAGAGGTGCAGGGCCTGGAAGTTGTGGAGGGGGATCCTCGTTCGTTCCGAGTCCGTACGGACCGCGGAGTCCATCAGGCCCTGGCCGTTATCCTCGCTCTGGGAGCCGACTGGAGGGAATTGGGCGTGCCCGGGGAGGAAGAGTTCCGGGGCCGGGGGGTCTCCTATTGTGCCACTTGCGATGGTCCGTTCTTTCGGGATCAGGAAGTGTTGGTCGTAGGCGGAGGAGACACCGCCGTGGAGGAGGGGATCTATCTGGCCAAGTTCGCCCGGAAGGTCCACATCGTCCACCGCAGGGACCGCCTCAGGGCTTCTGCCCTCATCCAAAAGAGGGCCTTCGAAAACCCTAAGGTGGACTTCATCTGGAGTACGGTGGTGGAATCCATCGAAGGTTCTCAGCAGGTGGAGAAGGTCCGCCTCAAAGATCTCAAGACGGGAAACTCATGGGAGAAGGACTGCGCCGGCGTCTTTATCTTCGTGGGTACGACCCCTAACACGCAGTTCCTCGCAGGAATCGTGGAGATGGATGAGCGGGGCTATATCCTCACAGACGAGGACATGCGGACCTCTGTGGATGGGATCTTCGCCTGCGGGGACGCCCGAAAGAAGCTCCTGCGCCAAGTGATCACGGCCTGCGGCGAGGGGGCGACGGCGGCCTTCGCCGCCCAGCAGTACGTGGAAAAGCTCAAGGGAACAGCCTATGAGTGAATGGAGGACTCCATCCTTCGTGTAGGATTCCGGAGCTGGTGGAGGCCTTAAGACCGGTGGGGAATCAGGGAGTTGGCCTCATGGAAATTCGGGTAGTCAAGGCGGATACCTCGCGGCGTCGCTACAAGCCCGAGGATGAGAGCAAGTTGGGTTTCGGGGTCTATTTCTCGGACCACATCTTCTTGATGAATTACAACACTGACCGGGGATGGCACGACGCCCGTATCGAGCCGTACGGCCCCCTGACATTAGATCCGGCTGCTCTTGTCCTCCACTATGGACAACAGGTCTTTGAGGGACTGAAGGCCTACAGACGGAGTGACGGGGCCATCCAACTCTTTCGGCCTAGGGAAAATATCCGGAGGATGAACCGATCCGCCCAGAGGCTCTGCATGCCCACTGTGGATGAAGAATTGGTCCTCAAGGCCCTAAAGGAGCTCATTCGGATCGATCGAGACTGGGTCCCCCGAAGTCACGGGGCCTCCCTTTACATCCGTCCCACCATGATCGCCACCGAGCCCGCTTTGGGGGTGAAGGTCTCGCCCTCGTATCTCTACTACATCATGACGGGCCCGGTAGGGGCTTACTATCCCGAGGGGTTTAATCCCACCAAGATCTTCGTCTCGGATGAGTACGTCCGCGCCGTCCGAGGCGGTGTTGGGGACACCAAGACAGCGGGAAATTACGCGGCCAGCCTCTTGGCGGCAGAAAAGGCACATGAGAAAGGCTACACCCAGGTCCTCTGGCTGGATGCCATCGAACGAACCTACGTGGAGGAGGTGGGCACAAGCAACATCTTCTTTCTCATGGATAAAATCCTGGTGACCCCCTCTCTCACGGGGAGCATTCTTCCCGGCATCACGCGCGATTCTGTAATCCAGTTGGCCAGGGACTGGGGGATCCCCGTCGAGGAGCGGCCCATCTCCATCCACGAAGTCATCGACGGGATCCGTTCGGGGCGTCTGAAGGAGATGTTCGCCACGGGAACGGCGGCGGTGATATCGCCTGTGGGAGAGATCTCCTACAAGGAGGAGACCTTCATCGTGAACCATGGAGTGGTGGGAGACCTCTCCAGGCGTCTCTACGACGAGCTGACGGGGATCCAGTACGGCGAACGTCCCGATCCTCACGGATGGATCGAACTGGTGGTGGACCCCAGCGAGGCCGACTGACATCTCTGAAACGAGGACGGGGAGAGGCCCTGAACACCAACCTCATAGCTTCTTGAATCGTCAACATGAAAAAACCCCCGAAGGGAGAAACCCCTCGGGGGTTTTTCTCACAAAAGGAAAAATTGTCTCCTTTCCGATCAGGACTGTTACATCAGGCTAGGGAGCCAGAGGACCAGCCCAGGAAATAAGATCACAAGGAAAAGGCCGACCACTTGAAGCCCGATAAAAGGGAAGACTCCCTTGTAGATCTGGCCCATGGTGACCTCGGGAGGCGCGATCCCCTTCAGGTAGAACATGGAATAAGCGAAAGGAGGGGAGAGGAAGGAGATCTGAAGGTTCGTGCAGATTACTGTTGCGAACCATAGGGGATTGAACCCCAGATGCACGGCCACAGGGGTAAAGATGGGAATAACGATAAACAGGATGCTGATCCAGTCGATGAACATCCCCAAGATGACCACCACAGTCATCATCATTGCCAAGGTTCCCCATTTGCCCAAGGAAAGCCCGACGATGAAGTTTCCGATGAACTTGGCTCCCCCAAGGCCCATGAAGACCCCGCTGAACATGGTAGCCCCCACTGCCACGAACATGATCATGGAGGTCACCTTGAGGGTCTGGATGGCGGAATCGTAGAGGACCCGAAGATTGAACGCCCGATACCCCAAAGCCACAAGGACGGCTCCAAAAGCTCCTACCGACGCCGCTTCCGTGGGCGAAGCTATACCCAGGAGAATGCTTCCGAGCACCGCGAAGATGAGAAACAGAGGAGGCACGGTGTAAATGGAGAGATCCCGGAGTATCTTGGCCACAGGGACATTCCTCTCTTCCTTGGGCATGGGGGGACCATACTCGGGCCGGATCAGACAGAGGATCAAGATATAGAGGACATAGAGGGTGGAGAGGACCAAGCCCGGGAAGACCGCTGCCATGAAGAGTTTGGCCACGGAAAGCCCCGCCATGGGACCGTAGAGGAGAAGCATGATGCTGGGAGGGATCAGGATGCCTAGGGTTCCCCCCGCACAGATGCACCCGGAAGCCAGAGGGATATGGTACCCACGTTTAAGCATGACCGGGAGCGCCATCATCCCCACGATGGTCTCCGTCGCTCCAATGATCCCGGCTGTGGCCGCGAAGATAGTGGCCAGGATAATAGTGGTGACGGCCAATCCCCCGGGTACACCCCCCAGGGCCACATAGAGGACATTGTAGAGCTTTTCCGCGGCTCCAGATTGCGACAGTATGGCACCCATAAATACAAAGAGGGGGACCGCAGGCAGGACCTCACTGGCCATGAGGCCGTAGATCCGGCTGATGAATTGATCGAACACCTGGGGGGCCCACCCCCCTGCGATTCCAAAATAGAGACCGAGCCCAGCCAATGCCAGATATAGGGGGACTCCAGCCATGACCAAGGCCAAGACGCCGGCGAACATTACCACAGCAAGATGCTCTGGACTCATCGTATCCCTTTCCTCTTCCTCACTTGGTTAATTTCGTTCCTTCCTCAAGAACTTGTTCCCATCCTTCTTTTTGGAGTCTCATGGAGATGGCGCCCACTATGACTCCACAGGAAACTCCTTTCCCTTTAATGCAGAGTACGCGTGCTTGATGAATTCGCTCACCCCCTGAAGGGCGAACAAGATAAAAGCCACCGGCATTACCGTCTTGATCGGATAGACCGGAGGCTGCCAGTAGCTGATATAGGAGTGCTCCCAGATCTTCCAGGAATAGGCGACGTATTTGATGCTGTGCTTGATCAGAATGAAATAGACGGGGAAAAACACCAGAAGGTACAGGAGGGCATCGAAAACGGCCCGAACCCGCTTGGGATAGAAGTTGTAGATAACGTCGACCCTTACGTGCACCTTATGACGAAGGGCATAGGCACCCCCGAGCATGAAAAGGGCCGCATACTCCATCCATGTCAACTCATAGGCCCACTTGGTGGGGGCCTTGAAGAAGTACCGCATAAGGACATCGTAGACTGTCCCACAGACAAGAGGGACTATAAGCCAACAGGCAATTCTTCCGGACCATTCACTCAGGAACTCGACCACTTGAATAAGGCGTCTTAAAAAGGACATCGCTTCTATCCCCGAAAAAAGGGGCAGAGCCCTACCCACTCTCTCACACTCAGCGGGTACAGGTCTCTGCCCCTTGCATCACCCTACTTGTTGACGTCTACTTTGGCATCCACCTTCTGGAGTTCCATGTAGGGAGTGTAAATCTTTAGGAACTCTTTCTGAGATTTCCAGACCTTCTGGAACATGGGATCCTTCTGGGCATTGTACTTCTCTACGAATCGATTCAGGATTTCCTGTTGCATCTCGGCCGGAAACTTGATGATCTCTACGCCCTTCTCTTTGAAGGTCTGAACCGCTCTGCAGTCATCGAGAAGCCATCCCGTGAGGGCATGCGCCACCCCAGCGTCCGCTGCGGCCTTGACGATCTCCTTGAGGTCGTCGGGGAGTTCCTTCCACTTTTTAGGGTTGATGATCAGCTCCAAAAAACCGGCGATCTGGTGAAGGCCCGGGAAGTAGCAGTACTTGGCCACTTCATGGAACCCCAAAGGAAGGTCGGTCACCGGTGTACTGAACTCGGCCGCATCGAGGGTCCCTCTCTGAAGGGAAGGCACGATGTCACCTGCAGGCAGCGTGACCACTGAGGCCCCCACCTCGGAGAGGATCTGACCCCAGATCAATACGGTCCTATACTTCAATCCTTTGAAATCCTCCAGCTTCTGAATCTTCTTGTTGGCCCATCCGCCACCTTCTGCGAAGAGCATGCCCGCTGGGAAGACCACAACACTATCTCCGTACATCTCCTGCCAGAGTTCTTTGCCTCCACCTGCATACATCCAGGTGAGATAGCCCTTTAAATCAAAGAAGGCGGGAGTAGCCGCAAAGAGCGTGGCTGCGGGAAACTTGCCGATAACGTATCCGGCCCAAGTATGACCCGCATCCAGGGTACCCATGCGCACGGCGTCGTAGATCTCGAAGGCCGGGACGATCTCGCCTGAGGAGTAGAGGTCGATCTTCATGCGGCCTCCGCTCATCTTGGCAATGTCCTCAGCCCAGATCTGGGCGGCCTTGTGTTGCCAGAGGGCGGGAGGCCAGGGGGTCTGGACTTTCCAAACGATGGGTTTGTCCGCAGAGGCCACCGCCGCAGGTACTGCACCCAGCGCCCCGTACAAGAGAGCCATTGACAGGAACAACCCAACCAGCACAAGACCGACGCGTTTCTTCATACCCATACCTCCTTCTTAGATTTTGTGGTGCTGCCCCTCGAGCCTCTAAAGGCGAGGCCCATATCACACTTTGATTGCCGTGTCAATTAATACAAACCACCTATCTGAGCAAATATCGAGCTTTCGACTTTGAGGGGAGCTTAAGGGGGGCCATCCCGAGGGATCCGCAACAAGGCCTTAGCCAGGCGGATCTTCTCCTCCAACTTCCCTTCTCGGAAGATCATGATTCTCTGGGCCTGAGGAGAACCGGCCCCGTGCATGGACTCCACAAGGGCTGTCCCCCCTGTCATGGCTTCGATCAGCCGCATCAGTTTGACCCGATGCTCAGGGGGGATTCCCTCCACAGCGCGGACATACTTCCTGACCAAGGGCCCCACCTCTTGGTGATGGAGGTCGTGTTCCGAGGGGAGGGTGGCCAGCAGCCCCCCGGCCAAGTCCACGGCCAAGCGAGCCACCTCGAAGTGGAATCGGGTTACGTTCTGTTTGCAAACATTGGCCAGCATGGTGTCCACCATATAGGCCCCGGAGGGGGTGGGCCACCCCTCGACGGAACAGGCGACGGAAGAGCTGTAGAGGGTCTCGCATAGATGGATCATCTCCGTAATCTTCTCCCGGACATGGGAAGACCTTGCCGTCCCTTGGACCTGTGCCAGGTAGGTCACAGCCCCGATCAGGACATCCATCAGGCCCGTCTTGCAGGCCCCGTAGTTGGCCCTATGGTGGGCGGCAAACCTGTAGACGATGGGGTTGGAGAATTCGGTTTGCCCGTCCATGAACACCCTCTCTGCAGGGACGAAAACATCATCGAAGATCACCATCGCTTCCCCACCCACAGCCCCAAAACTAGGGGTCCCTGCATCGATCCTCTCTCCTCGGTCCCTTCGGTCGTCGTTGGCCTGGCGGCCGAAGATGAGGGTGACACCTGGGGCATCGATGGGAACGGCGAAGATCACAGCGTAGTCGCGGGCGTTCTCGCCCAAGGCCACGGTGGGCATTGCCAGGATCTCATGGGAATTGACCGCCCCGGTGATGTGGAGCTTGGCCCCTCGCACAATGATCCCGTCGGCCTTGCGTTCCACCACATGGACGTACTGATCCGGGTCGGCCTGCTCCTCGGGGCCTTTGGACCGATCCCCCTTGGGGTCGGTCATGGCTCCGGCCACCATGAGGTTCTCCTCCTGGATATAGGTCAGCCAGCGTTTGAAACGCTCGAAGTAGTCGGTACCATGCTTTTGATCGATCTCGTAGGTCACGGAGTAGGTGGCATTGATTCCGTCCAACCCCACACATCGCTGGAAGCAACTCCCCGTCTTTTGCCCCAAGACGCGAAGGAGTTTGATCTTCTTGATCAAATCTTCAGGGCTTTGATGCACATGGGTGAAGCGGTTGATGGTACGGCCGGTCAGATGGGAGGTGGCTGTTGCAAGATCCCGGTACTCCTCCTGAGTGGACAAGGCATAGGTAAGCGATGCGGCCCGAACGTGGGGAACAGTAGCCGGATGCCGGGTCACATCGTGGATCCTTTCACCCTTGTAATAGATCACCGGACGGAGCCTGCGAAGGCTCTCCATATATTGGGCGCCGCTTTTAATCTTCATCGCCAGCTCCTTTGAGTTCAGAGGGGCAGAGGACCTTCAGAGGGGAGGAATCAACCCTTCATCTCCCATGAGTTCGACGAGCCATCTGGCGGCAGCTCCGACGACTTCCGGACATTTGTCCCTGTGCCCCCCTGCCTCCTCGAACTTTTGGAATTCATCGGCATCGACGAGATAATAAGGCCTGCCGAAAATCCTCATGTGGATATCGCGGCAGGTGACGGAACCGTAGTGTTCGATAAACCGATCGTGAAATCTGCGGGCTAATGCATAAGTCCGAAATCGGATGCCCTCGGGGTCATCTAATGCAGTCCTTTCCCTTCCAACGCAATGGCCCAGAAGCAACACCCCTCCCAAATAGGCCCCGCAACTCCCGTCACCGCACAGCCCTACCCCCCCGGCGAAGGCCGTAGCTGCTTTGAAGAGCTCCTCCCCCTGAAATTTCAGGGTATCCTGCACGGCGGCTATAAGACACTGGCCACATCCACGGACCTCCCTTTCATATCGGCGCCCCAGGATATGGGCTTCTTCGGCCAGTTTCCTCACCCGGTCTTTCCCCTCTGGAGCCATGAGAATCATCCCCCGCTATGTGGAAAAAGTGCATGAGACGTCCCGAACATTTACCAGCCCAGCCAGCCTCCGTCCACCGGAAGGATCACCCCGTGGAGGAAATCCGAGGCAGGCGATGCCAGGAAGACGGCGGCCCCCGCGATGTCCTCGGGCCTCCCCCACCGGCCGGCCGGAATTCTGGCCGCAATGGATCGACTGCGCTCGGGATCGTTTTGGAGGGCCTCGGTCAGATCCGTGGCGAAGAAACCAGGGGCGATGGCGTTGACGTTGATCCCATGTTTGGCCCATTCATTGGCCAGGGCTTTGGTGAGCCCTGCCACACCGTGTTTGGCAGAGGCATAGGCCGCTACATTGATTCCTCCTTGGAAGGATAGGATGGAGCCGATGTTGATGATCTTGCCCCTTCCTCTCTTCATCATGTCCCGTGCGGCCGCCTGCGACAAAAGAAAGGCCGCTGTGAGATCGATCTCCAGGGTGGCATCCCAATCCTCCTCCGAGTACTCCAGTGCCGCCTTGCGGCGGATGATCCCCGCATTATTCACCAGGATGTCCACCCTGCCAATCCTCTCCAGGATGGAAGGAATCACCTCTCGAACCTCTTCCCTGCGGGTCAGATCCGCCTTCAGGTGCACATATCTTCGTCCACAGGAGGCGATGGCCTTCTCCACCTTGGGCCGTGGGGTCCGACTCACAGCGACCACGTCGGCACCCGCCTCCCCCAAGGCCATGCTGATCGCCTCCCCGATCCCGCGTGTCCCTCCGGTCACCACCGCCACCCAACCGTCGATTCGGAATCTCTCGAGGATCATCTCTCCGGCCCTCCTTCTCGATCATGCGAGCCTCCCTTTTCGGATGGGCCCAGAAGTCCATACCTTCGGATGGTATCGTCGGCGAATTCCTGAAGCCTCTTTAGCTCGTCTCGGTCCAACAGGTGATGGAATCTCCTCTGGAGGCGAAGATACTCGGTGACGGGCACCTTGCGTTTGATTCTCTTTACCGAGACGATCTGGCCGTTCTCCATTTCGTAGAGGGGGATCAGGCCGCACTTCACGCCGAGGCGCCCCACTTCCAAGGTCAGGTGGGAGGGGAAGCCCCACACCGAAGGGCAGGGAGTGTCGATCTGGATGTAGCGGGAGCCGCGAAAGGCCATAGCCCTTCGGACTTTCCTCCTCAAGTCCCCAAGATAGGCCACGGAGGCAGTGGCCACATAGGGGACTCCATGGGCGGCCACGATGGCGGGAAGGTCCTTCTTTCTTTCCCGTTTGCCTAAGGATCGGCGCCCCGGAGGGTCGGTGGTGGTGGCAGCGTAAAGGGGAGTCGCCCCGCTCCTCTGCCCCCCTGTGTTCATATAAGCTCCGTTGTCCACACAGATGTAGAGGACATCGTCTCCCCTCTCCAGCATACCGGAGAGGGCCCCGAAACCGATATCGAAAGTCCCCCCGTCCCCTCCGATAGCCAACACACGGATGTGATCCCGCTTTTGGGCCTTCAGGGCTGCGGCCACCCCCGATGCCACCGAGGGCCCGTTCTCGAAGAGGTGATGGATCCAGGGGACTCTCCACGGCGAATATCCATAGGGGGAGGTAAAGGTCTCCAGGCACCCGGTGGGCGTCACAACGATGACGTCCTTTCCCGTGGCCCTCAGAATGTGCCTGACAGCCAAGGCCATACCGCATCCCGGGCAGGCCCGATGCCCGGAAACGAAGAGTTCTTCTTCTGCTGCCGCGTCTCTTTTTCTCTTCTTCCCCATAGCGCCGTCCCTCATCGAAGTGTCTTTGGCCCTGCGGACGTAGATCGGGGACTCGCCTGACAGTCCATGGAGGGGAACCATAGATTCATGGCAGGATCTCCGGACGAAGACCCGCCCAGTAAGGCTGCCAGGATCCGTCTTCAGCCTCATCCCCTTCTAGGGCCCTTCGGATGATCTCGCGCACAACTTCCGGGGCGACCTCTCTTCCCCCCAATCCCGCAATGCAGGGAAAGACCTTGGGGGCTCCAGGTCGGCCGTAGAACTTCGCCTTGAGGTCCATGCTTACGGCCCCTTCGCTCCCCATGGAGACATTGGCGTCCAAAACGGCAACCACCTTGGCCCCTCGGACAGCTGACCAAATCTCCTCATGGGGGAAAGGTCGGTAGCATCGGATCCTGACCAATCCCACCTTCTGGCCTTCCTCCCTCAAGGCATCGACTACCTCTTTTATCGTCCCCGCAACGGACCCCATAGCCATCAGCACCACCTCAGCCCCTTCGGTACGATAGGCCTCCACAAGCCCGCCTTGGTCGCGTCCCGTAAGCTCCCCCAGTTGAGTGAAGACCTCCCGAATGCGGGTCTTGGCTCCCTCCATGGCCCTTTGGATGCTGTATCGGAACTCCATCAAGACATCTTCCTCGGCATAGGATCCCCACGTCTTGGGATGATTCACATCGAGAAAATGGACAGGACGGAATTGTGGAAGGAACCGGTCCACGACCTCCTGCTCTAGGAGGCTCACTGGCTCATAGGAGTGGGTCAGGATCCACCCGTCCATGCAGACCATGACGGGGAGGAGGACATCGGGGGCCTCGGCAATCTTGAAGGCGGCAAGGTGGAGATCATAGGCCTCTTGTGCGCTCTCCGCATAGAATTGAAGGACCCCGCAATCCCGAAGGCTGATCGTGTCCTGATGGTCCACTTGGATGGTGATAGGAGCGGATACGGCCCGATTCACTCCCGTGATCACGAAGGGGAGGCGGAGCCCTGCACTGGCATAGAGGACCTCGGTCATCAGCAACAGCCCCTGAGAGGAAGAGGCCGTATAGGCACGGCTCCCCGCGGCAGAGGCCCCGCTGACGACGCTCGCCGCCGAAAATTCCGACTCCACTCGCACGTATTGGGCATCCAGTTCGCCGTCGGCCACCATTCGTGCCAGCTGCTCTACGATATGAGTCTGAGGGCTGATGGGGAAGGCTGAAATAACATGAGGACGGCAGGCCCGGACGGCCCAGGCCACGGCTTCGGATCCTTCGAGAACCTGCGTCCTGGACATTTCACTTTTCCTCCGGGATCATTTGGATCGCCTCCTCGGGACACTCGTATGCGCAAAGGCCGCACCCTTTGCAATAGTCATAATCGATGCGAAACCCCGCCTCTTCCCAATGCACTGCGCTGTCCGGACAGACTTCCTCGCATCGGCCGCAGTCCTTGCAGGCATCGTGGTCCAAAATCGGCCGTTCCAGCCGCCAACTTCCCGTTCGATACTGAAGAGAACTACCTCCTTCCACCACGGCCCCGATCGTGATCTTCATGCCCGCCCTCCCGAAAGGCTTCGATAACCCTCTTGGGCCAACCGAGCGTTCTTCTCGCCCAGTTCCCCCGGGAATTTCTTCCGAATGGCCCTAAGAACAGCATCCAGGCTTAATTCTCCGGTAAGGGCCGAAAAGGCCCCCAGGAGAGCCGTATTCATAATGGGTCGTCCCAGGATCTCCCTCGCCAGCCGCTCCGCCGAAAAAGTAACTACCCGATACCTCTCCTTCAGGCCCAAGTGCTGCACGGAACGATCTGAGTTGATGAGGACAAGTCCCCCCTCCTTCAGGCCCCGAAGCACATCCACCTCATCCAAAATGGTGGCATCCTGAACAATGAGATAGTCCGGCTCGTGAACGCGGCATCGCAACCGGATGGGCCTCGTACTCAGTCGACAGAAAGCCTCGATGGGCTTTCCTCTTCGCTCTCCTCCACCTCCTAGAAAGGGGAAGGCCAACCCATACTTGCCGTCCTCCAAGGCAGCGATGGCCATAAACTGGGCAAGCACCAAAGAGCCCTGCCCGCCTCTTCCATGTATCCGCACCTCTTTCATTCTGTCTCCACCCTCATTTGATTTCCCACGAGTGAACCCGGAGTCTCCTCCGGCTTCTCGGCGCCCTCTCTCACATCCTCCTTCAGGCGCCCCTCCCCGTCCCCCCTTATCTAAGAGGGTCAACCACCTTTCCTCTCACCACCGCATCTCCGCCGAGATTCTTTCCGCTGTCTCCAGAATGCGGGGGCGGAGCTCGCTGTGAATCCTCTCCAAGGTCATGGAGAAGACAGACCCGGTGATACTTACAGCGGCCACGACTCTCCCTCCGGCCTTTATGGGAGCGGCGATACACCGGACTCCTTCATAATACTCCTCGTCGTCGATGGCATATCCTTGTTGTCGAACCTTCTCCAATTCCTCAAGGAGCTTGTGCATATCGGTAATGGTCTTCTTGCCGTAGACCTTCAGAGCTCGACCTCGGTACATGGCGAGGACTTCGTGGCGCGGGAGGGAGGCAAGGAGCACCTTCCCTCCAGCGGCGGCGTGAGGATCGGTCTGAAAACCGATGTAGGTGGCCAGGGAGAGACCGTCTGGCTTCTTGATCTTGTCGATATAGATCACACGACCGTTGCGCAGGATGGCCAAGTGAACGGCCTCATTGCAGGCCTCATGGAGCTTCTGCAGGTGCGGGTTTGCGATCCTTCGGAGGTCGAGATGGTCCAAAATGACCTTGCTCAAAGTAAGGAACCGAAACCCCAAAGAATACTTTCGACTCTCCGGGTCCTGCTGGACGAAATCGTAAGGAAGGAAGGTGCTGAGGATATGATGTACCGTGCTCTTGGGGATACCAAGATGGCGGCTGATCTCCGAGATCCGAAGCCCTCGGGGATGTCTGCCCAAGTGCTCCAGGACCTGAATGCTTTTCTCCACCGACCCAAGGCGCATCGAAGAGATCTCCTTGTTTCATATAATGAAACTATATTTCATATTCTAATAAAACAAAAAAAACTCGTCAAGAAAAAATAAAGTCCCTTCATTGGGCCGGAGATGGCTCTCCCGAGCCTCAGGGCCGTCGGTCCTTGAGGGAAAGAAGATAGTCCTCCCACTCCACCGGAAGGAGGGATCGTTTTTTGGTGTTACACTCCTTGCAAGAGGGGACGCAGTTTCCTTTGGTGCTTCGTCCCCCCCGCACAAGGGGCACCACGTGGTCCATGGTCAGCTCGTGAGGACGAAAACGTCTTCCGCAATAGTGACAGATCCCCCGGGCCAATTTGCGTTTCCACCACTGCGTCTGTCGGAGTTCCCTGGCCTTTCTCCGCTCACGAAGAATAGCCTCAGGTTCGACCAAATGGTCTTCCTTTTCCACTCTTTCCTTTCGCCGATGCCGTCTTCCCTCGCTCATGGCCATGGAAGCCCCCTAATTACTTCCCTCCCAACAGAAGAGACTTTTTGTATCTATTTTACCATCCTCTCCTCTGTCCCAGCCAAGTTCCGTTTGACAACCCAGGACAAAAAGGAATACATTGACGCCCGATTCAATGCCTTTCCCCCTTAAGGAGAGAGCTCTGGGACAGAAAATGGGACGTCCATCGGCGGATCCCACAAACTGGGAGGAGGTGGGTCATGTGCAAGAGAACCTTCGAGGTTGACGGTCTCCCCAAAGGAGGCCCTTATTCTCACGCCGTTGAAGCCGGAGGGTTCTTGTTCGTCTCCGGGATGGTCCCCATCGATTTGGAGAACAACCGCTCTATTTTGGACGACATCCGCGAGGCCACCCGTCTCGTCCTCAACAACGTCCGAAAAGTACTTCGTACTGCCGGATACGACATGGAACACGTGGTCAAGGTGACCGTCTTTCTCCGGGACATGGAAGACTTCACTGCCATGAACGAAGTCTACGGCACCTTTTTCCCAAAGGAGAGGCCAGCCCGCTCCTGTGTAGCCGTCAAGCAACTTCCGGGCAATTTCCCTATCGAGATCGAAGTGGTGGCCGCCAAGTAGGCGGTGTCCGGCATTTGTTGGCATCTTTATTTAAGGTTCCTCTGTTGAGGAGCTTCCGTAAATCGCCCGTGTCAGGAGAGCGGACAGACCCCCTGACAGAGGGCACAGCTCTCTCCCTGTTCCACCCAATAGGCAAGGCATGCCTCGCCATCCACAGGCCATTTGAGATGGCCAGCCATGTTGCAGGGGTGGAGGGCCTCCCGGGTCGGTTCCCCCTTGGGAATGGCCCCCACGGGGCATGAGGAAGCGCACAGGCCACACGCGTGGCAGAACTCGGGAATGGGGTTGGAGGGGGGAGTGGCGGCCTTCAGGGGCATATCGGTCAGCACCTTGGCGATACGAACGCTGGACCCCTTCTCATGAGCGATGAGCAGTCCATGCCTGCCGGCCAAACCCAGACCAGCGGACACTGCCAAGGGAACCGACAAGGCCGTGTCATTCATGCAGGGAATGGCCGTAAAGCCCGCCTCCCGAATGGCCGACGCCATGGAGACGACCAAGGTCGCCATGCGGGAGTAACCCAAATTCGTCTCGATACTTGCGGCGAGGGGACTCTTCGAGCGAAGCTCTTCCTTGCGCATGGTGACGATGACCACTAACGCCCGGGTAACGGAATCCGGGATGATGAGTTCATCCTCGTCCTCTTGTGGTTGAGATACCGGTCGGAATTCGATCCTCTTGCACCGAGGCTCATGGGGGGAGTATGGGTTCAACTGAACCCGCTCGTAGACCCACCGCCGCTCCAAGACGGCCACGCCCGCGGCGGCTGCACCGAGCCTGAGGGCCAACGATACCAACCATGAGGTGTTTTCAACTGGGGAATCGGAAAGCCTTGAGGACTCCAATGAGTTTTGGTCAAGACCCTGAGGACTCCAAGAGAGTAGTCCGCGGTTTTCACGGCCTTCCCCATACGGACCGATCAGAAAATTGAGGACCCGGGCCCCGGCCAAGGAGGCCAACGCTCTTTGACGCTCGGGGTCCCCGCGGGCCATCTCCAAGGCACGCCGCCGATAAACCTCCACCCAAGGTTCGCCCAGTTTCCGCGAGAGACTGTGAAAGGCGATTTTCGAGGCGTCGAAACGTTCTTCCACCGAGACAAAACTCCGATCAATGGATCCGAACGGCGGAGTTCCTTATCCTCCCGCCACCATCTTACCGAATAAGGACGGCCCACCAGCTGGGTTTATGGGATCTCGAAGACCACCTCCAAGACCTCGGCGATCTGATCGATCCTCTCCCGCACATTGCGCTGCCAATCCAAGGAGACCGACTGCTTGGTCCGGATGGTGACCAGACCCCGGTGCGCTTGGACCTCCACTTCGGGTTTCACATCGAGGAGAGAAGCCTTCACCTCAGCGGCCAAGGCCAAGTCCTCCAGCCGCTTCTGAGACTCGGGGGTGGTCCGAAACTGCTCCATCCCTACGGTATGAACGATGAGATGTGCCGCGTCCTCCACGGAGATCCGGCTGATATTGATGACCAAATCGTAGAGGCCTGGATCCGCCGTGTCGATCCCATAGAGTTGAAGACCCCACTTCCTCCTTTGGTCATCCAGTTTATGGATGAATCGGACGGCCTCCTTCCTGGAGACACCATCCCGATCCATGACGAGCTGGATCCTCTGCTCCATCTCCGCGATGATCCTCACCTTTAGCACATGGGGGATGTCCTTGAGAAAGAAGTGCCCGGCAAAGCCCTGATAGACCACGTTGTCATTTCGGCACTGCTTCAATAGAGCCGCCTGGATGTAATGGACATACTTGGACCGGCTTTTCAAGATCCGCTCCAAGATGGATGGGGTCCCCTGGATGGCCTGATAGAGCATAATCTCCGGGACGTTGTATTCCTTGGAGGCCTGGAGAAGGATATCCCTCGCAATGCACTCGTAGCCCAATTCCCGAGCGACCCTCTCGGCCACCGCCTTTCCGTGGCTATAGGAGCCCCTCGAGATGGTGATGATGGACATGCACCGCCTCCTCTAAGTGGGAATGGACAGCTTCACACCAAGGAGAGAAGCCTGTCTATTCGGCCCCCTCGCTCTCGGAGGGGGAAAACTCCCCCCTCTCCTCCCCGCAACCCATGGGTGGACAAGGACAACTTAGACCCTAGCCTTATTCACCGTCAAGCCATTTCTTCCACTGGATTCCCGGGTGGGGCTTGACGACGCGGCCTATCGGGGTAGACTTGCGGGAAGCACCAATACGGATCCCGCTTCACAAAGGAGACCCTTCAACAACGAGGTCTCGCAGTCGGCGGTCCACGGAAGGGCCTGCACCGCGCTACAAATTCGTGAGCTTCTGCATGTATGGAAGGACTAAGGAGAGGACAATAACATGAACCCTGCAGAGATCTGTTTCATGACAGCCAAGGAACTGACTTATGTCATCCAGCGCAAGGAACTTTCCGTTCGTGAGGTCATGGAGGCCCACCTCTCCCAGATAGAGAGGATCAACCCTCAAGTCAACGCCATTGTCACACTCCTTCCCGAACGGGCCCTACAGGGCGCCGATGAAGCAGACCGAGCCCTGAGCAGGGGAGAAAGAGTGGGCTTATTACATGGACTTCCCATCGCTCACAAGGATCTGATCCTAACCCGGGGGATTCGGACCACTTTCGGCTCTTTGGCCTTCAAGGACTTCGTGCCCGATCAGGATGCGCTTATCGTGGAGCGGCTTCGGTCCGCAGGGGCCATCACCATTGGAAAGACCAATACACCGGAGTTCGGGGCTGGCTCCCAGACCTTCAATTCCGTCTTCGGGGTCACGCGAAACCCCTACGATCCCACCAAAACCTGTGGGGGAAGCAGCGGCGGTGCGGCTGTGGCCCTGGCTTGCGGGATGCTCCCCATCGCCGATGGGAGTGACATGGGGGGATCCTTGCGGAATCCTGCCAATTACTGCAACGTCGTGGGGTTTCGTCCATCACCTGGGAGGGTCCCAGTATGGCCCAGTAGTGCGGGATGGTTCACCCTAGCCGTGGAAGGGCCGATGGCCAGGACCGTGGAGGATGCGGCTTTGATGCTTCGTGTCATTGCAGGTCCTGATCCCCGCTCCCCCATCTCTTTGCCAGAGTCCGGGGAGGTCTTCGCCGCTCCCCTGGAAAGAGACTTTCAAGGTGTCCGAATCGCCTGGAGCCCTGACTTGGGAGAACTCCCGGTGGATCCTCGGGTTACCCACACCATCGAGGCGCAACTTGAAGTCTTCGACTCCCTGGGAGCCACAGTAGAGCCTGGACATCCCGACTTCTCCGATGCCGACGAGGTCTTCAAGGTCTTGAGGGCCTGGTGGTTCGAGATGGCCCTCGGCTCCCTCCTGGAGCGGCATCGCCATCAGCTTAAGGACACTGTGGTCTGGAACATCGAGGAGGGAAGAAGGCTCACAGGCATCCAGATCGCTCGTGCCGAGATAAAGAGGACGGCCCTCTATCACCGAGTTCGAGAGTTTATGGAGACCTACGAGTTCCTCCTCCTCCCCGTAAGCCAAGTTCCCCCCTTCGATCTCGACATGCCTTATGTCGAGGAGATCAATGGGGTCCCCATGGAGACCTATATAGATTGGATGCGATCCTGCTACTATATCTCTGTCCTTGGGCTGCCCGCAATCTCCGTACCGTGCGGGTTTACCCCCGAGGGCCTCCCTGTAGGCCTCCAGATCGTGGGGAGGCACCTGGCGGATCTCTCGGTCCTGCAACTGGCCTACGCTTTCGAGCAAGCCACGGGTTTCTGGAAGAAAAGACCGGAGATGTCCCCCCATAGGACCCTTGAGGCAAGCTCTACCAAGGCAATCACTCCTCACACCCTCCCTCTCCAGGGCAGTGGTCGGGAAACAAAAGCGGATTTTTTGTCTTGACAAGCCCCCTGTACCTTTGTAATAGAAAACTATCTCCCCGAATAATCAGCTTTTGTCCAATCATTACATCGTTGCAAGGCTGCAGGTGAAGTGTCTCAGCGCGCGCCCTGAGTCAAGGGGCTGCCACCTCTGGGCATCGGAAGGAAGGGCTCATGGTGGGGCTCTTCTCCAAGAAAGGAGGTGATATCGGGCGCATTCCGTACCATCCCTCTCGTGTCTTCCCGCCACAGAAAACCTGAAAAAAAGGAGGAGTGCCATGATGAAGAGACCAGCGATTGGGGCGGTTGTCTGTGGATTGCTCATGACCCTCTCCCTTCTCTCGTCTTCCGTCTACGCTACGCCTTTTCTGGATGTGGCAAAACAGACGGGGGTCACGATCCGACAGGAAGGCGAGGTCCTGATCTGGGAGGGGCCCGTCTCCGGGAAGATGAAACCTCAGGGGCCCCTAGCTGGAAAGACGATCGGGGTCATCATCGCCAGTGAGTTCAGCGACTTTCAGGCCTACTATCTGGCCTCCTACGGGAGCGAGTTCGGGGGGAAGGTGGAGTTCCTTTTGGTCGATTGGGTCAAATGGAAGTTCACTCGGCCCAACGTGAGCACTAAAGGCGTCCATGGTATGTTCGGACTAAGTGTGGACCCCATCCCGGTGATGGCCCCCGGATCCCGCCATCACTGGAAGCCTCTGGGCGAAGCGGACCCCAAGGCCTATGACGTCCTTGTGATCATCGGAGGACATTCCGGCGACATCATGATGACCGAGGACAAGGTCATCGATTTCATCCGAACGGCCTACGATAACGGGGCGGTCATTGGAGGAATCGGAGGTGGAATCATCCCCCTAATCACTGCCGGTCTCATGGATGGAAAGCTCTGCACGGGCAACCGCGTGGTCTCGTTCATGCTCAAGAAGATCGCCACTTTTACAGGCGCCTCGGTGGTCCGAGACGGAAGGGTGATCACCGCCCGAAGCACTGTGGATACCCCGGCCTTCATGCGGGAGCTGTGTAAGGCCCTGGACCCGAGCTTCGTGCCCAAACGGAAGGGCATCCTCGCCGGGAAGCGGGTCCTGGTTATCGCGGGTGAGGACTTCGAGGACATTGAGCTCGCGGTCCCTGTGATGGAGTACATTTACCGAGGGGCACGCGTAACGCTTGCTACGTTCCCGCCCCCTATGCGGGCTCGACCTCCGTTGCTGGGTCTGAAGGTGGTCCAGGGCAACTTCGGGATCTCCGTCCCCCTCCAGGAAATCCCGGAGAGCTACTATGACATCAAGCCGCTGAGTCAAGTAAATATGGAGGATTTCGATGTGCTCCAGATCCCCGGCGCCTTCTGTCCATGGAATATGGTCATGGCTGGGGAGCCCATCGAGTTCTTGAAGAGGGCCTACAAGGCTGGAAAGATCCTAGCCTTTATCTGCCATGGCGCCATCCCGGTGGCGGCTGCGGATCTGGTCAAAGGCAGGAAAATCGCTGGCTGGCTCGCCTGTAAGGACGCCATCAGGATCATGGGGGGAACCCACAACTGGGATTGGTCTGCGGTGATCGACGGCCAACTGGTCAGCGGAAGGGTGCCGGATGATGTTCCGGAGTTCTTGGACGCCATCACCGAGGCCTTGCTGAGGCAATAAAGAGGGAACCTTCCCTGCCCGATCCGGGGTCTCGGGTACATTTCCCCGGATCGGGCCTTCCCGATCCAAACCCTCCCTCGGGGGTCTGTGGCGGTCGAGCATCGAAGGAGTCCTTCAGGAAGCTGAAATCTCCCCCATGTGGCCCAAAGACATCAAGACCTCCTTTTTTCTTGGGTTTTTCCTCGTTGGGCTTGGGTTGAATTTCTCCGGCTCACAAGTCCATTCCCAACGCCTCTTCCCTGTAAGAGTCCGGGACTCTTGGGGTTACATGGACATGGAGGGACGAGTCGTCATCGAGGCGAGGTTCCAAGAGGTTGGGGACTTCTCCGAGGGATTGGCCCGGGCCAAGCACGGCTCTAGGTGGGGATTCATCGATCCACAGGGGCAATGGATCATCCAGCCCCGATTTGAGGAAACCGGCGAATTCAAGGAAGGGATGGCCCCGGTCCTTCACAATGGAAGGTGGGGATTTGTGGACTTCGCCGGACGGTTTGTAATTCCCCCCCAATTCAACTTGGCCTTCGGGTTCTCCGAGGGGGCGGCGGCAGTCCAGGTGGGAGGTTGCTGTGGGGGAAAATGGACATTTGTCAATACACGGGGAGGATCGCTGACTTCACAGCACTTCTCATGGGTTGGAGATTTCTCCGAGGGATTGGCCGCGGTTTGCCAAGAAAGGAAATGGGGTTATATCGACCCAACAGGAAAATTCGCCATTGATCCTGTTTTCCTCCGGGCGGGAAGGTTCCGGGAAGGGGTGGCCTGGGTTCAAGTGGAGAACGAACGAGCCTACGGGTTCATCAACCCCAAAGGAAGGACGGTCATCCCACCTCGCTTTCAAGGGGCGGGGGATATGCATGAGGGACTGGCTAGAGTCAAGATCGGGAAACGATGGGGATATATCGACCGCATGGGCCATGAGGCCATTCCCCCTCGGTTCGAGCGGGCCCGCGATTTCCAGGAGGGACTTGCAGCGGTCAAATTCGAGGGACGCTGGGGTTATATCCGGAGAGATGGACAATGGGTCATCGCCCCTCGCTTCACCGAAGCCGAGTCGTTTTCACAAGGTCTGGCTCGGGTCTGGCTTGGGGACTCACTCGCCTATATAGATCGAAGCGGGGGACTTCGATGGCCCCCCTCCTCTGAGACGCCGCCGTAGTTACAGTCGCCTGGAATTCCCTCCTTCTCCCTTCCTTACCCCCGCAGTCTGCGAAACGTCGTCAGTATCAGGAAGTTTGTCTCTCTTTCTTGCTTAAGGAACCCAATCTCCCATCTCTTCACTGATCGGTTCGTTTGCTGCCCCTCATCCCCTCTCCTTCGGATTCGGCCAGGAAATATTCCACGATCTGAAATAGGACAATGGGATCGAAGGAGCCGACCATTCTGTACCCGTTGATAAAAATCGTAGGGGTCACCTGGACCCCCAAGACCTTGGCCTCCTCGATGTCAGATGTAAGTCTTTGGGCTGTTTCCGGCCTGAAAGCGCAACGTATCAACTTCCTTGGATCCTCCCCACGGCTGGCTACGGCACGCTTCAGATTGTCCACAAAACGCTTGTCTGTATTCCAGAAAAGATCTTGCAGTTCCCAAAAGAGCCCGACCTCTTGAGTGCATATGGCCAGCTTGGAGATTTTACAGGAATCCACATGGAGGGTTTTGCCGACAAGCGGATTACAATCCTTGTCCAGAGGGTAGTGTTTGAAGTAGAGGGCCACGTCTTTGGGATATCGTTTCCTTACGATCTCGAGGACGGAGGCCATTTTCTTGCAGTAAGGGCAACGAAAATCGCTGAACTCCACGATCTTGACCTTGGCCGACTCCGCCCCAAGCCGAGGAACCCCCTCCAGGGAGATCGCCACAGGCTTCTGCTTGCGAAAACTCTCCAAGACCCTCCGAGCCGTTGTCTTTTCCCCCTCCACGAAGTGGAACCTCAGCAGCCCGATCATCACGATGCTGAAAAGGATGATCACCCCGTTGGTGCTGTGATAGAGTCGAATGACCACAGGATCAATGCGGTCCTCCTCTCCCTGCAAGAAGATATGCCGCAACATCCCCCGTACAAGCGCTGTCATACTGGCCTGGGATCCTTGCTTGCTGAAAAAAAGGACCCCGAGATTGACGATATACGTGGCGATGCAGATGAGGCATATCTTGCGTAGGATCACAAAGCCGACAAAAGCCAGATACATGTCGAAGAGGACCGAAACCGAGGCCAAGCCAAAGATGAACCGAAAGGAGAAGGCCGAAAGTCGACCAAGAGAGAGGCCGAATGTGGCAAAAGAGAGGATAAGGAGATAGACCACTGCTCCCACAGCCGCCCAGGGGATGTCGAAGATTTCCGAGTAGACGCTCGAGGCCACAGCATCGCAATCCACCAGCTCGCTGATCTGGCAGAAGCTACCTTCAAGTTGTCTCCCCGTGAGGATTCGGTAGTGGGAAAAGGTCAGATAGATGCTCGACGCGAGCCCCACCAGGGCCAGGAAAAGAATCAACAGGAAGTATATACGAGTGCCCCCCTTATCCGACTCCATGCCACTCCGTCCTCCTCTGGGCCGTAAGGTCGCCTATTTCCTCACCCTCCTGGGACGAAGAGTGTATGGTCACCACCGTGCATCAACTACGGAATCTCTGTCAAGACTCTTCCCATCGACTTTCTTTCCAAGGCGTTCCACCTCCATGGCCAAGGAGTTCGTGGTCACTTTTCCCCTAAGCTTCCCGAAGAGGTGATCTCCCTGGCTCGCATCCGCCCAGACCGAAGGACGGTCCATGCGCGGTCAAAGAGAAAGACCCATACGGCCATGCCCAAGAGCAATAAGTCTCTCAGAATATAGAAGATATCCACGGTTTCCGAGCCGCGCGAGGTGCTGAAGCACCCGCAGGCGATGTCCAGGCCCCTGGCGAGGCTTGAGGTCAAGGCCAAAAAGAAGAGGCTCAGAAGCCCTGAAGCCAGCAACGAGGCACCTGGGATCCAGATTCCCAGAAGGAGGCATGTACCCGTTACAATCTCCACCCAGGGCAGGATGATGGCTACGGGGTTGACCGCCCAACCCGGAAGAAGTCGATAGTTATAGACCGCCTGGGCGAATCCTCCCGGGTCCAAGACCTTGATTGAGCCCGCATATACGAAAAGCCCCCCCAGAAAGAGTCGAAAGATCAGGGCGAGAATCATCCCTGGTCTTCCTTGTCGGGGTAGGGAGGATGTGGGGCTCATTCTCCTTTCTCCACCGGAAAACCGGCTTGTCTCCAACGGCCCCAGCCGTTGACTAAGATGCGCACCGATTGAAGACCCATGGCTTGAAGTTTTCGTGCCAACTGGGAGCTCAGCGGACAGGCTGCTCCATCACAGTAAGCGATGGGGACCAGGCCGCTCTCGGACAAAGATCGGATCTCTTCGGCGAACTCGGCCGCCTCCTCGGGGACGATATTGAGGGCTCCCGGCAAATGGCCCAGCTCGAAGCTCGCCCGGTCTCTGGCGTCGAGAAAGAGGGAACGGCCCTCCTGATACAGTCTCCATGCCTCCTCCAGAGAGATTTCAGGAAGGCCCTGGAGGTGCCGGGCGGAGACTGCTTCAGGATTCCAGGACCCACTCCATGGGAGGCCCGCAGGCCTGATGGCGTTTATTCCTCCGCCGAGGAGGCTACCCACAAGGAGGAGCCCAGCCGCCTGAAGGAGTCCGCTTCGAAGGCGTCTTCGGATCTCCGTGCTTGAAACCGCCATCGCCGACCTCAACCATCTTTGAAATCTTTGAAACTTTGAAAAAGAGGAACCCTCATGGCGGACGAGAGTCTCCCGGTCCTTTGGAAAGTCACCCCTGTCTTGAGGTTTACAGAAAAAACCCTCCACAAAGGCACTTTGACAAAAAGACGAAGGCGGAAGCGTTCAGCAGTCTCCGTATCATCCTTTCACGAAACCCAGCTTGCGAAGCATCTCTTCCATGGCCTTCCGGTCCATGTAGCCCATATGGCGCTTGACCTCTTTCCCATCCGCATTGAAAAAGATCACAGTGGGAACAAGTTGGATGCGATGCTTTCTGGCTAAGCCTTTGTGTTCGTCGACCTCAAGATAGAGGACGTTGAGCCGATCGCCATGGGCGTCCTTTACAGCCTTGAGGACCGGCCTTAATCGGATGCACGGGATGCAAAGATTAGAACCGAAGTCCGCCACCGTAGGACGGCCGCTTTTGAGGGCCTTGTGGAACTCCTCCTCGGTGGCGGAAGGGATGACCGGCGGGGATGGGGAGGGGAGTCTCTCGGGATAGGTCTGAATCGCGGCGTTTGTATGAAGCATGCCGATAAAGGCCCCCACGGATTCCTGCTCCTTCTGAGCCCGAAGGATGCCCCGGAGGACCTCACGGACCTGCTCAAGGGAGGCCCCTTCCATTAGACTTCGGTTGGCGGCATAGAACGCCTCGATCTCCTCGTCCGCGACCTCGACTCGACCTGTCCCTTCCGAGCGGAGGAGTTCCTCCAAAGCCTTCTGGACTCGGGGATCGGACCTCCTGTGGAGATCGGCTGATTCGATCAAACCCCTGCGGCAAGCCTCTTGAAGGAGAAGGGTCATCAGGATAAGCCGTTGCAGGATCTTTTGGGGGTCATTCTGGTAGAGGAGACGCATCTCCTCGGGAAGGCCTTCCATCTCCGCCCGGTAATCCTCCAGTGTGATCTCTTGGCCATTGACCTCGGCCAGTACGACCTCGGAGGAATCCTCTTCGGCGCAGCCTATAAGAGAGGAAAACAAGGCGAGAAAGATCAGGAAAAAAGCTCCTACAGACCATGGGGTTCTCTCGGGACTGGATAGGCTGGGCATAGAATGGGGCTCCCTTCAAGAATTCACCCTAATCTACTCGAGAACGTACTGCTAACCAGATTACACCATGGAGGGGAAACGGGCCAGGCATTCCGCCGCACCCTTTCGAGGCCCTGTTCCTTCATCCCATAAGCGTCGGTTGGGCATTGTTCGAAGGCCTGCACTCCCAATCAACCCAGAGATTACCGGAGCCACGTCTTGATCTCTTCCGCAGACGGGATCTTTCCCACGGACTTTACCTGCCCGTCGATCACCACAGCCGGGGTGCCGAAGACCCCGTATGATGCGATCTCCTTGATGTCGGTCACATGCAGGATCTCCGCGTCGATCCCTAGGGATTTTACGGCATCCTTGACGTTCTTCTCCACGGACTGGCACTTGGCACATCCGGGACCTAGCACCTCGATCTTCATGACTCTACCTCCTTATTTCCAATTGCTATTTGATATTGACTTCCCATGCCCCTGCGGAGCATCCCTGATGGATGAAAATGTTCGCTTATCTCGCCCACGGCGGGAGGTGCCCTGAACGAAATTGAGGGGGTAGGGGCGACTTCAGTCGCTCCCTTCTGGTCCGGGAGGCTAAAGCCTCCCCTACCCATTCAAGACTCAGGCGGATGCGCCTTTAGTCTCGTACCCCCAGCCCGAGTGAGGGGAGGTTATTTTCTAACTAAATTCCTATATACTCATTCTTCATTAAAAAAATCTTTTATGCCGACCTCAGGGCCCTCTGGTCCTCCTGGATTTCCCTGCGGAGGATGGCCTCGGCTCTCTCGAGGATCTCCAATACCTCGGGAGACTTGATCCAGTAGATGATCCGAAGACCCTCCTTGCGGGAGTCCAGGATCCCCGCCCGCTTCATCAAATTGAGATGCTTGGAGACGTTGGGCTGGGCCTCCTCCAGAGCCGGGTAGATGTCGCACACACACCGCTCTCCGTCCTTGAGGATCTCCAGGATCTTGAGACGCGTCGGCTGAGCCATGGCCTTCAGAATCTCGGACTTCCTCTCGAAATATCGATCTCCCACGGGGTTCCCCCTTTATTCCTTTCTTGGAATATAGATGAAAGTCCTAGGGAAGTCAAACTCCTTCATCCTACAAGGTGCCCGTAGAACATCCCCGCCAGAGTCGAAAGGACCACCACCAATCCGCAATAGACTAAGGTCTTCTGTGTACCGATGATGCTGCGTATTACAAGCATGTTGGGCAAGCTCAATGCTGGCCCTGCCAATAGCAAGGCCAGTGCAGGCCCCTGCCCCATGCGGCTCCCCAGGAGCCCTTGAAGGATGGGTACTTCGGTCAAGGTGGCGAAATACATGAGCGCCCCCGATACAGATGCGAACAGGTTCGCACCCAGCGAGTTTCCTCCTACAAGGGAGTGTATCCATCGCTCCGGGATCAAGGCCTCGTGGCCGGGGCGACCCAGGAGGAACCCAGCCATCAGGACCCCACCGAACAGAAGGGGTAGAATCTGTTTGGCGAACCCCCAGGTGGAATCCATCCAAGAGTGGATCTCCTCTTTGCGGAACCAGGCCCAGAGTTCAATGCCCAGAAGGACCAGCAATCCTGCCGTTATATACCAGTGCGCCCGCCAAACGGCCATCCAGATCCCCACCGGCTCCTTGGGTTTGGCCCAGGCCGCGAAGGCCAGGATTCCCACCAAAGTCGCCATGTACATGACCTCCTTCCACAGGGGACGGGGCTTCTCCCCTTCTTCGGGGAGAACGAGTTGGCCGCCTGAGCGCTGCATCTCCTCCTTTCCATAGATGGCGTGCATGGAGAGCCCCACGATCACGGCGAAAAACACTGCCCCAACAGCACGTGCCAGCCCCAACTGCCAACCCAGGACCCGCGCCGTAAGAACAATGGCGAGCACGTTAATGGCCGGGCCCGAATAGAGGAAGGCCGTGGCAGGGCCGATCCCCGCCCCCCGCATGTAGATGCCAGCGAAGAGAGGAAGCACCGTGCAGGAGCACACCGCCAGGACGGTGCCGGAGATGGATGCCACCGAGTAGGAGAGGACCTTCTTTGCCTGCGCACCAAAGTACTTGAGGACGGCGGCCTGGGATATGAATACAGCGATAGCTCCTGCTATGAAAAAGGCAGGGATCAGGCAGGCAAGGACGTGCTCCCGGGCGTACTCCTGGAGCATGAGGAAGGCCTCGAGTCCCGCCTTCCTGACCGTCTCGGATGTAAAGGGGGTGTAGTGGACCGCAATGAATACGCCGACCATGAGCAGTAGCTTTGTCCTCTCTTTCATCGAATACTCCTCCTGGATTGAACTCCCAACAAGGCCAACGTTTTTTCTTGTATTCTTATATTGGAATATAGTTTATTAAGACCCCGCTGTCAAGCTCATATACACCCTTCATTGTCCACAATTAGGGGAGGGCCAAGGATTGAAAAAGGCCTTCGATGGAGAGGACAGAATCGATGGAGAAAAGACAAGGCCGGGAGGGGTGCCGGCCTTGCCGATTATAAGCGCTATGGTGTGGCCTCAGCCGATTTCGCTCAGATAAATGGTCCCGTCTACCGTCTGTTTGACATGGGGAAAGAACTTCCTTCTAAACCAAAGGGCAACGTTTACCAGACCGATCAGGATCGGCACCTCCAGAAGTGGTCCTATCACGGTTGCAAAGGCCTGCTGCGATGCAATGCCGAAGATGGCAACCGCCACGGCTATGGCCAATTCAAAGTCATTGCTGGCGGCTGTGAAGGCAACCGCTGTGGTCTGGCCGTAGTCCGCCCTGAGCTTGTAGGCCACGAAGAAGGCGAAGAACCACATGAAAAAGAAGTAACAAACCAAAGGTATTGCCACGCGAACCACATCCAAGGGCAACTGGATTATGTACTCGCCCTTCATGGAGAACATGACCACGATGGTGAAGAGCAAGGCGATCATTGTAATCGGGCTGACCCTGGGGGCGAACTCCCTCTCAAACCATTCTTTGCCTTTCCAGTGCAGGAGGGAGAAACGAGTAATCACCCCAGCCAGGAAGGGGATCCCTAGGTAAATGAATACCGTCTTGGCCGCCTCGGACATGGATATGCTGACGTTGATTCCTTTGACAAGCCCCAGCCAGTTAAGGCCCAATGTAATGAACAGGTAGATATAGACCGCGTAAAAAAGGATCTGAAAGACCGCGTTGAAGGCAACGAGCCCAACGGCGAGTTCCCTGTCTCCTTCAGCCAGTTCGTTCCAGACTATTACCATGGCGATACATCGGGCTAGCCCCACAAGGATAACCCCAATCATATACTGGGGATGGTCCCTGAGCAGGAAGACGGCCAGCAGGAACATGACAATGGGTCCGATGATCCAATTCATAAGCAAAGAAACAGCCAGCAGCCTCTTGGCTCTGAAGACCTTTCCCATCTCCTCGTACTTCACCTTGGCCAAGGGCGGGTACATCATCAGGACCAAGCCCACCGCAATGGGGATGGACGTCGTGCCGATCTGGAGCCCGGCGATGAACTTGGTCACCGCTGGCACATAGTAACCAAGGCCTATGCCGACGGCCATTGCCAGAAATATCCACAGTGTCAGGAATCGGTCCAACGTGGAGAGCCTCTTTGGCACTGCATCCCACATGTCCAATGACCCCCTTGCTTCTGACGGCCTGTGGGTGTTTAAGCCCTGCTCCGACATATCAACTCGTTCAGGAATGGAATGAGTTCCGACCGAATACGGTCTCGAACCTGCCTATAAATCCCCAGGACCTCCTCTTCTGTCCCTGAGGCCTTCGCGGGGTCCGGAAACCCCATGTGGACCATGCTTGCAGCCCCTGAGAATATGGGACAGCTCTGCCTGGCGTCGTCGCACAACGTGATGACCAGGTCGAAGGGAGTCCCGAGAAATTCGTCCAGGGACTTGGAGCGCTGACCCGAGATGTCCACCCCGGCCTCTTTCATGACCCTGACGGCCAATGGATGAAGGCCGCTGGGCGCGGTCCCAGCGGAAAAGGCATCCACGTGTCCTCCCAGCAGATGCCTAGTCCATCCCTCGGCCATCTGGCTCCTGCAGGAGTTGCCCGTGCATAGGAAGAGGACCCTGAGCTTCCCGCCCCTTTCACCAGAGCTGCTCACGGCCTAATCTCCCTTTGTTTGTGTGAGGTCCGTCTGGAAGCTTTGGCCCTGCACAGATCTTCCCTGTTCAAGCCAGAGGCCCTGCGGATCAACTCTCGAATGCCGGGGTCGTCCTCCAACCAGCCCTTGATCTTGTCCAACATGGATGCGGCATAATCGTTCGAGGGCTCCGGGTTGAGCCGGTAGTTGATCCACTGGCCCTCCCTCCGCCCGAGGACCAACTCTGCCTCTTCCAAGATCCGCATGTGGCGGGAGACGCTGGGTTGGGTGATCTTTAACGCCTCGGTGATCTCGCAAACACACATCTCCCTGTGCTGTAGCATCTTGAGGATGCGCATGCGGTTCGGATCCGCAACGGCCTTCAAAACACGGATCAACATTTTCATGAATCACCTTTGGGGAGATGAAATAAATATATAGCTAATAGTCTATATATTACCAAATCGACCGAGCCCGTCAAACAAAAAAGGTCTCCCTTTTCGGCAGGGACCCCCTAGGCAATACGACCAGAGGATGGCTCTTTAATTAGGAGCACTCACGCCACCTTTCCGAAGGGGCACACGGGGAACCGGCACGCATCGCAGTGCAGACACAGCCCTCCGTGGCCTAGGGCCGCCAAGTCCCTTCGGGTGATGCGGTCCCCCGCCAAAATGCGCGGATAGATGAGGTCGAAGACCGTGGCGCGGTGGTAGAGGCCGCAAGCCGGGACCCCGAGGACCGGGATCCCTCGGAGTTCGGCCACCAGGAACATGGCCCCTGGAAGGGCCGCCGAACCGTAAAGTATATGGGTCGCCCCCGCCCTCTCGAGGGCCTGGCGCGTCCGATCGTCGGGATCCACGGACATCCCACCCGTGGTGATGATGATGTCTGCGCCTGCCGAGATCAACTCATGGGCAGACTGTGCTATCTTCTCGTCATCGTCCGGGACGAAGCGGATCTCCAGCACCCGTCCCCCCAAGGCCTCCACCTTCTGACTGATGACCGGGGCGAAGCGGTCCCGTACCCTCCCGGAGTAGACCTCGTTTCCCGTAATCAGGACCCCGGCTAGGACCCGCCTCAGGACCCGAACCTTCAGGATACCGCTGGCATTACGGGCGATGCGGACTGCCTCCTCTACCCTATCCCTCGGGATCAGAAGAGGGATGGCCCGTGTCGCCCCCACCACCTGTCCCCTCTTCACCAGGGTGTGGGTGTGACGTGTGGCGCACATGACCTCCCCCAACGAATTGAATCGGAGGAGCGCCTCCACCTCCACGTGGAGGAGACCGTCGCGACCCGCCCTCAAGTCGACCTTGCCTTCCTTCGGGATCCCTTGGGGAATCACCCCCTCTCCGCACAGGGCCTCGGCGAGTGCCAGGGCTGCATCGTCCTCGTGCATCTCATCCTCGGCTGGATCAAGCACATAGAGGTGCTCCTTGCCCAGTCTCTTGAGATGTTCCAAATCGTGGCAGCGCACCACATGCCCCCGGCGGAAAGCAGCGCCCTTGAACTCCCCAGGCCGGATCTCGGTGATGTCGTGGGCCAAGGCCATGCCCACAGCTTCCTCCACAGGAACCGTCCGGATCATGAGAGGGCCTCCCCGGCGTCGAATTCCTGGGCATGATGCCCGGAGAGGGGTCGAAAGTAGGCCTCCCCAGCGCAGGGGCGGCACAGAGTGACCCTCCCTCTCCGGATCTCTCTGCCGTCGCGGACCACCTCTCCGCACCTATCACAGAGGACCTTGCGTTGGGGCGGCCCGGGCATCTCCCATGGCCTGAGATCGACCGCAACGCGATGGATCGTGAAGAGTTCCTCGTCGGTCATCCTCTGATATGCCTCCAATTGCTGCGAATGCTTCTCCCGGACGTGAGGAGCGTAATGGGCGGCCCTTTCCCGCGAATCCTCCCGGGAGACGATCCGGTAGGCGGTCCCCCTCTCCAGGTGAAGAAAAGTAGCGGCCATGATGCCGTAGTCGCGGAACTTGAGGGTCCGCTTGCCCATGCGACATCCGGTGACGCTCTCGATGGCGTCGGTAGCGCAGCGGTCGATCTCCACGAAGACCAAGAGCTTCTTCCTCTGGTGCGAGGCATGAGGATCGTCGATCCCCAAAAGTCGGCAGCCCAGCATGGCCATCCTCACGCCGATAACCTGCCCGGGACACAGATGCCCATGTCTTCGGACGGACTCCTCCAAAAGATCATCAAAGGCCTTCATGGAGATCCCTCCTTCGGAAGATTCGGGATAGGCGAAACCTGCATATCGCCTTGACGAAAAAAGGGAGTTAGACAGCGGAATCGGAAGTCCACCATCTCTTGTATTCCTTCCAGTAGGAGACCGAAGTGGGCAAGCAACTGACGCGCCTCCTCCGTCAATATCGCCCCCCCTCCGTCAGGTCCTCCACGCCGTGTCTCAACGAGAGATCGCCCCAGCCGGGACTCCATGTCTCGAACCACCGCCCAGATGCGGCGATACGGGACCCCTGTGACTCTGGAAGCCCCCTTCAGAGAGCCTGTATGTTCTATGGCCCAAAGGATTTCAGAGCGGCCTTTCCCCAAAAGGGGCTTTCCGTCCCACTCCAACCATACCTTGGATCGAACCCTCCAGCCCTGAACTTCTCGGTTGGCCATGATCTTCCCCTCTTCAATAACAGGAGGCAGCAAGAGACATGCCACTGAAGGGCTTTGTTCCGCTCAACTCCGAGGGGCAGGTGCTGGCAGCTTTATTCATCAAAAACCTTCTCCCGACTCCTGAGAATCCGCCCCTATCCCCAGAGAAATGGACGCGATGGATGTACACATTCTTATCCCCACGATCCAATTCTGAATCAATAACTTCCTTGAATTTAAGGAAGTTTCCTTAAAAGACAGGGCCTCATCCGGGGCTGTACAGGATCTGTACACCGCTCTGGACTCTCATCCGTGGGAGGAAGAGGTCGGCGAAGAACGGTTTGAAAGGTCAAAGCACTGTACAGCCTCTGTGCACCAATGGGGACCACCCGGAAGGAAACGATGGATTCGCGGGTCCCCCTTTCCCGGGCCCCTCTCGGAAAAAACCAAGATGAAGAAGACGGCCCCAAGGCAAAAACTAGGCCCCAATCCCAACGAGTTTCGAAGGGATTTTCAATGGCTTCAGGGATGTGGCCCTCTCCTATGCTCAGCCTATCCGAGAAGATTCGGTCCTGGGGCAGGCAGGGATCCCAGCAGGTGGCATGGAATTTCCAAGACTCCCTCCTTGGATATAGAGTCTCGAGGGCCTTTGGAAAAGGAGGAAGCGGAGATGGGTCATTCGGTGGTGAACTATACGTTGACCATGCTCTCAGACCTTCACAGAGCACTGAAAAAGCCTGTACGGGAAAGACACTGGGTCATGGTGGTGGACCAGCGAAAGTGTATCGGATGCAACTCCTGCACCGTGGCCTGCCGAGCGGAAAATGTCGTCCCGCCAGGTGTGGTCTACATCATCGTAATGGAGGAGGAAGTGGGGACGTATCCCAACGTCCGCCGGAGGTTCACCACCCGTCCCTGCATGCAGTGTCAGAATCCCCCCTGCACCAAGGTCTGTCCCGTACACGCCACCTGGAAGCGAGCCGATGGGGTCACCATCGTGGACTACAAGCAGTGTATCGGCTGCCGCTATTGTATGGCTGCCTGTCCATACGGGGCCCGCACATTCGACTTCGGAGACTTCTACACCAAAGACACCCCCGAATTTCAGCCTTACGAGAGTACGCATTCGTACGAGATAGGCAACAAGTGGGCTCGTAAAGGTCAACGATCCCCTATCCACAATGTGCGGAAGTGCCACTTCTGCCTTCACCGGGTCCATAAGGGTATGCTGCCCGCCTGTGTGGCCACCTGCCTGGGTCGGGCACTCTACTTTGGGGATCTCAATGACCCCAAGAGCCTTGTGAGCCGTATGGCTGTTCATTACAAGGGATATCGTCTAAAGGAGGATCTCGGCACAGAACCGAGCGTCTATTACCTGAGCTAAGACCCGGGAGGAAGGACCATGAAACGAAATCCCTTGAATATCCTGTTCTTTCTGGCATTTGTGGTGCTTGCCCTGGTGGGCATCCCGGGCTGGTACGATCGGTTTGTGCACGGCCACCGAAACGTGGGCTACGGTCAGGTCATCACCTGGGGGCTCTGGGTCGCCTTCTACATCCACATGCTGGCCGTCTGCGCCGGATCTTACCTCTTCTCCACACTGTACTACGTCTTCGGGGTGGAGCGGTTTCGCAGGCCCGCCCGAGCCGCCCTCTGGATCTCCCTAGTGGCCATCATCGGGGGGCAGTTGAGCATCCTCATCGACATGGGCCATGTGGAGCGGTTCTGGAAGATCATCTTCAGCCCCAACTTCGGTTCGGTGCTCACCGTCACGGCATGGCTCTACGGGATCTTCTTGGGGCTGGTGGTCCTTCAGCTATTTTTCGACATCCGCTCTGAGCGGCACCAGCAGTCCTCTTTGGCCGAGAGAGATCGCAGGATAACCCGCCTTCTATCAATCCTCGGCCTCCCGGTGGTCCTCTCCTTCCACGGGGGAGAGGGGGCGCTGCTCGGGGTGATGGCCTCCCGGCCCTACTGGAATTCACCCCTGCTTCCTTTTATGTTTCTGGTGTCCGCCCTCTCCACAGGGATGGCCACCTTGGCCTTCTTCTTCGCCTTCTTCGACAGGGACGGACGAGCATCCGGAGAGACGCAGCGGCTCGTTCGGAGCCTTTCCGCCTACGCCCTTGGGTTTCTCGGACTTTACGTTCTCATGGAGTTTACGGCGATCTTCATCAACCTCTACGGCTCTGTCTACGCTAATGTGGAGACCTTCCACATGATCCTCTACGGCCCGTTCTGGTACGTCTTCTGGATCGTCCACCTGGGCATTGGGGGAGCATTGCCCGCATGGCTGCTGCTGGTCGGCAGGAGGTCGGTGGCCGCTATGGGGCTGGCATCGGGCCTTATGGCCGTGACCTTCTTCGCCGCGAAGCTCAATGTGGTCATACCCGGCATGGTGAACCCCGCTTTTCGGAACCTCCTCACGGGCTACAAGGACCCTCGTTACGTCGCCTTTTACACGCCCACGTGGAATGAATGGTTGATTGTCCTGGGAATCCTGGGGCTTTGCGGAATCCTCTTCGGGCTGGGTTGTCGATACCTTCCGCTCTTTCCCAACCGAGGAAACCAAAAGGAGGTGGCGTCATGAAGGTGACGCGCCGCGGCTTTATCCGATGCAGTGCATTCCTGGGGGGGTCTGCACTGGTCTGCAGCCAAATCGATCGTGCCTTCGCTCACCTCAAGGGACTGGAATCCCGATTGGACTCCGGCCAGTACGCTTACGAGTTGGCCGAACCCGAGAACATCATCTACAGCGTCTGTCTCCAATGTCACAATGCCTGTCCCATGAAAGGGAAGATCCTGGACGGGGTCCTGGTCAAGATCGATGGAAACCCCTATGGTACACAGAACATGCTTCGTCACATCCCCTTGGAGGTAAAACCCAAACAGGCCGCCTTGGTGGACGGACGGATCTGCGTCAAAGGCCAGGCAGGGGTTCAGACCCAATACGATCCTTACAGGATCCGGAAGGTCCTGAAAAGGGACGGGCCTCGAGGATCGAACCGCTGGAAGGTCATCCCGTTCGAGCAAGCCGTGAAGGAGATCTGCAACGGCGGAGACCTCTTCGGCGAGGGGCATGTGGATGGCCTCAAGGACATCTATGCCCTCAGAGACCCCAAGCTCTCCAAGGCCATGGCCAAGGAGGTGGAGAAGATCCTCCGCAGAGAGGCCTCTGTGGAGGAGTTCAAGGCGAAATTCAAAGACCACCTGGATGTGCTCATCGACCCTGATCACCCAGATCTCGGTCCTAAAAACAACCAGTTCGTGTTCCTTGCAGGACGCATCGAGCACGGTCGCAAGGAGCTGATGAAGCGCTGGACCACCGGCTCCTTCGGCTCCGTCAACTACTATGAGCACACCACCATCTGCGAACAGTCCCACCACATAGCGTACCAACGTTGCACCTACACCCACGAGGGTGGATACAAGTGGAAGAAGGGAAAGACCCACTTCAAACCCGACTTGCTCAACGCCGAGTTCGTCATCTTCTTCGGCACAGGGGCCTTCGAGGCCAACTTCGGGCTTACCTCCATGGCCGAAAAGGTGACCCACTCCCTCAGGGAGCGAAATTTCCGTTACGCTGTGGTGGATCCCCGGTGTTCCAAGACCGCGGCCAAGGCGGACTGGTGGATTCCCGTGCTTCCTGGAGGTGACGGGGCCCTGGCCTATGGAATGATTCGGGTCATCCTGAGCGAGGGACGCTTCGATAGGACCTATCTGGAGAACTCTAACAAGGCGGCTGCAGCGGAAGATGGGGAGACCACCTGGACCAACGCCACCCATCTGGTGAAGATCAACGACGACGGCATCCCCGGAAACCTCCTCCGCGCATCTGAGATCGGCCTCGGGACAGAGAGCGAGTTTGTGGTAGTGAAAGACGGAAAACCCCGACCCGTCTCCATGTACAGCAAGGACAAACCCGTAGAGGGCGACCTCTTCGTGGACGGAGAGGTGCAGGGGTTCCGCGTCAAGTCCGCCCTTCAACTGGTCCGAGAGGAGGCATTCTCTCGCAGTCTGGAGGAATGGAGCGAGCTGTGCGGAGTCGAGGTGGAGACCATCCAGGCCCTAGCTCGAGAGTTCACCTCTTACGGCAAACGAGCCGTTGCCGAGTTTTACAGAGGAGCGGTTCAGCACACCAACGGCTTCTATCAGGGACTCTCCCTCATCTACCTGAACCTCCTGATAGGCAACCCAGATTGGAAGGGGGGGCTCGGTCTGGGCGGCGGCCACTGGCATGAAGACGGAAGCAAGAAGGGCCAACCCTACAACTTAAAGAAGGGGCTTCACCCAGGGAAGCTGAAGGCATTCGGCCCTCCAGTAAGCAAGGAGAAGTCCAAGTACGAGTACTCCACCCTTTTTGACGGCTACCCTGCCAAGAGGCCATGGTATCCTTTCTCGGCCAATGTCTACCAGGAGGTAATCCCGGCAGCGGCTGCAGGATATCCCTACCCCATCAAGGTCCTCTACCTTCAGAAGGGGACACCGGTCTTCGCTACGCCAGCGGGGCATAAGTTTATCGAGATCCTCAAGGATCCCAAGAAGATCCCTCTATTCATCGCTTCAGACATCGTCATCGGCGAAACCAGCATGTATGCCGACTACATCTTCCCCGACCTCACCTACATGGAACGTTGGGGGACACCCCACATCACCCCCGACGTCCTGAGCAAGACCTCCAAGGTCCGTCAGCCTATGGTGGCCCCCGTGCCCGAGATCGTGAAGGTGGACGGCCGCGAGATGCCCATCTCCATGGAGGCCTTTCTCATCGCTGTGGGCAAGAAGTTGGGGCTGTCCGGGGTCGGCAAGGACGCCTTCGGACCGGGCATGGATTTCCACTACCCCGAGGACTACTATCTTAAAATGGTGGCCAATCTCGCCGCGGGGGATCATCCACCAGATGATTCGCTTCCAGACGCCGACGAGGAGGAAATGGCCATCTTCCTGAAGGCCCGTCGCCATCTTCCCAAGGCCGTCTTCGACCTCGACCGATGGAAGAAGGCTGCGGGAGAAGAGTGGTGGCCGAAGGTGGTCTACATCCTCAACCGGGGAGGCCGGTTCAACCCGGGGAAAAAGGACTACAAGGGCGATCATCTGGGCAAGACCTGGGGAAAGAACTTCAATTTCTACATCGAGAAGGTGGCCCGTCAGAAGGACAGCATGACGGGGAAATTCTTTTGGGGCTACGCCAAAGTCGTCCCCATCTCCCATTCCACTGGTGAACCTTATCAGGCGCCGCCGGAATTCGAGTTCCACCTCATCACCCATAAAGAGGTCACCGGAGGCCAGAGCCGCACCATCGGGAACTATTGGAGCGACCTGTCCATCATGCCCGAAAACAAGGTCTGGATGAATCGAAGAGACGGTCAGCGCCTTGGCCTGAGGGACGGCGACTTGGTCCATTTGAGCAGCCCCTCCAATCCCGACGGCGTCGTGGATCTAGGAAATGGACACCGCATTCCCATCCAGGGACGTGTACAGCTCCTGGAGGGGATCCGCCCTGGGGTGATCTCCGTTAGCTGGCACTACGGCCACTGGGCCTACGGGGCATCGGATGTCCTGATCGACGGAAAGGCCATCAAGGGGGAAGACAGAAGGAAGGCAGGGCTCTGCCCCAATCCATTGATGGATGTGGACAAGACCCTGGGGGACGTCTGCCTGACGGATCCCATCGGGGCGAGCTCTTCGTTCTTCGACACCAAGGTCAAAGTCCGAAGGGCCTGAAGCCTAGGCCGACTGCTGCGAACACATCCTCGGAAGGGCGCCGATGCCCCGCCCCCTGGAGCCGGTTCTCCTGATCAGGGCGGGCCTCCCTTTTCATCCTCATCCCATAAACGGACCGACTACCCCCTCAAGTGAGGTAGCCTGTCCACAAGGAAACGGATATTACGTTGAAAATAGCCGGCCCCACAGGAGGTGCTCTTCACTTTGAGAAGTTCTTTTCGATCCCGCCAGAGGCGGGATTTGCGAAAAGACTTTCAATTTCGTTCAGGGCACCTCCTGTCCGGCCTCGGAACTCTGGGTTGCTATTTTCATGACGCTAGGGTGCCCCGCAGGGGCATGGCAGTTAGTTAGAAAATAGTCTTTCGTCCATATCGTCGTTTTGTCTGTTTCGTTTGGTGCGTTATGCTCGTTACGTTCGTTTAGAGCGTGATGTTCGTTTGGGCGTTCGGGCGCTCGGAGCGTTCGGCTCGTTAGTCCGTTTGGTTGGGTAGGGGAGGCCATCTCGTCTATCTGGTTGATTTCGTTCATCTCGTTGATTTGGTCTTGGTTGGGTAGGGGAGGCTTCAGCCTCCCCGAAGGGGGCGACTGAAGTCGCCCCTACCCGAATAAAGGCAAAGACTCTCGCATCTGGGCAAGCATTTTCATCCATCAGGGGTGCCACGCCCAGGCATGACATGGGAAGTTACGATGAAACTTCTTCTGGCCTTTGTCCCCTTCCACCCACCCACCTCCGCGCCTTTCGGCCTCGCATGTCTCAAGGCCGCCTTGCAACGGAAAAGTTCCGGCATCTCAGTCTACACTATGGACTGGAACCTGGCCTTCTTCAGGAGATGGCTCCTGCAGGAGACCCCGCACCTCTGCGACTGGGATCCCGACCACCTCCTCCATCGCCTTTGCCCACACCTGCTCGTGGAGGAGGGGCACGGAAGGCGTCTTTGGGAAGCCCTCACCCACTTGCCCCGATCCCATCAAGAGCGCATTCAGTACATGGAGGGAGTGAGACGCTTGGACTTCATCTTTTCCGTCCTAGCGGCCTTCTATCATCGCCTCCTGCGACCCTATGTGGAGGATAGGGCGAAATTGGCACCCGAGTTTCTCGAGACCCTCTTTTTCTATGAGCTTTCGGAGATTTCGAAAGAGCAGCCTGATATTGTAGGATTTTCGATTCTGGCCGAGCAGAACCTCATCTATGCCGTGGCTCTGGGCCGTGTGGTGAAGGAGAAGCTTGGGATCCCCATCGCCCTTGGTGGATCCCTGATGAGTCACCTCGATCCTGAGGAGATCTTGAGGGCATTCCCCTGGATCGACCTCGTCTTTCAGAGAGAGGGGGAGGACTCCGTCTCCTTGTTTGTCGACGCCTGGCCCCTCTCTGACCATCGTGCCTTGGAGTCGGTCCCTGCCATCACTCACAGAGACCCTCAGGGAAGAATATGCGTTCACTCTCCTGCAGACCCTCCTTGCCTTCTCCATCTGCCCTTCCCTGACTTTTCCGGGTTTCCCCTGCGGGAATACTTGGCCCCTGAGCCCGTCCTACCCATACAGACGAGCCGGGGCTGCTATTGGGGTAAGTGCACCTTTTGCAGCCACACACTCCCATATGGAAAGGGGGTCCGCCATCGCCCGCTGGTGCAAGTGGTAGACGAGATGGCCGAACAGCAGGAGAGGCATGGGGTTCGAAGCTTTCTATTCGTGGATGAGGCCATCTCCCCTCAGAGGCTGCGGGAACTGGCTCGGGCGATACAAGACCGAGGACTCAGGGTCCTTTGGGGGGCGGAAGGCATCCGACCCGAGGAGGCCTTCCACGAACCACTCCTTGAGGAGGCCTATGAGGCGGGCCTCCGCTGGATCTACGTAGGGATGGAGTCTACCCTACCGCGGACCGTGGAACGGATGCGAAAGGGCACCAGCACGGAGTCCGCCTTCCGTCTCATTGGTGCTTGCCAGAAAGCGGGAATCACGCCCCAGCTCTCCTACATTATCGGATTTCCGGGAACCACCGAAGAGGACCTTCGGGCGGAGGAGGAGACCTTTCGCGAGTTCGCCCTGGACGCATCCCCCTTCGTTCTGCTGAAGGGATCCCCCATGGCATGGGAACCTGAGCGCTTTGGGATCCGCATTGAGGAACCCGAAGTGCTCCTCCACACCACTCGGGGGCGAGTGCACGCACCAAGGCTCCACTTCACCACCAATGAGGGACTCTCCCCCCTACAGGCTCATGAGCGGCTAAAGCGAAGGATCGGGGCCTCTCGTCGCAGAATGCGACCCCATCTGGGAGAGATCCATGCCGTGCTCCTCGCGGATACCGACTTTTTTCAGGATGAGGAAAGACCTCCAGAGACCGACTTGCTGGGCGAGCTCCTGGATCGTCTCCTTGACCCTGCCCGGAATGATCCTCGAAGGGCACTCCATGTAGCCGGGACTTTGGAGGTATATGGAAAACCCGAGAAGGCCCTCCATTGGATCCTCAAGAGACTGGAAGAGGAAGAGCTCCACCCCCTGATGAGGGAGAAACTTTGGGTCCATCTTGCGGCCCTATGGAACACCACGGGCCGCCCCGAGGATGTCCTTCACTTGGTGAAGATGACCCTTGAGGACTGCTCGTCTGCCAGGTCGGCGCTTTTGGGTCAGGCTTTTAGGGCCTTAGTCCATCGAGGCCGTGCTGCGGAGGTCATCCAAACGGGCCTAGAGCTGTTTGCCGCAGGCTACGAGATCGAAGGGTTCCACTACCTGATGGGATGGGCCTATGAGAGGATGGGGCGTCCTCAGGAGGCCCTGGATGCCTACCGGGAGGCGGAATTGCGGTATTGGAACGAACCGGAGATCAATCGGGCCCAGGCCCGCTGTCTGCTCGTCCTGGGGAGACATCGGGCAGCCAGGGAGATGGAGGCGAAGGCCCGGCGAAAGGAGGCAAACCTATAGGGCCTGCTTTTCGGCACCCTTGCGTCTGCTGGAGGAACAAAACGATAAGGTTCGAATCTAGATGGATCATGTTGCCCGGGCCGCGTGGCAACGGATCAAAGAAGTCCGCAGCGCTCCATCTTCTTGCGCAAGGTGGTCCGCGTGATGCCCAGCATCCGGGCGGCGCGAAGCTGATTACCACCTGAGATTTTTAAGGCGTTACGTACAAGTTCGGTTTCGACCTGCTCTACGATTCGATGATAGGAAGGGCCTTTCATCCTTTTGGGGTCCTCGAAGGCCTGGGCCAGAAGCCGTTGGAGACGTCGGGAGAAGTCTTCAGGGGGAGGCCCCTGCCCCTCCTTGGCGAAGGTGGCCAACGGAGGAAGGTCCTCCATGGTGATAGTCTCTCCACGGCAGAGGATCAGGGCCCGGCGGACCCAGTTCTCCAGCTCCCTTACGTTTCCAGGCCAGTCGTAAGCCTGAAGGGTCCGCAATACATCCCGGGAGATTCCGGTTACCCGGCAGGCGCACTCCTCCCGAAACCTCAGGGCGAAGTGCTCCACCAGGGCGGGGATGTCCTCCTTTCTCTCCCGCAAAGGAGGCAAAGAGATGGTGACCACATTGAGTCGCCAATAGAGGTCCTCTCGAAACCTCCCCGATTCCATGGCCATTTCGAGGTCCTGGTGGGTGGCGGCCAGGATTCGGACGTCCACCCCGATGACCTCCTTTCCTCCCAACCGCTCGATATGCCGTTCCTGGAGGGCTCGGAGGATCTTGGTCTGGGTGGAAGGGGTCATGTCCCCGATTTCATCAAGGAAGAGTGTTCCGCCATGAGCCAGCTCGAACTTTCCCTCTTTGCGTCGATCTGCCCCGCTGAACGCCCCCTTTTCGTACCCGAACAGCTCACTTTCCAGGAGGGTCTCAGGGATGGCGGCGCAGTTGACCACAACGAAAGGATCGTTCTTCCTGACACTGTGTACATGAATGGCCCGAGCTACCAACTCCTTGCCCGTTCCGCTCTCTCCTCTGATCAGGACGGTGGAGTCCGTTCCGGCGACCTGCCCGATAAGTTTATAAACCTCCTGCATGGGAGGGCTCTGTCCGATGAGCTGAGGACCCGGGTAGACTGGGGAGGCGTCGAAGAGGTGGATGTCCTCCCGGCTCCTCCGGACGAGGATCCCCTTCTGAATCAGTGCCTCGAGCTGATCGCCATCCAGGGGCTTGGTGATGTAGTCGAAAGCCCCCTCCTGCATGGAACAGATAACGGTCTCCGTGTCCCCGTAAGCCGTCATGATGACGGCCACGGCCTGGGGGTCCATTTCTTTCAAGGCCCGAAGGGTCTCTAGGCCGGACAGGCCGGGCATCCTTTGGTCTAGGAAGACCACCGAGGGGCGGTTCAACTCGTAGAGCCGCAGCCCCTCTTCCCCACTGAGGGCGGTCAGGACCCGATATTTGGAGCCGAAAAGACGCTGGAAGGAGTAGAGCACACTGGCTTCATCATCCACGACCAGAATGGTTTCCATCCCTATTCCCTCCTCTGGGGAGGTAGATGCGAAACAAGGCCCCCCCATACGTACCATGCGTGAGTTGAATCCTCCCCCCATGTTCGGCAATGAAACGGTGCGCCACGGAAAGACCGAGGCCTGTTCCCCGCTCCTTTGTGGTCACAAAAGGGTCAAAGACTCGGCCGGTAAGGTCTGGAGGAATCCCCGGGCCCGTATCTTCCACTTCGAGAGCGATCTCCGAGGGACTTTCGTGGCTTAGGATCCGTATCCAGAGCCGTCCCCCCTCGGGCATGGCCTGCACTGCGTTGAGCACAAGATTGACCAGGACCTGCTTGATCTTGGCGGGGTCGATCCATACATAGGGATCCGAATCCTCCAGATCCCTATGGACATGAATCCCGCCTTGCTGAAGATGTCGGGAGAGGAGGGCCAGGGCCTCGTCGGCCACCTCATCAAGACGGCGCCACTTCCGTTCCAGAGGTACAGGGCGCGCGAAGGCCAGAAAGTCACTTACCACTTGGTCCAATTGGCTAACTTCCTGGAGCATGACCCCAATGTCCTCCTTCAGCTTCCGAGGATCCGGATCCCTCTCCATGGCCTGGAGGATCATCTTGATAGAGGTAAGAGGGTTTTTGATCTCGTGTGCCAGTCCCGCACTCAGGGTCCCCAGCGCGGAGAGCCTTTCGGTGCGAGCCAGAGATTCCTGGGTCCGGCGGATTTCCTCCAGGGACTCCCGGATCTTTCGGGACATCACATTCAGGGTGTGGGCGAGCTGGCCGATCTCGTCCTTGGCCGGGACTTCTACCCGCTCGCCCCAATGGCCCAATGCCAAACGTGAGGCGCCCTGAGTGAGGATTCGAAGGGGATGGATGATTCGATGTGCGAGCCAAAGCCCAATGAAGACCCCCCCCAAGACGATGATCGCCACGTAAGTGACCACCTTGGACCGAAGATCGCCTAGGGTGGTGGCGACGGATCGGTTGGAGACACCGATGCGCACAGTCCCGACCCGGTGGTTCTGAACGAAGACCGGCATGACGATATCCAGGGTGTGGGGGTCGTAGTAAGACACCAGAAGCTTTCGTGTCTCCATTGCGGTCCGAAGCTGACCTCCCCCCGTGAAGTAGGGTCCGCTTCCCATCCTCTGTTTTTCCACCAGGATCTCCCCGGCTCGGTCCAGGACGAGGACGTATTGGACAAACGGATCCCCTTCTGCGGAATCCTCATCGAGGTAGTTCTGGATTACTTCATAAAGGCCGAAGCGGTCCTCGTAGAGGAGGGGCTCCACACATTGGGTGGCCAGAGTCCGCGCGATTTGGATCCCCCGTTTCTCCAGCTCCTTTTGAAGGGCCTTGCGTTCGTGGTCCAGGAAGAAGGTGGTCAGGATGAAGATGGTCCCGACTCCAAGCCAGATGATGAGGAAAAAGATCCTGACCCGAAGGCTCCGGTACCACGGCATCCCGGGTTCCAGGGTAGGCGAAGCCACAAATCCACCCTTTCAGGGGCCAACCAACCGAAGCCCCGATTTGTCCCAGACCCTCCGGGCCTCCTCATAGAGGTCCTCATAGGGCACTACAAAGCCGTCCACACGGAGGCGGTCCAAGATCCTCCTGCCTTTTGGCTCCTTCCCCATCTTTAGGAGGGCCTCCTGGAGCTTGGTCGCCCAGGGTTCCGACAAAGAAGGACCGGCCGTCATGGGAGGGGCTCCGAATGGTCTCGATACATGGATGATACGTGTTTGTGCAACGACCTCCGGCTTCATTGCCAGGAGGAACTCATAGACATGGCTGTCCACCGATGCGCCGTCTGCCAGGCCATGGGCCACGGCCTCGACGGCTCGATCGTGGCTGAAGGTATAGAAGAATCGTCGGAAGAAGGCCTCGACTCTCGATCCCAACCGGGCCACCAGGTAGGTTGGATAGATCCTGCCGGTGAGAGAGAGGGGATCCGTGAACGCGAAGGTCTTCCCGCGAAGCCCCTCCAGGGTCTCCACGGAAGAGTCCCGATGGACGATGACGAATGCATGGTACAGGGGTCTCCCCAGGATCACGGGAGTGGCCAGTACCCTGGCCCCGAAATCCTGCCGGGCCTCCAGGTAACCTCCAGTACATAACCAAGCGAAGTCAAGCTCTCCGTAGCGAAGCAGCCGGTTGACCTCCTGATAGCTCCTTCGCTGCTTCAAGACGATTTCTCGATGGATACGACGAGAAAGATAGCGGACAAGTTCTACATAAATGCCGAATGTCTCTTGGGGTGAGATCATGGCGGAGACGGAAAAACGTAAGGGGGAGGACGCTCCTTCCAGCGCCTCTCCCGGATTTCCCTCTCTTGCCATGAAAAAGAAGGCGAAGATCAAGATGAAAAGAACTAGCTTTTTCATGGGAGCTGCCATTCCCCGCCCATGCGGGGCACCCTGGAGCCATGGAAGTGTCGAGCACAAGCCTGGGTTCTGCTCCAAGAGAATGGGGAGGAGAGGGTGCTTTTTCCCCCTGCACCTCACGCCATGTGCTTTGTACCGGGCGCTTTGAGCCCCCCTTCGTTTGACTTGCTTTTCAACACTAACCCCCTTGGTGAACGGAAGTCGCCTATATCTCTATTGAAATAGTAGACTTTATCGGGAGTTTACCATAGAAAACCATGATTTTTCAATGGAAATGATTTATAGTAGAAGATATCGTGTGGAGTGGAGTTCAATGAAGACGGCTCTCATGAGATCGGCCCTTCGCATCCAGGAAAGGATGCCACTTAAAGGTGACAGGGCCTCTCCCACAGGCAACGAGAAAGGAGCGGAAAATGCGGGGAAAAACAAGCCTTTTCACCGAAGACCTCGGACATCCGATCAGGCATAGAGTTTGCTTTTTTAAATTCAGTTGAACTGATGCTTGAACGAAATGGAATGTCGCGAAAGGAGGTGGTGGTTTCTGCTGCGAGACGCCGGAGTGTCTCGGGAAACTATTTCAACTTGAGGAGGAAAGTTATGAAGAAAGGGATTTTGCTCGCATTGCTGGCGGTTTTGGTTCTGGGATGGTCCGGGCTCGCTCTGGCCGCAGACGATGTATTGGCTGGCGAGAAGGCCTGGAAGGCAGAACTCCAGAAGGTCATTCCCAAGGATCGCATTCTCAATGTAGAGCAGTTTAAGGCCTTGTACGAGAAGGTGATGGCCGGAGAGGAGAAGGCCTATCTGATCGATGTCCGCACCCATCCGGAATTTTATGCGGGTCACATTCCGGGGACCGATCATATCCATTCCGGCCACGTCTACACCATTCCCAAGAAGATCAAGGATCCCAACGCCAAGATCGTGGTTTTCTGCCGAACGTCTCATCGATCCGCCTATGTGGCAGGAATGCTGATACGTTACGGCTACAAGAACGTCTGGTGGTACAACGAAGGTATTCTGGGATGGATCAAGGCAGGCTATCCGCTGGCCAACCAGTTCATGGGCAAGTTCAAGGTGGTCGAGTACCACAAGCAGTTCACCGGTGATAAGGATCCTTACCGAATCCGCGAGTTTCATCCCTACTGAGATTCAGCAATCACGAAGAAGAGAAAGAAGGGCCCTTGTTTGGGCCCTTTTTTAATGCTCGGAAAACAAAAGTTTAAGCTTGTCTTTTTCGAATCCTGGAGGGGGCCATCTCGCAGCGCTCTTGCTGCACCTGCAAAAGAACGATGGCACCAATTACCAAAAACCCTCCTGAAATCTGCAGCGTCTCCATGGTCTCGCCCAAAAGGAAAAAAGCCATGAATCCCGCCGCGATGGGCTCCAGGGTGGCCGTGATGATGGCCCGAGTGGAGCGGATGTAGTTGATGCCAACATAGTAAAGGCCGAAGGGAAGGATCGTCCCCACCACAGCGATGTAGGCAAGCCACCCCCACTGGGAAGGGGTAAAGCCGGCCTTCAGGTAATGGAACGGCGGCACCAGGACATGCCAGGTGGCGGCGGAGAAGGCTAGGGCATAAAAGAGAACGGTCCATGGCGAATAGCGGTGCATTCCCTTCTCACCCAGCAGGGAGTAGCTGGCGAAGGAAATAGCGGCCCCCAGGCCCCCCAAGATCCCCATGCGGTTCATCTTGAGCAGGTCGAGGTTGTATCCACCCACCACCAGGTAGCACCCCCCGAAGGCCAGGAGCAGGGCTACCATTTTGGAGACGGTGAGCCTTTCTCTCCAGAAACAGACGGCGAATACAGCCACTAGGATAGGGGCCAGGTACTGAAGGAGTATGGCGGCCGCCACGTGGATCTTGCTGATGGCGTAGAAATAGCTGATCTGCATGGCAGCCATGGCCCCCCCTCCAAGGAGGAGAAAATAGCCCAGATCCTGCCTGCGAATCCGGAGAAGATAAGGGGCCTTGAGCCAGAAGGAGGCAACCAAAAGGGCAGCCGAGAGAGTCACCCGCACTTGGACCAGTTCGTACGGGGTCATCCCCCCCTCAAAAAGGGCCTTGCCCACTGTGCCGCAGGAGGCCCACATGAGGGCAGCAAGCACCGCACAGGCATACCCCTTGATCTCGTCCCTTCTTCCGGGATCCATGTCCACCTCCTGGGTCGCCCCTTATAGCATCCCCCCCTTGGGAGGTCAACACGGGATGGATTTCTCCTGGAGATGGTCTGTCCGGAGGTGAAGGGATGCCCGTGTGGAAGGGATCCCCATCAAAGGGCCCAACGATAGAGAAGATTGAGGTTATCCGTGATCAGGAGGATCCCCATCAAGATGAGGAGGGCGCCGCTGGCCAAACTCACCGGTCTCATCCATGGGCCAGCCTTTCTAAGGAGGGGAAGGAGATTCCCTAGGGCGAATCCCACTGCCACAAAGGGGAGGGCGAATCCCGTAGAGTAGAAGGCCAGCAGGAGGACCCCCTGGGAAAGGGTATCGCGAGTGCCGGCGTAGGTCAGGATGGAACCAAGAATAGGGCCAATGCAGGGCGTCCATCCCGCGGCAAAGGCGACCCCCACCATAAAGGCCCCCAATGCATGGGTCGGCCGGGCGGAAAGATGAAGCCGTTTGTCCAGTTGGAGGAACCTCAGGCGGAACGCTCCAAGCAAATGAAGCCCGAAGAAGATGACCAGGCCTCCGCCGATCCAGTGAAGAATCCGTTGATAGCGAAACACCGCCCGCCCCAAGGTGCTGGCCGTGGCCCCCATCAGGATGAAGACCACAGAAAAACCCGCACAAAAGAGGATCACGGGAAGCAAGACCTCTCGGCGGGCATGATGATTTTCGAGGATCTCCTCCACCGTGGCCCCTGTGATAAAGGAGAGATAGGCGGGCAGAAGCGGGAGGACGCAGGGAGAGAAAAACGAGAGCACTCCCGCCCCGAAGGCCAGAACCCAGGAAATCTCCGGCTGCATCTTGACTCCCGGACAAGCTCCTCTCTCGCCGTCAACCCAAGCGAGGGGAAAAACAGCAGTTCCGTCTTTCCTTTCATTCATACCATCACAGATCCGCCTATCTGACAAGACTCTCTCCAAGTAGGAGATCCGTCTTGATCGCCCTTTGGCTTTCCCCTATCATGGATCAAAGAGAAAGCCCGAGGTTTCCTGTCACAAACCGTCGGAAAGTAATAAGGAAACCAGGGCCTCGCCCATCGCCTCTTTTACACGAGGGTTCCTTACATGCCCCACTTCCTGACGCCATCACTCCGAAGAAGGGCGAAAGCCTTGATCTTCCTCCTCGCGTTCCTTCTGGCGGGTGTCTCTTGTACCCCCACTCTCCAGCGGGCCGAGAGGATCCTTACCCCCTCCATCAAGAGCGAGAAAGAGATGGGAAGGGAATTCGCGGAAAAGGCGTTGGAGAAGCTGGAATTGGTGGAGGATCCTCGGGTAATCGAGTACATTGCTCAGATCGGCGGCCCCATCATAGAGGCGGCTCAACCCATGTCTTACCAGTTCCGTTTTCACGTGATCAAGGGCCCCATCCTCAACGCCTTCGCCGTCCCCGGAGGTCACATCTATCTATACAGCGGTCTGCTGCTGAAGGCCAGAAATGTCCATGAAGTGGCTGGCGTGATAGCCCACGAGCTCTCTCATGTGAAACATCGACACACGGCCCGTATGGTGGGGAAGGGCACCCTTGTGAGTCTGGCGACCCTGGCAGCCATTCTGGCGGCCCGTGGGCAACGAGCCGTGACCGCAGGGGCCTTGGGTGCAGGGCAGGCCCTGCAGTTGAAATTCAGCCGCGAGTTTGAGGCACAGGCCGATCGCTCCGGTCTCTTCTACCTTTATCAAGCCGGATACGATCCCTACGGTCTCTTGGACTTCTTCTCCCTGCTCCTACGGGAACAGCGCTTCTCCACCTCTCGCATCCCTCCCTATCTGCTGACCCACCCGGTGACGGCCGATCGTCTGACCCAGATCGAAAACCTCATCCGCATTCACAGATTGAAGGTCCGTCACCCCAGAAAGCTCCCAGACTTTCATCGACTCCAGGGAATCCTCCTTCCCCAGGTGGAAAGATCCTCTCAGGTCATCCCCTTTCTGAGGCGACGCCTCCAGGAAAGCCCTGACAATCCTCGGCTCTGGCATCAGCTGGCCTTGGCCTACGATCACTACGGCTGGATCGAAGAGGCTCGTCAAGCCCTGAACCGGGCTTTGTCTCTGGACCCCGAACTCGGCTCCGCTTGGATGGATTTGGGATCCCTTGAGGCCCGTCTGGGACAATGGGAGGCAGCCGCATCCCGCTTCCGAAAGGCCTTGCAGATCCGGCCGAACGGAGCCCGGGTCTACGTTAGCTGGGGAGAGATGCTCCTCAAGATAAATCAGCCTGGAGAGGCCGAACGGATGTTCCGGAAGGCACTGGAGCTCCAGCCTCGTCTCATCCGGGTTCACCGACTGCTCGCCCGGGCCCTCAAGGAACAAGGCAGGGAAGGAAACTATCACGAAGAGATGGCCTCCTACTGGGAGAAGATGGACCACATCTCCGAGGCTCTCCAACACCTCAAAAAGGCCGGGAAACTTTATGGCGAAAAGACGCCCGAAGGTGAACGGATTCGGAGGAAAATCGAGTCGATCCAGTCCTCCTGAAAGAAAGGAGGTCTTCGTGCCATGAGAGCCACACCTCTTCTGGTAGCGGCCGCTTTGGGCTTCACCCTCGTCGTTCCTTTCCCCTCACATGGATCCGATGAGGACTACAGAAAGGGGGTCCAGCTGGCCAAGGAGCGCAGGTATCGGGAAGCTCTGGTGTATCTTGACCGAGCCGCAAAGGCCGAGCCCCATCGTGGAGATATCCATTACAACCTGGGAAACGTCCTCTTTCGTCTGGGAGAGTTTCCTGATGCGGCCAAAGCCTACCGCAAGGCGATCAGCCTGAACCCCCAAGACACCGATGCATACTTCAATCTCGCCATGACCTACAGTGTCATGGACCAGATGGAAGAGGCCCTGGAGGTGTTGGAGGAACTCCTCCGCCACGACCCCGAGGATGTGGAGGCCCACTACCGGCTGGCGTTGGGATATTACTCCCTCGGGCAGTGGAAAAAGGCCCAAGAGCATATCTTGAAGGCCAAGGAACTCCACTTTCCCGTCCCTCCTGCTTTGGAGGAAGCCGTGCGATCCCGCCTCTCTCCGGAATCCACGCCTGGAAGAAAAAAAGGACAAGACCATTAACCAAACGATTTCATCATTGCGGGAGAAATAAATCGTGGATCAAGCCGTCCGGGGAAAGGGAAATGAGTCTTCGACTGGTGAGGAAGCTCTTTGGAAGATTTCCTCGAATCTTAGGAGTGTTCGAGGGCGAAGCTCCCGGATATTGACGGCTTTTCGTGAATCGGTGAGGCAACTCCTATGAAAACAAGGGTTTTGGCGCAGGGACTGGCCGCACTCTTCCTGCTGGGGGTCTCCACATGGGGGACAATCTCCCGAACGGAACCTTTTGCATCCTGGTACTATCCACTGGCCTGGTGGTCCTATATCCTCCTGGTGGACGCCCTGATCCTGGCGATCCAGGGCCACTCTCTCTTGAGTCGGTCGCCCAGAGGTTTTCTTTACCTGGCCGCGGTATCGGTTCCCCTCTGGTTGATCTTCGAGCTCTGGAACCTGTCCATCAAGAACTGGTACTATATTCGGGTCGCCCATCTCCTCCCCCTTCGGTGGGCGGGCTATGCTGTCTCCTACGCCACGGTGCTCCCAGCCCTCTTCGAGACCGCGGAACTCCTGGAGGTGTTGGGCCTATTCCGTAAGACCCATATTCGACCGGTCCGACTCCCACCTAGCATGATGGGGTTTCTGGTCCTGACTGGCTTTTCCTTCATGGTCCTTCCGCTCCTCATCCCGCGATATACCTTCCCCATGGTCTGGTTGGGCTTTACTCTCCTTCTGGAACCCTTCAACTACCTTTGGGCCGGAGGAAGCCTCTTGAGGGATCTTGAAAAGGGAAGGGCAGGAAGACTGCTCAGGTTGCTGACAGCGGGCGGGATCTGTGGTCTCCTCTGGGAGGCCTTCAACATCCGTGCCCTGACCAAGTGGATCTATACGGTCCCCTTCTTCGAAGGGCTCAAACTCTTTGAGATGCCCCTGCCGGGGTTCCTGGGCTTCCCCCCCTTCGCTGTGGAGTGCTTTGTGATGATCCAGTTTTTGGGGGTCCTCCTGGGACGCCCCCTCTGGGGAGATGAGGAGCTCCCGCCTGACGCCCGAAATCCCCTTCCGGCCGTCATCGGTCGGAGCTCTATGGCGGCCGCTGTGGCCTTTTCGTTGATCCTCTTCGTCCTCCTTGACCGCCATACTGTCAACTCCCTCAGCCCCAGGATCGAGTCCCTCCAGGATCTGGCCCCTCAGGAGGTGAAGCGGCTGAGGGAGGCAGGAGTAAAACGGTTGGACCTCTGGATCTTGAAGGATGGTGGACGAATCCGGGGAGAGACGGAACTGTCCCCTCAGTCCCTGGACCGATGGAGGAGGATCGCGGAGATGTGCACGCTTCGAGGAATCGGCACAGAGAACGTAAGGCTTCTATTGGAAGCAGGTATCGCCTCGGTCAGGGACCTTGCCCGCCAAGACCCTCAGGAGCTCGCATCGAAGCTCCGGGCGATTCAAGCCAATAAGGGATGGGCACGACAGCCGCCCAGGGACCCGCAGGTGAGGATCTGGGTGCGGGGAGCCCGAAGAGTCTGTGCAAACCCTAAGGGATCCTGGGGGATCCGATGTCTGTGAGGTGAAGCCGTGGGAGAGATCAAAAGCACCATCGACCTCGTGATGGAAAAGACCAAGGGACTGAGCCTGAGCGAGGAGGAAAAACGTCACCTGAAAGAGGAAGAAGAAGCCCGAAAGGCCCAGGTCCACGTCAAGCGATACTTAAAAGGGGATCTCGACCTGGAGCAGCTGTTGGACCAAGGAAGGGCTTCTTCCAAAACAGCACAAAAAACCATGATCCACGCACTTGTGGAGGAAGGGCTCAAGCCAGGACGGGAGAGCTTCTCCAGGGCACTCTCGGCCTTGGAGCGATGGAATCCGGACGGACCCAAATCCTCCCTCAAACGGCTCAAGGATTTCTCCCTGATGTATGCCAAGGCCCTCCAGAAGCAAAAAAGGAAGGTCAAGGCCCAATTATGGGAGGAACTCGCCGCACGGGGGGTGGAGGGCTCAGCTGTAGAGCCCAATGTCCTGGCGTCACCTCTCTGGGAAGAGACGCTGAGGAAGATGGAGCGGGAGGTTCGATCTCAGCTTGAAGGCATTCGAGAGGAGGTCCTTCGAGATCTCTTGGGGTCCCTCCACTAGCTCCTCGGACGAATCGTCACCTGGCCAATAGAGGGCGCATACAGAGAGACTTCCTGCAAAGGGACCGGGGCTGACACCTGAAGGAAGGCTCTTCCATCATGAGGGAGGAGCCGGAGGGCCCCGCAGAGTCATAGATAAGCATAATAGGTCTCCCGGATCATCTCGAAGTTTCGTTGGATCCGTTCGTATCCTACCACCGGATTTCCATGGCCGGGCAGGAGGATCTCGGTGTCCAACTCGGCGAGACGTTCCAAGGACCGGATCAGGGCCTTGCCGTCTCCCCCCGGAAAGTCCGTCCGGCCAACCCCCATCTCAAAGACCACATCTCCGGTAAAGAGGGCCTTCCTGGCCGGCCAGTAAAGACAGATGGAGCCGGGGGAATGCCCTGGTGTCTCTAAGACCTGCAGTGGCTCCCCTCCCAGCCGTAGCTCCCCCTCCTTCAGCAGGATGTCGATCCGAAGTTGGGGGGGAGACATCCCCATCATCCGGTAGATCTCGCTTCCTGTATCCCGCAGGAAGGCCTCTTCGCGGATTCCTAAGGCCGTCCAGACCGGCCGATGGGCAAAGGCCTGCATACCCTCTACGTGGTCCGGGTGGGCATGGGTGCAGATCACCCCGTGGATGTGGTCCTCATGGATCCCATCCATTCGAAGGGACTGAACCAGCTGGTTCAGGAACTGAAGATGCCCCGGGTCGATGAGTACCGTCAGCCCCGCTCGGATCAGGTAACTGTTAGCGTTGTTGACCGTGGGGTTGGTCCATGGATAGGCATAGATACCATCGACGACTTTCATGTGTCCCCTCCCCCTCCTTTGGAGATGGCCGAGGGCCATGAAAACAATTACAGGGCTCTAGGAGAATAGGCCTTCTGAGGCGTGTCCCTCCCCTCCCTGTGGTGGAGTCGGAGGCTGGCTGGCCTTAGCGACCCTCGCAAATAAAGGCTGCACCCCGCTCGATGGCCGCCTTGTTCAGATCGAAGAACTTCTCCTTGCCTTTGGTGGCTTCCGCCATACCTCGGACGGCCTCCTCCACCTCAAGCATCCCGGTCTTGCCCACCAAGGCGCCAAGCATGACCATATTGGCGGCTCGATCGGAGCCCACCTCACGGGCCAGTTTCACAGCGTCGACCCGCACCTCGGAAACGTCCGAGCGTTGGGGAGAGACCTCGATGAGGGAGGCATTGACAAAAATGAGCCCTCCAGGTTTGACCGTGGGCTCGAAGCGCTCCAAGGAAGGGGCATTCATGGCCACCAGAATATCGGGTTGGGAGGCCACGGGAGAGGCGATCTCCTCGTCCGATAGGGTGACGGTGCAGTTTGCCGTACCTCCCCGCATCTCGGCCCCGTAGGCGGGAAGATAGGTCACATTGAGCCCCTTGAGCATGGCCCCATGGGCCAGCACATAGCCCATCAAGAGGACGCCCTGTCCTCCGAATCCCGCGAACGTAGTCCTTACCATCATCCTCCATCTCCCGACTCGGTGAGATCTTTGATCACTCCCAGAGGATAAGTCCGCTCAAGCACCTTCTCGATCCACATCCAGGCTTCCTTGGGGCTCATCTTCCAATTGGTTGGACAGGGAGAGAGGATCTCCACCAGGGAGAAACCCAGGCCCTTCATTTGAATCTCAAAGGACTTGCGGATGGCCCTCTTGGCCCTGCGGATATTTTTGGGGGAGGTGATGGCGCACCGTTCGATGTAGACTGTACGGGGACAAACGGCGAGCATCCTGGAGATATCGATGGGATACCCGTCCCGATCGAGATCACGCCCGCCAGGGGTCGTAGTAGACCAAAGCCCCTCGATGGTGGTGGGCGCCATCTGTCCTCCTGTCATCCCATAGATGGCATTGTTGATGAAGACGGTGCTGATCTTCTCTCCCCGGTTGGCCGCATGAATGGTCTCGGCGGTCCCTATGGCGGCCAAATCCCCGTCCCCCTGGTAAGTCAGGACCAACTTGTCCGGCTGTACCCGCTTGATGCCGGTGGCCACGGCCAAGGCACGGCCATGAGGCGCCTCCACCATATCGAAGTTGAAGTAGTTGTAGGCGAGAACCGCGCAGCCCACGGGGGCCACGCCGATGGTGCGCTCCCGAAGCCCCATCTCGTCGAGCACCTCGGCCAAGATCCTATGGACCACCGAATGCCCACAACCCGGACAATAGTGGTTGGAGGTATCCTTGAGGGACTCGGGCATGCTGTAGATACGTTTCATGGCGGCCTGGCTCATACTTCAACCCTCCTTCCCACGCGGCCGTCTCCTGACATCACGGATCGGATGTAGTCCTCCACTTCGGCCGGCGTAGGGATAGGGCCCCCCGGAATCCCGTGGAAGTAGATCTCGGAGCGCGCCCCCACCGTGAGGATCACGTCCTCCACCAGCTGGCCTAGACTCAGCTCGAAGACGGCAATCTTGATCCCGTTTTGGGCCATCTGGCGCAGGGCTTCTTTGGGGAAGGGCCAAAGGGTAATGGGCCGAAACAGTCCTACAGGGAGCCCCTCCCGACGCAGGCGGTTGACGGCGCCCTTGGCGATTCGGGAAGCAGTCCCATAGGCCACCACGACCACCTCCGCCCCCTCTGTCTGGTAATGCTCAAACCGGACCTCCTTGGCCGCTATCCTATCATATTTCCCTTGGAGGTGGAGGTTGTGTTGGTATAGGACGGGAGGCTCCAAAAAAAGGGAATAGATGGCCCGCGGAGGACGACCTTTACACCCATCCAAGATCCAGTCCTTGGGGGGAAGGTCTTTGGGATCGATGGGATCAGGGAAGACCACCGGCTCCATCATCTGGCCCATCAGACCGTCTCCCACCAGCATGACGGGGTTGCGATAGGTATCGGCCAGTTCAAATGCGAGAAAGGTGAGCTCTGCCAGTTCCTGGCAGCCTGACGGGGCAAGAACCGGCAGCCGATAGTCCCCGTGTCCCCCTCCCCGGGTGGCCTGGAAATAGTCCGCCTGAGAGGGGGCGATGTTCCCCAGTCCGGGTCCACCCCTCATCATATTGACGATGACTGCTGGAAGCTCCTGCCCGCATAGATAGGAGATCCCTTCTTGTTTGAGGCTGATCCCCGGAGATGAGGATGAGGTCATAACCCGAGCTCCTGCTGCCGAGGCCCCGATGACCATATTGATGGAGGCAACCTCGCTTTCGGCCTGGATGAACGTGCCACCCACTTCGGCCAGCCTGCTGGAGAGATACTCGGGCAGCTCGTTCTGGGGTGTAATGGGATAGCCGAAGTAGCATCGGCAGCCCGCCCTTACGGCGGCTTCACCCACCACATGAGCACCTCGCATAAGCATGCGTTCACTGGGCACGTCTCACCTCGCCGAACAAAGCCTTTCTTCCTTGGCCTACACAGCCAAAGGAAGTCTTCATTTTATTCGAGCCCCTGACGACCGTCAAGGGCCTTGCCAAAAGGCCTTACTGTGGTGGCCTCTAGGTCTTGGCGGAGAATTCCGGCCGCCTTCGGGTCCCAATGAGAGTGGGAGGATCAACTACAGCGGGTAAAACCGCAAAAACGACAGACCTCGCATCCCTCGGTGTGTTCCAAGGCCCCTCCACAGTCCGGACATGTCCCCACCACCCCTCCATGCCAGGATACAGATCCGTTTCCGTGCGCTCTCTCCCCTCGTCTCGTATCGTTCAGGTGATGCTCCAGAACGCGCGCGATGGCATCAGCGCATGACAACACCATCCCGCCTCTGCCCCAAAGGGGCGAAGGACAGCGGATTCCCCTCATCTGTTTGATAATGGCCTCCAAGCTCACCCGGGAGCGGAGTGCCAGCGATATGAGCCGTCCGATCCCTTCGATCTGCGAGGCCGCACACCCGCCCGACTTCCCCATCTGGGCGAAGACCTCGCAGATCCCCTCTTCATCGTAGTTGACGGTCACATAGAGCTTCCCGCACCCGGTCTCAATGCGCTCCGTCCTCCCATGCGTGACCACGGGTCTCGGACGAGGCGCGATGCGTGGTGCCGGGGAGACGGCCACGCGCTCGGAGACCCGCACCGAGGGGGGAGGGGGTTCCGTCAGGGCATGGGGCATCTCGGAGGGAGAGGCCTTGCAAATGTTGAGGACTTGGGTCTCACGGCTTCGGTCCCGATAGATGGTCACTCCCTTGCAACCCTGCGCATAGGCAAGCAAATATACCCGTTTGATGTCCTCTGGGGTGGCGTCGTAGGGGAAGTTGACGGTCTTGGAGACGGCATTGTCCGTATAGGTCTGAAAGGCGGCCTGGATCTTCACATGCCACTCCGGGGAAATCTCGTGGGCCGTCACAAAGAGTCTCCGAATATCGTCTGGAATCTCCGAGAGTTCTCGGATGCCCCCCGCCTCAGCCACCTTCCTCATCAGCTCCTTGCGATAAAACCCCCGCTCCTTGGCCAACTCCACAAATATGGGATGGGTCTCGACCAGCTCTTCTCCGTCGAGGACCTTGCGGATATAGGATACAGCGAAGAGGGGCTCGATCCCGCTGGAACAACCCGCAATGATGCTCAGGGTGCCGGTGGGGGCGATGGTGGTGACCGTGGCGTTGCGAAGCGGGGGTGATCCATCGCGGGCGTAGACGCTCCGAGCGAAGTTAGGAAAAGGACCTCGCATCTCGGCCAACTCTGCCGAGGTCTCGCGGGCCTTATCGCGGATGCGCTTCATGATGCGCCTGGCAAGGCCGAGGGCCTCCTCGGAGTCGTATGGGATCCCCAATCGGATAAGGAGGTCGGCAAAGCCCATGACCCCCAGGCCTATCTTGCGATTGGCCTTGGTCATCTCCTCGATCTGGGGTAGAGGGAACCGGTTCACATCAATGACGTTATCAAGAAAACGAACCGCACATCGGACCACCCGATCGAGACGTTCCTCGTCCAGGACCCAGCGTCCGTCTTCCTCCCTCTTGATCATCTTGGAGAGATTCACGGAACCCAGATTGCACGACTCATAGGGCAGCAGGGGTTGTTCCCCGCACGGGTTGGTCCCCTCGAAGGCCCCGATTTCCGGGGTCGGATTGTCTCGATTGATGCGGTCCAGGAACAGGATCCCCGGATCCCCTCCCTTCCAAGCTTGGTGCACGATCTCGTCGAAGAGCTCGCGGGCCGACACTTTGGCCGTCACTTTGCCGGTATGAGGATCAACGAGGTCGAACTCCTTCCCCTCCTTAAGGGCCTCCATAAAGGCATCGGTCAGCCCGACGGAGAGGTTGAAGTTGTTGAAGCAACGCTGATCGTCCTTGGCATAGATGAACTCGCGGATGTCCGGGTGATCTACACGGAGGACCCCCATGTTGGCCCCTCGGCGTTTCCCCCCCTGTTTGATCACATCCGTGGCCGTATCGAAGACCTTCATGAAAGAGACCGGGCCGCTGGAGACACCGCCCGTGGACGCAACAGTGCTCCCTTTGGGCCGAAGACGGCTGAAGGAGAACCCCGTCCCTCCGCCGGATTTATGGATCATAGCCGTGTGCTTGACGGACTCGAAGATGCTCTCCATGGAGTCCTCCACTGGAAGCACGAAGCAGGCGGAAAGCTGCCCCAGTTCCTTCCCCGCGTTCATGAGAGTTGGGGAGTTGGGGAGGAACTCCAGTTCCGTCATGATTTGGTAAAACTCCTTCTCGGCCCGCCGAGGATCCTCGTCCACTTGGGCGACTGTCTGCGCCACCCTTCGGAACATCTCCTCAGGGGTCTCGACCAGGTTCCCCTCAGAATCCCGGGTGAGATACCGCCTCTCCAGGACCCTGAGGGCGTTGTCCGTCAACTTCAATCGCTTCTTCCTTCCTTTCGCCATGACCACTCCGAGAAAACGGCCTATCTCCTCTCCAGCCCCCCGATCACTGGAAGGACGAAAAAGAAGAACCCCTCAAATCGAGTCGCTCCCTCCCAATGGAGGGAAGCCGAATCAAGGGCGAACTGGAGCATAGTCAGTATATATAGGGTCCAATCGGGGATCAAGATACTAGATTTTGTTGCGGCTCCTTAACGCCCCTTCATATCCTGCCTCGAAGATCTGGAGGCTCCGCTCCCTGGAGGGACCCTGAAAGAGCACTTCCATGGCTGTCCGCAACTCCCCATACCCCACGGGTTCCTTCTCAAAGCCTGCGAAGTAACCCAACAGTGCCAGGTTGGCGGCGCGTGGTGCCCCCATCTCCAAGGCCACCCTGCGGGCAGGGAAGAAGCGGAAGACGATCCCCCTCTTTCGGAGAAAACGATCCAGTCCGGAAAAGAGCGACGGAGAATCAGGGGCGTCGACGTAACAGGTGGACCCGAAGCCAAGGTAGGAGAGGTTTCGATAGGCCTCCACCTCATCTAAGGAGAGGAGGAAATGGGCCCTTCCCGCCCTGACCAAGCTGCTTCGAGCCCGGCCGATCCGCAGGTGAGAAATCACAGAACCTCCCCGTTGAGCCATCCCATGGGTCTCAGCTCCCAAAACCGAAAACCCCTTCTCCAGAGCAGCCCGAGCAAGGAGTCCGGTCATAAAGAGGATCCCCTGCCCCCCCAACCCGCTTAGGATGATGTTGATGGGCTCCATACTGGTTCCTCTTCCCTTTCGTGGCATGAGCGTTCCTACCCCTTATGAGGGGCTTCTTGGCCCGCTTCCTCCTTCACCTCTACGATGGATTTGTTCGGGCATACCTGCAGGCAGACCCCACAGCCCGCGCACAGGACAGGATCAATGGCCGCCCTTCCAGCCTCCTCATCGAAGAGTATAGCAGGGCACTCAAAGCGCTCGATGCATAGACGGCACTCCTTGCACGTCTCTAGGATTTTGAGGCGCTTCTTCTGAGGAATTGCCTCTTCACGGTAGGCTAGCACGCAGGGATGTCGGGCGATGATCACCGCGATACCCCCTTGGGGCTCCCTTACGTAGTCCCAGCCTTCCTTCAAGGTGCGGACCAAGGAGGGGATCTCGTAGGGGTCCACGATGCGAAGGAATTGAACCCCGCACCCCTCAACGACTCGTTCCAGAGGGACGGCCTTTCCAAGGCTCCCGTCCGCTCTTACGCCCAGCCCTGGAGTCGGCTGCATACCCGTCATGGCGGTCACTTGATTGTCGAGGATGACCAGGAGGAAGCGGGCGTCGTTGTAGACCGCGTTGAGCAATCCCGCTGTGCCCGAGTGATAGAAAGTAGAATCTCCGATGGTGGCGACGATGGGCCGAAGCTCTCCGTCCTGCGCGAAGGCCTGAGAAAAACCGGAGGCCATGGTGATGGCCGCACCCATATCCAGGCAGGTATCCACTGCACCCAAATTGAGCCCTAGGGTATAACAGCCGATATCCGAGGTGAAGATGGCCTTGGGCAGCGCCTTTCGAATGGCGTAGAAGGCGGCTCGATGCGGGCAACCAGGGCATAGCGTGGGCCTTCGAACGGGCAATTGGAGACGCTCCATCAGATGGAACACCTCGGGATCGGATGAGGCCTCCAGCGGATCCAGCCCCACATCTCGTAGGGCTCTGTCGAGGACCTCGGCGATCCTCTGGGGGATAAGCTCACCCTCCCAAGGCACGTGGCCCGACAGTCGACCCCATACTTTGCGACGATCTCGGAGGAAGACCTCCATTACCGCGTCCGTCTCCTCCAGGACCAGGACCTTCTCACAACGAGAGAGGAACTCCTCTGCCAAGGACTCGGGAAACGGATATGGTGTGCCGATTTTGAGCACTGGGACCTCCTTCTCCCGCCCTTCCTCCTCCAGGAGGTCTTTTACCACGGCGAAGGGGACCCCACCGGCTATGATCCCAAGGGGCACAACCCCTTCTGCAGCGGGATCGGACCCATTGAAGCGATAAAGAGTGGCAAAGCGTTCCTCTATCCTCTTCAGTTTCCCATTGAGTTCTTCATGGAGCTTCAATCGAAACCGGGGGGTCGCGGCCCATCTTGTGGGATTGCGCTGGAATTCCGCCCTTCGAGGACGCGGTGGGATGGGATCCCAGCAAAGGTCCTGCCGGGCGTGGCATACCCGGATGGCAGGACGAAGAATCACGGGGATCCGGAACTCCTCGGAGATCTCCATGGCCGTGCGGACCATCTCCCGCGCCTCCTCCGGGCAGGATGGATCAAAGACGGGGACCTTGGCCGCTCGGGCCAGGAGACGGGTGTCCTGTTCGGTCTGAGAGGAGTGGGGGCCCGGATCGTCGCAGGAGATGACCACCAAACCCCCTACGGTCCCCATGTAGGCGGCGCTCATCAGGGAATCCAAAGCCACATTAAGTCCCACCTGCTTCATGCAGCACGCTGCTCTCTTCCCGGTCACCGCAGCCGCAAAGGCCACATCCAGAGCCACCTTCTCGTTGACGGACCACTCCACATAGAGGGGGAGCCCCTCGGATTCCGCGATTCGGTGTGCCTCAGGTAGGATCTCGGAGCTGGGGGTTCCAGGATACGAAGAAATCACCTGGCATCCGGCCTCCAGCAGACCCAGGGCTATGGCCCCATTGCCCAGGAGAAACTCCGTCCGACTGCTCCTCGACACTGCTCCCTCCCTTTCCATGAGTCCGAATGAAAGCCCCCTTTGTACTTCCAAGGGCATACCACCACGCTGAGCCATCAAAGAGCATAACGGTCCTTTGAGATAGGATCAAGGTGGTGGACACAAGAAAGGAAGGAAGTACGGAGGGGGACTATCTTCCCCCTCCCCTAGGGGACATCCCCTTTTAGAAACGAAACTCCACACCGGCCAATGCAGACAGGCCGGGGGATGTATAGCCCAGTACCTCCTCGTAGTCCTCGTCGAGAAGGTTCCTCGCTTTGGCGAAGATACGGATCGCCTTCAGCGGGCAGCGGCCCGGTCTTTCTATGGTATACGAGGCGGCCAAATCCAACAGGAAGTATTCCTTGTTCTCCATGCGCTGGCCGACGAAGGTGTAAAAGCCGAACGGCCCCGGAGCAACGGTGAAGAAGGTATCGTCCCGATCCCCCACATAGGTGCCGTTTAGGTGGAGATTAAGCCCCTTCCAGAGCCAGTCCACGAAGAAGGAGGCCGAATGGTTGGGCCGTCGGAGGAGCTCCTTCCCTTTGGCGAAAAAGAGGTTGCTCAGGCCTCCGTCATCGATCACCTCTGTGTCCACGAAAGTATAGCTCCCTCCGAGGGTCAGACCAAACCCGGGCTTCACCCGGGCCATAAACTCCACCCCCCGGCTTTCGGCCTCCTGGACGTTGAACCAGTTGGGAGGAAGCACCGGAGGAGGAGGAAAGGGCATGGGTACAAAGGCAATCAAATCTTCGAAAACGTTTTCAAAATAAGTGATCCCCAACTGGACCCGGTCTCCCATCAGACTCTGGTCCACCCCCACCTCCCAGGAGAAGGACCGCTCGGGCTTGAGGTCGGGATTCCCCACGGTCCCGAATCCCCCGAAATTCTCCAGGAAGGTGGGCTCCTTGATCCCCGTTCCCACAGCGGCGCGGAGCTTGGTTCCCGTCTCTCGGATCTCCAGGGCGACGGATCCCCTGGGGTTGACGTCGGTCCCGAAGGCGCTATTGTCCTCCACCCGAAAGCCCCCGGTGAGGTGGAGTCGGTCAAAGAGGGTTACCTGCTCCTGGAAATAGTAGGCCCGATTTGTGCGGTCCGCCTCTGTGACGGAGGAAGCCGTGAAAACACCAAAGGGCAAAGGCCCGAACCGAAAGGTGGAGCTATTCTCCAGGTCCAGGGCCTCCCGATCCCACTCGAACCCCAACGTGGTGATGGAACGGAGAAACCCCAGACCTTCCCAGCGAAGGTTCATGTGGTAGTCGAAGGTAGTGCGGGTCTCCAAGGAGTCCATCTTGCTCCCCGGCGGTGCGTCGAAGGCCGTCTCCGTTGGGTTCGGCGGATCTCGGAAGTCCTGATCCAGCCAATGGACTCCGAAAAGCACGACGTGTTCCCACCATGGGAAAAGGTCGAATCTCGCCTGGGCGCTGGCCACCGCCTCAAGACGATCTTGGTACTGATCCGGGTCCAGACCCGGGAAGATCCGATCGGGACGGTCCCCTCCGTTCTCGGTAGGAAACTCGAAATGACTGTCGTGGACTCGCGCAGTTAGGGTCAAATCCAGATCTTCTCGAGGATAGATGTCCACCCTCCCGCTGAAGGTGTTGTTGAAGAAGTCGTTGTTGACCTCCAGGATCCCCTGATCGTCCGTTCGGCTGAAGGCCAGGGAGTATCCGAGAAGTTCGTTTCCCCCCGAGATGCTGATCTTCTGTTCACCAATATAGGCCCCGTTTTCCGAGTGGACACCGTGAGCCGTGGACAGACGAGCTGTGGGTTTCCCCATGCCCCGCTTGGTGATAATGTGAATCACCCCTCCTATGGCATCCGAACCGTAGAGGGCACTCTGAGGTCCTCGGATGATCTCGATCCGCTCGATGTTGTCCGTGGTAAGACTGGAGAAATCGAATCCCCCTCCCGCCTCGTTGACCTGCACACCATCGATGAGGACCAATGTAAAGTTGCTCTCTCCGCCTCGAGGGTATAGCTCTGCAAGAGCTCCACGTGATCCGCTTTGAACCAAGGTAAAGCCCGCCACATCCCGCAGCAACTCTACCACATCTGTGGCTTGGCGCCTCTGGATCTCCTCTTCGGTGATGACCGTTGCCGACACGCCCAACTCGCTCACCGGCACCTCGGTCCGCGTCGCCGTCACCACCACCTCTTCCAGGAGGGGCTCTTCCTGGGCCCACGCCCAACAGAGGAGGGCCACGACCCACATCCAGAAGAAGAGGACAACCCTCACCACCATTATTTTGGTATTTCTGAACCTCATCCCTTCCCTCCTTGGCCAGATCCTTCAATACCTTTGCCGAACCTTCGGGCCTCGATTCCATGAGTTGCTCAATGGAGCAGCTCGCGCAAGGGGGATCCCCTCTCCCTCTGAATCTGAATCCATCGGAGAACCGTGGAAGTCTCCATACCTTCGGGCACATCGATACTCAGCAATGGAACTCCCAGCTCCCGACAAAGAGCACTGGCCTCATAGTGCATCCGTTCTTCCAGTCTCGGAAGGGGTTCCTCCGGGAACTCCACGAAATGTACGGGCCCTTCCCCCCAGCGGATCCTTGCTAACCCGCGAGGCCGGCATCCCTCCTCCAGGAAGAGGCAGAGAAGCACTTCGACCTCTTCCGCCTGACACACGTAAATCCGATGAATCCGATCCTCCCACTCTGTAATCATGCTAGGCCTCCCTGTCCTCGAGGAGTCCGGAATGCCTTCGGGATCGAGGGTAGAATAGAGAGGATGCATGAGGAAAGAAAAAACCCAGTCTTCCGGAGAGGACTGGGCAGAAGAGGCATCCTCCACCGTCTCAACCGCGAAGACGTCCGTGAAGCATGCCCGGGCAGGTCTTCTGACTCGCGGATCCCTCTACTCGCCGCGCCTTCCCATCCCGCCTGGTGCGGAACAGTGGCCCTTGCGGCTTTCGTCCCCGCTTACAGCGGCGGGCCCGTGACGGATTCTCACCGTCTTCCCTTTTCAACCGCAAACGCGGTACCCGGGCACGGCCCTCGATGAATTGTAGGGGCCATTCTATGGGGGATTCCATGGGATGTCAAGGGAGATAACAGATGGACCTTTCCTAGCTTCTGACGGCTTGTGGACCCATATGGGGCATGCTATCCTGATGTTTCAGAAGCGATGGGGCACCCCCTCATGGGTCGGGATCTCACTGCCTGTGACGACTTCAAGGATGGCTTTAGATCGGATACAGGTGGGCTGCTGCGGATTCCCCGTAGCGAGGAAGAGCTACTATGAACACTTCGGTCTTGTGGAGATCCAGCAGACCTTTTACCATCTGCCGGAGATATCCACGGCGGCCCGATGGCGTGCAGAAGCCCCCCAAGGATTTCGGTTCACCATGAAGGCCTGGCAACTCATCACCCACGAGCCCACGAGCCCTACCTACCGACGCCTTAGGAGAAAGATCCCCGAAGCGGATCAAGAGCGGTACGGGGCTTTCCGTCCCACAGGGGAAGTACGGAGGGCTTGGCTGGATACGCTTGCCTTTGCCGAGGAAGTGGGGGCCATGGTGGTGGTCTTTCAGTGCCCCGCAAGTTTCACTCCCACCGACGAGCATGTCTCCAATCTGCGCAGATTTTTCCGCTGGGCCCCTAGAGGAAAAAGGGTCTTCGTCTGGGAACCTCGAGGGAATTGGCCCCAGGACCTGATTCTGGAACTCTGTCGGGAGCTTGACTTGGTCCACTGCGTGGACCCTTTTCGGTCTGTCCCGCTTTGGTCCCCCGGGCTATCTTACTGGAGGCTCCATGGAATCGGAGGATGGCGGCATCAGTATCGAGAAGAGGAGTTGGAAGACCTCTTCCAAAGGGCCTCCTCCATGAAGGTGATGACTTATTGCCTCTTCAACAATGCCACCAGCTACCAAGACGCCCTCCGCTTCCAGGAAAGGGTGAGACACCGCCAGCAGTAAGGAGGTAGGGGCATGGAATGGCTGACGGTCAAGATGGAGATTCCCGAAGGTTGCAACTTGATTTTAGGTCAGTCGCACTTCATAAAGACGGTGGAGGATCTTTATGAGATCCTGATCAGCGCGGTTCCCCAAGCCAAGTTCGGCCTCGCCTTCTGCGAGGCATCGGGGGCCTGTCTCATCCGATCGGAGGGCAACGACGAGGATCTTCGGGGGGTGGCCATCCGTAACGCGGAGAGGCTCGGCGCTGGTCATTCCTTCGTGGTCCTCTTGCGGGATGCTTACCCCATCAATGTGCTCAATGCCATCAAGCTCTGTCAGGAAGTCTGCAGGATCTTCTGTGCCACGGCCAATCCCGTGGAGGTGATCCTGGCGCAGACCGAGCAGGGGAGGGGAATCCTGGGCGTGGTCGATGGTTTCCCGCCCAAAGGGGTGGAAAAGGAGGCGGACATCGCTTGGCGCAAAGACCTCCTGCGCAAAATCGGATACAAGCGCTGAGGGAGTCCTACTACAGACCGACCTCCAAGATGATCTGGCTCCAACCGCGCATCCCGCGCAGATGGGCCAAGGCACCCAAGAGGGTGTCCCTGACGAGGACCCCGGCGAATCCCCTGTCCATGTGGAGGTCTACGGGGCGGTCGTCAACGTGTAGCTTTACCTTCTTTCCCTCGATCTGGAAAACGGCTGAGCGCGCGTCCTGAGTCCCTTTTAAGGAACGAAGTATGGCCTCACAGACGTTACCAAGGAAGGTCTCCACAAAGGGATTCAGCCCCACCAATTTCCCGTCGACCCGAAGCACTGCTTTCATGGATTTCTCCTTATCACAAGGCTCGTCGATATGGGAAAGGTCTTGGGATTCTGAGTCCTCCCACCAACTCACCTTAGGCCAAAAGGCCAAGGGTTGACAAGCCCTAGAGGCAGACCATGAATCGAATCTTCGCACACGGATTCCTGAGGGTCGCCCTCGCCGCATTGGTGGTGTCCCTCTGGGCGGCCCCTTGCATGGGCGCCGAGGAAGAGGATTTCCTCGAGGTCCAAGTGGGCGAGGTGATCCGCGATCCCAGGACCAATCAACCCATCGTCATCTTGACCGATCTCGGAGGGAACCGCGGGATGCCGATCTGGATCGGAGAAGCGGAGGCCTTTGCCTTACAGGCCGCGCGCCTCCATCTGCGCCATCGTCGACCTCTCACTCACGAGCTCATGGCAGGGATCCTCCAATCCCTTGAGGCCCGAGTTCTGGAAGTGCGCATCACCGAGCTCAAGGAGAACATCTACTATGCGCGCATCCGGCTGAGATCGGAATCCGGAGTCGTGGAAGTCGACTCCCGTCCCAGCGACGCCATGGTCCTGGCACTGAGGATGGGATGCCCCATCCGGGTTTCCCGAACCCTCTTCGAGGCCCAATCTGCCCCACTGGAAAAATCGACCCTGGAACGCTACGGTCTGGAGGTCCAGCCTTTGACCCCCGAGTTGGGAAAGGCCCTGGGATTCGAGGGCAAAGGACTGCTCGTCTCCCATGTGATATCAGGAAGCCAAGCCGAAGCCGACGGACTGAACCGGGAGGACATCCTCATCCGGGTGGCAGGAAAACCCGTCCACCAAGTGAAGGACCTGACGTCGGCCTTGGAGGAGACCGAGAAGGAGGTCCGGGTCTTCCTCTTCAGGAAGGGCCGGACCCTCACGCTCTCGCTTCACCCCGCCGCAGCCCCCTAAAAAGGGAGGCTCGGGGATGGGACCTTCTTTCGGTCCATGCATACGGAACGTCATGACACGCAAACCCTCCCCAGCCTCGAACCAAGACGCTCCCTCCAACTTACAAGCCGAGATCCTCACTTCCTCGGGCCGTTCCCTCCGGCTCTACCAAGAGGACTGCCTGAGGGGGATGGCAGAACGGTTGGAGGCGGGAAGCGTGTCGGTTATCGTAACCTCTCCTCCCTATAACCTAGGCATCGCGTACGGCACCTATGACGACACGATCCCAAGAGAGGAATTCCTCTACTGGATCGAGGATTGGGCCCTTCGGGTCAAAAAAGTCCTCCACCCGGACGGATCCCTTTTCCTGAATCTAGGCTCCCGACCCGCGGATCCCTGGGTCCCCTTTGAGATCTTGAGCCGCCTCCGTCCTCACTTCGTGCTCCAGAACGTGATCCATTGGGTCAAGTCCATCTATATCGAGCATCAAAGTTACGGACAAAGGGTGGAGGTCAACGTGGGACATTACAAGCCCATCAACTCTCCCAGATTCCTCAACGACAGCCACGAATACATCTTTCATCTGACCCGGCACGGTCACGTCCCTCTGGACCGATTGGCCATCGGGGTGCCGTACAAAGACGAGTCAAACGTGGAAAGGTGGCAAGGGGCCCGTAAGGGATTACGATGTCGCGGGAACTGCTGGTATATCCCATATGAGACCATCTCCAGGAGGGATCGTGATCGGCCTCATCCCGCCACTTTCCCTCCATTGTTGGCGGAGATGTGTATTCGGCTGCACGGCGTCTCCAGGACCTCCTTGGTGCTCGACCCCTTCATGGGGATAGGAAGCACGGCCTTGGCCTGTATCACGCTGGATATCCCCTTCGCAGGATTCGAGATCGACCCGGACTACTTCCAGGAAGCCCTCCGGAGGATCCAGGGAGCCGCACGCCAGGGCTCCTTTCCTTGGGCCCGGGGTGGCCAATAACCCGGCGGCCCCACGGATGCCTCTCGAACCTAGTCCATCTCGATGAGGCCCTTCTGGGCGGTCCTCCCAATACTTATCACGCCTGGGCGTGACACCCTCGATGGATGAAAATGACCACCGTATCGTGTGTATTCCGCTTTTGCCCGACTTCAGCCTTCGGCGACTCCATGCCGATCCGCCTTACACCGCCCCTTGGAGAGCTTGAAGCCTCCCAGGACCAAATAGACGAGATGGACCAGAACGGTATAGACGAAATAACCTCCGGCCCGGGTGAGGGAAAGCTACTTTCTAACTAGAGTCTCGGAAGGAGGAGGAACCGTGTCACACGCTGACCCCTCCCCTCTGAGGCGGGAGTGACTTTGATGTCCCGCTTCGATCCCCCGAGGATACGATCCCAGGACCTTCAGAAACAGGACCGCCTCCCGAAGCCTCTGGATCCCACGGGCCACGGGGGGATCCGCAAGATGTCCCTCCAGATCCAGGAAAAAGACGTATTCCCAGGGCCTCTCTCTAACGGGCCTGGACTCGATGCGAGTGAGGTTGATCCCTTCATCGGCCAGGACCTCAAGGGCCCTCGCCAGGGATCCGGGTCGATGGGGTAGACCCAAAAGAAGGCTCGTCCTGTCCCGCCCCGTGGGGGACGGTCCACCCCGTCCCAAGATCAAAAAGCGGGTGAAGTTGTCCTTCCAATCCTGAATGTCGCACGCCAAGACCCGCAGGCCATGAAAGGCAGCCGCAGAAGCACTCCCTAAAGCCGCTGTTCCGGGACGACGGGATGCGATTCGTGCGGCTGCTGCCGTGCTGAAAGTCTCCACCACTCTGGCATGTGGCAGATGTCGATCCAGCCAACGACGGCATTGCCTGAGAGCCAAGGGATGGGAGTAGACCTCCTGGATCTTCCCCAGCTCTTTTTCCCTGGAGAGAAGGACTTGGATGATGCGCAGGATATGCTCCCCGATGATCTTGACATCGGTCCGCATGAGGCAGTCTAGGGTCGCTGTGAGTCCTCCCTCCAGCGAGTTCTCCGCAGGGACCATGGCGAAATCCGCCTTCCCCCTCTCCACTGCCCGGAAGAGATCTTCCACATGCTCCATGCTCAGGAAGCAGCAGCATTTCCCGAAACATTCCACGGCGGCCTGATGCGTAAAGGTTCCCTCAGGTCCCAGATAGGCGACCTTCGGGGGCGCTTGAATGGCCCGACAGGCCGAGATGATCTCCCGAAATATGGACTGGACCGCATCGGGAGGCAGGGGGCCCGCATTGCCGGAGATCAGCGATGAGATGACCTTGCTCTCCCTGGCCGGGTCCCACAGGGCCTTTCCATTTCCCTCTTTGAGCCTGCCGATTTCCTGGGCAAGGCTCGCCCTCCGGTTGAGAAGATCCAAAATGGCCCGGTCTATCCCGTCGATGGCCGAACGGATCGCATCCATCCGGGAGCCCACCCTTGCCCTCTTCATAGCTCCCTCCCCAAAAGGCGGGCAAGAGGACGCAGTTCTTCCATCAGCTCTCGGAAACGATCCGGGCGCAGAGACTGGTCTCCGTCGCAGAGGGCGGCCTGGGGACAGACGTGCACCTCCACCATGAGCCCATCCGCCCCCACGGCCATAGCTCCCCTAGCCATGGGGATCACATAACGCCAGTTGCCCACGGCGTGGCTGGGATCCACGATGACGGGCAGGTGGGTCCGTTCCTTGAGCACCGGGACCGCACTCAGATCCAACGTGTTGCGGGTGGCTGTCTCGAAGGTTCTGATCCCCCGCTCACAGAGGATGACCTGAGGGTTCCCCGAGGACAGGATGTATTCGGCTGCCAGGAGAAACTCCTCGATAGTGGTCATCATGCCCCGTTTGAGGAGGATGGGACGCTTCACTCGCCCCAGTTTCTTGAGGAGGGAGAAGTTCTGGACGTTTCGGGCCCCTACCTGGAGGATGTCCGCTGTGGAAGCCACAGCCTCAATATCCTCGGGGTCCATGACCTCCGTGACCACAGGAAGACCGGTGAGCCTGCGAGCTTCGGCCAACACCTTCAGGCCTTCGTCTTGCAGGCCCTGGAAGCTGTAGGGAGAGGTTCTGGGCTTGTACGCACCGCCTCGGAGGACAGCCCCGCCAGCCTCCTTCACAATCCGGGCTGTGGCCAACAGCTGATCCGGGGTCTCCACCGCGCAGGGCCCGGCGAAGACCACGAAGCGGCTCCCCCCTCCGATCTCCACGTCCCGTACTCGAATGCGAGTGTCCTCGGGATGACGGACGCGGCTGGCCAGTCTGTAGGGAGGAAGAACCCCCTCGACACCCCCTTTTGCGCCCGAAGCCCCATCTCTTAGGATCCCTACGCCTTCAGAAGACAACCCCATGGTTCACCTCCTGAAAAACAAAGGCCATGGGGATCTCCCATGGCCTGAAACATTTCGGGCCATGGGCGGCCGATCTTCCGTCCGCCCATGGCCCCGACTATCGGTCTTCCTCTGGGGAGCTAGACTCTCAGGGCCCCCGGGCGGACGGAGCGGAAATAAAAATAAAAGTAGCCCACCGATCCGAGAAATCCGCTGCTTCGTCCGCCCATGGGGATGTGCATTTCCAACTCCTTCAAGAAGTGTTATTTATCCAACCATACGGATGCTCTCATGTCAAGCCGAAAAATCCTCCTTCTCCATGGTTCCGCGTGCGAACCACCATAGCGCCATGGCATAGGAAGCGACTCCAAATCCCGACACGCTCCCCACGCATACGTCGGCCAAAAGAGAGGTATGACGGAAGGGCTCCCTGGCGTGCGGGTTGGTGAGGTGGACCTCCACCACGGGCACACTGCAGCAAAGAACTGCATCCCGGATGGCCACACTGGTGTGGGTATAACCTGCCGCATTGAGGATGATTCCGTCGGCCTGGTGTCCGGCACTCTGGACGATCTCCACCAGTTCCCCTTCATGGTTTGACTGGAAAAAGTCCACTTCAACCCCCAACTCCAAGGCCACTTTCCGGAGATACTCCTCCAACTGCTTCAGGGTGAGGCTCCCGTAGATCTGGGGCTCCCGTTTCCCCAGCATGTTGAGGTTGGGTCCGTTGACGATCAGGATCCTCATGGTCTTCCCCCTTCCAGAGCCATCTGCGCCAGCAGGGCGTCGGCCAGCACCAGGGCCATCATGGCCTCGGCCACCGGCACAATGCGCGGGCAGAGGCAGGGATCGTGACGGCCCCGAATCTGCACTGTGGTGGGATTTCCTTCCATGTCCACTGTCCGCTGGGGAAGTGCGATGGATGGAGTGGGTTTTACGGCCAGGCGAAGGACCACGGGGGCTCCTGTGGAGATTCCGCCCAGGATCCCTCCTGCGCGGTTTGTGGCAAAACCTTCGGGCGTGATCTCGTCATTGGCCTCGGATCCCCTCAAGGCGGCGAGGCGGAACCCTTCCCCCACCTCCACCCCCTTCACCCCTCCGATGGAAAGCATGGCAGCGCCCAACAGGGCATCCAATTTATGGAAGACAGGATCGCCCAGCCCCGGAGGAACCCCCTCAGCCACCACTTCCACCACGCCTCCTATGGAGTCTCCTTCGGATCGGACTCTCCGAACCAGCTCCTGCATCCTGGGAGCAGCGTCGGGATCCGGACATCGGAGAGGATCCTCCTTGGCGAAGTCCGGATCGATCCTCTCCGCCGCTACAGGTCCCACCGCCAGGGTATAGGCCCGGATACAAATCCCCTTGGGCTCCAAAAAGGCCTTGGCCACGGCCCCGGCGGCCACCCGGCCCACCGTCTCCCTCCCCGAAGCCCTTCCACCCCCCGGTTGAGGGGGAAGGCCGTATTTCCGGAAATAGGTATAGTCCGCGTGCCCTGGTCGGAAGGCTCCCTCTAAGCTCCGGTAGTCCTCGGGGCGAGCGTCACGATTTCGAATCAGAAGGGCGATGGGACTCCCGAGAGTCGCTCCCTCTCGGATCCCAGAGAGGATCTCCACCCGATCTGGCTCATCTCGAGCCGACACAAAGGGAGAACCACCAGGCCTCCTGCGATCCAACTCGTGCTGGATCCGATCGACCGTAACGATCACCCCCGGAGGGATTCCCTCGATGACAGCCCCCACAGCCGGACCGTGGGACTCCCCGAACGTAGCCACCTTCAGGTAACGCCCCAAGAAGCTCCCCATCCCTCTCCTCCCGTAAGGGCGGACTTCAGCTCCTCTCGGCTCACGTCATCCACCACCACTGGCCTCCCCCGTCCTTCCAATAGGACGAAGACGATCCGTCCCGAGCGCGACTTTTTGTCGTGCGCCATAAGCTCCCACGCCTCCCCTACGGACGGAAGCCGTATCGGCCTTCCCGCCAGTCCCTGTAATGTACTTAAGATCCTTCGGGCCTCCTGCCGGGGAAGGAGGCCCCTTTCCTCGGAGATTCTTACCGCCGCCATCATCCCCCACGCCACCGCGGAGCCATGGGAAATTCGAAACCCCTTCCAGGTCTCGATGGCATGACCCAACGTATGGCCGAAATTTAGGATCCTTCGGAGGCCTTTCTCTCGGAAATCCCGGGAGACCACCTTCACCTTGGCCTCAACACCCCACTCCACAAGCTGCTTCAGCAGAGGAAGGTCGCCTTCAAGGAGGGACCGGAGTTCCTCCTCCACGAACCGACTCAGTGGAGGCGAGACCACAAGGCCCATCTTGTAGGCCTCCACGATCCCATCCCGAAGCCGGGACCGAGGCAGACTCCCCAATGCCTGCACGTCCAGGACGACCCCTTCGGGCAAGGTGAAGGCCCCGATCATGTTTTTGGCTTTCCCCAGGTTGAGGGCGGCCTTGCCTCCGACCGACGCATCCACACAGCCCAGCAAAGTAGTGGATACCAGCACAAAGGGGATTCCCCGTTTGTAAGTGGAGGCGACAAAGGCACCCAGGTCCGTGACCATCCCCCCTCCCAAGGCGATGAGGAGATCCTCCCGCTCGATTCGACGATTAAAGAGCTGCTGGTAGATGCGTTTCGCACATCTCAGACTCTTGCTGCCTTCCCCTGGGGGGATTGTGAGGAGATCCACCTCCACCAGCTCCGGGCGATATCGAGGAAGGACGAGCTCAGCCACCCTGGTGTCCGTCAAGAGCACAGCCCGCCTTTCTCCCACAAGGGCCTTGAGCGCTGCTGGGGCCTCCAACGTGGAGAGAACAGGACAGGCCCCTTGAGGATGGGGCCAGGAGATCCTGACCTCATGGAAGAGCCTTGTAAGAATCTCCTGCACCACCTCTGAGACACCCTTCCCGTCTACGGAGACGGCCAGATGGCAGTCTCGGTAGGCTGGAAGCCGCATCCTGTAGAGCTCTTCCACCGCAGCCTCGTCCCTCCACACGGGCCTTTGGGCCCTCTCCGCGTCATCCATGCGCTCTCGGCAGGTCTGCAGGTCGGCCTGGAGGAAGACGATGGTCCCCGACCGACGCATGCACTCTCGATTGGAGGGCTCCGCAGGGAGACCTCCGCCTGTGGCCACAACCAGCCGTTCCTTTTTAACTAGCTGCCTCAGCAACCTCCTCTCGGACTCACGAAAGGCCCCCTCGCCCTCGGAGGCGAAGACCTCCGAGATGCTTCGTCCCCACAGTCGCTCCAGCCTCTCGTCCATGTCCACAAAAGGCCGGCACAAGGCCTTGGCCAAGGCCCGCCCAACCGTGCTCTTGCCCGAGCCCATGAATCCCGTCAGATAGATGTTCCCCTTCATGCCGCACTCCGGAGGATGGCCAGGAATCGATCCCCATCCACATTCGTCCCGGTCCAGAGACGGAAGCTGCGTGCTGCCTGATAGGCCAACATGGGAAGACCGTCAACAAAGGGAATCCCCTGCCTCTCAGCCAGTTGACCCCACAGGTTCTCTTTTCGGCCGTAGTTGAGATCGAACACCAGGCAACAGTCGGGCATCCTCAGCCCCTTTATCAAGGATGCAAGCTCCACTCCCTCCTCCGGTTGGGAGACCGCTGTGGTGTTGATCAAGATCTGCGCACAGGGGGCTTCCTCCGGAAGGCGGTCCAGGGGGATCAAATCGGCCTGGAAACGGCTGGCCACCTCGGCCCCTCGGGCGAGGGTCCGATTGGCCACCACGACCCGCCGGGCACCCAGCATCCGGACACCCAATATCACGGCGCGGGCGGCCCCTCCGGCACCCACCACGAGGACGGATTTCCCCTCCAGGGAGACCCCTGTCCTCTCCACGGCCTCCATAAAGCCGCCTACATCGGTGTTCTCTCCCCGAAGAATCTCTCCCCGACGTACGAGGGTGTTGACCGCCCCCAGAGTGGAGGCGACCTCGGAGATCTCGTCCAGGTAGGGCACCACGAGCTCTTTGAAGGGGATGGTCACGTTGGCTCCATGGATCCCCAAGGCGCGTATCCCCTTCATGGCGTCACCCACCCTCGAGGGGGCCACGGCAAAGGGGACGTAGAGGCCGTCCCAGCCCACCTCCTTCATGACTGTGTTGTGCATCAAGGGAGAGAGGGATCTGAAGACCCGTTCATCCCCCAATAGGCAGTAGACCTTCAACTCGCTAGCCTCCGGAGTGTCTCGTGGAATTCCGGATAGGAGATCCTCACCGACTCCTCCCCCTTGATGCGTGGCTCTGCACCTGTGAGCATCGCCGCGATCCGCAGGGTCATGGCCATACGATGGTCGCGGAAGGAGTCAAGTTCCTCAACGGGGCGAAGGGAAGTGGGGCCTTCGATCACCAGGTCGTCCCCCTCGATTCGGATCTCGGCCCCCATGGCCCCCAGTTGGGTGGCGATGGCAGAGAGCCGATCCGACTCCTTGAGGCGCAGTTCTCCAACGCTCCGAAATCGGGTCGGACCCCGCGCTTGGGTGGCCACGAGGGCCAGGATGGGAATCTCGTCCACCAGTTGAGGGACCTCGGACGGAGAGACCTCGCAACCTACCAAATTTGGGGAAAATCGGGCTCGGATCCGACCCCAAGGCTCTGGTTCTTCCCCCCAGAGTTCGATCTCTACATCTGCGCCCATGCGTCTCAACACCTCAAGGAACCCGCATCTCAGGGGGTTCAGCAGGACTCCCTCGGCCTCCACTTCGCTCCCCTGCCCCACGACGGCAGCACATAGCAAGAAGGCGGCCGATGAAACGTCTCCTGGGACGTAAAAGTGGCGTGGCAGTCGGGGCGTGGATGGGACCACCCGCCACACTTCATCATCTCTCTCGATCTCCACGTGGCATAGGGAAAGCAATCTCTCGGTATGGTCTCGGCTAGGCACGGGCTCCTTCACCAAGGTCGCACCCTGTGCCTGGATCCCAGCCAAGAGGACAGCGCTTTTTAACTGCGCGCTGGGGACGGGGAGGGTATAGCGTATGCCTTGCAGGGCTCCGCCCTGAATCCGAACCGGAGCCGATCCTCCGTCGCAGTGGATACGGGCCCCCATCTCCCTCAGGGGAAGCGCCACCCGCTCCATGGGCCGCCTGCGCAGGGAGTCGTCTCCATCCAGGAGGCGTTCCCCCTCCACCCCGGACAGGATCCCCATAAGGAGTCGCAGGGTGGTCCCCGAGTTGCCGCAATGGATGAGATCGGGCCCGCAAAGCCGGCTTTGGATCCCCTCCAGCATCAACTCGGACCCGCTTCTCCGTGCGGGAACTCCTAGGGCGGCCACAACGCGAAGGGTGGTAAGGGGGTCCTCCGCGGAGGAGAAATTCTGAACCGCGCACCTTCCCTTCCCCAGCAGGGCCATCAAGGCGATCCGATGGGAGATGGACTTGTCGCCGGTCGGACGGAAGGACCCCCTAAGCTTCACCGACCTCCTCCTGCCAAAGAGCGTCCTACAGCCCGAGCCACCCGATCCAGCATCTCCATCAGTCGGACGAACCCCTCTTCGGTGAGACTCTGACGTCCGTCGGAAAGGGCCTGTTCCGGCTCGGGGTGAACCTCGATCATCACCCCGTCGGCCCCGGCCGCCACCGCCGCCAAGGCCAAAGCGGGGACGAGTTCCCTTTTTCCCGCCGCATGGCTTGGATCCACAATGACGGGCAGATGGGTCAGTTGTTTCAGGACGGGAACGGCGGAGATGTCCAGCGTGTTGCGGGTCTCGGTCTCGAAGGTCCTGATCCCGCGCTCACACAGGATCACCTGAGGGTTCCCCTCGGCCAGGATGTACTCGGCGGACAATAGGAGTTCCTTGACCGTGGCCATCATCCCCCGCTTGAGCAGGACCGGCTTGTCCACTGATCCTACAGCCTCGAGCAGGGCGAAGTTCTGCATGTTGCGGGCTCCGATCTGGAGGATGTCCGCGTATTGGGCCACCAGGGGTACGGCCTCCGGCGTAAGGACTTCCGTGACCACGGGGATGCCCTCCTCTTTGGAGACTTCGGCCAGGTACTCCAGGCCCTCCCTGCCCAAGCCCCGAAAGGAATACGGAGAGGTCCTCGGCTTGAAGGCCCCCCCTCGAAGAAAGCCCGCCCCACTTCCCTTAACGCTCCGAGCGATCCGCATGAGGGTATCTTTCGATTCGACAGCACAGGGACCGGCGATCACCACAACGGCCTCTCCCCCAATGCATTGAGACCCCACCTGGATGAGGGTGGGCTGAGGGTGAAAGCTTCGAGAGACCAACTTCCAGGAAGTCCCAAAGGTCTCGATGGATTCCACGGCCTCCATCTGGGAGATACGCTCCCTAATTTCCTCAGCGAGCCTCTGGTCCATCTCCTCGACGACACCCAGCACCACACGGGGGCCCCCAGAGAGGATGCGGGCTTGGACCTCGAATCCGCGCAGCACCTCGAGAACGCGAGCGATCTCCCTCTTGGAACAGCCCTCTCTAAAGATGACGACCATGGGAATCTCCCACTATGGATTCACGGGCGAGAAACCCGCCTCGACCTCTCCACACAGCATGATCCAATTGTAGGTGAAGGAACAGTGATTGTCCAAATAAGGACGACCCTCGCTCCATTTGCAGGTGCTATGCAAGCCGCCGGGATTCTCCATGGGTCAGACTTGCCCGCGCGGACGACCTACAACCAGGGCCCTTGCCGACAAAATCCCACCACAACCAGGTTCCCGGACGTTTTCCACCTCCTGGGGGTGCATCCCCATGTTGCTTCCTGTAGAATGCGGGGGTCAACCCTTGGACTGATGGGTCTGGGAATCCCCCTTCAAGTAAAGGAAGACAAACAGGTTTCCCAATCCCACCAAGGCGCCGCCGATGAAGAAGATACTGTCGATCCCCAGAAAGTCCATCAATAGCCCAGAGACGATGGGAGAGGCGATCATTCCCAGGCTCCAGCCTGTATCGGTCACCCCGATGACGGATCCCATGCCGATCCTTCGGCCCACCCGTGCGGCCAGGGCCAGCCCGGACGGGAGAGCCAGACCTCCTCCAGTACCCATACAGATATTGAGTAAAAGAAGGGCCCCGAACCCCCTGGCCAAAGGCATGGAGGCTACTGCCGCGCCAGACAGGAAGGCCCCTCCGAGGATAAGATAAAGGGGTTTCCAGCGGTCCGCCGCAGCTCCCCCTAACCTCTGTAGAGAGGCAATCACCAAGATGTTGAGGCCCAAAATGACCCCCACCTGTCCGCTGGTAAGGTGGCCTTTCAGTCCGAGGAGGGGCAGGAAGGTATAGACAGACCCTTGGCCCGCTGCACTGATGAATCGCAGGAAAAACAAGCCCTTCACGATCCGATTGGCCAGGACCTCCCTCATGGGTGCTGGCCGCCGAGATACCTCGGCCCCCACGCTGCGCCCCGAGGGGATAAATACGGCCACAGCCACGAAGGTCACCAACGCCAGCCCGCCCATGCTCAGAAAGGCCACCTCCATCCCAAAGGATTCGCGGATCATCCCCCCTAGGATGGGGCCGACCCCTAATCCAAGCATTATGGCCATTTGGAGGGTCCCCAAGTAACGACCCAGCCGGTCTTTGGGAGCCAAATCACCGGCCAGAGCCATGGCCACGGGGATCACGAGGACGGAGGTAAACCCATGAAAGAATCGTACGGCCATGAGCGTCTCCACCCGCGCGGCCAGGATGTAGCAGACCGACACCACGGCATATAAGAGGAGTCCCGAGCAGATCAAGGGCTTCCGCCCTCGCAAATCCGACATCCTCCCCACAAAGGGGTTGAAGAATGCGCGGGCGATGGAGAAACTGGAGATGACGAGTCCGACCTGCAATCCGGAGGCTCCCATCTGACGCGCGTAGACCGGCACCAGGGGCCAGACGATGCCCATCCCGATCATGGCCACCCAGACCGAGGAGGAAAGAAGGTAAAGGAGGCCGGAGGAAGAGAGTGGAGTGGTCAAAGGCATGATGCTCTTGTCCTGCTGGCTCAAAGGCCCCCTCGCAGTGAGATTTCGGTCATGGTAGCAACTCTCCGGGACAGGGGAAAGTTCTGGCAGGCCTGTTCACCCAAGCTCGGGACCTCGAAGCGACCTCCGAACCAAGAGGGGCCTCGAAGCCATGGTTAGGAACTCCTTGACCTCTCTCTTGGTGCCCATGCCCACGCTGTTTGCCGTGGGCCCGTGGACACAAGATTAAGGGGAAAAGTGGGAAAGATTCCTGAAAATTGGATCTGGAAGGCCGTAGGTATTCTAAGGTGGACCCTTGGGACGTCTTTGTTCTTTTTGGGCCTCCTTTTGTTTCGAGAGTTGGGAAGCCCCAGACCGAACCCGGAGATCCTCATTATGACCCTCATTTTGGCAGGAGGGGTCATTCTCTGTATGCATAGGGGAATCAGAGCCCTTGTGCGTTCCCGCCCTCACAGACTCCGCACCTCGGTGGTGGAGGCCGCGCGAAGGGACCCTTGCTTCCGTCAAGCCCCGTCCAGGGCGGTGCTTCTGGAATTCCTCTTGGAGCCCGACCGTCAGCATCTGGACTTCTTTCCTCTGCGCGCTCGTCTCCCCCGTCTTCTCATTGGAGTCGCAGACCGAATCCTAGGTGATGTGGAGCCGAGGAGGGCGCTGGAGAACGCGCTGGAGCGCTGCACCCGGGTGCTAGAGGAAGGACGAAAGGTCTGGATCCACAGGAGTTCGGCGGATGGAGCACGATCTCCAGAAAACCAAAAGGAGGAAGATCCCACCCATATGCATCAGCTTCTCTTCGTCTTGGTGATCCTCATCACATCCCTGTATCGGCTTCATCTCATCCTCTGGGGAAGGCCACCAAGGGCGATCTCCCGAAGACGGCTGGGCCGCCTTCGAAGAAGTTGGCTCCCTTTTTGCCTCCTCATTCCCACCCCCCGGAACTTTCCTCCGGAGGTCCCCCTGGCTCATGAGGAGAGTGCCCCCCAACGGGTATCCTGGGGGGACACGGAGGAGGCCCTACTCCAATGGATCCATAAGGGAAGCCCTGGGTCTGAGGAGCGACTGATCGAAGTCCTTTTGGGCCCGTCTCCCTCCAAGGTCGCGCCCGGTGAGGACAACCGAGGCAATAAAAGGTAGGTTCCATGAAGGATCGTGAAGCGGTAGTGGGTTTTCATTATGCTGAAAGGAGCAAGGCTCAGTTCCTCCTTGTCCACCGTCTCCTTGAGGTCATGGGAAAGTTGAGCGGAGAGGAAGCCCGGGGGGGTCGGGCGGTCGTTCTGGCTTGCATCGATGGAATCCGTGGAGATCTTCTGGCCGGAAGGAGTCAGTTTCCCCACATTCAGTGGGAACGAGCCCTTCAGTGGATCCAAAGGCTTCGGGATGAGACGGAGAGGGGGGACATCCAGGCGGCCCTGCAGGCCCTCTCACGCTGCGTCTCTTCGGTGACCACCATCAGCCACCTGACCATGGAGGTGTTGCTTGCAAGAGGGATCCTTTAACCCGCATTATTCACCACCAGGAGAACAATGCGGGTTATTAGAAAATAGCTTTCTCTCACCCGGGCTAGGGGCTCGAGGCTAAGGGCGCATCCACCTACCCTTGAATGGGTAGGGGAGGCTTCAGCCTCCCGAGGGGGGCGACTAAAGTCGCCCCTACCCGAATAGGGGCATCGACTCTTGCATCTGGCAAGCATTTTCATCCATCGGGGGTGTCACGCCTGCGGCCCCGCCTGCGGCCCCGCCTGCGGCCCCGCCTGCGGCGGGGCATGGAAAGTTAGTTAAAACAAGGGGGTATTTGCTTTTCACGCCTGTGGTATTTTTTCCGCGGCTCTCGCGCTGGCTCAGGAGAGATTCCCGGAAGGGCCATCTTAGAACATCCGGGGGTTTGGGGGCAGAGCCCCCAACTGCACCGGTTCTTCATAAATTATCCGGGTTAAGTGACATTGGGACGGATCTCCATCCCTCCCTGTCCTGATGGCGGCCCTGTACAGCGGGGCCGCACAAGACACCAACAGAGGCCCGGCACAGCCTTGAGAGGAGTCTATACATCGTATCCTGCCCGTTTGTAGTTCTCCATGGCCCTCTCCTTTAGATGGCTCCGCTCGGGCTTTTCGCTGGCCTTGTCGGCCAGTTCCGCGGCATGGCTGAACATCCCCTGGCGCTCATACTCGGCCACTTTCCTCTCCACAGGATCGCGACCGGAAGCGGCTCCTGGCAAGATTACCCGAGTAAGGGAGATGCACCGCTTCACCGATGCCCCGCAAGCCGGACAGCGAGTCACCGGAGGATCCTTAAGCCCCTGAAGGACCTCGAACCCCTTCCGGCAGTGAGGACATCCCTTGGTGTCCCCTGCTAGGCGGTATTCATAGATGGGCATGGTTTCCTCTCCCTACACCTCAGCGTGGTCTTTTCGCGGCGCCTACGGGCCTGGCTCCGGAATCCTCGGACGCCGTCGATCCCTTTCTCATCCATAACTCCCAGAGGGGACGGATTCTTCGTAAGTCCCGGCGAGGAATCCTCCCCCACGGGATCCCTTCAGGTTTGGCCACAACGGGCTTGCAAGGTAGGATCCTTTCGGGCGTAACGATCCAGTCCACGGGGACATCTCCCTCCTCCATGGGCACGGACGGCAGGAGCTGGGCCTCGTGGACAAGGGCCACCACAGGCGTCTTCTGGGAAACGCTTCCCATCTCTCTGAGAATGGCGTATTCCAGATCGAAAAAACCCATTCCTTTGCCCAGCCTCCCTCCCCGCGGATCCACTGCCACCGCCCCGGTAATGAGCAGATCGACCCTCCCCAATGAGCCAGGATGGGCGGACACCCTCTTTCCGAATCGGGCGATACCTCCCGATCGGACCGCATGCAACCAGCGGCGCGGAGGAAGGGAGTCTGCGGTTAGGACGAAGAACCCTTCCCGCAGGCCGGGGCTGGCCAACAACAGGCGTTTTCTGTCCATCAGGGCGTTGAACCGAACCTGGAACAAGGCCTCATCCGGAGGAACCATGAGACATCGGGCCCGTACATAAAGAGGCCATCTTCGAAGTCGCTCAGCCGCTCGGTTCTGGCCCTCGAAGGGAGGGATCCTCCCGTGCGGATGGGTACTCAGCCCCTGGTGCTCGAGGAGATCCCAGATTCGTCTCCTGACCTCTTCCTTTGGAATGGATGCCTCCGCAGAAGACTCCCTTTTCATCCCCGCTTCCTCCTGGAGCGGGCCCGATCCAGTTTGGCCTTAAGGGCCGCCTCTCCCTCGGCCAGATCCCGAAGGTCACACTCCACCATCCAGTAGAGGGTCCTCTTCATCACATCGATGGCGTCAAGCGCCTCCTCGACCTCCTTCTCCAAGGGATGATCCCCGGCCCATTGAAGGATCTCCACCTCCTTGTGGTCGAGTTCGTCCAGGACTTCGTGCAAATCCTCCCATCGGTGAGATCTCCATTGGCGCACCCCTTCGATCTGATAAACGATCAGATCCTCTTCCACCTCATCGCAAAGTGGGATACCTGTGGGTCGGCGAAGACGTCTTCCGCAGTCGGGACATCGCTGCGCGTGGAGTCGATCCCTTCCCATACCGTACAGCTCCTCCCGTGTCAGCAGAGGGCTCGACTGCCGAGGATAGAGCTCGGTTCGCGACTCCCAAAGGAGAAAGAGGACGGCGGGCCAGGAGGGGGGAATCTGCATCCCCCCTTGCGGGCGACGTCGATATCGGATGCGCCAGTTGGACGGAGTCCCGGACCATGGCAGGGTCCCGGAAGTCATCCCCGACAGGATCTCCTCGAAGAGGGGACGCTTCCATGGATCCGATCCGAGATAGGCCGTGTAGATCCGTTCGAACAGGTCGGCTCTCCCGCATTCGGCCAGGGCCCGAGCCACTACGAAATCCAGCTCCGGGTCCCTTGACAACGTCCCCTCGAGGAGCTCAATGGCCATGGGCAGGGCCATCCGCCCCAAGGCCCCGTAGGCGAAGACCCTCGTTCGAACCCTGTGCTCCTCCAAGACCTCCGAAAGGCGCTCCAAGGCCGCCTCCCCGCACTTGGACAGGCCCTCAGAGGCCGCTTGGACCAACTCCAAGTCGGGGGCCTCCCGCAATACCCGAATCAACTGCGGGACCCCTCGCGGATCCGCCAGCTCCCCAAGGAGAACCACCGGCCAAAGAAGATCCAGCTCCTCCTGGCGTTGGCTCAGGTCCTGCCTCGCCAAGAACTCCACGACCGCCGGAACGGCCGTCCCTCCCATGGCCAGGAGGGTCTCCATGTCTCTCACCGGCACACCCCATGGATGGGTGGCTATCAGCGTAATCAAAGACTCCGCCTCCCAGACCATTCGGCACCTTCCTCATGCTTTTTTCCATTTTATCACGCAGGTGTGATAAGCTTCCATCCAGAAGAAACGTTCCTCAAGAGGGTGCATCTCTCCTGAAGGAGCGCTTCGAGAAATGGAGGGATAGTGTCCATGCAGGAGTTGGTCCTCGCCGTTGCCTTCGCTGTTGGAGTGTCGGCCGTCTGCTCCCTTTTCGAGGCCGTCCTCTACGCCGTACCTTACTCCTATATAGAGGCCGCGGCCCGCAGGGGTCTCCGGGGAGGACTCCTCTTCAAGCGGATGCGGGAAAACGTGGAACGGCCCATCTCGGCCATCCTCACCTTGAACACCATCGCCAATACCTTCGGCGCCGCCGTGGCAGGAGCGGCCGCAATGGCCGTCTTCGGCAAGGAGTGGCTGGGACTCTTCTCTGCGGCCTTCACCCTGAGCATCCTTCTTTTTTCGGAAATCCTCCCCAAGACCATCGGTGTGCGTTACAGCAAGCCACTTGCGTTGATCGTGGCGTGGCCTCTGAGCGCTCTCCAGTGGATCCTCTGGCCGGTGACCCAGGTGACGGCTTGGATCGCCAAAGGGTTGGGCTCCTCTGGGGCGCCCGAAGGGATTTCCGCTGAAGAGATCCGGGTAATGGCCAGGATGGGGCGCCGTGTGGGGGCACTTCGCGAGGTGGAGGAAGCGGTGATCCGGAACATCCTCGCCTTGCGCGATGTCAAGGCCAGAGAGATCATGACCCCGAGGACCGTGGTATTCAGCCTGGAGAAAGGCCTCAGGCTGGAGGAGGCCCGGGCACGATCTCCTGTGTGGCCATGGCCCCACAGTCGTGTGCCTGTCTATGACGGCGACGCGGAACGGATCGTGGGGATCGTCCAGAGACGAGAGGTGCTGGCCGCTATGGCCGACGACCGAATGGATCTTAGACTGGAGGACCTCATGCGGCCCGTCCACTTCGTCCCCGAGACCCTCGCCGCCGACCGGCTGCTGCAGGACTTCATCAAAAAGAGAGAACATCTCTTCGTGGTGGTGGATGAGTTCGGTGGGGTCTCCGGGGTAGTGAGTCTCGAGGATGTCTTCGAAGAGATCCTGGGACAGGAGATAGTGGACGAGTCCGACACCGCCGAGGACCTTCAGAAAGTGGCTCAACAGCGCAGGAGGAAAATTCTGGGGGAAAAAGACGGGAGAAATGGAAAAGAATGAAGGTCCTAGTGCTCGTCAACCCCAGGGCGGGAAACAACCTCGGTGAGGTCTGGCTCAATCGCCTGGACCGCGCGTTCCGTACAGGGCAGTGTGGGACCGAGGAGTGGACGGTGGAGCCCACCCAAGTGGGCGATCTTCGGACTCAATTGGCCAGCCGGACTTCCTGTGTGGACCGCGTCATCATCGTGGGAGGGGACGGCACGGTCAGCGGTGTGCTCAATGCTATGACATCATTGCGGATCAAGGTCCCCGCCGGGATCATTCCCCTCGGAACGGGAAACGACCTCGCACGCAGCCTGGGCCTGCCCACGGGCCGCCCCTGGAGCCTGGCCGAGGTCATGGCCTATATCCGGTCCGACCGCACCGTCCCCCTGGACCTTTGGTCCATCAACGGAACGCTCACCTTCAACAACTATCTCAGCGTAGGTCTCGATGCCCAGGTGGTCAGAGGTTTCTCTCGGATCCGCCGATGGATTCAGAAACACCCCTTTTGGGGGCGTCGGGGGATCTACTTCTCGGTCTATCTGATGGTGTGGCTCGCCCATCTGGGGGGTCGTGTCCCGCAAGGGAGCACGCTGATCTGGATGAACGAAGGAGGAAGCCTCCAAAAGAGAACCCTCTCGAGAGTCCGGGTGGTCTCCCTCACCAACACCCCCTACTACGCTGCTGGTGCACTGATGGATCCCGAAGCTCAGATGGGAGACGGGCTGTTTGAGATCACCCTCTTCCCTCACATGCGCGCCTATGCTGAGATGATGGCCATGCGGATCCCTCATCTTGCTGGAAAGGGGATCCAAATGCGATGGTGGAGGGTCCGGGCAAAAGAGGCTGAGCTTCGACTCGGTCGGCCCACAAGCGTCCAGGCCGACGGGGAGGACATCACCGACTCCGTCTCGGAAGATCCCATCCTACGGATCTCCCCCTCGGCCCGCTTGCAGATCCTCCTTTTGCCCGAAGACCGTGGTTGACAGGGCCCCGAAGCGGGCCCTATAATTTCTCCGATCGACGAATGACGGCCCACCCCCATGGCCAAGACCAAGACCTACTATATCTGCCAGCACTGTACCCATCGATCCCCCAAGTGGATGGGACGTTGCCCCGACTGCGGGTCCTGGAATAGCTTGGTTGAGGAGATAGAACCTCCTGCCCCGCCAGGGAGGAGGACCTGGTTCGGCTCCGGGGGTATCTCCCATCCTGTGCCTCTCCTGGAGATCCCCGAGGAGAAGACACACCGAATCCAGACCGGCATGGCCGAGGTGGACCGTGTCTTGGGCGGAGGGTTAGTGGAGGGCTCGGTGATCCTCCTTGGCGGGGACCCTGGAATCGGCAAATCGACCCTCCTCCTGCAGATGGGATATCACCTTGCCTGCCGGAACGTGCCTACAGTCTACTTGAGTGGAGAGGAATCGCCTCACCAGATCAAGATGCGGGCTCAAAGGCTGGGCCTCTCCAAGGAGGGGATCTGGATCCTGTCCGAACCCAACCTGGACCGGGCACTTCAGGAAGCCCTGCGTTTGGAGCCCCGGCTCCTTGTGGTGGATTCCATCCAAACCCTATATACCGAAGGCCATCCCTCGGTTCCTGGAAGCATAGGCCAACTTCGAGAGACCACTGCCCTCCTGACAGCCGCCGCCAAGGGCAGGGGCATGGCGGTGGCCCTCGTGGGCCATGTCACCAAGGAGGGGACGCTAGCTGGTCCCAAGGTCCTTGAGCATATGGTGGATACGGTCCTCTATCTGGAGGGGGACCGTGGGCATCCCTTCCGGGTCTTGCGGGCTGTTAAGAATCGGTTCGGCTCCACGGATGAGATCTGTATCCTGGAGATGAGCGAGGGAGGGCTTGTGGAAGTGCGGAATCCCTCGGAGAGGTTTCTCTGTGAGAGGCCGACAGGGGTTTCGGGGTCTGTGGTGCTGGCCAGTGTGGAAGGTAATCGTCCTCTGCTGGTGGAGCTTCAGGCCTTGGTCTCTCGAAGCGGCTTCGGGATGCCCAGGAGGGCCACCATGGGGGTTGACGGCCAACGGGTGGCCCTTTTGGTCGCCGTGCTTGAGAAACGGGCCGGACTCTCTCTCGCTGATCAGGACATCTACCTGAATGTGGTAGGGGGGTTGAGGGTGGAGGAACCCGGCGTGGACCTGGGGATCGCCTCGGCCATTGCGTCCAGCTACCTCAATCGGGCCCTGGATCCTCAGTTGGTCCTGTTCGGCGAAATCGGGCTGGCGGGCGAAGTCCGCGGGATCCAGAGAGTTGGAGCCCGAGTGAAAGAGGCGCAACGCATGGGATTTCAGCGGTGCGTCCTCCCCAAAGGAAACTTGCCCCAGGCTCGTGAAGAGACGGACATAGAGCTGATCGGAGTGGAGTCTGTGGAGGCCATGATGGAGCAGCTATTTTGAGAAGGGAAGACATCCGGCGACTTTCGGACCTTGCAGGATTACGGAGAGGACGTCTGCGGACCTCACTCCATGGAATCTTTCTCCGCCTCAGCGGGCGATGGGTACTTACCGCTGCGGTGGGGGGTCTCGCTCTTGCAGCCGGGCTGTGGTGGTGGTTCGTACATGGGTCTTCTCCCCCCAGAGAATCCCAGGCCTCCATTCCCGAGATGAAAGAAGAATCCGTACCCCCTCTGGTGGCACTCCCTCTGTCTCTGCCCCCGTCCCCTCCTCCTTATCAACGCCGTATTGAAGTCCAAACCCGAAGAGGAGACACGCTCTTCGATCTCTTGTGCAACGCAGGGATCCCCGCCTCGAGGGTCCATGAGTTGGTAGTGGCTGCCAAGCCCGTGCACGATCTGGCCCGCCTCCGGGACGGGACCTCCATTTCTTTGGACTACGACGAACGAGACGGCCGGATCCTCCGGCTGGAGCTGGACCTGGATGGAGAGAGTCGCTTGGTGGTGGAGCGACGCGAGGGGGAACTCCACGCCAGAAAGGAACCCTACGCCTTTCAGATCCGACACCGAGTAGTCCAAGGGGTTATCGAGGACTCTCTCTTTCTGGCCGCCGACGAGGCGGGACTCCCCCCGGCCCTGACCCTGGAGTTGGCCGAGATCTTCGGTTGGGACATCGATTTCCATGTGGACATGCGAAGGGGAGACCGGTTTCGGGTCCTCTTCGAGGAGAAGTACCTGGATGGAAAACCGGTCCGACACGGGAGAATCCTGGCCGCCGAGATTCACAACCAAGGGAAGACTTTCTGGGCCATCTACTTTCAGGGGCAGAACAGCCGCGCTGACTACTATGACATGGACGGCAGGTCGCTTCGGAAGGTCTTCCTCAAGTCACCCTTGAAGTTCACCCGCATCTCCTCCAGCTACAGCCGTCGGCGCCTCCATCCCATCCTGAAGATCTATCGTCCCCATCTGGGGGTGGACTACGCCGCCCCTCTCGGGACCCCGGTGCGAGCCATCGGCGACGGCAGGATCGTCTTCGCTGGGTGGAAGGGTGGATACGGACGCTTCGTCAAGATCCGCCACAACAGCACCTACACCTCCACCTATGGCCACCTCCACCGCTTCGCCAAGGGCATCCGAAGCGGAAGGTACGTCCGGCAGGGTCAGGTCATCGGCTACGTGGGCAAGACAGGCCTGGCCACCGGCCCTCATCTGGACTTTCGGCTCCTAAAGAACGGCCGATTCGTCAACCCCTTAAAGGTGAACTTTCCCAGTGCCGACCCCGTACGGAAGGCCGACCTCCCCGAATTCCGTCGTCAAGTAGAGACATTTCTCGCGTGGCTGGAGGAGAAGGGGCCTTCCTTGGCCCGGACCGAGCAGGAGAAGAAGGCCGGTCTGTAACCACCACATTCTGACCTTCGAGAGCCCTTTTTCTGGTTCGCGGATTTCTGAAGATGGATTGTGTCCCCCATCCACTCCCGTCCACCTGACGACATCGGCAAAGAGAAGGGTAAGGGACTCTCCCAGAAGATGATCTTTTGCGACCCGAAACAGGAAGCCGGCCTGCATTATTCACCATCAGGGGAATAATGCGGGATAACCACTCCCTCCCCACCTGCAACCTCTTCATATCCAACCTCCTTTACAGCCCCAACCTGGCTGCCATGTCCTTGTAACCTGGGCCATGGCATAGACCCCGCCTGCTCGAGGACCGGACGGCAGCCCGGGGCCCCATTTCCCTTTTGCAACAAACGAAAAGTTCATTCAGAACCGATGTTCCGGTCCACATGTAGGGGCCACCCCATGGTCGCGATCCATCCCGGCCGGGAGGCCGTTCCTATTTACCCATTTTTGCTTTGAGCTGAAATGGGTAAAGCTCTACGAGCCGCGCTCTAAGATAATTGCTTTAATGAGTGCACGAGTACGCTCCAGTTCGTGGGTCAGGTCGCTGGCTTCCCACTGCGCGGCTGCTTGCTCCCAATGCGAGCGCGCGGCGGCGAGGTCCCCCCTGTCACGGCAGACGCTGCCCCAGGCCACGTGCGTGCGTGCTGCCTCAACCCTATGTTGCCCAGACTCCAACAGGCGCAGGCTTTCCGTTAACTGGGCCTCGGCTTCATCCCAGCGTGGTGGGGCCAGCGCAGCTAAAGCCTGTCCCCGCACCTGGCGGGCCAGACCTTCTGCAAATATGCCGCCCATCTTTTGGGCGATGCCGATGGCTCGCTCGGCCAGGGCGAGGGCCTCTTCGACACGCCCCATGCCCAAGGCGATTTCGGCGTTGATGGCGGCGATCCAGTCGGCAGCGATAATCTGCCCACCGAGCTCCTGTGAGACTGCTTGCGACTGTGCCATGCTGACTACGGCAGCCTCGAAATCCCCGGCGCGGCCCTCGGCCCAGCCTCGCCAGGCGTTTCCCAGACAGACAAAGATCCGTTCATTGGACTGTTCACCCGCTTCCGCCCCCTTGCGACCGGCTTCTATTGCCTGGGGTAGATCTCCAGCATAGATGTAAGCAACGCTTAGGAAGACATTAGTCATTGCGATGTCACCGAGAGAATTTATCTCCTTGGCCCGGGCGACGGCCCGTTGCGCCTCGGCCACCCCTGCTGCGCAGTCTCCTGACATCGAGAGCGCATAACTGCGATGGCCCACCGCGCGAGCCCATTCCGGCCACTTACCCATTTGCGCCGACGCCGGAATCGCCTTACTAAGCAGTGCCTTGCCTTTGTCTAGATGTCCTTGAACTACCATGACCGCACCGATTGTAAGGTAAGGGGTGACCAACAGTTCCGGATCATCCAACTCCTCCGCCATCTCCATTACCTGCTGGAAATACCCGATTGCTTCATGCATTTTGTTGGCTCCATAATGGATACGCCCCATCCAGTAGTGAATGCGCGCCAGGCGCAGCCGGTCGCCACCCGCTGTCCCGTCGGGACCGGGCAAATTTTTCGCCAGGCGCTCCGCCTCAGTCAGGCGTGTCATGTTCTGCTTCAGGGGGTCCGCACGCCAGGATGAACTAACTTGCTTGATCAGCACATCCACGCTCCGCCGCTGGTTCTCTTCCGTGTCCGGCAACTGTGCCAGGGCTTCCAACGCCCGCGCATAGTGCAGCCGGGCTTCGGCGTAAGCATACATGCGGGCCGCGGCATCGCCGGCCTGCACCAAGTACTGGTAAGCTTTCTCATGGGTTTCGCTCTTTGAATAATGATAGCCCAGCATCCCGTAGAACTCTTCCAACCTATCCGCGTAAATCTGCTCTATGGCCTTTCCTATCCTTTCGTGAATTTCCCTTCTCCTCTTGTGAAGTAGACTGTTATAGGCAACTTCTTGGATTAAGGCATGTTTGAAGATATACTCCAACTCCGGGAAAAGCCTCTTCTCGTAGACGAACTCCAAGCCTTGGAGGTTGAGGAGGTAAGATTTAAGCTCCTCTCGCATACCCGTTATGGTCTGAAGAATGCGAAAGGCAAAGTCTCTTCCAATGACGGATGCAACCTGCATGGTCCGCTTTAAGTTATCTTCTAATCGATCCATTCTTGCGGCGATGATACCCTGGATGGTAACAGGTACCTGAATATCTGAGGTCTTCCTACTTAAAACATATTGATTAACCTTCCTGTGAATGGAGCCGTTCTCCAGTAAAGTGTGAGTGAGTTCCTCCATATAGAGAGGGTTTCCTGACGCTCTGCCAAGGATGAGTTCTCTAAGTTCTGGAACAACCTCGCCTCCTTCGAGAATGGCTTGCACAAGCTCAGCGCTTGATTCAGCGGTCAGTTGATCCAGACCGATTCTGTTGTAATAGGATTTGCTCCCCCATTGATGGGTATACTCTGGCCGGTAGAGGAGGATCAACAAGATATTGGCATTGGCCAGCCATCCAATGAGATAGTCCAACAACGCCTCCGTAGTCTTGTCGACCCAGTGAAGGTCTTCTACAGCAAGAACAAGTGGCTTATCCTGGCTCTCCCGAACAAATAGGTCCCGAATGGCCTCAAAGGTCCTCTCTCTTTTCTGTGCGGGTTCGAGTTTTAAATAGGTTTCATCTTCTACCTTTAGAGATAGGATCTCCTGCAATGGCGGCAGGACGCACTCTAATCTCTCATCAAGTTGGAGAACCTTATCCATTATCTTTTTCTTGATGATAAATTCACGATCTCCATCTTTGATCTCAAAGTAGGATCTTAAAATATCAATTATAGGTAGATAGGGCATAGAGCCACCGTAATGGAGGCACCGCCCTTCGAGATAGGTGAAGTCATCCTGAGGCAGTCGGTTCCCAAATTCCAGAAGGAGCCGGGATTTCCCCACACCGGCCTCACCAACCAGCCCTACCACCTGACCTGACCCTGATTTCACCTTTTCAAAGGCATCCATAAGGGCGGCCATGGAGTTTTTTCGACCCACGAACCGGGTGAGGCCCTTGGCCACCGAGGCCCCGATCCGGGTCTCCACCTCACCGGCCTTCATCAGCTCAAAGGTCTCCTGGGGCGCCTCCTTGCCCTTCACCTCCACCTGGCCTAAAGGTCGAAACTCAAAGTAATCCTTTCCGAGCTTGTAAGTGTTTCGGGTAACCACGATTCCCCCTGGAGGGGACAGGCCTTCCATCCTCGAGGCCAGGTTTGTTGTGTCTCCCACGGCCGTGTAATCCATCCTCAGGTCATCACCGATGGCGCCCACGATCACGGGGCCTGAGTTGAGGCCCATGCGCATCCGGAACGAAACGCCGTATTCCCTCTCAACCCTTTCTCCGTATTCCCCCAGGGCCTTCTGTGCATTGAGGGCCGCATAGCATGCCCGCTGCGCATGGTCCTCGTGGGCCACGGGCGCACCGAAGAGGGCCATCACCCCGTCGCCCGTGAACTGGTTGATAGTTCCCTCGTATCTGTGGATCTCATCCATCAGGAGCTTAAAGCAGCCGTCCATGATATCGTGGACTTCCTCCGGCTCCAGCTTCGCGGAGATCGCCGTGAAGTTCACCACATCTGCAAAGAGGACAGTGACCAGCTTCTTCTCACCCTCGATTGAGCTACGGGAGGTGAGGATCTTTTCGGCCAGGTGCTTGGGGGTGTAAGAGTGGGGCTGGGTATAATCGAGTGGGGGAGCCACAACGGGCTTTCTCAAGTCATGGCCGCAGTCCCCGCAGAAAAGGTCGTCAGGAAGGAGCTCAGAACCACATTTCGGGCAGAGCAATGATAGCATGGCTCCACACTTACGGCAGAACTTCTTCCCCTCGGGATTATCAGACTGGCACTGCGAGCATTTCATCCCTAACCTTCATGAGTGATTCCTCATTGATTGAAAGTTGCGGCCAAACTCGTTATTCTAGCATTCCAATTGGGGAGCAAAGCGGAGCTAAGCGCCTAAGGATGCCAGTGCTTCTTTTGCTTGTTTCAGATAAACGTGAGCATCGCATTCCTGAAAAAGACTTGCAGCTTCTACAAAACATTCACGGGCCTGTTCGTTTCTCTTTTTCGCCTTGTATAACTGGCCTAGACCCAAAAGAGCTTCTCCAAGTTCCCCTTTTGCTCCCATTTCTCTAAAAAGCGCAATGGCTTTGTTGAAATGTTGTTCCGCTTTTTTCCCGCAAACGGGGCGTTTTTGACCATAAAGCCGATGTTCTTGGCCAGGGTTGATAAACCGGGCGAAGGTCCTGTGATAAACTGGGTATATACCAGCCCCAGAACAGACTCTGACAGGGCGTAAAATATTTTCAGATGATTTTTCAGCAGGACCGCTTGTGTCTCTTCAAACTTTTTAAATCCCTGCTTCATCTGGCCTTTCGCAATTAAAATAGTGGATAGGAACATTTGGGATAGTGACGTATACATTCCTATTCCACGTTTCTCAGAGAAATCTAAAAGCGATTCCAAGACGTCTTCCGCTTCCTGAAGCCGGCCATCCATAAAATAAGAGATACCTAAATTCGGTTTTGAAAACGAAGCATAAAGAGGATCTGATGCAGCTCCAATAGCCTTTTCACTTTCTTTTCGACATAATGCCGTATCCCCCTTCTTAATATGCCCGAATGCATTCATAAAATGTCCGAAGACCTTACTTCTACTATTGGAGGTTTTTTCCCCATAGTCCAGGAGACGTTTTGCCCCCTCAAAAACCTTTTTTGTATTCCTTTGCCATATATATACATAGCACATTCCTGCGAGGGATTTAAAAAAGAGGTATTGGTCTGAAGGGAAGGATTCCACGATCTCCTGTGCACGGTTTCCATACGCGATTCCTTCATCGAAAAGGCCCAATAATGCGCATACATATGTGAGCCATGCGCAGGCATAGCCCACGACTTTTTGGTCGCCGGACCTCTCCCCTAGCTCCAGTGCACTGCGCAGGTAATCATAGGAATCTTTTTGTGGGCCGGCCATAAAATGGGCAATTCCGAGCCACGCATAAAACATGCCAAGCCTTGCCTCATCACCCAAGGACTCTACCAGATCTTTATGAGAATTGAACAGACTGATAAATTCCCTAAATTCCCCCAAGGAATAATAGACATACCCCCAGCTATTTAACATGTCGATGAGCAGCTTTTTTTCCTCCTCTGTCTTGTTCTCTTTGGGGCCGAGGATATCATATGCCTTCTTGTAGTGTTCGTGGGCCTCTTCCACCGCATACCGGGCCAGACTCTTTTCTCCGGCCTTCACCAGGTACTCAACGGCCTTGTTCACAGATCTACCCAGCGAAAAGTGATAGGCCAGCGTCTCGTAAAACTCCGAGAGCCGATCTTCAAAAAGGCGTTCAATTACCCGGGCAACCTGCTCGTGGATCTCCTGGCGCTCTTTCTTAAGAAGCCCATTGTAAACGACCTCCTGGGTGAGCGGGTGCTTGAACATATACTCCAGGTCCGGCTCAAATGAACGGGTTCGAATCAGGTCGAGCCGCTCCAGGGTGCTGAGTCCCCGATCAACACGATCTTCAAGTTCCGTCACCTTCATGAGGATCTCATAAAGAAAGGCCCTGCCGATCACCGAGGCCTCTTGAAGGATCCGTTTGGTCTCTTTTTCCAGCCGATCCAACCTGCCTGAAATCAGGCCGTGGATCGAGGAGGATATGTCTGTTTCCCTGATCGGCCTCGTGATCTTCCAGTCGCCGTTTTCCCGAATCACGACCCTGGATTCAATCAACGTATTGACCAATTCTTCCAGGTAAAAGGGATTTCCTTCTGTCTTGTTCTGAACCCATCCCTTCAGCTCTGAAGGGATGTTCTCTGTCCCGAGGAGTGATGCCAGCATATCCCGTGCATCAGAGAGGGATAGGTCCTGGAGGCGAATCTCATGATAGACTTTGTGGACACTGGACAGTTGATGACTGGTAAAGAGGCTGAATGGGGGCCTGTACACGCAGAGGATAATGGCAGGCTGCCTGATTTCCAACAATGCCCGACGGAGAAGGTCCACAAAAGAACGATCCGCCCAGTGAAGGTCTTCAAGGAAAAATACAGTCGGCGCCCTTTTGGCCAAGGCTGTGAGAATCGCCTTCACAGATTCTTCAAGCCGGTTCTTCCATAACTCGGCACTTACATCCCCCAACTCGGGGTAAGTCAAAGCGTATAGATTGCCCACATAGGGAACCATCTCCCTGCGGTTCCCTGTAATGTCCTTGATCCCGGATTCGATTTTTTCCCTGATCTCTTCAGATGAGTCTCTCTCCTCAATGTGAAAGATCCCATTCAAGAGGTTAATCAACGGGAAATAGGGGATGTTCTGGGCATAGGCGTAGGCATGCCCTTCGAACCATTGAATCTCCTCCATGTCCAGTGTCGCCTTGAAGTCTTCCACCAGTCGGCTCTTTCCTGTCCCCGCATCTCCACAAATGGAGAAGATGCTGCCCTTGCCGCCTCGAAGCCTCTCAATGGCATCGCCAAGTTCAGCCATCTCACCTTTTCTGCCGGTTAGCTCCGCCCGCAAGCCGGAGAGACGATGGATGGTGATGGGTCTCTCCTTTTGAGATAGAACCTTATAGACCTGGACCGGCTCTGTCTTCCCCTTGAGGTGCGCGGGCTCCAACGCCTCAAAGACGAAGTGCCCCTCAGATTGCCGATAGGTATCCGACCCTGCCAAAATCTCAGACGCACTGGCCAGGTCGCTCAACCGGGAAGCAAGATTGATCGTCTCCCCTGCTACGCCATGAGTCCCTTTCTCTTTGTCCACTTCGCCTGTCACCACAACGCCGGTATTGATCCCGCTATGCATCGAAATGGCTTGACCCATCCTCTCTTCTACTTCAGGGCTAATAGCGTCCACTAGTTCATGTATTTCTATTGCAGCCTTAATCGCCCTCACCGGATCATCCTCGTGGGCTTTTGGCACGCCAAAGAGCGCCATGACCGCATCACCCACAAACTTCTCAATGAACCCTTCATATCTTGCAACGACCTGGGCGATTTCGTCGAAGATGCGGCTCATGATCTCTTTGACCTCTTCGGGGTCCAGCTTTTCTGCCATGGCCGTGTATCCGGAGAGGTCGGAGAAGAGGACCGTCACATATTTCCTTTCGCCTTCAGATTCACGCCCCGGCGCCTCTCGTGGCTCTGCGGACTCCATCAGTCTGTGGCCGCACTCATCACAAAATACCGCCTCGGTCGGGAAGATCTCGTGACATTTGGGACACTTGAGCTCCAATCGGGCGCCGCATTTGAGGCAGAACCTGGCTTCATCTCTATTCTCAAACTGGCACTTTGGGCATTTCATGCGCTTTTCCTTGAATGTATGAGACTTGGACTCCTGCGCCACCTTGGTTTCATCATTCTAAGGACGCCAAGGCCTCCTTTGCCTGCTTCAGGTGCGCCTCAGTCCCGCATTGCTCAAAAAGCTTAATCGCCTCGATGAGACACTCCCTGGCCTGGTCCCGTCTCTTTTTAGCCTTGTGAAGCAGGCCCAAATCGAGATAGGCCATCGCCATGATACCCCTGGCTCCGATCTCCCGTGCGACCTGAATCGCTTTGTTGAAATGCTCTTCCGCCTTGCGCCCGGCAAATGGGACGTTCCTTATGAGAAAGCCGACGTTCTTGGCCATAGTTGAAAGACTGATCGGTCTAGCGTTCTCCACGATCTGTAAATATAGTTTACCCAAGAGGTGCTCAGATGTTGCGTAGAGTGACCTACCTTCATTTTCTAGAAAAGCTCGTTGTGCCTCTTGTATTTTCTCTAGTCCCTGGCCCATGTGGCCTTTCGCCATAGAGACTACACCTAGAAACAGATTTGCCCGTGTTCCAAATGTCTCGCAACCAAAGTTCCGGCTAAAGTCCACGACCTCCTGTAAGACTTCTTCGCCCTCTTGGAAATCGCCACTGGAAACAGAACTAAAGCCCAGCATAAGTTTGGCACCGGCTGCATAAAGAGGATCCAGAGAAAGGGAAAGCATCTTGTGACAGCTTTCAATAGCCGATGACAAATCTCCATTTAGTATATAGCCAAACGCCATGATCCATTGACCCATGCCCATGCTTCTAACATTAGAATGTGTCTGACCATAGTCAAAAGTGGCCCTTCCAATCTCCAAGGCCTTCGTTTCACCCCTCGTATAGTAGGCGTATCCCAGTCCGCCGAGAGATTTGAAGTAAAGGTATTGATCCGATGCGAAAGCTCTGGATATCTCCTGAGCCCTTTCTCCAAACGCAATGGCGTCTTCAACAAGCCCAAAGTCTGCGCAGGTCCAGCTAAGCCAAGCACAGGCATATCCGATGACCTCCTTATTCTCGATCTCCTCCCCGATCTGAAGAGCCCTGCACAGATATTGATATGAATCTTTGTACTTACCTCTGCAATACCAGGCAAAGCCCAACCAAGCGTAGAACATCCCGAGTCTAGCCTTGTTGTCTAGAGACTCAGCCAGATTCTCATAAGTGTTAAACAGCTCGGTCAGCTGCTTGAAATCTCCACGATAATAGAAAACCAAAGCCCACTTGATGAGGAGATCGATGAGAAGACCTTCTTGCTCCCTTGATTTGATGGGTTCATTAGCGAGAATGTCAAAAGCCTCTTTGTAGTAAAGCTGCGATTCTTCCACAGCGTATCTTTTCAGGCTCTTCTCCCCCGACTTCATAAGATAATCAACAGCTTTAAGTACAGACCTCCCCTGTTTGAAGTGGAAGGCCAGTGTCTCATAGAACTCCGGGAGCCGCTCGTGAAACAACCGCTCCATAACAACAGCGATTCGCTCGTGGATTTCCTTGCGTTCCTTCTTCAGAAGCCCGTTGTAGACCACCTCCTGAGTCAGCGCATGCTTGAACATATACTCCAAATCAGGGTGAAGAGATCTGGTCCTGATCAGATCAAGCTGCTCCAAGCCTCTAAGACATCGGTCGATATCTCCTTTCACCTCAGTGATCCTTCTAAGGATCTCATAAAGAAACGCCCTTCCGATCACCGAGGCCTCCTGGATTATCCGTTTCGTCTCGTTTTCCAACCTGTCGAGCCTGCCGGATATGACGCCATGGATCGTTGTGGATATGTCGGACTCATCAATGGATCTGGTAATCCTCCAACCACCATCGTCTCGGACAAGCGTCTCTGATTCGATCAAGGAATTGACAAGCTCTTCCAGGTAGAAGGGGTTCCCTTCTGCTTTATCCTGAACAAATCGCCTCAAATCAGAAGGGATGGTCTCGGTCTTCAGCAGTGACTCCAACATATCCTGTGCTTCAGATGCTGAAAGATCCTGGAGTCGAATCTCTTGGTAGATTTTCCCAATGCTACCTAACTGATGAGCTGTGAAAAGACTGAAAGCAGGCCGATAAACACAAAGCACGACGGCGGGTTGTCGGATCTGTAACAAGGCATTACGGAGAAGCTCTATGAAAGAGGGATCAGCCCAATGGAGGTCCTCTAAGCAGAAAATGGTTGGTGCTCTGCGGGCCAAGGCTGAAAGAATCGCAAGGACTGAATCCTGCAGCCTAGCTCTCCAAAATTCCGGGCTCACCTCCTCGATCTCTGGGTAACTTAGGGAATAAAGGCTCCCCACGTAGCACACGGCGTCATGGGTTTCCCCGAGCAAATCCTCAACCCGTGATTTGACCTTCTCCCGAATCCTTCCTGGTGGATCGCCTTCCTCAATTTCAAATGCCTTGTTGAAAAGATCGGTCAGGGGGAAATAGGGAATGTTCTGCGCGTAAGCATAAGCACGTCCTTCCAGCCACTGAACCTCATTGGGATCCAAAGTCGCCTTGAACTCATCCACGAGCCTGCTCTTTCCCGTTCCCGCATCCCCGCAGATCGAAAAGATCCTCCCCCTTCCGTGCCCGAGATTCTCCACAGCCTCCCTCAGTTGAGCAGTCTCTGCCTTTCTGCCGATCAGGTCCGCCCTCAAGCCAGAGAGGCGATGCATTGTGATGGGTCTCTCCTTTGGAGATAGCACCTTATACACCTGGACCGACTCTGCCTTGCCCTTTACCTTGGCAGCTTCCAGGTCTTGGAAATTGAAATACCCCTCAGCCTGGAGATAGGTATAAGTGCCAACCAGGATTTCATCCGCTCCGGCCAGGCCGCTCAGCCGGGAGGCCACGTTGATGGTGTCTCCGGCTACCCCATGGGTCCCCTTTTCCGTGTCCACTTCACCCGTGACCACCAGACCGGTGTTGATGCCGGTGTGCATCGAGATGGGCAGGCCAATCTTTTTTTCTATCTCCGGGCTTATCGCAGCGACGAGTTCGTGGATTTCCAGGGCAGCCCTGATTGCCCTGACGGGATCATCTTCGTGTGCCTTGGGAACGCCGAAAAGGGCCATCACGGCGTCGCCTATGAACTTCTCGATGAAGCCCTCATACCTATCTATGACTTTTGAAACTTCGCCAAGAATGTGACTCGTGATTTCTTTTACCTCTTCCGGGTCCAGCCTCTCAGTCATGGCCGTGTACCCGGAAAGATCTGAGAAAAGGACCGTGACATGTTTACGCTCTGCTTCAGTGTCCGAGCCTGTCTTTTCTGTTTCAACGACTTCTTCAAACTTTTCGCCACATTCCCCGCAGAACTTGTCCCCCGGAAGGTTTTCAAAGCCGCATTGTGGACAGATGAGCAGAAGTTTTTCACCACACTCGCGGCAAAATTTGCGGGGCCTTGGATTTTCGGTTTGGCATTTCGGGCATTTCATCCTTGACCACGCCTCCCTCCAGGCTTGGGCCAGCCCAAATAAGTCATTATGCTAAGATCTCTCCTAATCCTACCGCAGGGGCAAACTATCCAGCTCTTCTCTGACCTTGTCCGGTTCGATAAGGGTGCCCAGCCGCTCGAAGATCTCCAGGGCCCTGGTCAGGTACTGCCGGGCCTGTGGGTTATCCCCATTCTTCTTGTGGAGCCGCCCGTATCCCGCGTAGGCGAATGCCAGCTCGTTCTCCGCTCCGATCTCCTCAAACACGGCGATCGCTTCGGTGAAGTGGTTGGCGGCCTCCTCGGAATTCGCCTCCAGGGCCGTTTCGCCCAATAGGCGGTGGGCATAGCCTATGAAGAACCTCATGCCAGTCCGCTCGGCAAGCTCTAACCCCTCAGCGAGTTTTTTCGTTGCAGCGTCCCTGTCCCCATTCCGGAAATAACCCTCTCCAGTCGCGATTATCGCGTAGATCTCGCCCGGTAAGAATCGCACCGCACGATACATGGACGCAACACTTGTCATGAGTTCCACGCCTTTGACAGGGTCACCAAGTCGGCAATATGCCCATGCAAGGCCCGACTGCGCCCAGACCCTATCAGCGGGCGTGGGGGCCTTTTGGACACCCAGTTCCCCATACTCAAGGGCCTTTGCCGGGTCGCCCTTCAGGGTATAGATCAGGGACATGGCAAATGCCGAGAAAGAGATGAGGCTGTCGTCTGCGTATTCTTCGGCGATAGTTAGCCCCTTTTGGGCCTCTCCTACGGCCTTATCCCAATTTCCCATGTGGGAAGAGGCCCAGGAGGCGCCGGCCAGGGCCAACACATAGGCACGGGGGTAAAGCTTTTTTGCCATTGAGCGGAGAGCAGCCTCTTTCAGCGTAAACACCTGAGCAAAATTCCCTTTGTAAGAATGGGTCATTTCCAATGACATATATGCGCGGCCGAGTTCTTGGATTTCGCCTGCGGCCTCCAGAAGCTCGCAAGCTTTCGTAAAGGTCTCAATGGATTGATCCAGGTGGCCGAACCAGAATTCACATACCCCCAGTCTTTGATAGAACATTCCTAATAACCTCTGGTCGCCCAACCCCGTTGCGAGGGCTTCATAGCGGGTCAACAGGTCATGATACTCTGACATCTTGAACAACAGCTCAAAGAGGATCAACTGATTGGTCAGCAGGGAGATCCGTCGCTCTTGATTAGATCGGATCTCGGGCAGTTCATCGAGGATCTTCATGGCCCGCTCAAAATACGCCTTGGCCTCCTGAAGAGCCATGACCCTGGCCGCCTTCTGGCTGGCCAGCGCAAGGTATTCCACGGCCTTCTGGTGATTGTGGCTCAGCACATAGTGATGGGCCAGGATTTCACAGAGCTCCTCAAGCCTCTCGGGGTAGATCTCCTCCATCGCCCTCCCTATCTTTTCATGGATCTCCCTTCTCCGTTGAACCAGCAGGCTGTTATAAGCCACCTCCTGGGTCAGGGCATGTTTGAAGATGTATTCCAGCTCGGGGAAGAGTGCCTTCTCATGGATGAACTCCAGGCCCTGAAGGTTCAAGAGATGAGACTTCAGCTCCTCCCTCATCCCGGTGATGGTCTGAAGAATGCGAAAGGCGAACTCCCTCCCAATGACCGAGGCCACCTGCATGATCCTCTTCAGGCTCTCCTCCAGGCGGTCGATGCGGGCCGCGATGATGCCCTGGATCGTATCGGGAACCTGAATATCAGCGGGCTCCCTGTTCAGGACATATCGGTTTTCCCGTCTTTCAATGGAGCCGTTTTCCAGCAGACTGTGGGTGAACTCCTCCATGAACAGGGGGTTGCCTGCAGCACGATTCAGGATCAATTCCTTGAGTTCCGCCTCTACCTCGGTCCCCTCCAAGATCGCCTGGACCAGTTCGCCGCTGGACTGGGTTGTGAGCTGGTCCACCCCGATCCGGTTGTAATAGGACTTGCTCCCCCATGGGTGGGTATACTCCGGCCGGTAGAGGAGAATCAGCAGGACATGGGCGTTGGCGAGCCACCCGATCAGGTAATCCAGGAAATCCTCGGAGGTCTTGTCGATCCAGTGCAGATCCTCGATCGCCATCACCAGGACCGTGTCCTGGCTTTTGCGGATCAGCAGGTCCCGGATGGCCTCGAAGGTCCTCTGGCGCCTCTGCTGGGGCTCAAGCCTCAGATACGTCTCATCATCCACTTTTAGGGACAAGAGCTCCTGGAAGGACGGGACGGCTCCGTTCAGCTCGGGATCAAAACCGACGGTCTTTTCCGCGATTTTTTTCTTGATGATCCTTTCACGGTCGCCCTCCTTGATATTGAAATAGGACCTCAGGATATCCAGGATAGGCAGATAGGCCATGGCCCCGCCGTAATGGAGGCACCGCCCTTCAAGATAGGAAAACCCCTCCTGAGGCAATCCTTTTCTAAACTCCAGGAGGAGCCTGGACTTTCCCACCCCGGCCTCACCAACCACCCCCACCAGCTGTCCGGAACCTGCTTTTGCCTTTTCATATGCCTCCGTGAGGGTGGCCATGGAGTTCCTCCGGCCCACGAACCGGGTGAGGCCCTTGGCCACCGAGGCCCCGATCCGGGTCTCCACCTCACCGGCCTTCATCAGCTCAAAGGTCTCCTGGGGCGCCTCCTTGCCCTT